>Ga0335397_10012030_pt1 | contig 10620 bp, 6 predicted proteins | sample MAT04_FD_205740 | JGI IMG/M metagenome (GOLD analysis project Ga0335397, IMG submission 205740) | Freshwater microbial communities from Lake Fryxell liftoff mats and glacier meltwater in Antarctica - MAT-04 (spades assembly) (version 2) ...
GCCGTTGGTCCCTTGACCACCCGGATATCGGCGAGTTCGCCTAGAGGCACCTTCAAAAGCGGCGCAGCTCCGGCAAACCGCACCGGGCCGGTACCACCCGCCATGGTGGCCGGAGCAGAGGGCGCACCACCGCCCATGGACACCGGCACGAGAATATTATTCAAGCTATTTAGGTCGCTCCTGAAGTCGCGAGCATAACGGATATTTACCGAATAGCGTTCCCGCCCCTCGACGGTGGTGGTGAGGTTCATACCGCCGATGGCGGTCTGGACCACCTCGTTGACGCTGTCGACGCTCAGTCCGTAGCGGGCGATCGCCTGCCGTTTGACCGTAATGTCGAGGAAGTAGCCGGTGGTCACCCGCTCGGCATAGGCACTTCTCGTCCCCGGCACGTCGCGCAGATGCTGCTCAATCTCCAGGCCGATCCGCTCCACCTCCGTGAGTTTTGGCCCCATGACCTTGATGCCCACCGGCGTGCGGATACCGGTGGCGAGCATGTCCATCCTTGCCTTGATCGGCATGGTAAAGGAGTTGGCCACCCCGGGGATGGAAAGGAGGTCGTTCATCTCGTTTTTCAACGACTCGACGGTCACCCCCGGCCGCCATTCCGACTCAGGTTTCAGGTTGATAACTGTCTCGAACATCTCCAGCGGCGCCGGGTCGGTGGCGGTCTCGGCCCTGCCCGCCTTGCCGAAGACCTGTGCCACCTCGGGAATCTGCATGAGCAGTTTATCCTGCAGCTGCAGAAGCTTGGTCACCTCGGAGATCGAGGCGGCAGGAACGGTCACCGGCATGTAGAACAGCGTCCCTTCGTAAAGGGGCGGCATGAATTCGGAACCCAATTTCTGAAAAGGAATGATCGTCGCCCCCATGATCGCCAGGGCAAGGACAATCACCAGCCACTTAAAGCGCAGAGCGAAGCGGGCCACCGGTTCGTACAACCAATGCAGGAACATGCTGACCGGATGGCGTTCTTCAGGAAAAACCGTGAACAGGTATTTGAGCAGCGGGATCCTGCTCAGCACCGGCACCTTTTCATGGATAAACATGGTCATCAGCACCGGGGTCATGGTGACCGCCAGGAAGGAGGCAGAAAGCATGGCAAAGGTCTTGGTATAGGCCAAGGGCTTAAAGAGTCGGCCGGCCTGGGCCTGGAGGGTGAATACCGGCAGAAAACCGACGGTGATGACCAGCAGCGAGAAAAACAGCGATGGCCCGACCTCTTTAGCCGCCTCGATAACCACATCGATGCGCTGGCCGGGTCGCCCCGCCTGCACCCATTCTTCGAGCTTTTTGTGGGTGTTCTCCACCATGATAATCGAGGCGTCAACCATCGCCCCGATGGCAATGGCGATGCCGGAAAGGCTCATGATATTGGAAGTCACCCCGAGGTAGTACATGGCGATGAACGACATGACGATGGCCAGTGGCAGGGTGAGGATCACCACCAGGGCGCTCGGCAGATGGAAGAGAAAGATGACACAGACCGCACTGACGGCGATCGACAACCGGATGATCTCCTCCTTCAGGGTATCGATCGATCGGTTGATGAGATCGGATCGGTCATAGGTGGTGACCATCTTCACCCCCGGCGGCAGGGACGGCGCGATATCTTTCTCGATCTTTTCCTTTACCCGCTCAATGACCGAGAGGACGTTCTCACCGAAGCGGATGACGACGATACCGCTTGCCACCTCACCCTTGCCGTCAAGATCGGTCAGGCCGCGACGGATCTCCGGGCCGAGGCGAACTTCGCCGATATCGCGGACCAGAATAGGGGTGCCGGCACCATCGCTGCCGACGGCAATCGACTCAATATCCGCCATCCCCTTGATGTAGCCGCGGCCGCGGATCATGTATTCGATGCCGGAGAATTCGATTACCCGCCCCTCGACATCCTGATTGTTTTTGCGGACAGCCTCCATCACCTTGGAAATAGGGATATTGTAGGCGAGCAGCTTGTTCTGATCGATGGTTATCTGGTACTGCTTGACGAAGCCGCCGATGGAGGCCACCTGCGCCACCCCCTGCACGCTCTCCAGGGCGAACTTGATGTTCCAATCCTGCAGGGAACGCAGTTCGGCGGGATTGCGCTGGCCGGTCTCGTCGACCAGGGCGTAGGAAAAACCCCAGCCGACACTGGTGGCATCCGGCCCGAGCACCGGATTGACGTCGGCCGGCAGCTTGCTGCGCACCGCCTGGAGATATTCAAGAATGCGGCTCCGTGCCCAGTAGATGTCGGTCCCCTCTTCAAAAATCACATAGATGAAGGAGCTACCCTGGAAGGAAAAGCCTCGGACCACCTGGACCTTGGGAGCGGCAAGGAGGGTCGAGGTGATCGGGTAAGTGATCTGATCTTCGACCAGATCGGGGGCCCGGCCCATCCACTCGGTGTAGATGATGACCTGGGTTTCGCTCAGGTCGGGGATGGCGTCAAGCGGAGTGCGCAGGAGCGCCCAGCCGCCCCAAACCGTGAGGAAGAAAACCACGAGGAAGATGAGGAAACGGTTGCGGGCGCTAAACTCAATAATTTTTCCAATCATCACTGCACCACACCCTTGAGACGCGCCTCGGAATCGATGAGAAAATTGGCCTGGGAGGCCACCTTCTCACCCGGTGCAAGGCCGGCGGTGATCTCAATCAGGCCCTCCGCCTGAATTCCGGTGGTCACGTCGCGTGGCTCAAAAACGCCGTCGCCCTTATCAAGATAGACCATCCGTCTGGTTCCGGTATTGATCACCGCCGCCTCCGGTAGAGCAAGCCTTTTGCCGAGGTCGATGAAAATTTCGACTTCGGTGAACATCTGCGGCTTCAAGTCACCCCGGGGATTGAGAATGGTAAACCGCGCCTTCACCGTCCGGGTATCGCCGGACAAAAGCGGGTAGAGATAGTCGATGGTCGATGCAATTTTTTTACCGGAAAAATTACTGAGGCTGATCGTCGCCTTTTGGCCGATCTTGACGAAGGGCAGATCGTTCTCGTAAATATCGGCAACCACCCAAAGGGTTGAGAGATCGACGATATCGAGGAGTTTTTCACCGGGCATCACCCGCATGCCTTGAATCGCCGCCTTCTGGACCACATAGCCGCTGGCCGGGCTGTAGATGGTCAGGGTCCGCACCGGGGTGCCGGTCTTTTCGATCTTATCGATCTGGGCGTCGGAGATATCCCAAAGTTTGAGGCGCTGTCTGGCGGCCTTGACCATCGCCCGGGCATCGCGGGCCAACAGGTCGGGAAAATCCGCCTCTTTGCTGTAGTACAGTTTGCGGTCGCCGCTGCCGACAGGTTTCTTGCCGGTCCATTCGAGCACATTGAGAAATTCCTGTTGGGTGGCGTACAATTCAGGACTGTAGATCTCGGCGACCGGCGCGCCTTTCTTGACATAATCGCCGGTGTAATTGACATGGAGCTTTTCTATCCAGCCCTCGATCTTGGTATTGATGGTGGCAAGGCCGCGCTCGTCGTACTCGATCCGGCCGATGGTGCGGATGGTCCGGTGCAGCGGGGTAACCGCCGCGACCACTGACTTCACACCGATGAGTTTCTGCTTGTCAGGGGTGATTTCAATGGTCGCCGCATCCTCGCCGAACTCGTCGACCGCGGATGCGGCGGCTGCTTGCGGCTTTGCGCCCTGGGATGGCAGGGCCTCGCCATGACCGGCATGGCTGCTCGGGGGTGGCGCCGCCTTTGCCATGGCAGGGCCGGTGATCAGGGCGGTCATTATGACAACGAGCATAAAAGCACTGCGAGATGAGCTCTTCATGGGTTTTCATATCCTTTGTATTTCATGCTGCCGGTAAAACTGGTTTTTCCATTTCTCAATCAAGATGGAAACGAAAAGGCAAGCGAGCAGCGACGAGACAGTACAAAGAAGTACGGCGAGGAGCCGCACAGCGCAGCCGCTGAAGTTAACGCTTGATTTAGAAATGGAATTACTCCTCCACTCCCCCTGCCGCCGCCTCGATTCTGACAATCGCCTTGCCCCTCTCGGTGAACCTCGTCCAGTAGAGAAGTTCGAAATCGATCAGGGACTTCAGGCGGTTGATGACCGTCAACGCCTCCGCCTTGCCGCTGACATAGCCGCTCATCGCCAGATCGAAATCCTGGTAGGTCTTTGGCATCAGTCCATCTTTGTAAAGGGCCATGAGTTTTTCGGCGCTTTGCGCCATTGTGTAATTATCCCTGATGGTTGCAGAAAGCATGAGCTTGGCCGCCGCCAGATCGTGGCCTGCCTCGACAAGTTTGGCCTTGGCCTCGAAAAGGGCTGGTTGCTGCCTGGTTTCAAAATAGATCGGCACATTAACGGTGGTAGTGATGCTCCACATATCCTCGGACACCGAACCCTTCTCGGCAACAGTGCCGGTGATGGTGAAATCGGGATAGAACTCCTTCTCCGCCATCTTCACCTTGGCCTCGGCGGCAGCAAGCATCCGCTGTTTGGCGACGATGAGCGGCGATTTTTGGTAAGCGCGGGCTAGTGCCTCGTCAACCGTCCAGGGGAGTTGAGTTGCCGCCGGCCGTTCAGGCACGCCGAAGGAGGCATCGCACTGCTGCCTGCCGACGGCACTGCACAGCATCGCCTCGATGGAAGCAATGCGCTGCCGGAGCATCTCTTGCCTTTCGAGGAGCATATATTTTTCCGTTTGCGCCATCACCACTTCCTGCAGGATACCCATGCCGGAACCGTAACGAGCGGAGGCGGCGTCCTCGATCCGCGAGAAAAGCGCCGTTTTGTCATGGATGACGTCGAGATTGATGTACGAAAAGAACAGATCGTAATACAGCTCCTTAACCCGAAGGACGGTGCTCAAACGGCTGGCGGCAACCGCCGCCTGCAGACCCTCTGCCTCCCTCTCCGCCATCTCCCCTTTCAAGGCCCGCTTGCCGGGAAAGGGCAGCATCTGGGAAACCGACAGCATGAATTGCGAATCGGGCATCTCCGGGTAACTGAAGGAATTGAACCCGTCATTCTGATAGCCAACCATGACCATCGGATCAGTCAGGCTGCTGGCCTGCGGGACGCGGTGTCCCGCGGCCGTCGCCCCCGCCGCGAACATCTGGATCTCGGGGCTGTTGCGCAGGGCCTCGTCCAAGAGGTCCTGCAGACGCAAAGTGGTCTCGGCGGCTGCACCGGTTGCAATCAAGGTCGGCATGAGCAGCACCGCCACCAGTAACCGGAGCCGCCCGCCCAGCCCCACTGGCCGGGCGGCTACTCCTGCTTCGGTTCGCCGCTGCACGCCCCTAGCGTGCGTCAACATTGAATTTCACCGTCGAGGTCTTGCCCTCTCGCAGGATCTTCACCGCCACATTCCAGGCACCGGACATGGAAAAATCGATCGGAGCGGTAAAGGTGGCGCCGCTCCCTGCGGCATCACTTTTATAGTTCATCGCCGGCATCCCCGGCATGGCCGGCATGCCGTAATCAACGCGGATCTTCACATCGGTTACCGGCTTACCGGCATTGTCTTTGACAGCAATGGTCATCATGTTCTTGCCGGCCACCGGCGGGTTCTTATCGAGGGTTATTGCCACATCCAAATCATCCACCTTTTTGGTCACCTGATACTCACCGGCCATTGCTATACCGCTCAAAAAGAACAAAATAGCCAAAAATGCTGCTGTTCTTACCTGTTTCATAGGATTCTCCCAGTTGTTAAGTTTGTTGGTTTTTAAGAAATGAACTTTCCTTGTCGCAAGACAGCATTCAAGGTCGCTTGCATCCTTTCGTGACGTTCAACAAATATCACCGCTGGATGCGTTTAATCTCCCATTTGCATATTTCGCGCCGAAACCCATGGGCTGCAACAATTCAGCTAATATCCTGACATCATGGAACAGTTTTGCAAGCAAACACCAGTTCATCAACAGCACATCCAGTGCTTTCTGCCTAATTTTCAGACAACTACCGATGAGAACTGCCTTGTTTTTGGACATCCTCAAGACCCCTTCTCGCACAAAAAAGTATATCACCAAAATTAATGAAACGACAAGGAACGATGCAATGAGAGATGGGGCAATCTTAACAGGGTACTACCTTCACCCAAAGAGATGGGTGACAGCCCATGATAATATGTGATTTATCTAAGTCAAAACTTGCGGCAGGTGCGAACCACTCAATCGGCTCGTGTTGGCGCGAAAACAATGGACACTACCTAGTTTTTATAAAATATAGGAAGCGTCCCTAACTTCTTCTTCAATGGCATGTCCGGTGAACCGTCCGACGCTGACTCGTCTGCCGAACTTGCCAAAATCGACAGTCAAACGGTAAGCCGACTTCGGTGCCGATGGTTCCGGCTGATGTCGACAATTTGTCCAAGTCGGATTTCGAGTTTGTCGAAGGTTTTTTCCTTGGAAACCACCGGCTTGATTTTGTCACTCATTCGAACCTCTTTCCTAATGCTTCAACAAGTTTTCCGCTCAAATGGGGACACCTTACTGAACCTCAAATGGGGACACCTTACTGATAGTTTTCCAACAATTGATAAGATGTCCCCCTATTTATTCCGATTTATTTTGCATTGTTATACTGGATATGCTCTCATGCCTGCTCTCATTGCGCCTTCAACAGTTCCATCAACAAACTCACTTCCAGGAAACATGCATTCTTCAGGAGTATATATCTCTGTACTCCATTTAAATATTGCAAACTGCCATTCGTTGGTTTCTTTAAAGTACTCCATACGGCATACAGGCTCTTTATTACCATATGCTATCCTATCAAGATAAAGAAATCTTCCTTGAAATTTTGCAATGTAACGAACGTCTGTCGTTTTGAGTTCCTGTTGATTGAATTCTTCTACAATTACAGAAACTTTTTTTCGTATTTCATCAGGTATCAGTTTCTTTCCCATAAGCTCCATTTCAAGCGAATGGAGGGACACCTTACTGATAGTTTTCAACAATTGATAAGATGTCCCCTATTTACCCAGAACCCAATATTAGGTTTCTGGTCCTGCAATCTTCCAAAGCAAGTCATTCAGATATTCAGCGTCAGGCTTACTGGCTGGGTCAAATGAGCTGGTCCTTGCCGCGAAGTAACTTATCTTCTCCTTGATAAAGTTTCCGATGACGGGTATTGCCGGTTCCAACCCCATTTCTTGACCATACTTCTTTCTTATCAGCAACTTCGACACTTCTTTTTGGAATTCTATTGAGGTCAATGCCGCCTTCAATAGCAGATCAAATTCCATGGGCGGAGAGTCGTTTCGACTTTCAATCCACATGCACGCTAATAGTGGCCGTAAAACATAGAAGTACTTCTTAATCTTGACTAGATCGCCTTGAAGATATTCACGATTGTTACCAGTGGCCATGTGAAGATAATGATAGATCGACGAAACTGGAGAGAAATAGTGTGTGGCTGCTTGACGGAGGAGCTTTGTCGTACCAATATCTTCCCTGTATACGATTGGTGATCGGAGCCATTCAAACAAAACAGGATTGGACTTGTTTAGGAGAAATAAAGCTTTGCGGATATCCCAGCCAGAATAATCATCTAGACCGATAATAGGCAATTCGATTACATCTCGCTTTGGTAATACATTGAAGTACCACTTCGGCGGATTCCGATAGACAAATCGAATATCGTAGTCGCTGTCGGTTGACTCAAATCCCCATGCACGAGAGCCTGATTCCACGGCAAACAAAATTTCGACATCATAATCCGATTCAATTCTATCGATGGTTTTCTCAATTGTTTCTCTGATTTTTGGATCAATACTTCCCATTTAAACTCCTAAAATCGACCGAAATCGTAGATTCACGACTCTTGGCATAAGCCAAGACGCTTCTGCGCGATCGCTACTCAAGGCCATACTCCTTAATCTTGTTAAGCAGAGTCTGCCGGGCGATTCCCAGTTTCTTGGCGGTGAGGCTCTTGTTGTGGCCGGTGCTTACCAGGGTGCTTTTGATTGTCAGTCGTTCCATGTCACGCAGGGTAACGGCTGCCTCAGCATCCGCGCCCCGGACGGTTCGGACATCCTCGGCCAGCAGGTGCGGCGGCAGTTCATGCGGCGAGATCTGTTCGCCAAGGCAGAGAATTACTGCCCGTTCGATGGTATTTTCCAGCTCCCGGATGTTGCCGGGCCAGGGGTAACGCATGAGGAGATTCAGGGCCTCCGGGTGAAAGCCCTTCAGGTCCTTGCGATTTTTCTTGGCATAGCGGCCAAGGAAAAAGCCGGCCAGCTCCGGGATGTCGACGATCCTCTCGCGCAGGGCCGGCAAGTGGATCGGAACCACCGACAAGCGAAAGAAGAGATCCTGACGAAAGGTATCCGCCTCGATCATCGCCTTGAGGTCCTTGTGGGTGGCGGCCAGGAGCCGTACGTCGGTTTTCACCGTCTCGCTGCCGCCCAAGCGCTCGAACTCGCCATCCTGCAAAACTCGGAGGACCTTGGCCTGGGTGGTCAGGCTCATGTCACCGATCTCATCGAGAAAAAGGGTTCCTTTGTGGGCGAGCTCGAAACGGCCTTTGCGCCGTCCGGCTGCGCCGGTAAAGGCCCCGGCCTCGTGGCCGAAGAGTTCGCTTTCGAGCAGATTATCGTTTAAGGCTGCGCAATTGAGCTTGATGAACGGCCCGTCCTTCCTCGGGCTGTTGTGATGCAGGGCGCCCGCCACCAGCTCCTTGCCGGTCCCCGACTCGCCGGTGATGAGGACCGTGGCATCGGTGGGCGCCACCATCGAAAGGGTCGCAAACATCTCCTGCATAGCCGGGCTCTTGCCGATGATGTCGGTGGCGATCTGCCGCTCACCGAGCCGCTCCTTCAGCTGCCGGTTCTCCTCCTGGAGGCCGCGAAAATTCAGGGCGCGGGCGATGGTCAGTTGCAATTCGCCGATATCCACCGGCTTGGTAATATAGTCAAAGGCCCCCTTCTTCATCGCCTCCACCGCACTCTCAACCGACGAAAAGGCGGTGAGCAAAATCACCGGAATGGCATATCCTGCCTGCAGGAGAAGAGAGAGTGTGCCGACGCCGTCCAACCGGGCCATCTTCATATCGAGGATTATCAAATCGACCTCAAAATCGCGCAGCAGCGGCAGAACCTGGTCGCCATCCGCCACCTCGCGGATGAGATAGCCGTCACCCGCCAGGTTGGCCTTGAGCATGGTCCGGTGCGCCGAATCGTCATCGACCAGCAGTATGGTTTCCCGTCGTTTTTCCATGGTTATTGACATCCCGTCACTTGGGGAGGATAAGAGTAATGGCAGTGCCCGCCCCAGGGGCCGAGCGAATTTCGAAAAGCCCCTTGTGCTGCTCGATGATCCGGTGACTGACGGTGAGACCGAGGCCGGTGCCGGTATTCTTGGTGGTGAAGAAAGGATCGAACATCCGCTCTCGTTCCTGCTCGTTCATGCCCTGGCCGCTGTCGGCCACCGTTATCCGCACCGTCTGGCCGTCGTCCTGCGCGGTCAGCGAGATTTCGCCGCCTTCGGCGGTGGCGGAGATGCTGTTCTTCACCAGGTTCATCAAGACCTGAAGCAGCAGGTCGGGATCACCGGTGCAACCGATACCGGTGTCGGTCCGGCATTGGAAGCGCAGCCCCCGGCCGGCCAGGTCGGAGGCCATCAGGGTTGCGGTCTTGGCCAGCAGCTCGTCGAGTTTAACAAGCTGCATTTGCGGCTCGCGGGGCCGGGCAAACTGGAGCAGGCCGGAAATCGTGTTGTTCAGCCGGTCCACTTCGCTCACCATAAGGGCGGCGTAGCCCTTGGCCTCCTCGCCCGCGCCGGGCTGCCTGCCGAAAAAATGGGCGAAGCCGCGCAGGGTGCCGAGCGGGTTGCGGATTTCGTGGGCGATACCCGCAGCCATCCGCCCCAGGGCGGCCATGCGACGGGAACGTTCGAGCTGCATCTCCATCTCGCGGATGGCCCGCAGGTCTTTTATAATGAGCACCTTGCCGATCCGCTCTCCATCGTGGTTGACGAGGTTGGAACCGTTGATCGCAACCGGTACAATATCGCCGTTAGCACCGACACACTGGGCGTCGTGATCAAGACCGTCGTCGCACGGTTCCGCAAATGCCTGTCCGTCGACCGGAAACATCTCGTCAAGACCTGCGCCACAGAGCGAATCAGAGGATCGGCCGAGGATCTCTTCGCTCTTGCGGTTACATGAAACCACTCGGTTTTCCCGGTCGAGGGTGACCAGACCGACGGGTATGGAGGCAAAGACGCTGTCGGCATAGAGTTTCATGTCGGCAAGGCTCGCCCTGGTGAGCCACATCCGGTGATACAAAAAGATAAAGTAGATGCCCGCCGAACCCACCAGAGACAGCAGAGCGGCCATGAACAGGGTGTGGTGCTGATCCTGCCGACGGGCTGCTTCGAACTGGCCGGTGGAGAGGCCGATGGAGATCAGCGCCTCGCCGGTTGCCGGATCGGCCGCCTTCATGTCCGGCGTCGGTGCAGGCATCATGGGCATAACCGGTACGGACGGCCCAAGTCTGAAAAGCCTGGTCAGCACGTAAACGCCTGGACCGTTGAGGTTTTGAGCATGGTGATGTAACGATGGCAGGAGATGGGCCTGCTCATCCTGCCTCGAAGCCGCACTCGAATCGCCGGTCTGGTAAAGGATGGCCCCGTCCTGATCGCTCAAACGGATAAAAATTATACCCTCTGCCTTAC
>Ga0335397_10012031_pt1 | contig 10620 bp, 10 predicted proteins | sample MAT04_FD_205740 | JGI IMG/M metagenome (GOLD analysis project Ga0335397, IMG submission 205740) | Freshwater microbial communities from Lake Fryxell liftoff mats and glacier meltwater in Antarctica - MAT-04 (spades assembly) (version 2) ...
ATTAATGGTCTTGATGGGTCTTCAGTTTTTGTTAAGCATTTTTCTTTAACACGCTTAAACTGTGGGAAGTTTCTCATTTCATATTGATTCATTACCAAACATTGCCAAAAAGTTGCGTGATCACCAACACAGTCACGAAGAAACACCGGATGAATGACACCTGGCACCCGGTATTGGCGCAAAACTGTGGACTTCTGCGGGCGTTGCTTCAAACCCTCGATTTGAAAAAGAAGTCGTAATCCGCTAAACAACCCAAAACGGCGAATATAGTTAGGAGTTTTTGAAATTAATTTATATAAATTTTTCATTACAATAATTTTCCTATGACTGCCAAGATTGTGATACAAAAAGTTGGCGGGTCTAGAGGAATCTAAATAGCGAGGTTAGTGAAAAATCCAAGTTTGATGTGAATAACATGTATCTTATTGGGCTCTTGGCGATTCGGTAAATATGCGCCTAGCGCGGCAGCGCACCAGCATAGCGTGGGGGGCCAGACAAAGCATCCTGGCCGCCAAACTGGGTGAATTGTTTACGCGGCACCAACTCAGATACCGGCGGTGCCGCATAGATCAGCTTATCCTGCGCCATGGCGGTGAGGCGGTAGTCGTACCTTGCTGCCTTCTCAAAGTCGGCCCAGGTTGCACGCTGGTCGTTATGGCTTTCGACACTCACCGGACCATCAAACCACTTTCCCGGGCCCACAAACAGGTTGTTGGCAGAAATGAGCCTTTGCGTGCCTGGCGCGGTGCGAACAAAGGTGCCGCCATAAGATTGGTCGTTAACGAGGGTATTGCTGGCAAGGTAAAGGCGGTTTTCTGGCCAAGCCAGGCCTTCAGCCCCATAACTGATCAGCGCGGAGTTCTGCGGCTCTGCTCCCTGCTGCACGATGTTGCCCAGCACGGTGGCAATACCTCCGTTAGGCAAGTCGATTTCATAGCTGCCCCGACCACCACTTTCGTCAGTGATGCGGTTGTAAGCAATCAAGTTGCGCTGCGCGCGGCTCTTGATGTGGTGACCCACATTGGCGTGGTGAAAGTAGCTGCCAGTGACTTTGAAGTCGCGGACCTTTCCAACATAGAGGCTGTGACTCTGGCCGTCACCAAAACCGTTGTAGGCAAATTCACTGTCGCTGATACTTAGACTGTCTGGTTTGCCAGTGGTCAGCAGGCCATTGTTATTGCCGTAAAAAAGACACCGTGTGATAGTTAGCGTGCCGCCTTCAAAGCGGATACCTGCCCCATTCAAATCGGCCACATGGGAGCCAACAAACTCGATATTGTCAATATGAAAGTCGCCGTTGCGGAGAACCCAGGTGGCTTTGCCTTCGGCGCTTTTGCCATCAGCCAACAACCGCACGCGCCCGCCGATGGTCCGGATAGTGAGTTGCTTTTGCGGCCACGAAGCCACGTCGCCCCGGTATTCACCTGACTGAATTTCGACGATGTCACCGTTACGGGCCAACTGAGCAGCTTTAGCGATGGTGCGAATGTCTTCAAATGGCCCCACGCGCAGCACGCGTCCGCTAAAGCCCGGCGGTGCAGACAAGTTAGCTGCAACGTCTGCCCTATTTGGCTCTTTGGCAAGCGGCGGGAGCGGCGGGACTTCAAACGGAATCTGAAGCAGGGTTTTGCTGGAAGGTTGATCCAGCACCGCGCGTACCTGTGCCAACGCTGGTAATGCCACCCATTCCAGCTTGTTGTGACCTTGCAGGCGACGCTCAGCGTAGTCCATAAGCTCGCCTGGAGTTTTGCCAACTTCGCCATAGGCCCACCACCCCGCAGCCGCGGTAACGGCCAACACAACGGTTGAAAAACTGCCAACAATCATTAGGGTTCGGCGTAAGCGTGACATGAAGTTAGATTATCAGCCGCATCTTTAGAAGGACCAAGAGCTACGTGATGCCCCAGTCTGCCGAATTCTGGCGATTATTGGTAGCCGTGTCCAATGGAATGCGCGTATTGGGTCGGGTGACGCAGGGAGTCTGAATATGAAATGCGACTGTTCGCACTGCGAGATGCGGCCAGAGTTGGCATTGCCGACATGGAAGCAGGTAGATTTAGGAGTTTTGAATCTCCCTCGGTGTTGCTTGCGTCCCTACTGGCGCGTGAGATTGAACAATGCCTCAAGTAATTTCTGGGACAGTTTATGACCAAATCGGCCTGTAGCCCACGTAGAACGTGCGCGTGCAGCTATCAACAGTGGAGCAAATCACCAGGCTAGCTCATTTTCTGTCAGTGGCAAAATCTGAAAAAACTGGACATTCGAAGATGATGTCTGCGCAGTGTCAATAGATTGCAGAACGAACGAAATGCTCTACCCAATGGATGGACCACTGGTTTACACCTATCGCCGCTGCCCGTTCGCTATGTCGCCAACGAAATCGCACAAAGGCAATCAATGAATCGGGGTGTGGCCTATGCCGCTCTGGCCTACATGGGCTGGGGTTTGATGCCCATTTATTTCAAGCAACTTGCCCATGTTGGGGCGTTCGAAGTGGTGATGCACCGCACGGTGTGGGCCATGTTTTTTCTGTTGGGTGTGTTGCTGGTGCTCAAGCGCTGGGCCTGGTTGCGCGGGTTGTTGCGAGAGCCTCGTGTTCTGGGGGCCTTCGCCTTGTCCGCGCTGCTACTGTCTTGCAACTGGTTGGTATACGTCTGGGCGGTGCAAAACCAGCATGTACTTGATGCAAGTTTGGGCTATTTCATTCTTCCGCTGGTGAACGTCGCTCTGGGTTATGTGTTCTTGCATGAACGGCCACGACCTGGGCAGTGGCTGGCAGTGTTCGTGGCTGCAACTGGCGTTTTGTGGCTCACGGTGCAGACTGACCGACTGCCATGGATTGCCCTGCTACTGGCATCGAGCTTCGGGTTTTACGGGCTTTTACGCAAGGTAGCCGTGCTGGGTGCCTTGGAGGGGTTGGCCCTGGAAACCATGATGCTTGCCCCCGTTGCCATGGCAGTTCTGGGATTTGGTGTTTGGCAAGGGCAGAGTATCTTGGTGCAGGGGCCGGCCGAAACGATGGGTTGGCTCATGCTTGCCGGGCCACTGACCGCCGTGCCTTTGCTGCTGTTTGCAGCAGGTGCGCGCCGCATTCCCATGGCGACCTTGGGTAACGGTCATTCCAGAATCCACCGAAGCCAAATCTGCCGCGCCTGACACCCGTGCCCAGGAGCTTGCAGAAGCTGCCTGCCGGACCACTGCCAAGATTTCGGGGCTCGCAGCATTGGCTCCTGGCCCATCGGGCTTGCTCACCGTGCTTCCGGACGTGATTGCCTTGTGGAAAATTCAGAGCCAATTGGTCGCAGACATCGCCGCTGTTTACGGCAAGACCGCCACCCTGGGAAAAGAACAAATGCTGTACTGCCTTTTCAAGCATTCGGCATCCCAGACCATTCGCGATGTTGTCTACCGCGCAGGTGAGCGATACGTCGTTCGGCCAGTCAGCTTGAAGATTCTTCAGAAAGTCTCAACCACGGTTGGCATCAAAATTTCGCAACGGGCAATTGGCTCAGGTGTTGCCCGGTTCTTGCCGATGGTCGGTGCGGCAGCTGTGGCGGGCTATACCTACTACGACACCAAAAAGGTGGGTGAACCCGCCATTTCGCTGCTCAGCAGTGACTTCGTCGTGCAAAGTGGGGGTGGCGACTAGGCGGATTTATGCAGGCCGCATGACGCAGCTAGTTGCATGAATTTGCTTCCTCATGCATCACATGCAACCCATTTGCTTGATAGTCGCTCCAAGCACGGCGGCAGACTTGTGAGCGTGTGACGACATACCCGTGCACAATTCAGAACAGTAAAAAGCATTTTATTAACATATCATTTACTGAAATGGCATATATCGGTAAACTATATGTTATGTCAAAAGCATCTTCCGCCCTTAGCCAAATGCCACCATCAACGGTTGCGGCGCTTGCGCAGCTTGGGGCCGACCTGGCAGTTGCCAGGCTTCGCCGCAAAGAATCGCTCAAAACTTGGGCAAAACGCATGGGCATCAGCGTGCCTACCCTTTTGCGCCTGGAGGCCGGTGAGCCCAGCGTGAGCTTGGGTGTACTGGCGACCGCGCTCTGGCTCATTGGCCGCGACCAGGCGCTGGCAACGCTAGCCACACCAAAGGAAGACCGGGGCGCACTTGAGCTAGACGTGCGTCAGGCTGAAGATCTTGGCAGGGCGCGGGTGCGCGCAACGACCCAGGCAAAAATGAAAAAGGCCGCCATGCGACAAACCCAGCCGGAGGGTGAGGCCGGCCAATGAGACACGACAACCTGTACCTGTGGGTCCTGATAGACCCGGCGGCGCCGCGCTACGTTGGCAGGCTGAGATTGGTCGACGCTGGCAAGGGCGTCTCCCTTCAATATGGGACCGATTGGCTGGCCAGTGGATTCCCGCTCAGCGAAGACCTGTTGCTCGTTGACATCGAGCAGTTGCCTCGCTTCAAGGGCATGGCTGTCGGTGCCGTGGACGACGCCCGGCCTGACCGCTGGGGCGAGCGCGTGATTCAATACTTGGACAGGCCTGCACGTTTGTCCATCATGGAGTATCTGTTCTATGCTGGTGACGACCGCTTCGGTGCACTTGGCGTATCAACGTCGGCCGACACCTACTTGCCGCGCACCAGAAGCCCGCTGCCACGGCTTGCACAAGCTCAAGCGTTGAGTGAAATCGTCCACAAGGTGAGTGCCAAGGAGCCGGTCAACGACATGGAACGCAAGATGCTGTCCGCTGGTGGCAGCTTCGGTGGGGCCAAGCCCAAGGCGCTCATCGACATTGCGGGTGAGCAATGGGTCATCAAGTTTTTCAACAATGAGCCGATCGACGTGCCGCTCATCGAGCATGCGTCGATGACGCTTGCCAAGTTGGCGGGCGTCACGGTGGCAGAAACGCAAGTGGTGCCGCTCGTCGGTGAGCATGCGTTGGCGGTGCGCCGTTTTGACAGGAATGGCACCCAGCGCATCCATTGCATCTCGGCGGGCACCGCTTTGCGCGCCGAGACCGTTGAGGGCCAAGAGCCACAGATGGGCTACCCGGGACTGGCGCAGCTGCTGCGGCGCGCGGGCGTAGCGCAGGAAGGTCTCAACCTGCTCGACATGCAGGAGCTCTTTCGCCGCATGGTGTTCAACATCCTGATCGACAACACCGATGACCACGAGAAAAACCACACGCTGATGGTGGTTGAGCCGACGCGCCAGGGTAGGTATCGGCTGGCCCCTGCCTACGACGTGCTAACCACAAACTCAGGGCAGGGGTACCAGGAGTTCACTGTTGGGGATGACCAGCGGGACTCGACGCTGAGCAACGCCATGTCGCAGTGCGAACTTTTTGGTTTCATTGCGGCTCAGGCCGCAGCCGAGGTGGTCCGTGTCATTCAAGTGGTGGATGGGTGGCGCAAGCACTTTGCGCAATGTGGCGTCTCTGACACCGACCTAGAGAGCCTGGCAGAACGCATCGACGGTGATCAGTTGCTGAGCCAAAGGCAGGCTTTCAATCCCGCAGATTATGCAGCGCCCGTGCGCCAGAGGCGTAGGAGCCCGTTTGCAAAGTAGCAGGCGTTTTGAGGCAGGTTGCTATGAGATGTTTGGACAGATCGATGGATATTTTTAATAGCTGCTTGCGCTTATTGCATAAGGGCTAGAAGCCTTTTTTGTATATAAATCTACGCCAGAGCTGCCTGACGCTGACTGAGCAGAAAAGTGCGGTCAATCTGGCCAGCCAGCGCATCAATGTCGGCCCGGCTGACACCCACCTGCACAAAATGCAGCTGCCACCGGCCGACGGCGTCACAGACCTTTTTGATCTCTTGCCTGGCCTCGTCCTATTTTTGTGCCTCACAAGCCTGGCGTTATGGCGGGTGAGTTGGGGCGCCGTCCGTGACCACCCGCCGGCGCCTGCCATTGCGGGGGCTATTGCAGGTTTTTGGATGGTTGGGTTGTTTGATAGCCTTCTGGACGTGCCCCGCGTAGCGTTTTGGTATTACTTTTTGGTGCTGATTGCAGTGCTACACCAGCCGGATCACTCCCACCCACTATTAGCCCCGCGAATGCCGCCCGGTAAAGTCTGAACTTTGTTTGCAACGGCGGCAGTTAGTTTCACACTGCGCGGTTTTCCACCTCACGAAAGCCAACCATGTTGATCGGACTCCCCAAAGAAATCAAAAACCATGAATATCGCGTCGGTCTGACGCCTGCCAGTGTGCGCGAGCTCACCAGCCGCGGCCACCAGGTGCAGGTGCAGACCGGCGCGGGTGCCGCCATTGGACTGACTGACGCGCAATACCTGGTTGCGGGTGCCACACTGGCCGCCACTGCGGCAGAGATATTTGCCGGCGCCGACATGATCGTGAAAGTGAAAGAGCCACAGCCGCAAGAGTGCGCCATGCTGCGCCCTGGGCAAATTCTGTACACCTATCTGCACCTGGCCCCCGACCCGGATCAAACTGCGGCGCTAATTAAATCTGGCGCGGTGTGCATTGCGTACGAAACCATCACCGGCCCCGGCGGCGGCCTGCCGCTGCTGGCCCCCATGAGCGAGGTCGCCGGGCGTATGGCGGTGCAGGCGGGTGCCGCACACCTGGAAAAGTCAAAAGGCGGCATGGGCATTTTGCTGGGCGGCGTGCCGGGTGTGCCGGCTGGCCATGTGGTGATTTTGGGTGCGGGCGTGGTGGGTACCCATGCGCTGCAGATGGCCGTAGGCATGGGCGCCCGCGTGAGCGTGCTGGACAAGAGCGTGGACCGCCTGCGCGCGCTGGACCTGATTTTTGGCAACCGCATCCACACCGTGTGTTCCAACGCGCAAAGCGTGGAAGACGCCGTGCTGGATGCCGACCTGGTGGTGGGCGGTGTGCTGATCCCCGGCGCGTCAGCCCCCAAACTGGTGACCCGCGACATGATTGGTCGCATGAAAAAAGGCGCGGTGGTGGTGGACGTGGCCATTGACCAGGGCGGCTGCTTTGAGACCAGCCACGCCACGACTCACGCCGAGCCTACCTATGTGGTGGACGACGTAGTGCACTACTGCGTGGCCAACATGCCCGGCGCCGTGGCGCGCACCAGCACCTTCGCCCTGAACAACGCCACCATAGCCCACGCGGTGGCGCTGGCCGACAAGGGCTGGAAGCAGGCCCTGAAAGACAACGCGCACCTGAAAGCGGGCTTGAACGTGTGCAATGGCCAGGTCACCTATGAAGCGGTGGCCAAAGATTTGGGCTATGCGTACGTGAGTGCGGACAGCTTGCTGGGCTAAATTAAACCTGTGGGCAGTCGGCGCGTTTTTTTGTGAACGCAGGAAACTCGTCAAGCTTCTGGGTGCTTGCAAAGAAGTCAGGGATCAATACGCATAATGATTGGATGAAACGTCTACCTATCCTGATGACCCTGGCGCTGTTAGCGGCGCTGTCAGCCGCAACGGCCCACGCCGACCTGGCCAGCACCATTTCGCAGGTGAAGCCCGCGATTGCTATCGTGGGCACTTTTAAGACCACCAATAGCCCGCGCTTTGCCTTGCGCGGCACCGGCTTTGTGGTGGCAGACGCTGGTCAATTGCTGGGTAACAAGCTGGTGACCAACGCCCATGTGCTGCAGCGGCCTGCCGATGCCGACCCCGAAGCCACCTTGGTGGTGCAGTTGCGCACAGGCGACAACAACTGGCAAACGCGCACAGCCAAAGTGCTGGAGGTGGATGCCCCGCATGACCTGGCCTTGCTGCGCTTTGACGGCGTTGCACACACCGCTTTCAAGGTGGGCAACTCGGACACCGTGCAAGAGGGGCAGTCGGTGGCGTTCATGGGCTTCCCGATTGGCGGGGCGCTGGGTTTTTCTGTAGTAACACACCGCGCCACGATCTCGTCCATTGCCGCAGCGGCGCTGCCTACGGCTACAGCAAGCCAGCTCAACCCCCAGGCCATTCGCAGTTTGCGCGGCAACAAACCATTTGACATTTTTCAGCTCGACGGCACCGCCTACCCAGGCAACAGCGGCGGCCCCTTGATTGATCCGGACAGCGGCGAGGTGCTGGGCGTGGTGAATATGGTCTTGCTCAAGGGCACGCGCGAATCCGCGCTGAGCCAGCCGTCGGGTATCAGCTACGCGATTCCGGCAAGGTTTGTGCTGGCGCTGTTGCAGCGCCATGCGGGTGATTAACAGGGATAGGTATGGGCAGTGCTCACAGTGCATCAGGCAAGAAGCGGGTGGCGTTGTCCAGATCCTCATGCGTGGTGCCGGATTGCACTGCGTTGGCAAATTTGCGCCAGGCCAGGTCTGGCTCTGCCAGCTGAAAACCGTAGTAGCCGGGTGAGCCGTTGGCCCTCTCGCGCACTGGCATGGCCTGGTTGAAAGATTTTTCGGACTCGCCCAACTGAATCGTGACCTCACCCCAGCTCCCTAACGGCAACGCCACCTTTGAATACACCTGAAAACCGTACAGCGACAAATTGACCACCAGCAGTTGATAGGTGCACTCGCTGGCAGACACCAGTACCTTAAAAACGCCCGGGCACTTGACCGAGTAGCGTTGGTGGCTGCGCTGTGAGGCCTGCGCCAACATCTTGGGCAAGGGCGGCAGCACCGTCTTAAAAGCCTCCAGGTTGTAAATGGCGTACAGCAATTGTTTTTTGTGGTCGTCGAGCTTTGCAAAGACCTTGGTTCGCTGGTTAAAAAAGTAGTCCAGCAGCGCGGGCGTCATGACCGGATCATTGGTGGTGAAGTAGCGCCGGGTGGGCAGCACAATGTTGGGCATGACCACTTCAATGAAGTAGTGGTGCATGTTGCGCCGTGGGGGTTTGTTGCCATACACCTGCTTGAACAAAGCAGGTGCAGTTTTGAGGTCCAGCGTGGCCCCCACTGCTGGCGCACCGTTGGCAAAGTCGTAGTTGTCCACCGATTTCTCGCTCAGGCGCTTAAAAAACAGCAGCGACTCATACATCTCGATGCGGTTCGGGTTGACCGCAATCACCAGGTGCCGGGTGTCAAAGAAGGTCGTGCAGTAGTTGTACATGAACTTCATCAACGGGAACAGAATGGTGCCGCCGGTTTTGCGGAACTTGGGGTGCACCGCCAGGGCGGACACCTCGGCAATCTGCCCCTTGCGCTCGCGCACTTGGTTCAGGTCAAAAATGGCCTGCAGCGGAAAACCAAACAGGCTTTCGCGGATGAGTGACAGGGTGCCGACCACTTCGCCGTCATATTTGGCGCATAGGGTCGTGGTGGTGGGCAGCGCGTGGTAGATGGTGACACGCATGCCTGAGGGATCAGGCTTCATGAAGCCGCTGCCCACATAGGCATCGTGCAGGAGCTTGAAGCAGGCTTCCAACTCTTCCTGCGTCTCGGCAATTTTCAACACCAGGCGGCGGTCAGGCTGCGGGTCGCATTCCACAAACGCCCGATATATGGCAAACCGGGCCGGGCGCGGCAAAAAGGCAAACGATTTGCGCAAACTTTGATTGATTGATCGCCCAAAGCCCATGTGTGCTTACTTCCTTTAGAGTGATTGCGCCGCGTGCGGTTGAATGATAGTCTGATGCGTCGTCAGATAGGTGTCGGATTTGTTTACACGCCCTGATGACAAGCCCCAAAGCTGTGCACAGAAAGTGGTTTAACTCCTTGTTTTTAAAAGGAATCACCCGCTATCATTTTCATAGGCATATTTCCTGCTTATCGTGAATTCATTCACAAACCTTAACCAGCGCACAAACAGATGAATAGCACGCTTGCCAACGGCCCACCAACCACACGGATTTCACGCCGGGCTGCTGACCGCTTCCCTTCTGAGCTGCCAATTGAGATCGATGGTGCACCTGGCCTGATGTGCAACGTCAGCGCGACCGGCGTGTACTTTGAAACCACGGTGGACAAGGCGCCGGGCTCCAAAGTGCAATTTGTCGTGGATGTCATGGTGAAGGGTGAGTTGCTAAAGATGGTGTGTTCTGGCGCGGTGGTGCGGGTGGAGCACAAGGTCGGCACCGTGGGCATCGCCGTCAAACTATGCAGTTCTTTCTTTACCGATACCAACAGTTGCGAAGAACTCTCAGCGTCGGCGGACGATTAAACTGGCGCCATGAAACTCTTGGTGACCGGCGCAGCCGGGTTTATTGGCACGGCTGTGGCCGAACGTCTGCTGGCACGTGGCGATGAAGTGCTGGGGCTGGACAACCTCAATGATTACTACGCGGTTTCCCTGAAAGAAAGCCGGCTGGCACGGCTCACACCCTACCCCAATTTCAGGTTTGTGCGCCTGGATGTGGCCGACCGCGATGGCGTGCCCGAATTGTTTCAAGCCGAGAAGTTTGACCGTGTTATCCATCTGGCGGCACAAGCGGGTGTGCGCTATTCGCTGCAAAATCCGTTGGCCTACATTGACAGCAACCTGCTGGGTTTTGCCAACATCCTTGAGGGCTGCCGCCACAACCAGGTGCAGCACCTGGTTTACGCCTCAAGCTCCAGTGTCTATGGTGGCAATACCAAAATGCCGTTTTCAGAGCACGACAACGTGGACCACCCGGTAAGTTTGTACGCAGCCACCAAGAAGGCCAATGAGTTGATGGCGCACACCTACAGCCACCTCTACCGCCTGCCGACCACGGGGCTGCGCTTTTTCACGGTGTATGGCCCCTGGGGCCGCCCCGACATG
>Ga0335397_10012043_pt1 | contig 10612 bp, 9 predicted proteins | sample MAT04_FD_205740 | JGI IMG/M metagenome (GOLD analysis project Ga0335397, IMG submission 205740) | Freshwater microbial communities from Lake Fryxell liftoff mats and glacier meltwater in Antarctica - MAT-04 (spades assembly) (version 2) ...
CCAAATCCCTTCGCACCGGTGACAGTCATTCCCTGAATTCCGAGTTTGACTAAGGCTTCCTTGACGGCATCCAATTTAGCAGGCTGGATAATTGCAAGAACTAATTGCATAAATTTCAACTACCTATCGAGATTTAGACGAAGGAACGCCATCGCGCATGGGATGGTTAAGATCCGATGGCAAAAACAGGGGTTTGCCTTTAATTAAGCTGTCTCCAATCAGGTAAGCAAATCCTCCAACAAAAAAGCTGATCGCAATGCCAATCGCAGTTAGAGAATTTGTTTTGGCGCTACCCACTCCAGTCAAACCGTAGTAGAAAATGCCACAAACCATGAGTAAATTCATCACTAAACCCAAAATAGGAATCACCACAGTTTTGATTGGGTTGTGTTCGTCATCTAGCAAATGCTCTAGAGTAGCAACTAACGTCACTCCGCAGGTGATTCCATAGAGCATAAACGTGCCGATGTTAGAAACTAACGTGACGATGGTTACGTTATCGACACTCTGCACCGCATAAGCGCCAATCAAAGCCGAGAGTCCACTCAGAAAGTAAATCCCGATGTGAGGTGTATTGTAGCGCCCGTGCAAAAAGCCGAATACTGCCGGCAATTCGCTGTCTTTCCCCATCGCATAACTGATCCGAACTCCCGTTGAGAGTGACGATAGCGCCGTTCCGATCAGCGCCATGACAACTGTGCTGGCGATCGTAATTTGCAGCAGAAATCCGTTGCCAAACAGCAGCGTATCTCCCAAGATTTTCGCGATATCGCCGATCGGCGCACCCGACGACAATGCTGCGGCAAAACCCGTTACAGTTTTGCCGTCAACAGTTGCCGTGTATTGGTCGCCGATGAAAAAATTAGCAGCAAAATATTCAAAGAAATAGCAGATACAAGCCTGAATAAATAAAGATAGAATTACACCGCGAGGAATATCACGCCGAGGATTAATCGCCTCACCCGCCATCGCCGTTGCCGATTCAAATCCGACAAGTAAAAGAATGGCAATTGTCGCCTGATAAATCAATCCCGATAAATCGTGAGGAACCACAACGCTAAAAGCATTTGCGTGTTCGTAATTTACATTTGGATGACCTAATCGGTAAATAATCATCAACAATCCCAGGAAAGTGAGAGAGCTAATTTGCACAATATTGATGATGATATTAATCAGCGTCGAACCGGTAACGCCTTGGAGGGCAATAAAACCTACCAGGCCAGTGAAGATAAAACAAATTAAGGCTTTGCTGAACCAATCCGTTGCAAAATCAGCGTTAAACAACTGCCCAATGTAAACGACAAGCGTTCCCATAAAGCTAATCATGATGCCGGGGTATACCCAGTAATACAAATGTGCTGCCCAGCCTGTGACAAACTTTGCCAACGCGCCAAACGAAAATGTTTGTGTTCTTCTTTTGCTAAGATTGCTGCTTCGGCATAGTAATAGGAACTACCCGCACCAGCTTCGGGGTAAGCTTTAGAAAGTGTTGCATAACAACTGGCGGTTAGTAGGGCTATGCAGGTTGCAAGGGCGATCGCAGCCCACATATTTTTAGCCGAATCTGGCGGGGCTTGCAGTTGGTATGTCGTCCACAGAAAAGCGCCCGGTGCAATCAGCGCCATCGCGTTAATCGTAATTCCTACCAATCCTAGGGTAGGCTTGAGTTCTCCATTAGAGTCGCTCATTTCAAGTTGTTACATCCGTCATAATTTGCATATAGCCCTTATCTAAGGGCGAATACTCTATAAATCCGTATCGCCGAATACAAGAGTTCCCTAAAACTTCCGTTTAATTCTGCTATAAGCTATGTTATGTATCGATTATAGGAATTATTAATTTTTCATTTTTATTAAATTTTTAGTAGACAAAATTGCACTCATACACTAACTATCTGGAAATTATCTGCGTGGATCTGTGTTGATGTGCCTTTAAGGAGCGGTTTACGTATTAATTAAAGATTTATACAAGAAGTCTAGTGGTTCTGTTATTCCCAATCTCAAGTCTCAAATGGTATAAGGTGCGCATTGCGCACCCTACATAATTAGGTTCAAGTAAGTCCTATTTTAGATATTTCTCAGTGCCCCACCTGCGATCGCCGTTAAAATCGCCACGCCAAAGGCCAGCCGGTACCACACAAAAATCCACGTATTTTGAGTTTGCAGGAATTTCATCAGCCACGCGATCGACAAATAGGAAAACACAAAGGCCGAAATCGTTCCCACTATCAAAGCGACAAGTCCAGCACTGTCGATTCCTGAACTCAAAGCACTCTTCAATTCTACTAATCCAGCCAGAGTAATTGCCGGAATTCCTAATAAAAAAGAAAACCGCGCGGCGGCGGCTCTTTCCAATCCCATAAACAATCCTGCTGTTAGGGTGGAGCCCGATCGCGAACACCCCGGAATCAACGCCATTGCTTGACCTAATCCCATCAAAATACCATCTTGGACGGTTAATTTTTCATAAGTGCGATCGCGCTTGCCAGTTTTTTCTGCTATTGCTAACAGCAGCGACATCACGATCGAAGCAATGGCGATGCTGGCCAAACTCCTCAGTGGCGAGTTGTCAAAATCTGGAACCAATATCTTGATTAGCAGCCCCAAAAAGACTATGGGTATTGTCCCCAAAGCAATCCCCAAAGCCATTTTAAACTCTTGCGATTTGTAGTCGCGCTGCACCACAGCATCTACAGCACCAAAAGTGATAGTTGTCAAGTCTTTCCAGAAATACCAAAGCACGGCGACAATGCTGCCTAACTGAATCACAGCAGTATAAGCAACGCCGGGATCGCCCCATCCCAGGGCGATCGGCACTACCTTCAAATGAGCGCTGCTACTAATTGGTAAAAACTCCGTTAATCCCTGTACAATTCCTAAAACAATCGTCTGCACCAAATTGAGTGGAGCGGGCCCGCCAACATCAGCAGCGGGGGTTTGGGCGAGGAATGCGTCAAGCAAAGCTATCATTAGTTGTCTGTTTCTAGTTATCAGTTGAATTTAACATTTTGCACTATTCTCAGAAGCTAGAAGTCAAGCCCACAACAAATAATTTTTTTTGTGGTGCGGGAACTTCTAGCCCTCCGCTGAAAAGCCCCAAGAGCGATATTCTGTCAGTTGAATCGCCTTGTCTGTAGGGTAGCATCTCAGTTTTGAATTTGTTGTTTTGTCCCCCCCGAGGGGAGCATCTCAGTTTTGTATTTATAGTGCTGTAAGAGCTCTCGTATTGTACAATACGCGAGCTCTTAAGCTCGCATGAAAGATAAAAAATGCTTTTTACAATGCAGGAGATGCTCCCCCCCGAGGGAGAATATATAATCCTCGATCGGGAGAGGGCGGGATAAAAACATACTTTTTGCATTAATTGAGATCCTGGCGGTCGATCGCCACAACCAGCAAATTATCAGAGTCTATTCCAAACTACTTTAACCTACTCAGGAACATTTGCATACATTTGCTGATAAACTTAAAAAAGTTTTTGTTTTTGATGAAGCCAGCTTACAGCAACTGCCAACAACCTATGATATTTTCTGCATCCAAAAAATTAACTGTTAATGCTGATTCTGGCATCCGCTTGCTGCGGCGAATCTTGTCGGCCAGTATTTTAACAGTGGCGATCGCCCTTAACTTGATACTGTTCGCCGGCACACCGCCAGCCTTCGCAAGTCTCACGGACGATCGCTTCGACGGCACTATCTATGCCCTCTACGCCGGCAACGGTTCCCTAGTTCCTCCTAAAGTCAAGCTTACAGATTCTTTCAAACGCAACAAACCGGCATTGTTAGTGTTTTACACAGACGACAGCCGCGACTCCAAGCAATACGCGATCGTCGTCTCTCAACTCCAGGAATTTTACGGCCGCGCAGCCGATTTTATGCCCATAAGCATTGACTCTTTGCCTCCGCAACCGTCACCGAAACTCACCGAACCCGGCCATTATTACGAAGGTTTTGTACCTCAAACCGTCATCCTAGACCAATCTGGAAAAGTAGTTTTTAACGAGAAAGGACAAATACCGTTTGAACAAGTAGACGATGCCTTTCGGAAAGTATTTGACTTGCTGCCCCGAGAAAAATCCCTACCGCTGAAACGCCGTGTAGTGAACGAACTCAACGTCGAATTGTCGAAGTAATATCTAATTGCAGACTGCTAATTGCTGCAGCAATTTTAAATGATTCCAGAACGATATTTTTTCGGTGTCATACTGGTGTAAGGTGCGCTGCATCGCACCCAGAAAAACAGGGCTAATTCATTCTCCTTAAAGCTATATAGCAATCCTAAATGATTCTACTCGTTACTTTCGCAGAGCGAAAGTAACGCAGATCCGGAGGCTCTGCCTCGATTTTCCCAGGCGAGGCAGAGCCTCGCTTACATCGATTCCCAGGCCAAGAGCCTCTTAACCAGTTATTGAAACTGATGAACGGATTGCTATAGCCCGCCCTGGTTTAAAACCCCAATCTTATAGTGAAATTCGTCTTCAGAAAACTATAAATTAGTATTTTAGTCGGCGACAGACGACTTTCGCTTTCAGACAGGGAATTTATTCCCTGGCGGGTTTAGTAAGAATGAATTAGCCCTGCTTAGAGAAAGTTTTGCCGAGAGCATCTGGTGTTTTGCATTGATATATAATAGTGCTGTCCTCGCTCGCGTATTGTACTCGCTTATTGCAATGCAGGAGATGCTCCCGTCTTGCCAGTCTCAAACGCTTGGTTTAAAGTTGATTTTTTCGATTGAAATCTCCCAGAAAAATTCGGCTTTTATTATAATAAAAAAGCTGGCTGGCGGTGATGGTGACTATCGGCTGGGGTTTGGTAACTGTGGTGACAATATTATGTTAATCAAAAGTTAGGAGCTGTTAAAAAACAAGTAATAGTGAATCAAAAAAAGAAGCGTAAGCTAACAATCCAATGTGATGAAACGCTGTGCAATTCTGGTGGCTGTATCCTAAAGAGTAAGTTGTGGAGCTGGTGTTATGGCAAAGATTTTGACGATCGCGGATGCTGCGACTTTTGAAGTCGTACAAGAGTTACTGGAGAGGGAGGGACATCAAGTGAGAGTCGCCCCCGACGGTAAGGATGCTTTAGATTTGGCGAGGGAATTCTCCCCGGATGCGATCGTTTGTGACGGGAATTCGCCTCAAATCAACTGGTTGGAGGTGTGCCGGCTGGTGAAAGCCGATTCCCTTGGGGATAGCTTCGCCGCGCGTGAATTGGCTGCTGCTTATTTTGTGCTGCTGATAACACCCGAGCAATTTGCAGAAGTTCAAGAATTCGAGGGGCTGATTGACGATTTCCTGTTTAAGCCGATAGTTAAGCAGGAATTGTTGGGGCGGGTGCGCGCGGGGAAGCGAGCGCGGGATTTGAGGCGGGAGTTGGATCGCACTCAGCAAAAATTGCAACTGTCGGGCGATCGAATGCTGCAAACTGAAAAAATGTCTAGTTTGGGGGAATTGGTATCTGGTATCGCCCACGATATTAACAATCCGATTACTTTTATTTACAGCAATCTCACTCACGTCCAAACTTACGCTACCGATTTAAGAGAACTGCTGCGATTGTATCAAAAACACCTAGTCAATCCCGACTCGGAGATTCTGCAAAAACAGCAAGATATGGATGTGGAATTCGTGCTCGACGATTTATTAAAAATTGTGAGTTCCATGCGAACCGGGAGCGATCGCATCAGGCAAATCATCTTATCGGTACAGGATTTTTCCCGCAGCGATCGTTCTGGCTGGCAGTTATTCGATATTTCCGACGGTTTAGAAAACACTCTGTTATTGTTGCAGCACCGCTTGCCGGCTCGCGAGGGGAGGCGAGATATTAAGGTGATGAAGGAATACGGAAATCTGCCGCAAGTTGAGTGTTACGCAGGTCAGCTAAATCAAGCTTTTCTGAATATGATCAATCACGCGATCGATACTTTGGAAGAGTCGAGTCAAGAGCTGGGGGAGTCGGAATCGGTCAACTTTAAGCCTGTGATTTTGATTAGCACTAAGGTAATCAATGCTCAGCGGATTGCTATTGAAATTGCTGATAACGGCATGGCAACTAGCAAAGATATCACAGCGCAAATTTCCGATTCATCTTTGATGACAAAACCTATAGAAGACAGCAGGATATTGGGACTTGCTGCTAGCTATCGGATAATTGTAGAGCAGCACAAAGGAGAGTTAAAGTGTGTTTTTGAACCTGGAAAAGGTACTAAGTTTAGGATAGAGATTCCGCTCAGGCACAGTTGATTAATAGTATTTACCGTTGGGTGGGGGCGGGTTTTTGAGATTGTTGGTTTTAGCCTGAGATTGTTGGTGAACCCGCCCCTACAATGACTGGACAATATTTGAAGAATGTAAAATTTTGTATAGGAAATAACCGAACTTCCCGAAAATAGACGATAGTTGATATTTAAGAGATTTCACAAGTCCGCGAAAACAAATTTTAATCAGGTAATAAAATGGTAGTAGCAGCACCTGTTCAATCCGGCAATCAGTCGATTTTTCAAGCTCGTTACGACAACTTTATTGGCGGTAAGTGGGTAGCGCCGGTGAAGGGGAAATACTCGGAAAACCTTTCTCCAATTACGGGAAAATCAATTTGTCAAATCCCCCGATCGAGCGCCGAGGATGTAGAATTGGCACTGGATGCCGCCCACGCTGCAAAAGACAAGTGGGGTAAGACGAACCCAGCAGACAGGGCGCGGGTGTTGCACAAAATAGCCGATCGCATGGAAGAAAACCTCGATCGCCTAGCCATCGCCGAAACCTGGGACAACGGTAAACCAATTCGCGAAACCCGCCTCGCAGACATCCCGCTGGCGATCGACCATTTCCGCTACTTCGCAAGCTGCATCCGAGCCCAAGAAGGGTCGATCGGAGAACTCGACGGCACAACAGTCGCCTACCACTTCCACGAACCCCTGGGCGTGATCGGACAAATCATCCCCTGGAACTTCCCGATATTAATGGCTGCGTGGAAACTAGCCCCAGCCCTCGCCGCCGGCAACTGCGTTGTCCTCAAACCAGCCGGGCCCACCCCAGCCTCAATCTTGGTACTGATGGAAATCATCGCCGACTTAGTACCAGACGGCGTTATCAACGTGGTTAACGGGCCGGGAGCCGAAATCGGCAAAACCCTCGCCACCAGCCCCCGGATTGCCAAAGTAGCCTTCACTGGTGAAACAACTACGGGCCGGTTGATCATGCAGTACGCCTCCCAAAATGTCATCCCCGTCACCCTAGAATTAGGCGGAAAATCGCCCAACATTTTCTTTGAAGATGTCTGCGCCCAAGACGACGAATTCCTCGACAAAGCAGTCGAAGGATTTGTGATGTTCGCTTTCAACCAAGGCGAAGTTTGCACCTGTCCCTCGCGGGCGTTAATTCAGGAGTCAATTTACGATCGATTTATGGAAAGGGCGATCGATCGCATCCGCCAAATCAAACAAGACAACCCCCTAGATATGACAACCGCCCTAGGCGCGCAAGTCTCCACCAACCAGATGGAAAAAATCGCCGAATACGTCAAAATCGGGCATGAAGAAGGCGCAGAATGCCTGATTGGTGGCGAAAGAAACATCCTATCCGGCGACTTACAAGACGGCTATTATTTCCAGCCAACAGTCTTCAAAGGAAACAACAAAATGCGAATTTTCCAAGAAGAAATCTTCGGCCCAGTATTAGCAGTCACCACCTTCAAAGACGAAGCCGAAGCCTTAGAAATTGCCAACGATACTCTGTACGGTTTAGGTGCAGGAGTTTGGACTCGCGACATCAACACCGCGTACCGCATGGGCCGCGCCATTCAAGCAGGCCGTGTGTGGACAAACTGCTATCATTTGTATCCCGCCCACGCAGCTTTCGGCGGCTACAAATCATCCGGTATCGGCCGCGAAAACCACAAAATGATGTTGGATCACTATCAACAAACTAAGAATCTGTTAGTCAGCTACAGCCCCAAAGCTTTAGGTTTTTTTTAAGATCAGACTGCGGTTGAAACCGCTTCTCGTCAAACGAAGTCCGCCGACGCGGACTGAAGAAGATAATGTAATTTTAACGGCAGGTTCTTCAACCCGCGGAGGCGGGTTTTGTCTGTATAGACGCGGTTTCAACCGCCCGGTCTTCTGATCCCAAGCGTATTGCCCTACAATCTTCTCCAATGGAAACAATCCCCAAAGTCACAGCCACAGAAGCGGCCTTAAAACTAATAGACTACCTCAAAACACAGCACGGAGAATTGATGTTTCACCAATCCGGCGGCTGCTGCGACGGTAGTTCTCCCATGTGCTATCCCAACGGGGAATTGATCGTCGGCGATGGCGATTTATTGCTAGGAAAAATCGGCGGTTGTCCTTTTTATATTGCAGCGCAGCAATACGAACATTGGCAGAAAACACAGTTAATTATTGACGTAGCATCCGGGCCCGGAGGTAGCGATTTTTCCCTGGAAGGGCCGGATGGAGAGCGTTTTATTACTCGTTCCAGCTTGTTTGTCAACGCTGATTAACTCTGTTTCGCCTCATTTTTGCACGAGAGAAATCTTGTTTTTATTGAACCGCAGAGGGCGCAGAGAACGCAGAGATAAGACTTAGGCGGGTAGTCAGAAACCGGGTTTTTTACGAATATCCTTAGTCGCAGCCACAAGATTAAGGGAAAAACCCGGTTTCTTGGGGATTGATGCGTAAGTCCTAAGAGAAAGAAAACAGAGAAATATATTATTGATATTGACAAATTAGGCGTTTTTTGGTAAGTGAATTTTTTTAAGGCAAACGGATTTCCTCAATAAAGGAGATGCCATCAAAAATTCCATTTGTAAACGCTTGAGTGCTGCGAATCCGCTGATTTTCGCCTAGTAAAGTCATTGTTTCAACAAAAGTAATCAGCGTGTTATCTTGAGTTTTAGTTGCTCGAAAGCCTACGGTTTCCTGGCCCGCATCCCAGGCGATCGCCGAAAAATCAGAATAACTGCTGGAAGACAGTTTCAAAATCCCTTCTTCAAACTCTCCTTGAAAATTAAGCTGGAGGCGAGAACCGTCTGAATATTCATAATTGTTAACTTGTTGGTAGTGACTTCCTTGAATCCAAATGGTAAAATTACCGAAGAAGCTGCGAGAAAAATGTCCGCGAGTATCGGTCTTAATATACTCTCCGTGCCAAGTGCCAATATGACGGATAAAAATCTCAGGTACTTTCTCCAAATCAGGAGAACTCACTGGGGTGACTAGATTTTCTGGAATGACAGGATTGTGACTCATTAATTTGATCTCCAGTTTTTTTCGACACCTGATTTGCTTTGCTTGAGACTGATATTAGTTTTACAAAGTTTGACTGCACTATGTCTATTTGATGCAGGGCTATTTCATTCTTTGTAGGGGCTATTGGCCCCGTGGTTGCCCTCCTGGACAGGGGAGGGTCGGCCCGCACCATCCACGACCCCTACAAAATCCCGATCGTCCTGAGAATGAAATAGCCCTGCTATATCCTGATGTTCCTGCGCCGATCATACCTATCCGGGTATGGGACGGAACCATTTGTGCTGCTCCTGATTTAATATGGTCGATCGCTCCTCAGCGAATATTATAATTACATAAAATAAGATTTGGGCAAAATCTCAACGGGCGATCCTCTTCGAGGGCTTCGCTAACGAGCTTTTGCTAATAGCGACAGGTTTCAAGCTGTCGCTAAAATCAGTATTGGAAGCGATCCAGGATTAATAATTAATATCATGTCAGCTTTAACGATCGTATTGGTTTGTAGTGAGGACTTTAGTCCTTCTTTTCCTCGGACTAAAGTCCTTACTACAAACCAATACAGATTGTGGTCAATCGACCGGACAGAATATAATGGGTGAGTTGAAAATTATCGCACTCAAAACTTAAAACCACATTAAGCTTTAGGACTGGTAATTAAAGCCAATTCAACTTTCTGATCCGGCTTTTGAGTGACTTGTGCATCCAAACCAGGGCCAAAGAATTTAGCTATTTTTTCTTGCTTTTCTTCCCAAACTTCGATCGGCATCAGCGGCGAATAAAACTCTAGAATTAAGGCATAAGCACCGTCAACATCAACTTCCCGCAAGCCTTGGAGGAGGGGGCGTTCCTCGTCTGTCGGGGCCATTCCCAAGCGTTCCAGAGCGTCATCTAAGTGCGCGGGTTGGCCGTAGCGAAATCGGGTGATATCTTTGCGGACTTGGTTTTGAGTCTCTGTGGCCAGACTTTCTCGCAGGAGGAGAACTTCGGGAGAGGTGGGTTGGGTGAACTCCGCTGGTTCGAGTTCGGCTGCTTTCAGCGCCAACCCTCCCAACAACAGCGGAATTCCATAAAAAAACCCGGCTAGGTTTAAGGTAGGTTTGTCGGTGAAGTAGGCATAGAACCCGACTACTGCTAGGATACCGCCCACAACTAAGGCTAGGCTTGCTAAAGAAGTTTTACGTAACATATTCGTGAGGTAAGTAGTCCGACAGAAACAAGATACTTTAATTATTATCGGGCAAGAAGTCTGGAAAAAATTTAGTTTTTTTGCCAAAAGACCTGCGAAAACTGCTAGCGTCAATAAGGGCGGGAGGGGTGTGCGCGCACAATCTTGTCTCTCGCCGCCAAAAAGTTATCCCGCTTTCCCC
>Ga0335397_10012050_pt1 | contig 10610 bp, 6 predicted proteins | sample MAT04_FD_205740 | JGI IMG/M metagenome (GOLD analysis project Ga0335397, IMG submission 205740) | Freshwater microbial communities from Lake Fryxell liftoff mats and glacier meltwater in Antarctica - MAT-04 (spades assembly) (version 2) ...
GCGTGCGCGCGTTCGGATCAGCCACGAGTGCCGGCAGGCGGCTCACCGGCCCCGCCCACATCGGAAACGGTGGCAACCCCACCAACTGCGGCGCCCAATGGGCGGCGCGATGATCACCACCGGTCGCGTTCAGAGTGCCCGCAAGCTGGCTCAGATCGTCGATGCCGGTGACGTCCTCGAACGACTCGTAGGAGTGCGAGCCAAGGCGTTGCATGGTAAACGCCGTGTTCCAAAACACTGCCTCCCGCTGCGTTGCACCGGTCGTCTCTGCCGTTCCGCCCACTTCGCCGCGAGTGTTGATCGCCCGGCCTTCCGACCTGCCACCACCGGCGAGGTTGGTGGGGTCGAGGTCCACCATGCCGTTCACCCACACATACGACGGGTCGAGTTTCGGCCCCCCGGCGAAGTCGACCTTCTGCACGTACAACGCCCGCTTCCCGCCGAGTTGGTAGGTGTACTTCGCGGGGTCGACCCAGGCGTGGTGCGCCATCCACGTGGCGCCGACCCGGTCGACCACGAAGTTCGCCGCCCCGGGGCCGGCCGCGCCAGCAAGGTGATAGGTCGGGTTGGTGTGCGAGCTTCCCTCACCGTCCATCCAGGGCGACGAACCGACGGTCGTTCGTGTGCACGGCCCTTGTGGCCCGGAACACACCGCGTAGCCGATCGCATAATTCGGTGATTCATGCCACCCCCCCGAGTAGAACAGGAGGTACTTCCCGTCACGCAGCACCATCTCTGGCTGCTCGGTCTGCTTCCAGACCGCGCCGTCATTGGGATTGACGCCCCGCTCCCACGGCTCGTAGTCGTTCCCGGTGACGACCAGCAGATTCGAGATCGGCGAGGGGTACGGGGGCGGGTAGAGCAATCCGTCGGGGCTCAGCAGTGCCGAATGAAGAGTCGTGTTCGCCGTGGTATCTGATTCCAAGGTCGGGTGGTCGGTCTTGAAGAGCAGATACGGCTGGAGGTCGACGTCAACGAACACCGACGGATCGATGATCCCCGGACCGTCCGGACACAGGAACGGGACGGTGGCGTTCTCATCACTGAACTCCCCACCCGGCCCCGTGGTCGACACCGCCCTGCCAATGCACATCTTTCCCGCCTCCTCGAACAGACCGCCGTAGAACATCACCCAGGAGTTCCCGAACCTGTGCACCGCCGGCGCCCACGTCTGGAACGGGCCATCCCCGCCCTTTCGCTTGACCCACGTACCCATCTTTGCTGTCGGGAGTGCTTCGGTCGTGGCGGAGTCCCATCCGCCGATGTTCGACGCTGAAAGTCGAGGTACGTTCTTGCCCAGCACATTCGTTCCGAAGGCGTAGAAGGTGCCGTTGTCTTCGACGATCTCCGGGTCGGGGAAGTCGCCGGCGTATACCGCTGCGTCGGGGTTGCGGACCGTGAACGGCGAGGCGGATGCGGCCGATGTGAGCCCCGCGGCGTCGACCGCAACGGTGGAGATCGTGTAGGCGACGTTCGGGGTGAGCGTGCCCGCCGGAACCGCCACCGTGGAGTTGACACCCGAGGCAACGGTCGAGCCCACCAGCGTGGCAACAGTCTGCCCGTTGCTGGTCTGCGTGATCGTGAACACCACGTGACCGTTCTCGCCGTTGCGGTCGGCGTACCGAGCCGCCAACACCGGCCGCGCCTCCGCCGCCTCAGGTCCGTTCACCAGCGACGCTTCGAACGGCGCGCGCGTGGGTGTCACCGTGGCCGTGCCATGGGGGGGAGCCGGAACCGGCGGGTTCGGGTGCGCCGCGGCGTTGTCGACGCCCACTGCCTCCACCCGGTACGTGGTCTCGAAGTTCAGAACATTGGCGGGAACCAAGAGCACCGAATCCGCGCCGGAAGCGACCACCGATCCGTTGCCTTGAAACACCAACGCGTTCGTAGCGGCGTTGAACACGAAGAAGGAAACGAATCCGGCCACGGCTTCCGGGTCGACGTACGCCGCTCGCAACTCCGGGGTGGTGCCGTCCACCAGGCCCGAGGGGCGCAACTCTTGGGCGGTCACCCCGATCGCGAAACGAACCGGTTCCCGAGCGGGGGCCACGTTGCCGTTGGTGTCGGTTGACACGGCGAACAGCAGATACTCCACTCCTGGCACCACCCCGGCAATCGATGGCACGGTCGACTGGGCCCCCGACGCCACCGTCGGCCCGGTGGCTGAACCCACAAAATCCAAGGTGTCGGCCCGAGTCACCCAGAAGAACACCGACCCCGAGTCGCCTTCCGGGTCGGCGAAACGGGCCGACAACTGCGGCGCCAACTTTGGTGTGCGCCCCTCCGGGTACAGCTCGGCGGCGGGCAACGGCTGCCCCGAAGACGGCGCCGACCAGAACACCCACACCGTCGGCGGATTCCAGCCCTGCGCCGAATCAAACGCCTTGAACGCCGCATATCCAGCTTCGTCGCGAGCTCGAAGGGACACACCGTGGTTCGCCCACGCACCACTGGCCCAGTTCCGCATCGCCGCCCGCACATCGACGTTCAACGAACCCGCCGGACAACCCGACGTTCCCTTCGCCCCCAACTGGGACCCGATCAACTCCCCCGTCGCCGGGCCACCCCACACCGTGGTGGACGATCCCACCCACGGTGCCGTCACCCGGTAAGCGTCCAACCACGATGGGGTGCACGTGACCGCCAACTTGTTGTAGAGCACCATGTTGGCCGAGTGGATCTGCTTCCCCGAGAACGCCGACAGGTCAACGTGCATGAAGGCACGGGTGGGAAAGAAGGCGTTGCCAGCGTAGAGGTGGTCCAACCCTGAACGGTTCAGGTTCGTCAGCGCCATCACGAACGTGTCGTCGGCCGCCGCACCGATCGCGCTCAATACCGTCGGGTCGACCCGCACCGGCCACACCCGCTTCGGGTCCGACAACCAGCCGTCATCCAACGACACCACCAACCGCGCCGCCCCGTTGCCGCCGCTCGCCTTTTCGCCCGTTTCCGGGCCGCCGACCAACTCGTACCGGACCCCTTCGGACCGGCCCGCGACACGAGCGGCCACATCCGGGTTCGCATCCTCCATCCAACCCGGGGGCATCATCGCTTGCACCACGCCGTCGGCATCGCGAAAAACCACGGCGCCACCCTCGATCGCCGGCCGCAGCGGCGTGTCCAACGGAAAGACAAAACGGCGGGGCACACCAGGGCCGGACAATACCAACGTCTCCTTCACCCCGGCCGGCAACAACTCCAGCTCCACGTCAACCCCAGCGAGCACCCCCTCGTGGCGCACCACCGACCCGTCCGCCTTCGCCCGGACTCCCGGGGCGGACCCCTCCAACGAGAACCCGATCGCCCCGCCCGGCTGCTCCAACCTCACCAGTTCCTTCGACGCCGAGCCACCCAGCACCACCCGGGCACCCGCCACAATGCCCACCGACGCGCCGTCGGACCCGGCCGAAAGGTCGCGGGTCAACGGAACCAGTTGGCCGTCCTCGGCCACCCGATTCACCAACCCCGTGGACACCTCCGAGGCGAACACCCCCGACACCGAAGTAGCGAACGTCTTCGACCGCTCCGTTCGCGCCCCGGACTTCCGCAGTATGACACGCTCACCCCGTACCCGCTCACCAACGCCGATCCGCACCCCACGAGCGCGTTCTGGTCTCCGAAACGCCTCAGTTCTGAAGCGTTTCGGAGACCAGAACGCGGGGGTTCCGGGCGTGACCGGATTGTGTCATGTATCGTGACACAATGATCTCGACACGTCTGACCGAAGCCCTCCAGATCGAGCACCCGGTGATGCTCGCCGGCATGGGGGGCGTGAGTTACCACGCCGTGGTCGCCGCCGTCTCCGAGGCCGGCGGGTTCGGATGCATGGGGGCGTCGGCCATGGGTCGCCGAACGATGAACGAGGAGATCGCCGCCACCCGGGCACTCACTCAAAAGCCGTTCGGTGTCGACCTGCTCACCGCCAGCCCGGGCGACATGATCGCCTCCGTGGAAGACCTCATCCGCGGGGGTGCAACCCTCTTCGTGGCCGGGCTCGGCGTCCCCCGCGATGCCATCGAGCTCTGCCACAGCAAGGGCGTACTGGTGATGAACATGTGCGGCAAGGTCCGGCACGCCATTGCGGCCGTCGAGGCCGGTTGCGACATCGTCGTGGCCCAGGGCACCGAAGCAGGCGGCCATACCGGCACCGTCGCCACCCTCCCCCTCGTGCCCCAGATCGTGGATGCCGTCGGCGATCGTGTACCTGTTGTGGCCGCCGGCGGAATCGTCGACGGACGCGGACTCGCCGCCGCGCTGGCCCTTGGCGCCGACGGTGTGTGGATCGGCACCCGGTTCATCGCCACACCGGAGGCCATGGAGGTGTTGGGCTACAAGGACGCCCTTCTGCGCACCGGCGAGGATGGCACCACCATCAGCCGTGGCTATACCGGCAAGACCTGCCGGGTGGTGGCCAACGACTACACGCGCTACTGGGAAGAACACCCCGAGGAGCTCGAACCGTTCCCGCAGCAGTTCATGCGGTCGATGAACGACGGGGCCAACCACATGGGCGGCACACCGGAGACCCTGGGGGTCGACCCCTCGAAGGAGTTCTATCCCGCCGGCCAGGGTGTTGGCTCGATCACCGAGATCGTGCCCGCCGGCGAGCTCGTACATCGGATCGTCGACGAAGCCGAAGCCGTGCTCAGCCGGATCGGTGGCCTTCGGGTCAGCTGACCGGAGCGCTTTTCGCTCCGGCGATGACGCCCGACCTCTCCGCTACCAACGGTTCACGAGGTGCCAGGAATGGCTGATGCCGAGGCCGACGGCCCCAACGCCGATCAACATGACCACCCACCGCCACCGGTCAGCATCTACGTGCCGCCGGCGCCGGGATGGTCCCAAGTATCGCGGGAGCCCGCCGCCGGACCGCCGCCTGGCGACCGATTCCACCCTGGCGGGGCCGGATACAGGCCACCCGGATACAGGCCACCCGGCTACGGGGCACCACCCGGCTACGGGCCACCACCCGGATACGGGCCACCACCCGGATACGGGCCACCCGGCCGCCGCCCGCTGACCCCCGCCGCCTGGTTCGGCATCGCCGCGATCGCCGTGGGGGTACTGGCCATCGTCACCGCCATGATTGTTCGTGTGCTGCTTGCGGGCGCACCGGCTGATCCTGGCGGGTGGGCGCCGGTCTACCCGTACCCGACCTCCCCCTCACCCACCACCGCCAGGACAACCCAACCAACGGCGCCGAGCACCCCGACGACCGAACCCGAGATCGTCGCCCCCTCGCCCGCCCCGCAGTCAACGGAACCCCACGCTCCGAGGGTGCAGCATCGCATCGGCCTGACCGAGCCGGGCCATCCCCGCTTCGTCGCGGGCACGCTGGTCCTGCTCGACAACATGGCGATCCACGGCTGGGATCCCGAGACCGGCCAGAAGCGCTGGACCACCACGGTTTGCCCGCGTGCGGAATGGGGGTCCAACATCCATCGGCAGACCGCCACGTTCGTGCTGCTCTCCTGCCCGTCGAGCATCCCAACCTCCCGGCCCGAGTATCAGGCGTTCGACCCGACCACCGGGCAGCAGCGCTGGACTCGCGAACGCCGGCTCTCGACCGCCGAATCGACACAGCAGCGCGGCAACGACTCCATCTACCTCATCACGATGGGCGGTTCGGTGGTGGTGATGGGTCGTGCCGACAACCGTGAGGTCTGGGACGCTACGACCGGACGGACCCTCTGGAAGGTCGATGCGCAGAACGTTTCCATCGCCGCTGGCGCCAACGCCGTGTTCGTCGGGGGAAGTACCGTATCTGCGCGCGATCCGGCCACCGGCGCCGTGCAGTGGACAATCGACCGAGCCGGCCAACGGCTCGACGCGACACCGATCGGCCTCTACGCCTCCGGGGACCCGGATGGCTCACTCACGAAGCTCGACCCCGCCAGCGGTTCGGTCCTCTGGACCAGCCCCCGGGTTTTCGAGCCCGCTTCCCGGGGCAACCTTCATTGGATCACCGACGGACCCACCGGTGTCGTGGTTGTCCGCAACTCCGTAGCAGTTCCGGAAGCGACCGCATCGAAAGAGAGCACCCCGACCCCGTTCGCCGTTCTGGATCCCGCCACCGGCGCCCCACGCTCCGGCTTCCCAGCCACCTCCCCTCGCGATGATCCCGCCCGGGTCCTACCCGGCTCGTCCGGCCTGCTGGTGTGGCGGCCGGCGACCTCCGGAACCAGTTGGATCGTGCTGCATCCCCAGTCCGACCACGCTCGCCAAGTGGTCGTCACCGACCGGGCGTTGGCCCGCTATCCCGATCCCGCCGACGGCTCCAATTCACGTGGGCGCCCCACCTCGCCCGCCGCCGATCTGAACTACTTCGCCTTCCTTCAGCCGAGCGACCAACTGACACCGGAACTGGTAATCGAATCGTTCGAATAGGCACCTCGTCGCCCGACCCCTCGGCATTGGGGAACGCCCGCTACCAGCGTTGGGGTCGTCGGGTGCCCGGAAGCCGGAACGCCACCGACGCAGCAAGGGCGGCAAGCAGGCGGCTGGCCCCGCACAAGGGTTGGCAACGGCGCCGCTCGGCCCATGTGCCAGCGATACAATTTGGCCACGGCGACGGTAGCGACGATTCGGGGTTGGGACGGCCAGTGACGCACGACGAAATCGAACCGACTCCGATTCGCCCCGCCGACGTCGATGTCGATGCGCCCGGTGATGGCGATCTCGCGAGTCGCTGGGGCGCGGCGGCCACGTATGTGCCTCCGCCACCGGGCACCGTCCGACCCCGGCCCCGCGTCGACGGACCGCCACCGGCGGCCTTTCCCGGACCTCCCCCCGATCCTCGTACCCACCTCCCGAGCACCGGCCCTGAACCTGCGCTTCACTACGACGACACATCCCAAGCCGCTCCGGATCTTGACGACCCGAATCGTCGGTATCTCCTGGCTGTTGCCCTGGTCGTGGCCTTTCTCCTGATCGGTGGCATCGGCTACGTGGCGTCAGGCGCCGGGCGATCGAAATCTCCCTTGGCCACCCCGTCGTTCACCACCACCACCACCACCTCATCGCCCGCGACCGGCACCGCAACGTCGCCCAACTCACCATTCGGCTCCGCCCCCTCCTCGGGTGGAAACGGCGGAAAAACCACGGGTTCTGACAAGAACACGGGGACCTCCCGCGCCGCAATAGGCGATCCCCCGCTCGGCACCGATTCCGTCGACAACGTCATCCCCCACAACATCGTGCAGTCCGAGCCCGGGCGCATCGCCATCACCACCGACGGCGTCGGCCAACCGAGATTCGTGGCGGGGCTCGTCGTGCTCCCCACCAACGCCAGCCTCCGGGCCTACGACCCCCGTACCGGCAACCTGGCATGGCAGTCATCGGCGTGCATCGGCGGCGACTGGGCGGGGCCCATCCCTCCCGCCTCCCACGACATCGCGATCCTCGCCTGCGGAAGCCAGTTCGTGGCGTTCGCCGGACGTGACGGCACCGAACTGTGGCGCCACGCCATCGTTCCCGAAGCCGACCATGTACGGCTCGGGTCTCGCTATCTCGTGTTGAACACCGACGCCAAGGTCGAGGTGATCGACGCCCATACCGGAGCCGACGTGTGGTCCCGAGCCAACCCCGGCGAGGCGTCTGTTGCGTCCGACGAGCAGTTCGTCTACATCGGCAACGACGATCAACTCGATGCCGTCGACCCCGCGACGGGGCAGGTGGCGTGGTCCGTACCCGGGAACATCTCCGATGTCAGCCGCACCGATGATGCCCTCTACATGAAGACCACCAAACAGATGGTCTCCCGAATCAATCCCAAGACCGGAGCGATCCGGTGGACCACGATGCCCGAACAGTTTCGATTGGGTTGGAGCCTTGCCCTCGGACAGACCGACAACTCCCTGTTGATGATGGCCAACCACACCGATGTGTACTTCACGGCCTACGACACCGACAACGGAGGCAAACTCTGGGAGCGCGATCTGAAACCGGGTCACAACGGCTTCGGCGCCGTCACCGGGCAGGCCGTCGTGTTGCTCGACTACACGGAGCGCAGCGGCGGAGTCGCCACGATTCATGCGGCCTACACCGGTGAGGAACGCCGGGTGCTGTCGACGAGCCCCGCGTCGTACCCCGCCGCCGCCGACGGGTACGTCGCCCTCATCGAGTACGCAGCTCGTTCCTACCGACTCCTGATACAGACCGTCGCGTAGGCCCCGGGGAGACGCGAGCGACCCGGAAACGCCCGGAACGCTTTTCGTCCGGAGTGGCGGACCCGACGGCTACTCGCTCCAGGCCTTGATCTTCTCCACCAGTTCGGGAGCGTCGCCCACGGGAAGCACGTTGAGACAGGTGACCCCGGCCTCCTTGAAGGCCGCGATCCGATCCTTGATGAAACCTTCGGAGCCCACGAGGTTCGTGAGTTCGAGCATCTCGTAGGGCACCAGGGCCGCCGCTTCCTTCTTCTTGCCGTCGAGGTAGAGGTCCTGGATCTCCTTGGCCTCCTTCTCGTAGCCGTAGCGAATGGCCAACTGGTTGTAGAAGTTGCGATCGCGGGCACCCATGCCACCGATGTAGAGCGCGTACTGGGCGCGAGCGAAATCGAGGATCGGACCGGGATCGTCGGTGATGCACACCGCGCCACCGGCCACGATCTCCAACGGTCCGAGCTCGGCGGGACGCTTGGCCGCACCCTTGGCGAGGTCGGCGCCCCACACCGATTCGGCGCGCTCCGGGAGATAGAAGATCGGCAACCAGCCGTCGGCCAGCTCGGCGGTGAGCTGCACGTTCTTGGCGCCGAGTGACGCGATGTAGATCGGGATGTCGGCGCGGGGATGGCCGATGATCTTCAGTGGTTTGCCGAGCCCGGTGCCCTGATCCGCGGGAAGCGGGAGCGTGTAGTACTTCCCTTGGTATTCGAGGGGAGCGTCCCGCTTCCAGATCAGCCGACAGATCTCCATGATCTCCCGGGTGCGACCGATCGGGGCGTCGTAGGCGATGCCGTGGAAACCTTCGATCACCTGCGGCCCGGATGCACCGAGCCCGAGGATGCAGCGACCGTCACTCATGGCATCGACACCCGCTGCGGTCATCGCCAACAGCGAAGGGGTGCGGCTGTAGATGTTGAGGATGCCGGAACCGATGGTGACGCGTTCGGTGACCGATGCCAGATAGCCCATGAAGCTGACACCGTCGAACCCATAGGCCTCGGCCACCCACACGATGTCGAGGCCGGCCTTCTCCAGCGCAATGGCCTGTGCCGCCGACTGCTTGAACCCCCCGGCGTACGAGAGTTGCATTCCGAGCTTCATGTGGTCCCCCTACATGGATGTGTGCTGAGCCGAAAGCCCAGAACGATTTCGATGGTGTTGGATCGGGACGGCGAGTTGGCCGTTCCCGTCGTGCCTGCGACCCTACCCGGCTGTGGATTCGGCCCGTGCTGCGAGGATGGCTTCCCGTTCGACGGCGCGCTCCGCCTCCCGACGAACTCGGTAGGCCTCACGTTCGGTCTCGTTGTTGGCTTTGGTCCAATCGTCGCGACCCATGAGCCATTCCTGGCGCACCAGCGAACGGTCGATCACGGTGTCGTCGCCCATGTCGAACTGCACGAAGTAGCGGATCCACGTGAGGCCACCGACGATCATCACCTTGCCAGGCGTTCCCGCCGGGATATCGGGAAGGTCGATCGCCGCCACGACCTTGCTGTTGCGCGTGAACTTCTGCACGTCCTTGCGTCGAGCCATGGCCAAACCGTAGGGCGCCCCCGTCATCGGCACGAAACCCCGGACCCCCCACGAGAGGCATCACGCCCGAACCGTGTCTCGTTGCGCTTCGGCCCAGGTCTTGCCGACCTCGACGTCGATGTCGTGGGGGAGCCCCAGCACCCGCTCCGAGATGATGTTGCGTTGGACGTCGCCGGTGCCGCCACCGATGGTGAGGGCCTGGCTGAAGAGGAACCCGAAGTGCCACATCCACGGGTCGGCCCATTTCACCTCGCCGGTGCGCATCATGTTCTCGTCGACCTTGACACCCACGTCGCCGTCCGCTCCGGCTTCCAGCATCCCGTTGGCCCCACGCAGGTTCTTGGCCAACTCCATGATCTTCATGCCGTGCTCGTCGGCCAGCACCTTGCGGATCGACGCCTCCGGGCCGGGGGCCTCACCTCGGATCGCCGCCGAGACGGTGCGAAGCCGGATGAGCCGCAGGATCTCCGCCTCGATGAACAACGCCGCCAGATCCTGGCGAAGGTGGACGTCGTCGCAACCGCCGGTGGCCTTCACGAGGTCGAGCAGGTCGTAGGCGTTGGGGCCGTTTCCCCACAGCGCACCGCCACCGGAAAGCGACACCCGCTCGTTGCCAAGGGTGACCTTGGCGAGCGACCAGCCTTCGTTCTCATCGCCCACGAGAGAATCGGCCGGTAGCCGCACATCGGTGAAGAACACTTCGTTGAAGGTGTGACCGCCCGTCATCTCGATGATGGGACGGATCTCAATGCCTGGCGTGTCCATCGGGCAGATGAAATAGCTGACGCCCTTGTGCTTCGGCACGTCGGGGTTGGTGCGGGCGATCAAGATGCCGAACTTGGAGAACTGTGCGAGCGACGTCCAGATCTTCTGCCCGTTGATGATCCACTCGTCGCCGTCCTTCACCGCCCG
>Ga0335397_10012054_pt1 | contig 10609 bp, 7 predicted proteins | sample MAT04_FD_205740 | JGI IMG/M metagenome (GOLD analysis project Ga0335397, IMG submission 205740) | Freshwater microbial communities from Lake Fryxell liftoff mats and glacier meltwater in Antarctica - MAT-04 (spades assembly) (version 2) ...
CGGGTGTTCATCTCGAGGAAGAAGAACTCGTCGTCCTGGTAGATGAACTCGACGGTGCCGGCGTTGTAGTAGCCGACTGCCTTGGCGGCCTTGATCGCGGCCTCGCCCATGGCTTCTTCGATGCCGGCCGCCATGTGAGTGGCGGGGGCTTCCTCGATGAGCTTCTGGTGCCGGCGTTGTGCCGAACAGTCGCGGGTGCTGACCCAGACGACGTCGCCGAACTGGTCGCCGACGATCTGCACTTCCACGTGGCGCGGCCAGGTGAGGTAGCGCTCGATGTAGATCTCGTCGCGACCGAAGAACGCCTTGGCCTCGCGCTTGGCGCTCTCCATGGCCTCGTGCACTTCGTCGGCCGAGCGGATGACCTTCATGCCGCGTCCGCCGCCGCCGTATGCGGCCTTGATGACCAGCGGCCAGCCGTGGGCGTTGCCGAACTCGAGGATCTCTTCCTCACGGGTGATGAACTCGGTGGTGCCCGGAACGATGGGGGCGCCGCCGCGCAGAGCGGCCTTGCGCGAGCTGACCTTGTCGCCCATCTCGTCGATCGCTTCCGGCGGCGGGCCGATGAAGGCCACGCCCTTGGCGATGATCGCGCGAGCGAAGTCGGCATTCTCGGAGAAGAAGCCGTAGCCGGGGTGAACACCGTCGGCGCCGCTCTTCTCGATGGCATCGAGGATGGCCTCGGTGTTTAGGTAGCTCTCGGCGGCGGTCTGCCCGCCGAGTGCGTACGCCTCGTCGGCGAGTCGGACATGGAGGGCGTTGCGATCGAGTTCGCTGTAGACCGCGACGGTCTTGATACCGAGCTCACGGGCAGCCCGGATGACTCGAACGGCGATCTCTCCACGGTTGGCGATCAGGATCTTTTTCAGCACAGGCAGCAATACTGTCGGAATGGACACCCCCGGCGCCACACCGCTGCCGCAAGCCCCTAGCGAATGGCCCGCCGGATGGTCGGTTTCGGTGGTCGCCGAGACCGGCAGCACCAACGCCGATCTCCTGACAGCGGCTGCTGCCGGGGCGCCTGATCGCACCGTGCTGATGGCGCACCACCAGTCCGCCGGCCGTGGCCGCATGGACCGCCGATGGGATGCTCCGGCGGGATCGAACCTGCTCGTGTCGCTGCTGTTGCGCGATGTGCCCGAGCACCCGCATGTGCTGACGCAGCGGGTTGGCCTGGCCGCGATCACCGCCTGCGAAAAGGTGGCCGGGGTGTCGCCGGTGTTGAAGTGGCCCAACGATCTGTTGTTGCACGGGCAGAAGTTGGCCGGCGTCCTCGCCCAGGCTCACTTCGGTGCGAACCCGGCGGTCGTGGTGGGCATCGGGCTCAACGTCGGATGGGCGCCGGAGGGTGCCGCCAAACTGGGGGAGGGCATTGACCCAATTGGAGTGCTGGCGGCACTGCTACAGGCCTACGACGCCCTCTCCGACGACGTGTGGTTGGAGTACCGAGCGCACCTGGGCACCCTCGGCCGCAACGTGCGCGTGGAACTTGCCGCCAGCGATGTCATCGGTCGCGCGCTCGACGTCGAGCCCGACGGTCGGCTGATCGTGGTCGACGAGTGCGGCATCACGCACCGCTTCGCCGTCGGCGATGTCGTCCACCTTCGCTGAGACGTGGAGCGTCGCTGCAGTTGTCTCGCGAGCCAACTGGAGCTGCCGGGCGATACGAGCCTCGACCCGACTAGTTGGCACGATACATACCGTTCGGAGTTCACCTGAGCGTGAACACCATTGGCGGCACCGCGACCAGACGCTGCCGACGCATCAACCCAGTCCGAGGGCCGGGGCGATCCAACGCCAGCCCCCAATGCCGTGTTCTGTCACGCGTTGCATTCCAACGCGCGTTCTGTGTTGTACCCCGCTGTCAGACTGGCGCTGTCCCGCACCACTGAAAGGTTCCTTCCTATGTCCACTCTAAGTTTCGCCGCCCTCCGCGATGCGGTCGCTGGCAGCCATGTTGCTGTGCGCTCGCGGACCACCCTCCAGCCCGCTGGCGGCCCCGGTGACAAAGTGTTTCCCTCGACGTACGGTGTATCTGCTGGCGCTTCGACCAAGTACGCGATCGAGCACCACGTCGTCGATGGGGTGCCGCAAGCTCGTGTCGTTCTCGGGTCGGTCGCCGATCAGGCGAATCGCCACGAGTTGGCCCTCCTCGAAGCACTTGAGGCCGACGACATCCGGTTTCCGAATCCGTACGTTGATTTCACGATCGACCCGGATTTGGCCGATCTTGGACATCTGAGTGCACTGGAGGCACCGCACCGTCTCGCTGATGCGATCTTTCGCGACTCACTACTCGACGGCACGCTCTTCCGGATCAGCGACCTCGGGCGGTGGGTAACCGCCGCAACGCCGAACTCGGCAACGGCCGTCTACACAGCCAGCCCCGCTGCACTGGTGTTCGGCATGTGGGACTCCACCGGCCCGAAAGGCGGGATGGGCTCGAAGTTCCAGCGCGCCCTCGTCTCGGAGATCGTCGGGCTCGATGCCCAGGTTGGTGTGAAAGTCGGCAGCCGTATGGATCCGCTTCGCATCGAGAAGAGCGCGGCGATGGTCTACGAGCACTCCGATCCTGAGCAGGGGTGGACGCTTGATCCGGCAGAGGCAAGGCAGGAGAAGGGCAAGCCGGTAGCTGTCGGCAACAAGGGCGAACTTGGTCGTCCGTCGGTCATCAATCATGGCAACGTCACGCCTTCCATAGACTCCGCCGCCGGTGGTGTCACGATCTCTGAAGCGGTGCAGACGACGGTGCTTTCGCTCGCGGCGCTGCGCAAGCTGCGGTTTGTCTCATCGAGCGACGGCAAACCGCTAGCGCCGGGCGCCCGCCGCGAAGCCGAGCTGGCGGCACGCACTGCACTCGCGGCGATTGGTGTGGCCGCGATCGCCTACCAGCACGACCAGGACTACGACCTTCGGTCGCGATGCCTGCTTGTGCCGACGGCTCCGCCTGTAATCGAGTTGGTTCCTCGTGATGGAAGCGCCCCGCTTATCTTCGAGTCGTCGACGAAAGCAGCTCGCGAGTTGTTTGCTGCCGCAGCCGCGGCTGCGGCAGCAGTAGGAATGGGCTGGCCGATCGAGGCCGCACGTTTTGTGCCGGCCCCCAAGCTGTGCGACTTGATCAAGCGCAGCCGCGAGGCTGCACAAGTAGTTTCGGTTGGTGACGACTGATGTTGGCCATTGAGGTCGAGTTCCTGACCGGTCGTTATGTAGCCACTGCTCACGACGATCGTGACGGCTTCGAGTGGCCGCCACACCCTGCCCGGCTCTTTTCGGCGCTCGTTGCAGAGTGGGGCTCGGTGGAGGAACGGGATGACTCTGAAAGGGAGGTGCTGCGTCGGCTTGAAGCCATGCCACCGCCATCGATTTTCGCGAGCGAAGCGGTAGAGCGGTCGATAGTTACGCACTACGTGCCGGTGAACGATGCGAACATCACCGGAAGCGCGCTCTGGCGTAGGTCGCAGCAGGTTGATGACGCACTGGCCGTGCTCGGTGACGGCGGCGCGTCTGCCAAGCAGAGGAGTTCGGCGGAAGGGAAGCTGTCTGCAGCGCGAGACGTGGGCGACCTAGTGGCGGCCACGGTACGTCATGGGACGAACACGCTTCCTGCCGTTCGCGTCCGTCAGGCGCGCACATTCCCATCGGTGACGCCGATGAGCCCTGTGGTCGCCTTCGTCTGGGAGGGCTTGGATCTGTCCGCAGCCGAACGATTGACTCTCGATCGGTTGATGGAGCGGGTGACGCGACTGGGGCATTCGTCGAGTCTCGTGGCCTGCCGGCTCACCGATTCACCTCCCATGGTCACGCATGTGCCTGCAGAGACCGGTGAGCTTCGGCTGCGTGGCGTATCGGCGGGACAGTTCGATGCGCTCGTCGGGGAGTTCGGGCTGCATCGCGGCAGTCGTCCGCGTTCCTTGCCATGCACTGCAGTTGGATACTCCGCACCTGGCGAGACCGAGACAAGCGGTCCTGCTGTCCCGAACACCAGCGGAGACTGGTTCGTTTTCGAGTTCAAGGGTGTTCGTCTGCCATCGCATCAGTTGGTTGCTGCCTCTGCGGCACTGCGTGGAGCCATCCTCGCCAACGCGACAGATCTGCCGGAGGTATTGCACGGCCACGACGTCAACGGCCGGCCAACCGGGCAGCCTCACGTGTCGTTCCTTGGGTTTCCCGACGTGGGGCACGGTCATGCGAGCGGGCAGCTCCTCGGCGCAGGGGTCATGCTGCCGTGTGCCGCCGACCGCGTAGAACGCCGAGCTGTCCTTGCCGCGATCGGCCGATGGCTGGAGGGCTCCGGCAGATTGATGCTAAGGGGTGGTCGCGTCGTCACAGCGGAGCTCAGTGAGGGGCCAGCCCTGCGCTCGTTGCAGCGAGCGACATGGGCTTCGGCCTCGCAGGAGTGGGTTTCTGCGACGCCCTTGGCCTTGCCCTGGCGAGCTCGGAAGGCTGGCGAGCGAGCCAACGAATGGGACCTGGCGGCCGAGTGGGTGGCCGATTCCTGTGAGCACGTCGGCCTCGCTCGACCTGAATGGGTGCAGGTGTCGATTCCTCCGCTCCTGCAGGGGGCATTGCCGGCGAACGGGTACCCTGCTTTTCGGCAGGGCACCACTGCCCGTCGGCTAGTGCACGCGAGGGTCCGGTTCACAGAACCGGTTGCCGGGCCGCTTGTGCTGGGAAGCGGCCGCTACTTCGGTCTCGGCCTCATGCGCCCAATTCGAGGGGCGCTGTCGTGAGTGATCATGCCGACGAGTTTTCGGAGTTCTTTAGAGACGTCTGGGGTGTGGCTCCTTTCGCTTGGCAGGTCCGACTGGTGGACGAGGTGCTCAGCGCAGGCAGATGGCCAGCGGTCATCGACCTGCCGACCGGAGTTGGGAAGACCGCCGCGCTTGATGTCGCCGTCTACACCCTTTCCGTGCTGCCTGACGCGTTACCCCGACGCATCGCGTTCGTTGTCGACCGGCGGCTGATCGTCGACCAGACTGCGGCGCGCGCCAGGCGCTTGGCGTCTGCGTTGTTTGACGGCGGCTCGGCCGCAATTGAACGAGTTGCCACCCGGTTGCGGGCCTTGGCTTCGTCAGGTGTGCCGCTCGACGTAGATCGACTTCGTGGCGGTACTGGAAGCGCGGATGCCCTGCCAGCAAACTGGCTGCGGTGGCCCGATCAGCCAGCCGTTATCGTTTCAACGGTCGACCAGTTCGGCTCCAGGCTGCTGTTTCGTGGCTACGGGGTATCGAAAGGCATGCGACCGGTTCATGCCGGGTTGGCTGGCAATGACTGCCTCGTACTGCTTGACGAGGTGCAGCTCAGCACCGCCCTCGCGGAAACGCTGACCGACCTCGCCGAACTCGACGTCGTCCGCTGCCTCCCGCGTCGATGGCAGGTTGTGCAAGTGTCGGCCACTCCCGTCGGCTCGACTTCGCCTCGATTCGAACTCGACGCGTACGACCTCGAGCCCGGGTCAGATGTCGCTGTCCGAGTTCAGGCGCCAAAGCGTGCGCGATTGGTCCACGTTGGGGGCGCCCGACAGGCGGCTGACTGTGCGATGGCAGAGCATGCAGTCGGTCTGGTGACGCAGCTCAAGGTGGATCACGGAGTCGTCGGCTTCGTGGTCAACCGGGTCGCGTCGGCGCGTGCGGTCGGGAAGGCGTTGAAGGCGAAGTGGCCCAGCGATGAGGTCATCGTGCTCACCGGTCGGATGCGCGGTCACGAGAAGGTCAGTGCCGGTGCTGCTGCGGTCCGCGCCGCGAATCCTGACGAGCCCACGGTCGGCCGACGGACGTTTGTGGTGGCAACGCAGTGCATCGAGGTCGGAGCTGATCTCAACTTCGACGCAATGGTGACCGAGGTGGCACCACTGGCCTCGCTTCGTCAGCGGTTCGGGCGTCTCGATCGACGAGGCTTGCTCGCTGCGTCTGGTCGGCCCGCCCGGGCAATCATCGTTGGCGTCGAGTCGTCGGTCGCTGCGCCCCTCGATCCGGTGTACGGAACAGCGCTCCGTGCGACCTGGATGGCCCTCGGTGAACGGTTCGACCACAGCGAGTTCGATGTTGGGTCGCTCTCGGCCGATCTGCAGGGGCTACCTAGCTCCGTGGATGTGCTGCCGGTGGTTCCTCAGGTGCTGCTGCCGGCTCATCTCGACCTGTTGTCGTTCACCAACCCTGAGCCACAACGCAGCCCCGACGTTTCGAGATTTCTCCATGGGTTTGTCGAAGCGGACTCGGACGTGTCGGTGTTGTGGAGATCCGATCTGGAAGGAGCCACCCTGGCCGATGTCCAGCGGATTCTCGAGCTGCTGCCGGTGTCTGGCGGTGAGCTGATCAATGTCCCAATCAGTGGAGTTCGCAGATGGTTGTCGGGTTCAGCACCGGCACCCGTTGCCGATGTCGACGTGGTCGATGGCGGCTCGGGCGAAGCGGACGTCGTTGTGAAGGCGTGGCGTTGGCGCGACGGAGTGGTGACGGCTGCTGAACCGCGTTCGCTTCGGCCCGGCGATGTCATCGTCGCCCCGTGTAGCGCGGGTGGGCTTGTCGCTGGCGTTTGGGCACCAGAGAGCACTGAGTACATCCTTGACGTACTGGAGGTCGCGGCGCTTGATGAGGACCGTCTGGTGCTCCGGTGTACGGGCGAGGGTGATACGGACGATCAACTCGTAGATCTCCGGCAGCGGTTTGGCCGGGCTCTGACTGAGGCCGGCCTGCTCGATAGCGACATCAACCGGCTGCGATCCACCACGCCAGTCGAGTACCGACCGGGCAAGTGGGCTTGGGTTGCGTATCGTCGACGATCCTCATCCACATTCGATGGTGCCGACCGAAGTAACTCGTTCATCGGCACCGTGGTGCCCCTGCAGAACCACTTGCAAGGGGTGGGTGAGATGGCCGCCGACATCGGTCGGCGCTGTGGGCTTACATCGGTGCTGGTCAACGATCTTCGACTCGCTGGTGAACTGCACGATCTCGGCAAACTTGACCCGCGTTTCCAGGTGTGGCTGAATGGAAGCGAGGTGGCGGCGGCCATGGCTGATCTGCCCCTCGCCAAAAGTCGGGGTGCATTCCGCCCGGGATGGAGGGGCGGCTATCCCAGCGGCGCTCGGCATGAGTTTCTCAGCGCCGAGTTGATCGCGTCGTCTTCCGAGCTGTTGGCTGAGGCAGCCGACCCTGACTTGGTGATGCATCTGGTCACGACTCACCACGGCTTCTCACGACCACTTGCTGTTATTGCCCACGACCCTGAGGTGATCGACGTTTATGCAGATGCACGTGGCAAGGAGTTGACGGCGACGACTGCATACAGCGGCGCCGTAATTGGTGCCAAGTCACTGGAGCGATTCACATCGGTCGTGCAGCGGTATGGCTGGCATGGCGTGGCATGGCTGGAAGCAATGCTGCGGCTTGCCGATCACCGTCGCAGTGAACTGGAGGCGAACAGGTGAGCGTTGAATTGGACGGCCTGGACGGGCGAAACCCTATGGCGTACTTCGCCGCCGTCGGGACTCTCATCGTCGCCGACCGAATGCTGCCGAACCACGGCACCGGGTTGTCGTGGCGACGCGGCCCGATTCCACGACCGGTGCTACACGGGGTGGCCTCATTGGATGAGTTGACGGCCATTATCGAGTCCGACCGTAAGGCGTGGACTAATGCGATGGCGCTGACGTTCGAGGGCGCAGACGATGTGAAGTTCGATGCTGCCGCTCAGCGGCGCTACCTCCGTGCCTGCCGCGGGGCGGACGATGGTGGTCGCAGCGTCGGACTGGCGGCGGCATTGCTTGCCGAAGGCGTCTTTGCCGGAAAGGGAGACGGGAAACCAACTGACCTCCACTTCACTGCCGGTCAGCAACGGTTTCTTGCATCTGCGAGGGAAGTGATGCGGCAGGTGAGTGTCAATGACCTCAATGAGTGCCTCGTCGGGCCGTGGAAGTACGACCGGCAGGTGAAGACTCTCGGCTGGGACGTCTCGGACGACAGGGTGTACGCACTCACCATCGCCAATCCCGCCAAGGAAGTGAAACTGACTGTGCCCGGCGCCGATTGGCTAGCGCTCATGGGACTGGTTGCGTTTCCGGTTGTCGCTGATGGCTCGTCGTCGTCACCGGCAGGTAGCACCGGATCATGGAAGCATGGTGCCTTCACGTGGGGTGTTTGGAGCGAGCCGCTCGGTGCAGCGTCCGTGAGGGCCTTGCTTGCCAACGGGTGGTCGGAATCGGTGAGGCGGGCGCGAGTGGGCCTGTTCCAGCAGTTCCAAAGTGCGATTCGGCGATCGGAGCAGGGAGGGTATGGATCGTTTGGTCCGTCCTCAGTTGTCTGGCAGGAACCTTGAGAAGCCTAAGCGCTCGTCTGCGTCCGGTTGATGGCTGCTTTGCATTGAGCGGTTGTCATGGCTGACGAGCAGACTCTCGTCGATGTGCCAGCGCTTGTTCCGGCTCGGATGGTTAACGAGTTCACCTACTGTCCTCGTCTGTTCCACATCGAGTGGGTACAGGCGCTGTTCGAGGGCAGCGCCGACACGGCCGAGGGCTCGTGGCAACACAGGGCGGTCGATCGGGCGGTAGGAAGAGTTCCGCCACCAGATCGTTCCGACGACATCAGGCGAGCGACTGCGGTGACGATTGGCTCCGAAGACCTTGGTGTGGTCGCCGTCATTGACCTGCTCGAGAGTCGCGACGGCAAGGTGGTACCTATCGACACCAAAAAGGGCAGTCCGCCGGCGGACGGCCCAGCGTGGGAGCCCGAGATGGTGCAATTGTGCGTGCAGGGCCTGCTGCTTCGCGACCACGGCTACCAGTGCGATGAGGGCCAGATCTACTTCGCGGAGACGAGAGAACGTCGAACGATCGTCTTCGACGAGGGACTGATCGGTCGTACCAGAGCCATCCTGCGGCAACTGCGCAGTGTTGCGGCCTCGGCAGAGCCACCGATACCACTGATCGATAGTCCGAAGTGCCCGCGCTGCTCGTTGGTCGGGATCTGTTTGCCGGACGAAACAAATGCTCTCTCGGAGCGCAGCAGCAAACCTGCCCGACGGCTGACCCCACGCGATGGTGCGGCGCGTCCCTTGTACGTCACCGAGCAGGGTTCCAGCGTCGGTATGCGCGACGGTCGTGTGCGGGTTACCCAGGGAAAGGACAATCTCGTCGCCGAAATGCGGCTGATCGACCTGTCGCAAGTCAACCTCTACGGAAATGCGCAGATCAGCAGCCAGCTCATTCGTGAGTGCTTCCGCCGAGAGGTGCCCGTGTTGTGGTTCAGCTATGGCGGCTGGTTCTCGGGGATGGCTGAAGGGCTGCCGGGAAAGAACGTCGAGCTTCGGCGTCGGCAGTCTGGTGTCTCGCTCCAGGCGGGTCTTCCAGTTGCCCGAAGAATGGTTCATGGGAAGATCCGCAACTGTCGGACTCTGTTGATGCGGAATAGTCGAGCCCGCGATGACGCCGTCGTGGAGTCGTTACGCGTTCTGGCGGAGCAAGCGCTCAGCGCAACACGGCTCGAGTCGCTGTTGGGCGTGGAAGGGGCTGCCGCCCGATTGTATTTCGGGCAGTTGTCCTCGATGCTTCGTTCAGACCTGCCGTTCGACTTCGAAGGCCGCAATCGGAGGCCGCCCAAGGATCCGGTCAATTGCCTCCTGTCGTACCTCTACTCGCTCATCATCAAGGACCTCACAGCTATCACGTTCGGCGTGGGATTCGACCCCTACATTGGGTTCTTCCATCGTCCCCGGTTCGGCCGTCCGGCGTTAGCGCTCGATCTGGCCGAGGAGTTCCGGCCCCTCGTCGGAGACTCGGTTGTAATCTCGATGATCAACAACGGTGAGATCAAGCTGACCGACTTCACCACGCGATCAACAGGTGTCGCGCTGACCGTCGACGGCCGGCGCACAGTGCTGAGGGCTTACGAGCGCCGGCTGGAGACAGAAGTCACGCACCCCACTTTCGGTTACACGGTCACCTATCGCCGAGTGATGGAGGTGCAGGCTCGACTTCTCGGTGCCTACCTTCTGCGCGAAGTCCCCGACTATGTGCCATTCGTGACCCGATGAGCGCCGAGCCTCGCCGCCGCTACATGGTCGCCTATGACATCCGAGACGAACGCCGGCTACGAAAGGTTCACAGGACGATGAAGGCGTACGGTTGGGCGATGCAGTATTCCGTCTTCGTCTCTGATCTGGATCGGATGGAGATGGTTGAACTGAAGCTGAGGTTGGCCGAGATCATCGATCATCGTGCGGATTCGGTTGCGCTGATTGAGGTCGGGCTGCCAGCCGAGCGCGGTCGAGTCTGCTTCGACTTCCTCGGAGTTCACCCTGATTTGCCGGTCTCCGGGGCGGTGATCATCTGATGCGAGCGCTCCGGTCAAAGGGCTCTGCCCGGTGACTGCTCGCTACCTGCTTAGCCTCTACTTTGCTCCTTGACAACTGAAGACAACGCACGCTGAGTGATGCCCATGAACCACCGCTCGCAAGTGAATGCGTTACCCCTGGTCTGGGCGGTCTGTTCGCCTAAGCTCCTCGCCGGTTCAGCTGAACCGGCCTCCATTGCGGCTGTAAAAAGAACCCCAAGACGAACGGTGAATTCACTTCCTCGCCGGTTCAGCTGAACCGGCCTCCATTGCGGCGTCAT
>Ga0335397_10012058_pt1 | contig 10608 bp, 7 predicted proteins | sample MAT04_FD_205740 | JGI IMG/M metagenome (GOLD analysis project Ga0335397, IMG submission 205740) | Freshwater microbial communities from Lake Fryxell liftoff mats and glacier meltwater in Antarctica - MAT-04 (spades assembly) (version 2) ...
CTTTTCATAAAGCACGTCGGCCGAATCACAGGTTGGCCCGGCGATCACGCAAGGTGTCTTGGCGTCGCCATCGCGTGCCGTGGTGATCGGATAGCGAATGGCTTCGTCCATGGTTTCCGCCAGGCCGCCGAACTTGCCGATGTCGAGATAGACCCAGCGCTGGTTGTCATTGGCATGCTTCTTCGAAATCAGCACCACTTCGGTCTTGATCACGCCGGCATTGCCCACCATGCCGCGGCCCGGCTCGATGATGGTTTCAGGAATGGCATTGCCGAAATGCCTGGCAAGGCCCTCATGAATGGCATTGGCATAGGTGGCCGTGCCCGGTACCGGCTTGAGGTACTTGGTGGGGAAGCCGCCGCCCAGATTGACCATGGAGAGGGTAATGCCGTGGCCCGCAAGGCTGTCGAAAATGGATTTGGCTTCGGCGAGCGCCGAGTCCCAGGCCCCAAGGCGGGTCTGCTGCGAGCCAACATGGAAGGAAATGCCATAGGCTTTCAGGCCCAGTGCATGGGCGTGAAGCAACACTTCTGTCGCCATCTCGGGATCGCAGCCGAACTTGCGGCTCAGCGGCCATTCGGCCCCGGCGCCATCGGTGAGGATGCGGCAGAACACCCGGGCCCCCGGTGCGGCACGCGCAACTTTTTCAACTTCTTCGACGCAATCAACCGCGAACATCGAAACCCCAAGCTGATGCGCCCGGGCGATATCGCGCTCTTTCTTGATGGTATTGCCAAAGGAAATCCGCTCCGGCGTGGCGCCGGCAGCCAGCGCCATCTCGATTTCGGAAACGCTTGCCGTGTCAAAGCAGGAGCCGAGGCCCGCCAGAAGCTTCAAAACTTCCGGCGCCGGGTTTGCCTTTACCGCATAAAAAATACGCGTGTCCGGCATGGCCCGCGTAAAGGCGTTGTAATTGTCAGCGATGACCTCGAGATCAACCACGAGGCAGGGGCCTTCTGGTCGTCGGTCGCGGAGGAAGTCCAAAATGCGGGCAGTTGCGGCCATGTGCGTATCTCCCAAAAAAAGCAGTTGAGACATCAGAGCGCTTTGTAAACCCACGCGATGGAGACGTGGAGTTGACGAACCGCCTACTGACTTTTCGCCTTGGCTTGACCGGGAAACCCAATCGCACTGCGGGCAATGATAGTGGTGCCTCTCAGTAACATCAGCCTTTGGAGGGCCAATCGAGACCAAAAAGCCCGCACCGTCGTTGCTTTGGGGAATTCCTTGGGGCACGTGCGACTTTGGGCAAAACGCATATGATGGATTCTTGTGTTGCAATCAAGAAAAAATGTGGGCTGACGCAAAGTTTTTTCTTAATTCCCGTTAATCTTTTGGCGCGGCGAAAGCCTCCCAGCCCGCGAGCAGGCGCGTGACTGTGGTGATCAGGCAAAGCGCTGCATAAAAATAGGCCAGCGCCGCGAAGTGCTGCGGCCACAGGCACATGGCCACGAAGCAGGCAATCGTCTCTGTCCCCTCCGTCAGCCCGCCGAGATAGTAGAAGGATTTGGAAGGATAGTCGGTGCTCTTGAGGCCGCGCTTCTCGGCGATAATGGCATAGGCCAGGAAGCTTGAGCCCGTGCCCACGAAGGCGGCAAGCAGCGTTGCGGCAGCAAGCGCATTGGCTTCCGGGTGGGCGACGCCAAAGGCCAAAGGAATGAGCCCGTAGAAAACAAAGTCCAGGCCAATGTCGAGAAAGGCCCCGCGATCAGTGGCCGCTCCGGCCCGCGCCACAGCGCCATCAAGGCCGTCAAGCGCCCGGCTGGCCAGCAAGGGCAGGATGGCAAAAGCATAAAATCCGAGCCCGATGCAAAGTGCTGCGAAGAGGCCGAGCCCGAAGCCGGTAAAGGTCACCTGATCGGCGGAATAGCCCCTGTTCTTGATCGCCAGCGCTGCCCGGTCGATGACCGGCCTTGCCAGTTTCAGCGCGTAGCGGTCAAGCAAGGAGCAGTTCCCCTTTATTGTTGATGCGGAAGATGCGCCCGCCCGCTGGCGCGTCTTCGCGGTCATGGGTGACCAGCAGGGTGGGAATGTTGCGTTCGCGCAAATGGGCAAAGACATAGTTCCGGATGGTGTGGCGGAGCTCCGCGTCAAGCTTGGAGAAAGGCTCATCCAGCAGCATGGCCTGGGGCTTTGCCATCAGGGCGCGGAAAAGTGCCACGCGGGATCTCTGGCCGTTGGACAAGCTCTCGGGCATGCGGTTCTCAAGCCCGTCGAGCTGGGCGCTCGCCAATGCCTCCGCCACCAGGTGCTGGCGCTTTTTCAAGCTGCCCCGGCCAACCCCGAATAGAAGATTTTCGCCAACCGTGAGATGTGGGAACAACAGGTCGTCCTGGAACAGGCGGCCCACCTGCCGCCGCTCCGCCGGCACATAGATGAGGTCAACGCCATCAAGCGTCACGTGCCCGTTGCCATACATGGGAGGCGACAGATCGCCGGCGATATAGGCCAGCAGCGATGATTTTCCGCTGCCGCTCGGACCCATCAGGGTGACGATTTCACCGGCCTCGATGGTAATCGTGAAGCTCTTGACGAGCAGAACGTCGCCGATGGTGAGGCTGATGTTTTCAAGCAGCAGGGTCATAGGGGTTTCCGGCCAAAGCGCGCCGCTACGAGAAAGGCAATCGCCGGCACAACCGCCAGCATGAGCGCGAAAACCGCCATCAGCGGGCGGCTGCCGCCGCTTGCCAGCGTCACCGCTTCAACGGGAAGTGTTGTCAGGCGCCCTGAGGCAATAAGCTGGGTGGGCACGTACTGGGCAATGCTGACGCCAACGCCTACCGCTGCCGCGGCAGCCAGGGCCGGCTTCATCATGCCCAGTTTCACAGTGGACCAGAAGCGCAAGGGATCCGCATTGAGGCCCAGAGATACGGCGCGGTAGCGCGGATCAAAGGCCCGGTACGGCCCTTTCAGCACGATAAAGACATAGGCAAAAACCTGGGTGAGATGCGCAAGGAAAACTCCCACCCAGGTGCCATTCAGGCCCAAACGCAGGAAGGCGAGATATTGCCCGTCGGCAACGAGAAGTGACGGCAACGCGATTGCCACGATGGCGAAAACCAGCAGGGCCGCATCGAGCTTCTCAGGTACTGTCTCCAGCCAGAAAACCGCGAGACCCAAGGCGGCAAGTGTCGAAGCAAATGCCAGCGACAGGCTGTTCAGGAGCGGCGCCGGCGACATGACAAACTGCTGCCAGGCGGTCCAGCGCACTTCCGTGGGAAAGAGATTTGGATAAGGCCACAGGGTGCCGATGGACATGACACACAGGACTGCAAAAACCATGGCGTAAACCGCGCAGAAGAATAGCAGCAGCAGGCCCGAGGTGATCGTCGGCGTCCGCCGGCGCGAAGGGCCGCGGGTAAAAAATTTCCAGATTGAGGGAAGAAATATCTTCTTCAACACCATCCACACCAGCGCCAGCCCGATAAGCGCCGCAGTCAGGAACAGGGCACCGGCGGTTCCGCGCGCATTGAAGGCGGGATCGGCATTGTTGAGGTCGGACCAGATGATGACCGAAAGCGGTGGTGGTTGCGTCGGGCCGATGGCCAGTGCCACATCGACAACCGATGCGCCATAGAACCAGACGATGAGCAGCGGCCATTTCAGGCGCGGCACAATTTGCGGGATGAACACGCGGAGCCAGACCGAGGCGCCGCCATGCCCCAGGCTTTGCGACACGCGAAAATGGCCTTTCAGCATCTGTGATACATCAGGCCGCGCCAACTGGGCGCCGATGAGCCAGATCAAAAATGGCACTTCCTTGAGTACAAGAACCGTAATGAGTGAAAGGCCATAAGGGTCCTGGGTCGTCACCCATTGCGGCGGCACGGGCCATCCCGCGATTGACCCAATTACACGCGCGATGAAACCGCTGGGCGTGATCAGGAAACCAAGCCCGAGGGCGAAGGCCAGATGGGGCAGGGACAGAAAGCCGCCCATGAGGCTTGAACTGTCAGCCCATAGCTTGCCGCCATAAAGGCCCGCCACAATCCAGAAGGCCAGCACTGCTGAAATGATGAGGCTCAGAGTTCCGGTACCGAGTGAAAGGGCAAGCGCCGGCCAGAGTTGCGGGTGCTCAAAAAGGGTGAGCCACGCCTCGCCATCGAGCGCCCCGTACAACACGGCAAGGAGGCCAGCCAAGAGCGGACCCAGCCACAACACGCCGAGTGGCAGGAAAGCGGCAAAGCTGTTCAGCCAGGCTCTCATGTTCCGTAAGATTCAAGCCATGCGGTTTCAAGGAGGGGCACCCAACTGCCATGCGGCTCTGGAAGCGCCGGAGCAGGGTCCGTCACACTTCCCGGAACCACGCTGGTTCCAAAAAACCTGGCCTCGTCTGCGGAAAGCTTGGCCGTGGCAAGCACCGTTGGATCGCCCCAGATTTTTAGTTCGGCCTTGCGGCCCTGCGCTTCCGGCGACAGCAGGAAGTTTGCCACAACTTGGGCCCCTGCCGCTGCCTTTGAATTGATTGGAATGGCCACAAAATGTGTATTGCCGATGGTGCCGGCCCGGTGCTGCCAGGCCACTGTGCTAGCCGGCATTTCCCCAGAGGCGACAAGATTGGCGGGCTCATTGGGGTTGAAGGTGAGCGCCATCAGCAACTCGCCATCTGCCAGCATCTGCTTGAGCTGCGCCTGGCTCTGCGGGAATTGCTGGCCCGCCCGCCAGAGATGCGGATGCAAGCTGTCAAGAAGATCAAAAAAAGGTGCAGCCAGGCGTGGAAACTCATCATCCTTTGCAGGCAAGCGAAGAAAGCTCCGGTCCGTAATTGACTCATAGAGCGCCTGTTTCACAAAAGTCGTGCCGTGAAAATCCGGCGGCGCCGGATAGGTCACACGGCCCGGATTGGACTTCGCAAACACCACAAGCTCATCCATGCTTCGGGGCGGCTCGGAAATTTTGGAACCATCGCCGAAAAAAGTGAACTGCGCCATGCCCCACGGGCTTTCCAGGCCATCAGTTGCTTCCGCAAAATCAACCAGGGTTGTGGGCTTGCCTTCGGTGTCCACATACTTGAAATTTGGCAGCTCATCGGCGAAGGGGCCAAACAAAAGCTTCTCGGCCTTCATGGCGCGGAAGTTCTCGCCATTGATCCACACAAGGTCCGCTGAGCCTTCCGCCTTTCCGGCTTTCACCTCGTCACGCACCCGCCGTACCACTTCCGCCGCATCGGCAATTTTCACATGCTCAAGGGTGACGCCATAACGGGCCTTAACCTGTTCCGCCACCCAGGCGATGTAGGTGTTGATCGGTTCGGAACCTGCCCAGGCATTGAAATAAACCGTCTGGCCCTTTGCTTGCGCTTCAAGTGCGGCCCAATCCCCGGCGAAGCCCGCTTTCGGGAAAAGCGGAAGCAAAGCCGCGGCCCCTGCAGCCTTAAACAATTCACGCTTGGAAAACTTCATTACGGCTCCTGTGTCGCCGCTCTCTCATAGGGAGTTCCAGGGCGAAAGGAAATATATCCCGCCGTCTTGTGATCAGAAATTTGTGATCCGTTGTTTACTTTGCTGCCCAAACTTGTGCCGCTTTGCTCCGCTCGAGAATGTAAAAATTGTCACCATTAACACTCTGCCAGTCCTCGGCGGTGCCGTCCGGCCAGACGACGCGCACGTCCGCCTTGGCCATGTCACCAAGCCCAAAATGCCACCAGCCATTCTGCCCGCTGGCGCATCCGCCGCCCACGAAAATTTCACGCCGCATCACCGTTTCGCCGCGCTTTACTTCAAGCCAGGCGCCAATTGCATCGCGGTTTGCGCCGGGCTGCTGCAACTTGATCTCGATCCAATGTCCCGCATTGGTGCTGGTGTTGCGCCACAGTTGGGCTTTCTCCCAGCGGTTCACGACCACCAGGTCCAGCAAGCCGTCCATGTTGAAATCTGCCAGCGCGCCGCCGCGCGATATGGCCAGGCTGGCCACGCCCGCCGCCTCGCCAGATTCGATGAACTTGCCGTCAGCACCTTGCAGCAGAAGGTTGTTGGGGTCCTTCGCGGCAAAGTCCGGCATCTTCGCCACGTTGCCCTTGGCGATGAACAGATCAACGAGGCCGTCATTGTTCACGTCTTCAAACTGCGTGTGCCAGGCCGTGCTCGGGCGCAGGTCACCGCCCGTGTAGGGGCGATGCGCGGTGACGCCCTTGGCAAAGGCAACATCCTTGAACGTGGCCTCCGCCGGCTTGCCGTCCTTGGGCGCATTGGCGAGGGTTTGCAGCTTGTTGTCGGCCATGCTGGTCAAGAAATATTCTTGGTAGCCGTCGGAATCGAGATCATAGCCTGCAATACCCATGCCCCAAATGCGCAAGGGCTTCCAGCCTTCCTTTTCGGTGTAGAGCGCAGGCGCCTGGCCCGCATCAACATGCCAGAGCTGCTCCTGGCCGCCCTCGTAATATTCGCGGTCGTTGGAAATGCGCAAGGAGGGCGTGCCCGACTTGTTCCAGTCGGTAAATAGCATCGACAGCGCGCAATAGCTGGGCTTGAGCGCCAGCGGCGGCGCAAACGTGTTTTTGGTCCCGTCAGGCCGGTGCAGCCAGTTGTCTGTGCAGGAGCCCCACGGGGAGGTGTCCTCCAGGCGGTTGATGTAATTGCCGATGGCCAGAGTTGGCCACGCCGAACCCTTTTCCCAGGTGGCGGCGAAAGCCGTTGACCAGGCATCGCCGCCGTCAAAGCCCCAGGCCTCATTGGCCCGTTCAAAATGGCAATCGCCCAGCCCGCGCATCACGACGTTTTCACCGACGCGCAACAGCACCAGATCGGTGTTGCCATCGCTGTCGACGTCCACCGGGTAAACGCCCGCCACCTTGTCCAGCTCGAGCCCGCTGGTTTGTGCTTCGAAATGCAGTGCGCCGCCCTTGGTGCTGGTGTTGCGGTAGAACTTGGCGGGCGCTGTGCCGCCAGCAAGCAGCATGTCGGCAAAGGCATCGGCATTGCAGTCGAAGGTGGCAGCCCCGCCGCCCACCATGTATTCCCATTCGCCAGCGTAAACACTGTCAATCCCGGCGCTGGCCGTTTCCTCCACGAAACTAGGAACAGCGACGGTGTTTTCGGCGGCAACCGGTTGAACCAGAACAGCTGCACTCAAAGCGGTCAGGGCAAGACGTAAGGATATCACACACATAATCTATCTCCTTGTGCGCAAGGCATTTGTGAAGGCGCCTATGCAGCGCCCCTGTTCCAACCCGCGCTCAATCGCGGCGCGGAAATGAATGCCGCCATAGAGTCTGGAAATGCCGGCGTCATCGGCCGCCGCATTGAAACTCGCGAAGTTGCGTGGCGCGAGCCCGGCGTGGCTGCCGGTCTTGTCTTCGAAGGCGAAATTCTCGCCAAACAAATCTGTCAGCACCGCAGCCGCAGCCCCTGATTGCGTGCTGTGGCCGCTGGGATATTCGGGAAAGGGCGGGGTATTGAGCAGCGGCTCCCATTTAGGGTCTATCACGCGGCGGATGTAGGAAATGGGTCTTATCAGGTCATACTGGTACTTGGCCTGCCAGCAGCCGATAAAGCCGTCTGCCACAGCCACGCCCAGCCGCGCCAGCGTGTCGACATTCTTTTCAAGCCCCACCTTGTCACGCTCCATGATCTGCAGCGCGATCGAAATCCAGTGCCCGGGCGGCGTCATCGACAGCATCGCATCATCCGCCCAGAACCGCGCGACAGCGCGGGTTTCGGGGGTCAAATTTTGCTTGGCCTCGTAAACCTCGAGCGCTTCCTTGTAAAACCCGGATGTTTTGTCTTCGCTGTATTCGGGATGCGGCGGCAAGGCGCAGCTTGCGCCTTCCGGCATGGCGAAAGTCCGGTTCTTGCCCCAGTTCGGCAAGAGCGGTTTTTGCTGGAGCGCGACCAGGCTGGTGGGCACCCAGTGAGAGGGGCCTTTGGTCAGCTCATAATCCTGCGGGAAACCCAGGGTTTCAATGACGGCCCCGCCATCATCCTGCGACCAGGCCAGAATGTGTTCTGCAACCGCGCGGCCATGCGCTTCACTTCGCGCAAGGACATCGGCCGGTAACCCCGCCGAAACCTTTTCGCGCAGTTTCGCCTCAAGCTTCGACATCGCGTGTTGCCCGCTTGGACCCGTGTTCTCAAAAAAATGCTGGACGGCAAAGGCCAGCGCCGACTGCATCACCACGGATTCGTCGTATGATTTGCCCGGCTCGCGCTGCGGCACGGGCTTCAATCCGTGCAACTGTCCGGCGAGAGTTTGCAATTCGTCCGAACCGGTTGCCACCGCCTCAAAAGCGGTAACGCCCAAGTAAGCAAAGGAACGGCTGGCCACCGGTGGAGAATAGGTTGGCGTGTGCCAGACGAGTTCCAGGCCGAGATCATACCAGGTGTGCAAAACCTCTTCGGCTTTCCCGGAGTTTGTTTGTGCCGTCGCCGCACCCAGCGCCCCGAACCACATCAAGGCGAGCACAACAGAAAACAATATCTTCCTCATGCGATTTTTCTCCCTGCAAATTCCACCATCGCGCCTTTCTGACCGCTCGCAAAAACGTCGCGGTCCAGATGGCGTAGGGTTTCGACCAAAGTTCCGGTGGTGATCATGTCCTTGCCGTAGGGCACGACTTCAAACTCGACATATTTCCGCAAATCGTGCACCAGCCCGCGCCGCAGCGCTTCCCAGATGCAATCCTTCATCAGGCCGTAGGCGCGCGTGCCGGGACCGGCCAGCACAACCCGTTGCGGATTGATCAGAGCGATGAGGCGCGCGATGCCAAAGCCCAGCACCTCTCCAGCCCGGTTAAAGGCATTGATGGCAACCGCGTCACCCGCTTCCGCCGCCAGTTCCAATTCCCGCATGTCCTCGTCGCGAACCGCCGCATGCACATCGAAGTCATGGCCCTGACCGAAATTGGCCATGCGCATGATGCCATAGTCGGCACTGAAAGCCTCAAGGCAGCCATGCCGCCCGCAACGGCACAGCGGGCCATCGGCAAGATGGCTCATGTGGCCGAATTCCCCGGCGCGGCCATTTGCGCCTTCATAAACCGTGCCGTTGAGGATGAGCCCCAGGCCAACGCCATGGCCCAGAAAAACCACCGCGGTGTTTCCGCCATGCTTTTTGCGGTCCGCCTCAATCAACGCCTCGGCGATCATGTTGGCATTGTTGCCGATGCTGCAGGGAATGCCCAAAATGCGTTCGAGCGGTTTCACCACCGGAATGTCGCGGGCCCGGAAGGCCGGGCTCCAGGGAATCTCCCCGGTAATCGTGTCGGCAACGCCCTGCACCGCAATGCCAATGCGGGTGATTGAGCTCAAGGCAATCCCAAGCTTCCTGGCATTGGCTTTTATTTCGTGGGCTACGCGCGGCCCGAATTCCTCTTTTGGAATGTCATATGTATCCATCCGCAGCTTGAGCGGCTCATGCGTGGCCCCGCTGAAATCCGCAAAGACAAGCTCAATGCTGTCCACCGAAATCGAAACCGCCAGCACATTGGTGGCCTTTGGGTTGAGCGCCAAGCGTGTCTGCGGCCGTCCGCGTTTGGTTTGCACTGAAACGGCATCATCCTCGCCAATGGAATAAACCAGTCCTTCGTCAATGAGTTGGGCGCTGATCGAGGTGATGGAGGCTGGCGACAGCCCCGTCTTGTGGCCCAGGGTAATCCTTGCAAGCGGGCCATGCTGGCGCAGGGTTTCGAGAAAGAGCCCCCGATTCTGCCGCCGTACAAGATCGCTGTTCGCTTTCTTGAGCATTGTGCTCCCACTGTTTTCTCCAGCATTGGCTGCTGAATTGTCATACTTATTTTCTAAGCTTGACTCCAAATGTGACTTGATGCAACATTTTTTTGGACGCTAAAATAAATCAATAATCGTCCATCGACCAGCCTTTGCGAGTTCCAGGATAACTGGAAAATAATGGGAGCGTCCCGCGGATGGCCTGGTGATGAGGAGGACTTAAGGAATGAAGCGCAACATCTTAACATTGATGACCGGAGCCCTGCTGCTCGGCATGTCTTCCATGTCGGCCATGGCTGCTGGAAAAACCATTGCAGTATCCTGGAAGACCTTCCAGGAAGAACGTTGGAAAACCGACGAAGCCGCAATCAAGGCCGTGGTTGAGGCCGCCGGAAACAAGTACATCTCGACTGATGCCCAAGGCTCGGCCGCCAAGCAGCTCACCGACATCGAAGGCCTCGTAAGCCAGAAAGTTGACGTCATTCTCGTCGTTGCCTTTGACTCGGATGCCATTTTGCCCGCTTTCCAGACCGCCGCTGATGCCGGCGTGAAGATGATTTCCTATGACGTGCTCGTCGAACATCCGGATGCGCTCTACGTGACGTTTGACAACGTCGGCGTGGGCCGCCTGATGGCCAAGACCATGCTCGAAAAGGGCAAGGCCGAAGGTGACTTCGCTTTCATCAAGGGCGACAAGGGCGATCCAAATGCCACCTTCCTTTTTGAAGGTATCATGGAAGTGCTGAAGCCCAACATGGATGCCGGCAAGATCAAGAACGTCTGTGAAACCTTCACCGACGGCTGGAAGCCCGATGGCGCCCAGAAAAACATGGAGCAGTGCCTCACCTCGGTGAACAACAAGGTTGATGCGGTTGTTTCCGAGAATGACGGCATGGCCGGCGGCGTCGTTGCTGCCCTCGAAGCCCAGGGCCTTGCGGGCACCGTG
>Ga0335397_10012059_pt1 | contig 10607 bp, 12 predicted proteins | sample MAT04_FD_205740 | JGI IMG/M metagenome (GOLD analysis project Ga0335397, IMG submission 205740) | Freshwater microbial communities from Lake Fryxell liftoff mats and glacier meltwater in Antarctica - MAT-04 (spades assembly) (version 2) ...
GGCGGCATCATCATCATCGACTTCATCGATATGGATTTGCCAGAACATCGCGACGCCGTGCTCGAAGCGCTGAACGCCGCGATTGCCACGGATCGTACGCGTCTTACCGTGAACGGATTCACCCATCTCGGCCTGGTAGAAATGACCCGGAAGCGCACCCGTGAATCTCTCGGCCATGTGCTCTGCGAAGCCTGTCCCACCTGCAATCGGCGCGGCGAGATCAAGACCGCGCAAACGGTCGGCTACGAGATCCTGCGCGAAATCATGCGCGAAGCGAAGCAATTCAATCCGCGTGAGTTCCGAATACTTGCGTCACAAAGTGTGATCGATTTATTCCTTGACGATGAGTCCGCCGCACTGGCACACCTCTCTGGCGAAATCGGCAAACCCGTGTCGTTGCAAGTAGAGACAGGGTACACGCAGGAGCGCTACGATATTGTGCTGTTGTAGCCGCACGGCCTTGTTCCCTCTGCCCACCACAGCGCCGTCATCCGCGGCGCAGCGGGGATTGAGCGGCGCGGGGTGCAATACTATTGCGCCTCAAATTGATACCAACCAGGTTGGTTCTTTGCAGAACGAGTTTGTCTGACGCCTATCGCTCAAGCCGTGGAGCAGCCACGGCAGTTGCAGCAAGTGCAGTCTAACGTGACGCGAATTTCACGGTGTACTCGTAGTACTCTGGAAACACGTTGTAGCGTCTGTTGACGATGGTGCCTTTGCCCAGCTTTTGGCTTGCAACGTACTTATCTATTTCCTCCTTGGCTTGCTTGTCAGCTGCGTCCGCTCCTGTCAGGACACTGAGATATATCTTCAAACGATACTGATTCGCAACCTGCTCGTCACGAACGAAGCTCTAACCGTAGGTGGTGGTAGCGCAGCCCGCGAGGAAGGCTGACGACAATACGATGATGCTGCACACAACAAGCGCAGTAGATTTTTTCAGTAGGTCAGAGGCGACCATGGCAAGCTCCTTTGTTGAAAGATGTGGCTTCGCGCTTGTGACTGAGCGCGTGAAAGCATGGTATCAGCCCCCCCTACAGACTATCCGGTTGTCAATTCGTTTACTGGAACAGCCGGGGCACGCGGCGCTTAGCCCGACCCCCATCAGTCGATAATTAGGTGATGGACATCCTCTTAACCCTGTTCGCAGTCGCTGCAGGCGCGGGCATCGGCTGGCTGATCGCCAGGAAGCCGTGGCTCGCGCGTGCCAACGACACCCATTCTCACGTCTCGCTCGAAGGCATGCGTGCGGTCGGTGAGCTCTCTGTGTTCAAGGTCATCACCAAAGAAATCGTGACGGAGACCGATTACAGTTTTGGTGAATTCGGGCGCAAATATTTGCGCTGGGCGTTCTCGCAAAAGAAGCTGGCGATGATCTTCGAATTTCAGATCGATTTTCGTTACGACCTGCGCTCGCCGCAGTTTTCAATTATTACGACCGAGTCTGCGGCGCAATTGACGCTGCCGCCGGTGCGCGCCGAAATCAGCGTGCGCTCGCTGCGTTTTTATGATGAGCAGCGCTCTAAACTCATGCCGTGGTTGCTGCCGGATTTGCTTAACGGCGCATTCGGCCCCGGCTTCACCGAAGAAGACAAAAATCGACTGCTCGAAGGTGCTGCGGCGCATGCACAAAGCCATGCGCACACGTTGATCGAGCAACTCCGCCCCGAAGTAGAAGCCAGTGCCCGCGCCACCTTGCTGCCGATTGCGTATTCGCTCGGCGTAAAAAATGTGCAGCTCACGTTCAGCGGCAACATCGTCGAAATCAATCGCGCGAATGATTTGAAGGCGCTGTCGAACGACTCGGGAGCCGTTTGATTTTTCGTAGCGTTTTTATCGTTTTTGCGCTGCTGCTCGCCGGTCATAGCGTCCATGCACAAGCACCGCTAACGCACGACGCCATGACCGAGCGGCTCGATGCCTGCATCTCGTGTCACGGCAAAGAAGGCCGCACCATCAACGCCGAATATCTGCCGCGCATCGCGGGCAAACCAGCAGGATATCTGTTCAATCAGCTCATGAATTTTCGGGATGGGCGGCGCAACAATACTGCCATGTCACACTTGTTGCAGCCGCTGTCCGATGCGTATTTGCGCGAGATTGCCGAGTATTTTTCGGCGCTGGAATTGCCGTATCCCGCGCCGCAATCAGCGCTTGCGTCGGCTGCAATTTTGCGACGGGGCGAAGTGCTGGTGTTGCGTGGTGACGCTTCGCTCAAACTGCCTGCGTGCGCGGCATGTCACGGCCTGCCGCTCACCGGCGTTGCGCCCGCGATTCCGGGTTTGCTGGGATTACCGAGTGCATATTTGAGCGCGCAACTCGGCGCGTGGCGCGCGGGGCAGCGTCGTGCGCATACGCCAGATTGCATGGCGGGCGTCGCGAAGGCTTTGTCGCCTGCGGACGTGAGCGCTGTGGCTGCGTGGCTGTCTGCGCAACCGGTGCCATCACCCGCGAAGCCGATTGCGAAACTGGATGCGCCGCTGCCGTTGCAATGTGGTGGGGTGCCGCAATGAAGCGACTGCGAGCGATCGCTTTTGGCCTTTCAATTTTTGCCGTTGCATGGGTCGTTACGGCGTTGCTGCGCGATGTGAACGGCGAATCAGAGGTTGTCGCCGACAGCCCGCCGTTCGTCGCGACCAGCGCACAAATCGAGCGCGGCGAATACCTCGCGCGCATCGGCAATTGCGCGGGCTGCCATACGGCGCGCGGCGGCGAGGCTTACGCGGGAGGCCGCGCGGTCGACACGCCGTTCGGTGCAATTTACGCGAGCAATCTTACGCCCGATAAAGACACCGGGATCGGCGCATGGGGCAGCACCGCGTTCTATCGCGCCATGCATGAAGGCCGCTCGCGCGATGGCCGTTTGCTGTATCCCGCGTTCCCGTATCCAAACATCACGTTGACCACGCGCGAGGACTCGGACGCGATCTTTGCGTACCTGATGAATCGCGTGAACCCGGCATCGCAGGCGAACACGCCGAACACGCTGCGCTTTCCTTTCAACAATCAGTTCGCGCTCGCCGTGTGGCGTGCCCTGTACTTCAAGGGCGGTGAATTTCAGCTTGAGCCGACGAAATCTGCCGATTGGAATCGCGGTGCCTACCTGGTGCAGGGCCTCGCACACTGCGGTGCCTGTCACAGCACGAGGAACGCGCTCGGCGCGCCGGTCGCGGGCCACGCGTACGACGGCGCGATGATGCCCGGCAACGACTGGTATGCGCCGTCGCTGACCGCTGTTAGCGAGGCGAGTGGGGCTGACTGGTCGCTCGTTGAGATCGCGACGTGGCTCAAGGATGGCGCAACGCCGAAAGCGTCGGCGCTTGGGCCGATGGCGGAGGTCATTTTTCAAAGTACCCAATATGCGAACAACGCGGATTTGCTGGCAATGGCGACGTACCTGAAAGCACTGCCTTCAGCCGAACCATCCCGTACGTCCAGCGCGCCTACAAGGCTCGTTACGCAGCGCAATAGCGACGGTGTGGGTGCGGCGCTTTACGCGAAGCACTGCGCCAGTTGCCACGGCGAAAATGGCGAAGGCAAAGCCGACGCGTTCCCCGCGCTGGCAGGCAATCGCGCGGTAACGATGGCCAACGCGACGAACGTCATCTCGATCATCATCAAAGGCGGCTTTGCGCCCGCCACCAAAGGCAACCCGCGTCCGCACGGCATGCCGCCGTATTACCACCTGCTCAGCGACACCGACATCGCACTGCTGACCACTCATATTCGCAGCAGTTGGGGCAACGCGGGCTCAGCGGTGACCGAGCTGGATATGGTCAAGTATCGGAATGCGTTGGGAGCTGGATTGTAGTTACGTCATTAAGGGCTTTTCGTCCAAGCTAAACAAAAATCGAATCAATCAAGAAAAGCACGGCGTGTCTTTCGAGTTGACGGAGCTTGTATTTGACAACTCACGGGCTCTGTCGCGTCAGGATCGATTCGAAAACGGCGAGATGCGTTGGCAAACAATCGGCATGGTCGGTGAGTCGTTATTGATTTTGCTGGTGGCACACACGGTGGAAGACGAGGGCGAAAGCAACGGCGATGGCGGTGAACAGACTCGCATCATGTCTGCGCGCCGCGCTACCCCAGTTGAAAGGAAAATTTATGAACAAGGTTCCTGAAGCACTACGAGCAGAGCTGGCAACACTGCTCGCCAGGCCAGAGTCGGAAATCAGTTTCGCTGACATTCCCGAGACGGCTGCTGCCGACTGGGCGGGCGCAGAGCGTGGGAAGTTCTACCGGCCCGTAAAAAAAGCTCACAGTTCGCATCGACGCTGATGTGCTCGAATGGCTGAAGGCCGTCGGCTCGGGATGTCAAAGCCGACTCAACCGGATTTTGCGCGAAGCGATGCGGCAAGGCTGATTGGCTGCGCCGCTTAAATCAGCGATGGAATCCCAAGAGATCGACCTCTTGGCAAAGGCGAGTAAATCGCGCTTGTTCGATCAACTCAATCCACAGGCCAAGGCATAGATTTAGGTAGCGTCTGCACCACAGGCTCTTCCACCGTTTTCGCGCTTTTCTTCCGATCATCAACCCCCCGCCACCACGGCGTCACAGCTTCAACCTGCGCAGGCTCCACCGCCTGACCCAACCTCGGCATTAAGAGCTGCGCGTCAAACTTCGGCGCAAGTTTCAGCAACGTTTCTACCGGCTCGTCCCATGCGTGTACGGCGAGACTGAAGGTGCCCCAGTGCACGGGCAGGAACGCACCACCGCCTAGCAGCGCGTGAGCTTTCAATGCGTTCTCGGGGCCGAGGTGAATGTCGCCCCATGATGGGTGAAACGCACCGACTTCGAGCATGACCAAATCGAAAGGGCCGAGGCGTTCGCGGATGGTGGCGTATTCGGTGGTGAGGCCGGTGTCGCCACTGAAAAATGCGCTGTGGCGCCTTGAGCGGATGACCATCGACGACCACAGCGTGGCGTTGCGATCCTTGAGGCCCCGGCCTGAGAAATGTTGCGACGGGGCGGCGGTGACGGTGAAGTCTGCTTTCGGCAGTGTGTGTGATTGCCACCAGTCAAGCTCTGTGATTCGATGCGCGGGGACACCCCATGCTTCCAGGTGCGCACCGACGCCGAGCGAAGTGACGAAGGGAACGTCGCGTTTGGCCAATTCGCGAATCGTGGGGTAGTCCAGGTGATCATAGTGATCGTGCGAAATCACGACCAGATCAATCGGCGGCAGTTCGCGTAGGGTGATAGGCACCGGCTGAAAACGCTTGGGGCCGACGATGCGTGACGGCGAGGCGCGCGAGCCCCACACCGGGTCAGTGAGCACGCGCAAGCCGTCCATCTCGATCAGCACGGTAGAGTGGCCGAGCCAGGTGGCGCGCAGGCCAGTGTCGGGCTTTTTCAGCCAGGCGTCCAGCGGGTTCAATGCAGGCAGCGTGCCGACTGGGGTGCGGCGCTCTCCGCCGGACAGAAACTCCCTGATCGTTGGGCCCGCGACTGTTTTGTCGCGCAGGCCCGGCAACGTCGGGTGAATATTGCGGAAGCCTGCACCCGCCCACATCGGCGAGGCTTGCATGCGTTCAAGTCGCAATCCATCAGCGCGTTTTCCCAAAGACTTCATGGCTACCTCGTGGGGTTCATTATCTGTTGGCTATTTTCTGCGATCACGAGAGCGGCAAAATAATTGAATCGGCATCCGATCTTTTCATGCGCCAAGACGCAATCTGTTGGCGATACTCGGCTACATCCTGCGCCTTACCAGCGAGCGCTTCAGCGACCGGGCTCAGGCCAGCACTGCGTCTCACTTACGTCACCCGATGGCGCGACTTTACGTGGCATTGCGTCTTTTCCGAAGGGTACGATGCACAAAAAAATGAACGATGGACCTCATCGTTCACCTGTCCCAGGAACTCAGCCGTGAATAGATTTGTTTCAGTCATAGTTGCGGTTATTACGGTGATGCTGAGCGTCGGCTATCCAGCGCAGGTGCACAGCGAGCCCGATACCAAAATTGTCGTGCTGCCGCCGCAGGGTTTCGTTGCAGATTACGCGGGCGTTTTGTCGCCACCGGAGCGTGATGCGCTGGTCGCGCAACTACGCAAGCTCAATACGGACAAAGGATCGCAACTCGGCGTCATGATCGTGCGCAACACCGAGCCGGAAACCCTTGAGGACTTCGCGCAACGCGTGTTCACGACATGGAAGCTCGGACGCAAGGGCATAGACGATGGCGTGCTGCTGGTAGTCACCACCGAAAACACCACGCGGCGCATGCGCATCCATGTGGGTTACGGGTTGGAGGGCGCGATACCTGACGTCATCGCCAAGCGGATTCTTTCCGAGATCATGCGGCCCGTGCTCGACGCCACTGGCCCCGCTGCCGCTGTAAAGGTGGGCGTGGCCGCGCTGCTTGAGCGCATCTATGCGGCGGACGTGAAGGCGAAGTCTGGCAGCAGCAACACGAGCGCGACGATTGAGCCGGAGCGACCCAAGAGCCCCATAGAGCGCCTGTTCGTTGGTATTTTCCTGACGCTGGTGCTCACGCTCTTCGTTTTCGTCGGTGCGGGGTCGGCGCGATTGCCTTACCGTAAACGCCACGCTGCGGGCCTTGCTTGTGGCTGCGTTGCATTTGCGGGGACGGTTTGGGTGCTGCAAACCCTATGGGGCGTGCTTGTCGCGCTGGTGTGGCTGGTGATTCCCGCAGCAGTGGCCTGGAAAAATCGCGAACGAATGTCTGACACGCGATGGGCACGGCCAAAGGAGGGAACTGCCGCGCCCGGAAGCAGGGAACTCTCAAAAGCTCAAATGCGCTACCTCTATCTCCTCGGTGCGGGTGCTGGCATAGCGATCGCGCTCAGCACTGTACCGCGGCTAGAGTTCGAGGGATTCGTCATTGTCGCCACGCTTATTTCTGCGGTTGTCGCAACCGCCCTTGCGAAGGCATTCGTCGGCCTGCAAACGCCGAAGCTTGCGCATCAATCAAGCTGGGGCGGCGGTGGCTACGACGGCGGTTCATCGTACGACAGCAGCAGTTCAAGCAGCAGCTCAAGTGATTCCGGCAGCAGCGATTCGGGCGGCGGCGGCGATTCAGGTGGCGGCGGTTCGTCGGAGTAAGGCAAGACGACGTGGCGCACCTTTGTTCGACATTGCGTCTCTATAGAACAAGCACCCAACGCCGCACTTACGGAGACTCAGCATGAAACTCTGTCATTCAAGCATTGCCGCTAGCCTGTTGTTCATGAGCAGCGTGGCCACGGCGCAAACGCCCGCAGCTACGCCATGTGCGGGCAACCCGGTTGACGCGTGGCAGCATGCGCGTGCGGCCGTGAAGAGCGGCGACGCCGGACGCGTCATGCTCGCACTAACACCGGAGAAGCGCGCACGCGAATCATCATCCTATGCGGTCGGGGCGCATATGGTGCTGGGCCTAAGCGAGCTAGCAGGAGACATGTCGAAGAAACCGGATGCGGCGCGCAAGGCCAAAGCAGCCGAGCAGAAATTGTCGCTCGAACTGGACGCGATACTGAAGAAGCACAAGGCGCCTTCAATCAAAAAAATCGGGAAGCCGATCATGCAGCGCGTGTATTCGCCCGAAGTGTTGAAGCTATTCGCCAACGTCGATCACGCCGCCTACGCTCGCGACATGGAAAAGTTTTTTGTGAAGGTTGAAGCCGCAGCGAAAGACTCGGGCGTCAGCTCCGAAAGCCCACCGAAACTTGACGAACTGGTGGTCGGCGGCGGGCCCGATTTGAGCGCAGAATTAAGCGGCTTACCCGGTATCGGCAACATCGCTCGAGTGCAAGCCGGCGGCACTGTTGTGTCGTTCAAGATGATCAAAGGCTGTTGGTTGATCGATGCGTCGGAGAAGAAAAAGGGCTAGTGCGCGCCCTTGAAATGCGCTCCACTCTGAAGGGAGAAACACATGAATCCACAATCACGCGGTATTCGTTCACCGTATAAAAATGTAGCAGTTTCGGTGGCGTTGTTTGCCTTCATCGCGAACCCTGCGACCGCACAAACCGTGGAAGCGCGATGCGAAAAACTGCTGCCGTTGAAGGCGCTGACAACGGCAGCCGGGGCCGGCTTCACCGCGTACGATGCGATCGAGCGAAAGCCTGGCCAGCTGGAATGCACCTGGTTGAGTCGCAGTTCTGGCTCGATGAAGTCGCTGGTCGTCACTCACTGGAACAAACCGGCGCTCGGCGCCTGGGGACGTGAGTTCACCCCCGTGAAGAGTATTGATGACTGGTGGGACATGGTTGTCACGAACTCGGAAGACGCCATGAAAGGCAAACGGCAAGCCATCAACGGACTCGGCAAACGCGCGGCGCTTATCGCCATGCCGCCCAAAAGTGGTCTGCAGGCAAAGGTTCTCATCCAGCGCGTCGACGACGTGGTCGACGTGGTCGCCATGGGCTTCAGCAACCCCGATCTCACCAAAGTCGCAAAGGCGCTGGCGTCCCCCTGAACGGAAGTGCCTCGAACTGTCAGGCAACAGCGCCTTTCCGGTTGGCGATGCGCTGGCAATCCGACTCCATCACGCACAACCACTCACACGGAATCACCATGAAAACTGCTATTCCGGCGCTACGCCAGTCCCATTTTTTGCAGCGCCTTTTTCTGTGATTCCTGGTGCTCTCAATGGCCGTTGCCGCCCTTCATGCCGGTGCGCAGAACACCGCCCAGGGAACGATCACGGTCAATGGCAAAAAAACCGAGTTGAAGCACGCGTACGCATTCCCAATACAAAGTGGATCGCTGAAGATGCGACTGCTGGTCTCCGATCAACCGTTGTCGACCAAGGCACTGGCCGATCACATCGCTCGCATCCTGGAGCTTCGGGCAAACAAGGTCCAGACGCTGGTTTTCTCGTTCGGCGACAAGAACCAACTGCTGGGTGTTCAATTTGCGGTACCGCCACTGGAAGGCAGTTGGTCGCACGGTGATTTGAAGTCTGAGGGCACCAACCTGACCGACAAGGCGTTCAAGGGCCGCGTCTACGCGGTAGGTACGCAGCCTTTCCTCAAAGAAACGTTCGCGTTTGACGTGCGATTCGACGCGGGTGTATTTGCCGCCACCAAATACTGATCGCCGCGCATCTCGGCTTGACGTAAGTTCACCTGATCGCACGTCGTCAGGAAGTTCCTCCCGTTTTTCAGCTTACAGCTTTTCGCTACAACCGCCGTTTCATAAGGGCTAAATCGTCATTTAGGTCATTGTCGAGTTTGTACAGGACACCAATGGTCCACTTCAACGATATTCCCCACTACTTCGGTTTTTCTCCACCGTTTGCCGGGAGACTGCGCCACAATTAGTTTTTCCAAGTCTTTCACCCAGCCGTGCGGTACAGCGCGGCGCTCTTGATTGTGGGGTTGTCCATGTCCATGATATTTTTTGCTGATCCTCGGCGCGTGCTCGTGCTCTTTGCGTTGACGTTCATTTCGGTACTGACGCCGGTCCACGCCGAGACGTACGTTCAACTTTCGGCGGGTAGCAGCCACACCTGTGCGGTGCTCGCCAGCGGCGGCGTCCAGTGCTGGGGAGAGAATGACTTCGGGCAACTCGGTGACGGCACCACCACCAGTAGCAGCAGCACGCCGGTTCCGGTCGCGGGTATCACCACAGCGCAGAGCGTGTCGGCGGGTAGCAGCCACAGCTGTGCGCTGCTCGCCGCAGCTCGGTAACGGCACCACCACCAGTAGCAGCACGCCGGTCGCGGTCTCCGGCATTACCACGGCACAGAGTGTGTCGGTGGGCGGCAGCCACAGTTGTGCAGTGCTCGACAGCGGCGGAGTGCAGTGCTGGGGATTCAATGGCAGCGGGCGACTCGGTAACGGCACTACCACCAGTAGCAGCACGCCGGTGCCGGTGTTTCGTATTGGCAGTGGGGCCACGGTAGTTTCGGCGGGCAACAGCCACAGTTGTGCGCGGTTAAACAGCGGTCAGCTGCGCTGCTGGGGCTCAAACTTGAGCGGTCAGCTGGGAGACGGCCTGGCCCCGTTTTCCCAGCTAGTACCCCAGCACCTGGGTGCTTTTCGATGCGTGCTGGATCTCGACGGCGATGGCAAGTTCGCGACCACGACCGACGGACTTCTGCTCGCGCGCGCGCTGGCCGGTTTGTCGGGTACGTCGGTCACGCAAGGCGCGCTGGGCGCCGGAGCAACCCGAACTTCGTGGTCGGCGATTCGGACTTATCTTGAACAAAACTGCGGCGTCACAGGGCTCGCGCCCTAGCCCGCCGCGGGGCGCGCGGGGACGCGCAAGACGCTCCCGGATTCAACGTCCATCGGCTCAGCACCGGCAACAAACCATTTGCCGGGAAAGGGGCCATTGAGCGTGATTGTTGCGCCTCGTACTCGCAGCCAGTCACCCTCGGGCAAACCGAACACCGGCACCGTTGGATTGAGCGCGACGAACTCCGCTAATCGCTGATCGCGCGTTTCGCCCATCCAGCCCTCCGGTACTGAATTGGTGTAATGCGCGTTCAACTGAAAATCGATCACGCCAAGCGCATCAAGTCCCGATGGATCGATGATCGGCATGTCGTTGGTGGTGCGGATGGTCGGTGCGCAAATGGCTGAGCCGGCGCTCCAGCCGACATACGGCTTGCCCGCGAGAATTTGTGTGCGCAGCGGCACGATGATTTCTTTGC
>Ga0335397_10012060_pt1 | contig 10607 bp, 9 predicted proteins | sample MAT04_FD_205740 | JGI IMG/M metagenome (GOLD analysis project Ga0335397, IMG submission 205740) | Freshwater microbial communities from Lake Fryxell liftoff mats and glacier meltwater in Antarctica - MAT-04 (spades assembly) (version 2) ...
TCGACCGGGGCGAGCCGGTCCGGAGCGAACTCGGGGATCGCATACACGGTGTTACCGCTCGGGACACGGACCTTGATGGCGCCGATGTCGTCGAGATCGCGCGACACGGTGGCCTGCGTGGCCTCGATGCCGTGCTCGGCCAGCAGCTCGATCAGCTGCGGCTGGCTGGTGACCTCGTGATCACCGATGATGCGGCTGATCGTGGTCTGACGCTGCACCTTGCTCACGATGACGCTTCCGGACGAGCACCGAGGATGAACGCCAGGGCGCCGCGGGCGGCGTGGAGGCGGTTGTGGGCTTGTTGGAACACCACCGACTGGGGTCCGTCGATCACATCGGCGGCCACTTCGATGCCGCGGTAGGCGGGGAGGCAGTGCATGAACACCGCCATTGGATCGGCGAGCGCCATCATGTCGGTGTCGACCGTGTAGCCCTCGAACTGCTGCAACCGTTGCTGCTTCTCGGTCTCCTGCCCCATCGAGACCCACGTGTCGGTGTGTACGGCATGAGCGCCTTCCACGGCGTCGGCGGGTCGGTGCGACTGCTCGACCGACGCCGCCCCGAGGAGGCTGCACCGTTCGAGTTCGGACTGTGGAGCTTCGAAGCCGAGCGGACAGGCGAAACGGATGTGCATGCCCAACAGCGCCGAGATCTCGGCGAGCGATCGGGCGACATTGTTGAAATCGCCGACGTACGCCACGGTCTTGCCAGCGAGGTCGCCGAGACACTGCTGCATCGTCAATGCATCTGCGAAGGCCTGCTGGGGGTGCGAATGGTCGGAGAGCATGTTGACCACTGGAATGTCGACGACCTCGGCCATCCGGGTGACCGTCGAGTGATCGAAGACCCTGGCCGCGATCAGTCCGTGATAGCCCTCCATCACCTTGGCGACGTCTTCGACGGGCTCACGGGTGTCGAAGCCGACCTCCTCGTTGCGGGTGTACACCGGGTGGCCGCCCAGCTGGTGTACGGCCATCTCCATGGAGTGACGCGTTCGGTTCGATGGCTTCTCGAAGATCAACGCCGCCCCTCGGCCATCGAGCGGACGACCGAGCGACTCGATCGGCGCTTGCGCCAGCGTGAGGATCTGGCCCACCTCGTCGGCGGTGAAATCGGTGACGTCGAGAAGATGACGGGTGGTGCCGGTTCCGTCGGTAGCGGCAGTCATGCCCCGTCGTTCCCTCTGCCCAGAGCGCCGGCCAACGAGGCGGCGATCATCGCGACGGCTTCGTCGATCTCGTCGTCGGTGACGGTGATCGGCGGGACGAGCCGCAGCGTGGTGGGCGTGACCGCGTTGACGATGAGGCCGAGCCCGAGCAGATCGGTGTAGATCGCCTTGGCGTCGATGCCGTCAGCGAGTTCGACGCCGAGCATGAGGCCGCTCCCACGAACGTCGACGATGCCGGGCACCGATCGCAGGGCATCGACGATGCGTTCGCCTTGTCGTTGGGCCACTGCCGGTGCGTCGATGCGCTGCATCTCGTCGATCACGGCGTTGACCGCCGCGGTGGCGATTGCCGTGCCCGAGTAGGTGCTGCCGTGGTCGCCGGGTGCGAACACGGCGGCCACATCGGCGCGAGCCCAGCAGGCGCCTACCGGCATGCCGTTGCCCATCGCCTTGGCGAGCGTGACCACGTCGGGGCTGACACCTGCGTGCTCGAACCCGAACCATTCGCCGGTGCGGGCGAATCCGGTCTGGATCTCGTCGACCATCATCAGTGCTCCGGTCTCGTGGCACAGCTCGCGAATGCCTGAGAGGTACCCCTCGGGAGCGGGCTGGACGCCACCTTCTCCCTGGATCGCTTCGATCAACACGGCCGCAACCGTGCCATCGACCGCTTGGCGCATCGCGTCGAGATCGCCCCACGGAACATGCCGGAAGCCATCGGGCATCGGAGCGAACGGCTCGTGCTTGGCCGGTTGACCGGTGGCGGCGAGCGTGGCGAGGGTGCGGCCGTGGAAGCTGCCGAGGGCACTCACGACGATGTGGCGGCCCCGTCCGCCATGCTTGCGGGCGAGCTTGATGGCGCACTCGTTCGACTCGGCGCCGGAGTTCGTGAAAAAGATCTGGCCTCGATGCCCGGTGGCTCCGAGCAACAACTCGTTGATCTTCACCGCGGCCTCGGTGGCGACGGGGTTGGCGAAGAAGTTCGACACGTGCAGGAGCCGTTCGAGCTGGTCGCCGACCGCTTCGGCGACAACCGGGTTCGAATGCCCGAGCGACACGACGGCGATTCCTGCGAGGAAATCGAGGTAGCGCTTGCCGTTCGAGTCCCACAGCTCGGTGCCCTTCCCGCGCTCGAACATGATCGCCGGCGGGCCGAACACGGGCATGAACGGACAATCCGCCATCGGTGCATGGTCGAAGCCGTGCGACGCAGTGGTCGTCATGGGGAATCGTCCTCTCGGTGGTGCATGACCATGGTGCCGATACCGGCATCGGTGAAGATCTCGAGCAGGAGCACGTGGGCGATCCGGCCGTCGAGGATGTGTGCTCGGTGTACGCCGTTGCGCACGGCATGGGTGCAGCTGGCGACCTTCGGGATCATGCCGCCGGCGACGGTGCCGTCGGCGACCAACTGATCGAGCTCGTCGGCAGAGACTTGACGGATCAAGCTGGCCGCGTCGGCCACGTCGCGGCGCAGGCCCTCGATGTCGGTGAGGTACACGAGCTTCTCGGCGCCGAGCGACTCGGCGATGGCGCCGGCGACGGTATCGGCGTTGATGTTGTACGCCTGACCTGCTTCGTCGCTGCCGATGGTGGCGATGACGGGGATGAACTCGTCGTCGATCAGCCCGTGGATCACCTCGGGGTTGATCTCGGTGACGTCGCCCACGAAGCCGAGCTTCTCGCTGCGTGCCGTCGCCCGGATCAGGCCGGCGTCGACACCGCTGATGCCGACGGCGAAGCGGCCGTGCACGTTGATCGCCGCTACGATCTGCGGGTTGACCTGGCCTTTCAAGACCATTCGGGCGATGTCGACCGTTTCGGCGTCGGTGACGCGCAGCCCGTCGACGAACTCGGGTTCCTTGCCGAGGCGTCCCATCAACGCGGAGATCTGCGGTCCGCCTCCGTGCACCACGATCGGGCGCATCCCCACGAGCCGCATCATGACGATGTCCTCGGCGAACAGCGCCAGGGCGTCGTGCTCGGACGTGCCTGCGAGCGCGTTGCCGCCGTACTTGACCACCACGGTCTTGCTTGCGAAGCGTCGAATGTACGGCAACGCCTCGATCAGCACCGATGCCTTGAGCGACGCTGCGGCGTTGTCGGCAGAGGTCGCGACGGTGCCGGCGGACGCAATGTCGGCGGACGCGGTGTCAACGATCATGGTGCGAGTCCGATCGTGGTGAGGCCGGCGGTCTCGTCGAGGCCGAGCGCCACGTTGGCGGCCTGTACCGCCCCGCCCGAGGCTCCCTTGGTGAGGTTGTCGATGGCGCACATCGCGATCACGGTGTTGGTCCGTTCGTCGTATCGGGCGGAAACGTGGGCGGCGTTGGAGCCCAGCACGGACTTGGTGGCGGGCGGGGCATCGAGGACGGCCACGAACGGTTCGTCGGCGTAGAACGAGCGCAACGCCTCGGTGACCGTTTCGTCGGTGCAGCCTGCGGTGCCGGTGGCTGCACACGTGGCGAGCAGGCCCCTGCTCATGGGCACGCAGTGGGGCGTGAAGATCAGCTGAGCACCGATCTCCTGCTCCATCTCGGGGGTGTGACGGTGGGCGAGCAGACCGTAGGGCATCGCGTTCGAGTCGATGTTGGTGAACACGTTGGTGTCGGTCGGGGCGCGCCCCGCACCGGTGATTCCGGTGAGGGTGTTGACCACGATGCCCGTCGTTTCGATCAGTCCTGCGTCGACCAGCGGCCGCAGCGCCAGGGTCGCTGCGGTCACATGGCATCCCGGAGTGGCGATCAGCAGGGCGCCGACGAGTTCGGCTCGGTGCAGCTCCGGCAGGCCGAAGACCGCCTGGTCGAGGAGTGCGAGCCGCGTGTGTTCGAAGCCGTAGAACTCCGGATAGGCGGCCGGATCCTTCAAACGGAACGCCGCCGACAGATCGACGACACATCCGACACTGCCGACGAGCGACGGAGCAAGCTCCATCGAGGCGCCGTGCGGCAGCCCGAGGAACACGAGATCGAGACCGTCGACCGCTGCGGGATCGAACTCGGAGAAAACGAGGTCGGGATAGGCCACTGCGAACGACGGATAGAGATCGGCCGCTCGTCGTCCCGCCATCGAGTCGCCGGTGGCCACGACCACGTCGAAATCCGGGTGTTGGGTCGCGATGCGCAGTAATTCGGCACCGGTGTAGCCCGACGCTCCGACGATCCCAACCGCAGCCATTGCATGATCATACACATCAACGTATGTTCATGCAATACGTTGGCGGAATGAGGAGATTTCGCGCAGACGGGTCGTGCGGAAACTCTTGGCTGACGGTTGCTGGCAGAATGGAGTCGATGATTCCCGGGACGCCGCCGACGAAAGGACGTCTCCTCGTGGCCACGCCGCCTCTGGAGGATGCAAACTTCGATCGCACGGTGATCTTCATGCTCGAACATCACGACGAGGGAGCGATCGGCGTCGTGCTCAACCGACCGAGCTACGAAGCGCTCGACGAACCACTCGACCGATGGATCGACCTCCAGTCGGTGCCATCGTCGGTGTTCTCGGGCGGCCCGGTGGAGGAATCCGCGCTGATCGCACTCGCCGAGACCAAACGGGCGATGGACGACGCCGACGAATACCTCTCCCCCATCGTCGGCACGATCGCCTCGGCCGACCTCACCGCCGATCCGGCCCTCGTAGCGGCCGGGGTGCTCGGTGTCCGGGTCTTCCGCGGCTATGCCGGTTGGGGTCCAGGTCAGTTGGAGGGCGAGATCGAGGCGGGCGCCTGGCTCGTGCTCGACTCCGAACCTGGCGACGTGTTCTCCGACGCCCCCGACGAGTTGTGGCGCACCGTGCTGCGCCGTCAGCCCGGCCGACTGGCCTGGCTCGCCGACGCGCCCGACGACCTCAGCTCCAACTGAATCCGATTAAAGCACCCCGCTGTCCGTGCTGGACCGACCGAGATGTTCACGTGTCGACGGCTGACCAGAGAGGACTTCGGGCTGCTTGCCGTCTGGCTGGCCGAGCCGCACGTGCACGAATGGTGGGACCACGAGTACACGCTCGAAGCGTTGGACCGAGATTTCGGTCCGAGCGCTGACGGCGAGGAGCCAGCCGAGGACTACATCGCACTGCTGGATGGTTCGCCGATCGGGGTGGCGCATCATGCCACTTCGCCGACTATCCCGACGACCTCTCGGAGATGGACGACGTCTACCCGGAGGCGTTCGTCGCACGCATCTGGACAGCCGACCCCGTCGCCACGCACGTCGTCGTGCCGGTCACTCCGCAAACGAGGGGTCCTGGCGGGCGTTGCTCCGCGCCGGGTTCCAACTGGTGGCCCGTGGCGACCTGGAGCCCGACTCGTGCAGCAGTAGGTACCGGGCTCAGTCGAGCCCGGCGAAGCACTCGCGGCGGATGCTGTCGGGATCGATCAGCGACGCGAAATCGACGCCCAGCTCGGATGCCTCGAAGGCAGTTCGAGCAGCGGTCTCTGCTTCGTCGCTCGACCACACCTGAAGCACGAGACAGCGGCCATCGGTGTTGCGCCCGGTCGTTCGGCGAGCGAGGCCTGGTTGCTGGTACGCGAACTCCGTCTGGACTCGTGCGTCGACAGTGACGAAACGTTCGTCGTCGGCTCCGGCACAGAGGGCAAAGGTGAGGATCTCGATCATGACCCGACGGACCGTAGCCGCAGCCTCGAAACTTGCTCGAACTGCGGACCCGCAACGCATACGGTTCGCTGATGGACGATTGGTGGAGCCTGCCGCTGCGATCGGTGTTCGGCGGACGACGTGTCGTATTGGCCGGAGCGAATGCAGCTGCTTGGACCGAGCACGTGCCGGTCCTGCGCGAGGCCGGAGTCGACGACATGCTCGTTGTAGCGAACCGCTGGGGTGCTGGCGAACGGCCGGACGTGGCAACGGTCGTCGTCGAGTCGCCGACGGGCCTGTCGATCATGGAACAGATCCGAGCCGACGACCGGTTCCTCGCCGATCCCCCAGCCGAGGTGATCGCTGCACTCGACGAGTTCGATCCCGACGTCGAGGCGCTCGTGGTCGGCTTCTTCCTGAACACGACACCGAGTCTTGCTGGCCGTCAGTTCGTGTCGTACCGTCGCCCGGAGTGGGTGGCGTTCGAAGACAAGGTCGTAGTCGACGCGTTCTGGGATCGAGCCGGCATCGCACGGCAGCCATCGGTCGTCGTCCCGCTCTCCGACGCACCGCAGGCGAGCCGATCGATCCATCGGGGTGACGGCACGGTCTGGGCTGCTGACGCACGCGACGGGTTTCACGGCGGCGCGTCGCAGACCTACTGGGTGGCCGACGACGCGTCCCGAGAGGTCGCTCTCGCCGGACTGCAGCCGGTGTGCGAGCTGGTGCGGATCATGCCGTTCCTCGACGGCATCCCGTGTTCGATCCACGGAATCGTGCTACCCGACGGTGTCGCCGTGCTCCGACCCGTCGAGATGGTCACGCTTCGGCGTGAGCGGGAGTTCGTGTACGCCGGCTGCGCCACCTATTGGGACCCACCCACCGAGGTGCGCGACCAGATGCGTTCGATCGCTCGCACCGCTGGGGCTCATCTCGCCGAGGAACTCGACTTCCGCGGCACGTTCACGGTTGACGGCGTCGTCACCGATGACGGGTTCTGGCCGACGGAACTCAACCCGCGGTTCGGTGCGGGCATCAACGCGATCGCCCGGGCGAGCGGCCTGCCGATCCTGATCGTGAACGACCTCGTCGTCGCTGGTCACGACCTCGGCCGATCGGCGACCCTGATCGAAGAGGAGTTGGTGGAGCGAGCTGACGCCCACCGAGGCGGTGGCACCTGGATGGGAGGTCTCACCCATTGCGCCGAGCCCGGCACGCGAGTCGTCGACAGCAACACCGTCACGATCGGACCGAGCTTCATCCGCTGCATCTACGACCCCGCCAGCACACCGGTCGGACCCTCGACGGCACAGCAGGCCTGCGATTTCTGGGCCTTCGCCGATCGCCAGTTCGGCGCCGAGATCGGACCGCTGATCCCAGCACCCGACCTCTCCTCCGAGCGATGAGCGAACAGCCGTCATCTGGGCGGTTGGCTCATCTCCTCAGGCGGCAAGGACGGCAATGGCATCGTCGACTCGGTCGACCGGAACCAGTAGATGGTCGTGGTGGTAGCCGGCGAGCACGTTGCACGGAATGCCGATCGCGGCGAGGCGCGCACTGAACACTGCGGTGAGGCCGACGGCGTCGAGACTCGACTGCACGGTGAGCGTGAGCCAAGCGAACTGCACATCGGTCGACTGACCTGCCCGCGCAGCAGCGTCGACCGGTAGCACGATGGTGGTCAGCCGCCCCTCCTTCACCACGGCATGCGCCGCTGCGATCAATCCGGGGGTGGGCACTTGCACGGCGATGTAGGCGAACACGCCTGGGCGACGCTGCACGGAGAGCGCTGCGAGCATGGCCGCGAGATCGGTTTCTCCCGGAGCGGCCATTGCTCTAGCTTCGCAGCTGCGCACCCAGCTTCGTCGTCGCGGCTTCCACGCCGCGCCGCACAGCGGCCACGTCGGCATCGGTGAGGTTGCGGTCGGCAGCCTGCAGTCGCACCCGGTACGCCAACGAACGTGTGCCCTCGGCTGCGCGTTCGCCGCGGTACACGTCGAACAGGTCCAGGTCGACGAGCAGGTTGCCGGCGCCCTGGCGGACGGCCTTGTCGACCTTCTCGGCCGGGATGTCGTCGGGGACCACGAACGAGAGGTCGAGGTCGCTCGACGGGTAGCGACTCGTCGGCTTCCACTGCGTGGGCTTGGGTGCACGGTCGAGGATCTGGTCGAGGTCGAGCTCGAGGATCGCCACCCGCCCGGTGACCTCGAACGCGGCGAGCACGTCGGGGGCGACCTCGCCGACAGCACCGAGGGGATCCTTCCCGGCCTGCAACGTGGCCGACCGTGTTGCGTGCAGACCCGCTGGCACCTTCGACTGATCGATCCGGGCACCCGTGCCGAGCGCTGCGGCGAGTTCGCGCCACACCGCCATCGCTGCTGGCGCGTCGCTGCCAGCGAGGACCACGGTGAGTGCCTCGTACTCGCCGGGCAGTTCGCCCTCGGCAGGTGGGTAGACGTGGCCGATCTCGAACAGCGACACCCCTGTGCGCCGGTGCGATTCGTTGAAGGCGATCGATCGCAACAAACCCGGACGCAGCGACGTGCGCAGCACGCTCTCCTCGGCGACGAGTGGGTTGGTGATCCGTAGTGCTTCGGCGGGGAGTCCCGCCTTGGCGAGCGTGTCGGGAGCGAGGAACGGGTTCGGCATCGCCTCGGAGATCCCGAGGCCGAGCAGCACCTCACGGGCGAGACGACGGCGATGCTGGCGCACGCTGAGTTCGCCGTGCACCACCGATTTCGGAACGGTCTTGCCGATGCGGTCGTAGCCGTAGTGGCGGGCGACCTCCTCGATCACGTCGACTTCCTCGGTCGAGTCGAGCCGCCACGTCGGCAACACGACGTCACGGGTGCCGCCGTCGCCGGTCACGGTGTAGCCGATCGGATCGAGCAGGCCCGGCAGGTCGTCGGCGCTCAGATCGGTACCGAGGATCCGGTTGACGGCGCTGATGCGGACCGATGCGGACCGCTGTTCAGCTGGCAGTTCGTCGCTCCGAGCATCGACGGCGCCTGCGTGAGCGACCAGGTTCGGACACGTCTCCGACAGCAGTTCGACGAAGCGAGCGACCGCCAGCGGCATGCCGTAGGGGTCGACGCCACGCTCGAAGCGGGCTGACGCCTCCGAGCGCAGGTTGGTGCGGGTGACCGTTTGGCCGATCCCGACGAGCGAGAACCACGCCATCTCCAACGCCACCGTGGTGGTCGTGTCACTGATCTCGGTGTCGAGGCCACCCATCACACCGCCGACGCCGATCGGGACGTCGTTGGCGTCGCAGATGAACAGGTCGTCGGCCGTGAACGTGCGATCCGTCCCGTCGAGCGTGGTGAGATGCTCGCCCTCGTTCGCCCGTCGGATACGGAAGCCACCGCCACCGAGCGTGTCGAGGTCGTACGCATGATTGGGCTGGTTGAGTTCCAGCATCACGTAGTTGCTCACGTCCACCACGTTGCTGATCGGACGCATGCCTGCCGAGGTGAGCCGCCGGGCCATCCAGTCGGCCGATGACTTCACCTCGATGCCCGAGATCACCGTGGAGGTGAACCGGGCGCACCGGTCGCCGTCGACGATCTCGACGGTGGCCACCCGCTCGTCACCGGTTACGTCGAGCGCCGCCGTGGGCGGGCGGAACTCGACGCCCAGCTTGGCCGCCAGGTCGCGAGCGATGCCCACGTACCCCCAGCAGTCGGGCCGGTTACGGGTGACGTCGGCGTCGATCAGCACATCGAGCGTGAGCCCGAGCGCTTCGCCGTACGGACGCCCGAGCGGCACGTCTGATGGGAGGATCCTGATGCCCGAGTGGTCGTCGCCGAGACCGAGCTCGCTCGCGGAGCAGAGCATCCCCTCCGAGTCGATCCCCAGGATGCCGCGACGTTCGATCGTCATGCCGTTCGGCATGGTGGAGCCGAGGGTGGCCAGCGGGATGATGTCGCCTTCGGCCATGTTGAACGCGCCGCACCACACGTGACGTTCCTGGCCATCGCCGGCGTCGACGAAGACGCGCTGGATCTTGGCCGCGTCGGGATGCTGTTCGAGACGAAGCACGCGCGCTGTCACGACACCAGGAACGGTTTCGCCGACCGTGGTGACCGAGTCGACTTCGAGCCCGAGCGAGGTGAGGGCATCGGCGACGCGCTGGACGTCGTCGGTGTTCGTCGGATCGCCGAAATCGCCGTATTCGTTGAGCCATGACAGGAGGATCTTCATCAGAACTGCTCCATGAATCGGATGTCGTCGGAGAACATTTCGCGGATGTCGGCCACCCCGTGGCGCATGATGGCCATGCGGTCGATGCCGAAGCCGAAGGCGAAGCCGCTCCACTCCTCGGGATCGAGGCCGCCTGCACGCAACACGTTGGGGTGCACCATGCCGCAGCCGCCCAGCTCGATCCAGCTGCCGTCGGGGCGTTGGATGTCGAACTCGGCCGACGGCTCGGTGAACGGGAAGTAGCTGGGTCGCAGGCGCGAGGTGAAACCCGGCCCGAAGAACGCCTTCGTGAATGCCTCGATCGTGCCGGCGAGGTCGGCCATCGTGATGTCGCGGTCGATCACCAGGCCCTCGATCTGGTGGAACACCGGCATGTGGGTGGAATCAGGCGTGTCGCGACGGAACACCCGGCCGGGGGCGACGATGTAGATCGGCGGTTCCTGCTCCAACATGGTGCGGATCTGTACCGGCGAGGTGTGCGTGCGCAGCACCGTGGTGCCCGCCTCGCCTCCGGGTGGGACGTGGTCGACGAACAGGGTGTCCCACTCGCCGCGCGCCGGGTGCCCGATCGGCATGTTGAGCGCTTCGAAGTTGTGCCAGTCGGTCTCGACCTCGGGGCCTTCTGCGACCTGGAACCCGAG
>Ga0335397_10012064_pt1 | contig 10606 bp, 10 predicted proteins | sample MAT04_FD_205740 | JGI IMG/M metagenome (GOLD analysis project Ga0335397, IMG submission 205740) | Freshwater microbial communities from Lake Fryxell liftoff mats and glacier meltwater in Antarctica - MAT-04 (spades assembly) (version 2) ...
GATCGCCGGTCAGATGCTCACGCTCGATGCGCTGGAGAAGAAGGTGGTCGCACCGCTCGCCAGCCCGGGCCACCACTTCATCTTGGTCTGCGGGGCGGTGGGCTGCCCGAAGCTCGAAAAGAAGTCGTTTTCGGCGGATCCGAGCGGCGTCCATAAGCGCATGGACGCGGCAGCAAAGGCGTATCTGTCGACCCCGCGCGGCGCCGTCGTCGCGAAGGACAGCGTCCAGCTCTCCAAGATCTTCGAGTGGTACGCAGCGGACTTCGGCGGCGCCGCGGGCGTGCTGAAGTTCGTGAAGCAGCACGTGCAGATCGCGGATGGATCGAAGGTGAGCAGCCTGGAATACGATTGGACGCTCAACCAGCCTTAGCCTCGGTAATGCGGCTGATCGCACCTCATCCGACAATCATTCCGTTCGATACTTTCGGTTGACCGCGTCGATCGCGAAGGCGGATTACTCGCCTCACACGAACGGCGGCGAGGTGCCGCCGAGTTGTAACGGCAGCAAGGCGCTGCCGAGATTGGATAGAGACAATGGGAAGCATGAATCGCGTGTTCTTGATGGGCAACCTGGGGAAGGATCCCGAGGTTCGATACACGTCGGGCGGCGGAGCGGTGGCGAACTTCAACATCGCCACCACCGAGACGTGGAACGACAAGCAGTCGGGTGAACGCCAGGAGAAGACGGAGTGGCACCGCATCGTGGTGTGGGGCAAGACGGCCGAGCACTGCGGCGAGTACCTCCGCAAGGGGCGGTCGGTGCTGATCGAGGGGCGGATCCAGAGCCGCGAGTGGCAGGACAAGGAAGGCCAGAAGCGCAACACGACCGAGATCGTCGCAGACCGCGTGACGTTCGTGGGTGGTCCCCGCGACGGCGCCGGCGGTGAGCGATCGGGCGGCGGTGGCGACGAGTACCAGCCTCGCGCAGGTGGTGGTGGCGGCGGCGGTGGCGGCTCGCGCGCCCCAGCGCGCAGTGGTGGTGGTGGTGGTGGTGGTGGCGGTGGTGGCGGCGGCTACGGCGGTCGCGGCGGCGACAGTGGTGGCGACCCGGGCAGCCGCGGTGGCCAGGACGAAGCGCCCCCGCTCGGCGACGACGACATCCCGTTCTAAGCAGTCAGATGGGGTCTTCCGTGCGCGCGCGGTGAGAGCCGCACGGAAGTCTTTTTGACGCGCGAAGACGCGTCGTCATCTCGGCGGATCAGAGTCCTCGTCGTCCGGCTCCCCAGGACCGAACGTATCGACCTCGGTGTGACCGGTCTTGTCGGGATCGGCTTCCCAGTTCTCCGGCTTTCGCGCCCGCGGATCGCGCGGCTGCTTCTTCGGATCGAGCGAGCGGATCGCGTTGTCCTCGGCCTCGAGCACCCAGCTCCCGTTCACCTCGGCCCAGTGCTGCACCATCGTGCGGTGCTCGACCGTCACCGACGGGAGCAAGAGGTACGAGACGCGGATCGAGACCTTGGCGCCCTTGTCGTTGAGCATGTCGAGGTTGCGGATCGCGAACTCCTCGACCTGCAGCGACGACTCGTCATCCTCGTACGCCGCGAGATACGCGCTGCGCTTGTCGTTCGGGAGGAACATCGCGGCGCGCTCGTAGTTCTTCCAGCGAAACGCGTGATTGTAAGCCTCGATCGCCTCCTGGAGCTTCTCCAAGGCGGTCTTGCTGGCCTGCGTGGTCGCGCACGCCGTCGAGAGTCCCAGCGCTATGATCAGCGCTGCCCGCATCACTCGTCACCCTTGTTGGCGCCGGTGAACTGATCGTCGCGCGCGCGGAAGAGCGCGTTGAACGTCGTCAGGCTGCCGTAGACCTTGGTGATGTACTGCTGGAGGTCGACCTTCTCGGCCTCGGACAGCCTGCCGTTGGCGTTGATCTTCTGCTCGAGCACGCGGAGCTTGTCGCGCACCATCACGATCTTGTGGAAGAACGTGTCGAGCGGGATCTCCTTCGCTTGCAGCGTGCTGTCGCGCGGCTGGAGCACCAGCGTGCCCCCTACCCAGCGCTCGGCGATCGGCGCGAAGCCGTACCCCGACTCGTCCTCGAGCACTTCTTTGACGATCTTCTTCAGCTCTTCGCGATCCATGCCCGGGGACCATCCCGCGGGAGATCGAAGGCGTCAACCTTCCGCCGAGCCCTCGTACAACCGCTCGATCGCCGCCGCGTACTTTTGCGCCACGACCTTGCGCTTGATCTTCATGGTGGGCGTCAGCTCGCCCCCCTCCTCGGTCAGCTCGCCGGGCAGGATCTCGAAGCGCTTCACGGTCTCGTACTGGGCCAGGCGCTTGTTGACGTGGGTCTTGATGGCCTCCTCGATCGTCGACTGCACCGCGGGGTGGCGGACCCGGGCCGCGGGGTCGGCGTCCGAGATCCCCCGCTCCTTGCACAGCCGATCGAGCTCCTCGGGCACCAGCGTGAGCAGCGCGCTGAGGTACTTGCGGCGATCGCCGATCACCACCGCCTGCGAGATCAGCGGGATCTCGCGCAGCTCCTTCTCGATGTTCTGCGGCGCCACGTTCTTGCCGCCCGCGGTGATGATGAGGTCCTTCTTGCGATCGGTGATCTTGAGGTAGCCCTCCGCGCTCACCTCCCCGACGTCCCCGGTGTGCAGCCAGCCGTCGATCACCGTCTCCTTCGTCGCCGTCTCGTCGTGCAGGTAGCCCAGGAACACGTTCTTGCCGCGCACCAGGATCTCGCCGTCCGCCGCGATCTTCAGCTCGAGCCCCGGGATCGCCTTGCCCACCGTGTCGAGCCGCGCCTCACCCGCGAGGTTGAAGCTGGTCGGCCCGCAGTCCTCCGACTGCCCGTAGACCTCGGAGATCTCGATCCCCACCGCCATGAACCAGTCGCGCGTCGCCGGCGACATCGGGGCCGCGCCCGTCGCCGCCATCCGCAGCTCCGAGAAGCCGAGCCGCGCCTTGAGCTTCGAGAAGACCAGCTTGTGGAACAGCGGATAGAGCAGCTTGTCCATGAACGGCGCCGGCTTCCCTTCGAAGCGCGCCTTGTGCACCGCGAGCCCGACCTTCTGCGCCGAGCGGAACATCTTCTGCCGCGCCGGTGGCGCGCTCGCCACGCCCGCCTCGACCTTCGCCTGGATCTTCTCCCAGACCCGGGGGACGCCGAAGAACATGGTCGGCTGCACCGATCGCAGGGCGTCGGGCAGCTTCTCCAGCACCGGCAAGAAGTGCACGGTCCCGCCGGTGGTGAGCGGCACCATCAGCGTCAGCATCTGCTCGGCGACGTGCGACAGCGGCAGGTAGCTCACGCTGCGATCGCCGGGCTTCGACCCGACGATCTTCTCCGAGACACCCGCCGTCCAGGTCAGGTTCTCGTGGGACAGCATCACGGCCTTCGGCGGCCCGGTGGTCCCCGAGGTGTAGATCAAGGTCGCGGCCGCGGTCGGCTTGATCTCGCGCCGGATCGCCGCCAGCGCCTCGGCCGTCACCGTGGTCCCGCGCTCGATCGCCTGCTCCCAGGTCACGATGCGCGGGTCGCCGCCGGCCGCCGTGGCCACCTTCGGGAACAGCACGATCGCCTTCAGATCGGGCAGCGAGGCCCAGCCCGAAGCGATCTTGGTGGCCTGCGTGAGGTCGGACGCGACGACGATCGGTGCCTTCGAGTGCTCCACGATGTACTGCGCCTGCTCGGGCGTCAGCGTCGCGTAGATGCCGGCCGGCATGCCCCCCGCGGCCATCGCGGCGAGATCGGCGATCGCCCAGGCGCAGCAGTTCGGGCCGACGATCGCCACCGCGTCGCCCGGCCGGTGCCCGAGCGCGTGGAAGCCGCGGGCCAGCGCGTAGGTGCGGTCCGCGTACTCCTTCCAGCTCAGCGTGTCCCAGGCCTCGAGCTTCTCGTCGCGAGGATCGGCGATGGCCGGGCGGTCACCCCGGTCGCGGGCATGTCGATCGAGCCGGTCGAGGATCGTGACGTCGTCCATGTTGGGGACAACCGATAGCGATCGAACCATGCCGGGTCAACGAGGCCGGACCAGCACATCGAACCAGCCGTGATCGGAGCCGCCCCGACCATCGCGCAAGACCGTCCAGATCCGGGCCCGGAGCGGCTCTCCGACGAACGGCGGAGCAACCCAGTCGACGAGCGAGTCCTCCTCCGTCGTGACGTTGGTCGAGAGATCGCCGACCGACGAGAACCAGGAGAACGCCAGCCGCTCACGGAACTTCTGGAGCGTGCAGTCGGCGTCGATGAGCTGGTACTTCTCGGCGTCGTCCTCCGCCGCCAGCCCTTCGATGGCGATGACGTCGCCCTCGAACACCTCGACGACCTCACCGAGGCCCACCGACCGCGTGGCGGTGGTGGCGTTCTTCGTGAAGATCTCGATCTCGATCTTCTCGTAGGTCGGCGAGCGGTTCGGCGTGCGCGTCGAGAGGAACGTGAAGAGCTGCGCGGTCGTGGCCGGGTCGACGTTGGTGCAGAGGCTGGGCAGCGCGAGCCCGGCGATCATCGGGATCTCACTCGGATCCAGCTTCTGCGCTTCCTGGATCGCGCGGGCGATGATGCGCGGCTCGAACACCACCACCCGCTTCACGCCCTCGAGCGTCGGCGTGTCGACTGTGATGGCGGCGCTCGCGACGCTGACCGCGCTGTTGATGTACGTGTAGAGGCCGTTGATGAGGTCGCGCGGATCCTCGACGAATCGTGCGGCGACCTGATCGAGCGAGTTTTCGCCGCCCACCACGTCGGCCAGCACCAGATCGACCGGGATGTACGAGAACGTGTTGTCGCTGCCGCCGCCGAGGCGATCGCGGGTCTCACCGTCATCGCAGGGGATCGATCCGAGCCCGGGCTTGCAGCGCACGAACTCGAAGCTGAACGTCGCGTCGAGATCGGGGTGCGCCGCGAGCACCTTCACCGTCACGTCTTGCCGGCGAAAAGGCGGCAAATTCTCGGGTTCGAGCGCCAGCGAGCCCAGCTCGAACAGCGAGATCTCCGGCGGGTCGACCTTGATGTCGAGGATGCGCAGGTCCTCGATCTTCGACTCCGAAGGGAGGTTCAGATCGCAAGCGCTCATGAAGAGCGCTGCCGCGATGTGCCACCAGCGCACGGACGACGTTGTCCGTTTCGCGGCCGTAGGAGTCAACGATCGCCACGTCCCCGTGGCTCACGAGGCCGCGTCGCGAAGCTCTGGGCGCCGCCGACCCCCTCCATCGAGAACGCGCGCACGCCCTGCTCGGTCTCGCGCACCAGCGCAGGCGCCATCGGCAGGTCGAACGCGACGTGGGTCGAGGCGCGATCGAAGCGCATGCACGCCGAGGGGAACGCGGCGATCTCCCGCGCCAGGGCCTCGGCCGCCTCGCGCGCCGCGCCCTTCGGGACGACCCGGTTCGCGAGCCCCATCGAGAGCGCCTCGGCCGAACTCACCGCGCGTCCGGTCAGGATCAGATCGAGCGCGCGCGACAGGCCGATCAGGCGGGGCAAACGGATCGTGCCGCCGTCGATCAGCGGCACGCCCCAGCGCCGGCAGAACACGCCGAAGGTGGCGTCCTCCGCCATCACGCGCAGATCGCACCAGATCGCGAGCTCGAGCCCACCGGCGACGGCGAAGCCTTCGATCGCCGCGATCACCGGCTTTTTGAGGGCCATTCGCGTCGGCCCCATCGGCCCGTCGCCGTCGGCCGCGACCCGGTTCATGCGCTCCGGCTCGGACGCGATCGCCTTCAGATCGGCGCCCGAGCAGAAGGTCCCGCCGTCACCCCACAGCACCGCGACCTGCGCCACGGGATCGTCTTCGAACGCGCGAAACGCCGCCGCGAGCGCGTCGGCGGTGGGGCGATCCACTGCGTTTTTCACTTCAGGGCGATGGAGAATCACGGTCGTTACAGGGCCGGACGATTCGACGCGAACACTCATGAGCGTCATCTTGCATCCGCTCTCCGAGGAGTGGTACCAGCCCCGCCCATGGCACGCCGAGTGTTGTAGAGTGCATGAATGCGCGGCGCGATCTGGCTGGCCGCACTGGCGGTGCCCTGGGCGGCGGAGGCGACTGGCTGGGACGACACCCGCGGTCGCGCCTCGCTCGACGGCGCAGCGCTCGCCGTGGATTTCGAGGACCTGCGCGGCCTCCCGATCGTCACCTATCTCGAGGACGGGACCACCACGCCGCCCCGCCTCGCCGACGACGGTGAGCACGCCATCGAGGGTGCCCGCTCGCTGCGCGCGGGCGGCGCGACGCCCTACGTCTCGGTCGATCTCACCAGCGCGCGAGAGGCGCTGATCGGCCGGCGGATCGAGATCACGCTGTGGCAGCGCCCGCTCGGCACCCGCATGACCGGCGATCTGCGCTGGAAAACGGGCGATCTGACGCTGTTCGCGATCTCCATCCAGCCCACCGGCCGCGCGACCGACGACGGCTGGGAGGAGTGGACCACCGGGCCGATCGACTTCGCGTTCGACGCGATCGCGCCACGATCGCTCTTCCTCTACGACGAGCAGTACTTCACTGCGTTCACGCGGCTCGACACCGACGTCGAGGTCGCGCTCGACGCGATCGCGGTCTCCGATCTGGGCCCCGCGCTCGTCCCCCCGGGCGCGTGCCGGCTGGCCACCGAGGGCGACGACTGCGGCCCGTCGGGCGCGTGCGCGTTCGGTCGCTGCGCGGATGCAGCGGCAGTGCTCGGCGCGCCGCTCCAGGACGACGGCCTGCGCGCAGATCTGCTCGCGCGACACACCTTCGAGATCGCCACCTTCGAGGGCAGCCGGAGGGCGTTGGCCCTGGTGCCCGGCTTCGCCGTGTTGCTCGGCTGGCTCGAGGCGCCGCTGACGGCGCTCGACTACTGGAGCACGCTCCGCCGCGCGTACGACTCGATGAGCGACGGCCACCTCGCGCCGCCGAGCGCGGGGACGGTGCCCGAATTCTCGAGCGGCGCGTGCGCGTATCTCTCGGAGGCCGATCTCTCGCCGGGTGGCCCCTTCGAAGCGCCGATGATCTTCGCGTCGAGCACCCGCCACCCGATCGGGCGGTTCTTCCGGGCCGGCGACGTCATCACCACGATCGATGGCCTGGCGCCGTACGAGTGGGCCACGCGCGCGTCGCGGCTGCTCTCGTATCGCGGCGATCCGCGCGGTCGTCGGGCGCAGATCTCGCCGCAGCTCCTCGACGCCGCGCTGCTCACCGGCGCGGTGGTGACCGCCTCGCGCTGCCCGCTGCCGCCGCTCCCGTGCACGACCGCCTCGGTGGATCTCGCGTCGCTGCTCGCGCCCGCGCTGGCGAGCGGCGATCTCGAACCGTTCCTCCAGCCCACCCGCTGCGATTTTCGCTTCCGCCGCCCGGTGTCGAGCGAGCGCTTCTCGGAGCGCAGCGACTACGCGGGATCGCTCGACGACGGCGAGATCCTCTCGGTGCAGATCAACGCGGTCCCGAACGATCGCGACTGGGTCGACGGGATCGAGCGCGCGTTCGCCGCGCCGGCTGATCGCGTGCTCCTCGATCAGCGGCTCGGCAACGGCGGGTCGAGCGACGCGATGGCGTTCCTGGTCAGCCGCCTGGTGGGCCTCGCCGATCTCTCGCGCGCCGAGCTCTGGCGGCCGCGGTCGGGCCTGTCCGCGCTGCGCGGCTGCGCGGCGGATGGCTGCGCCGGATCTGCGGTGATCGAGTTCTTCCCATCGTCGAGCGGCCGCGGCATCTCCGCGCACGCGCGGCTCGCGGTGCTGATCGGGCGCGACATCGCCGGCAACGACTTCGTCTCGCGCGCGCTCACGCTGCGGCGCGAGGGCGCCACGCGCACGTTCGGGCCCGCACCGACGTTCGGTGCGTTCGGCCCGAAGGAGACGCTGCCGCGGCTCCCCGGTGAGGTGGAGGGCGCGACGTTCCAGACGCACGACACCGTGTTCGTCGCGCCGGGAGACGCGCATCTCGACTTCGAATCGGGGCGCGGCGTCGCGCCGGACGTGGTGGTGCTGCAGAAGCAGAGCGACGCGATGCGCGGCGTCGACACCGTGCTCGAGGCGGCGCGCGCCTGGTTGAGGTCGGAGTGAAAAGCGCGCTTTTCATTGGGCTGCTCGGGGCGGCGCTCTTCGTCGCGTGCGCCGAGGACGGGCTCACGCTCGCCGGCGACGCCGCGGTGCCGGACGCGACCATCGCCGTACCCGATGCCGCGACCCCCGACGATGCCGCGACCCCCGACGACGCTACGATCCCCGATGCGTTCGCCCCCGACGCCTACTCGCGCCTGGTCCACCGCCCGCTCCTCGGCGCGCTCGCGATCGAGAATCGCTGGCTCGATCCGCAGATGGATCTGGCCAGCATCCACTGGCTCCTCGACATCCTCGACGGCACCGCCTCGACGTACGAGCTGTTCGATCGCCTCCGCCGCGAGTCGCATCCCGACGCGCCGACCCAGTCGCCGGTGCTGCACGTCCTGCGCGGGCGCGAGGGCCGCATCTCGCTGATCAGCGAGGGCCTCGCCGCCGGCCGCCCGCTCGACGCGCGGGTCTGGGTGGGGCGCCACATCGATCTCGCCGGCCCACCGCCGATCGTCCGCCTCATCGGCACCAGCACCGGAGGCGACGCGCTCGCCGCCGAGCTGGTCGTGACCGCGACCGTCGTCGCGCGTACGAGCGGCGTCGAGTGGACCCGCTATGAGGGCCGCTGGGACGCCACCGCGATCGGCCAGGTGCTGCTCTCGATCGAGGATCCGCTGGTCGCGGCCGACCTCTTCGTCACCGGCCCCGAGCTCCTCGACGTGCGCGATCTCGAGCGCCCGACCCGCCCGCGAACGATGGCCCGCAGCCGACCGCCCAGCGAGCGCGACGACGCCGTACGATCGCGCGCCGGCGCGCCGCGAGCGACGCCGGAGCCTCTCAACAGGCTCTTTCGTTGACCACCCGGTCCGCTTCCGATCATCATCCCTCGGTGGCGGACACCCCCGCACATTCCCCAATACAGCGCCTGATGGCGCGCGTCTTGAATCGCCGCTTCATCACCTTCGGGCTGGTGGGCGCGTCGGGCGTGTTCGTGAACCTCGGGATCTTGTTCGCGCTCGCGGACGTCCTCGACATCAACAAGGACTACAGCGCGGCCGCGGCGATCGAGGTCTCGATCATCTGGAACTTCATCCTCAACAACAACCTCACGTTCCGGGACAAGAACGCCGACGCCAGCGTGGGCTTCCTCGCGCGCATGTTGCGCTACAACCTGGTGGGTCTGCTCGGCGCTGGTGTGCAGTTCGGCGTGTTCAAGACGCTCACGGATCTCGCGATGCACACCTGGAAGCTGGAGCACCCTGGGATCTGGAAGTATCCCGCGCAGCTCACCGGCATCGCGCTGGGTATGGGTTTGAACTTCTACACCAACTTCTTTTGGACCTGGCGGCAGAAGCCCAACAGCGTCCCGCCGGGCCCGCTGCCGCACGGTGAAAATCCGTGACGCCCGAGCGCGCCGAGGGCGAAGGCACGATCGTCCTGCTCCCGACCTACGAGGAGGCCGGCAACATCGTGCGCATGCTCGCGGCCATCCACCGCAACCTCCCGCGCGCGCACATCCTGGTCATCGACGACAACTCACCCGACGGCACCGGCGCGCTCGCCGACGCCGAGGCCGCGAAGCACGACTGGGTCCACGTCGCGCACCGTCCTGGAAAACAAGGCCTCGGCGTGGCGTATCGCTTCGGCTTCCGCTGGGCGCTCGATCACGGCTACCAGCTCATCCTGCAGATGGACTGCGACTTCAGCCACGATCCCACCGATCTCCCGCGCCTGGTCGAGCTGCTCGAGCACTATCCGGTCGTCATCGGCAGCCGCCGCGTCCCGGGCGGCGGATCGATCGGCTGGCCGTGGTATCGCAACGTCATCTCCGGCGCGGGCAGCCTCTACGCGCGCACGCTGCTCGACTCCCCAGTGAAGGATCTCACGACCGGCTTCAAAGGCTTTCGCGCCGAGGCTCTGCGCACGCTCGATCTCGACGCGCTGCGCACCGATGGGTTCGGGTTCCAGATCGAGGTCACTTCCACGCTGCTCCACAACGGAGTGCCGGTGCACGAGATGCCGATCCGCTTCGTCGATCGCACCGTGGGCGAGTCCAAGATGTCGACCAAGATCTTCGTCGAGGCGATGCTGAAGGTCTGGGATATCCGGAAAAAAATCCGGAAAGATTAGTCCTCGCGGATCAGGACGCGCGCGAAGCGTAAGTACGATCCACCGATCAACACGTCACGCCCATCACCGCCGAAGCCCGCCAAATCCGAGAACGGAAGCGCCGAAGTCTGCGCGCCCGGGGTGTGCAACCCGTCGTTGTCCTCGACCTGCAGCACGTCATCGGGATCGCTCGCGTACACCAGCAGCGGCGCCGCACTATCTCCGCCGATCGCCAGCACCTGCTGGCGCACGCGTGGCCAGGACGTCTCCGGGCGGAGCTCCTCGTAGGGCACCATCGTCAGCCGGCCGGCGACCGGGGCGATCAACCAGACACTCAGCGCGAGACCGTCGAGATTGTCCCGATAGGCGACCATCGCGCGGCCATCGCAGAACGCGCGGATCGCGGTGATGCGCGGGACGACGCCGCGGTGATTGAGCGTGTCGAAGGCGCTGGTGTCGATCCGGCTCATCAGATCGGTCTCCACCTCGAGACCACCGCCCCCCGCGCGCACGACCACCCGTCCC
>Ga0335397_10012065_pt1 | contig 10605 bp, 9 predicted proteins | sample MAT04_FD_205740 | JGI IMG/M metagenome (GOLD analysis project Ga0335397, IMG submission 205740) | Freshwater microbial communities from Lake Fryxell liftoff mats and glacier meltwater in Antarctica - MAT-04 (spades assembly) (version 2) ...
CGAGGGAGGCTCGCAGTGGCTTCCCACGTCGAGGCACATACCCTGGGCCGTCACCCAGAATTCGCTCTCACCTGTATCCATCAATTGGCATCAGCACGATTGCCAGCCCACGCCCACGCCGATGCAGCCGGGCTGGAGCCCATCGCGATGGCGCCTCCGGGGTCGGCCCGAGGACTGACCGGCAGGGCAACGGGTCACGTGGGCGAGCTTCGCCAGCCGCGATCAAGGCGAAGTCACCACCAACAACGCGGCCCCCGCTCCTTGGCACGCGTAGCGAAGGCCACCAGCTCGGTCATGGAGCCACTTCGGGAGATGGCCAGCATCACGTCAGCCGACGTGACGCCTCCGGGACCACCGACTACGGCGTCGCCGGGATGCAGGGACATTGACAGAGTCCCGGTGGCGCTGAGCAGTTGCGCCATTCGTTAGGCGACGGGGGCCGAGGTACCTACGCCTTTGGTGACCAACGTGCCGGAGCAGCACTGGATGTAGCGAACAGCTGGGACGAAGGTGTCTTCGAGCGACTCGGCTACCAACCACATTGCCTCCGCCTCGTCGAGGACCCGATGGCGCGCCGCTGCCAGCACGCGCTGCGCGTCGCTCGACGAGAGCTGACGTCCCTGCTGCCTGCTCACGACGAGCGTCAGGGCGTCTCGAGTGGCCGGAGTAACCGCAAGGCCACATCGGAGGCGGATCAAGGGCGCCAGTCTCTCGTTGAAGGCGGTGTTCTCGGCGGATCCGACGTGGGCTCGGGAAGCAGACTCGTCGCGATACCGCTTGAAGACCACGAACTCGTTCGGCTGCACCACGGCGGCGCTGGGCTCGAAGGGGACGGTTCCCTCTTGCGAACGCACCACCGCGGCATACGCAGTGAGCAGGTCGCGCACGGCGTCCCTGACTGCCATCCTGTGCCGTGAATGAGGCGATGAGCCGCATGGCCTTGGCCCTTCCGGCGGTGGTCGACCGATCAGAGGTCGAGGAGGTCGGCATCGGCAATCTGCATGGCCGCCAGCTCGTGGACGACAGGAGTCGTCGCCGGGTAGAGGTCGCGGTACAGGTCGTAAAGCTGGTCGTACCGAGCCCTGCGCCCCGGGTCAGGCGACACCACCTCGAAGTCGGTCGCCCAGTTGGTGTCTGGAGGTACGTGCCCCGTGCCGATGGCCGCCATGAGCGCGTCTCCGTAGCTCGCCCCGATGGTCTGCGCAGGGACGAGCTGCTCGCGGCCGGTCACGTCGCTGACGATCTGGGTCCACAGGCCACCCTGGGTGCCTCCGCCGACGGCGACGATGCGCTCTGGGGCCTCGAGCACCTCGAACAGGTCAACGATCTGACGGATGCCGAAGGCGATGCCTTCGTACGCCGCGCGGAACAGGTGCCCGCGCGTGTGCTGGAGCGAGATGCCGGCGAGCACTCCGCGGGCCTGGGCGTCGAACACCGGGGTGCGTTCCCCGGCCAGGTACGGGAGCATGACGAGGCCGTCCGATCCGGGCGGGACCCGAGCCGCCTCCGCGACGAGCTTGTCGAAGGAGGCGTGCCCCGTGATCTCCTGGACCCAGTTCAGCAGGCTGCCTGCTGTGGACATGCCGGCCGCAGCCGTGATCGAGCCAGGTTCGATCCCTGCGGTGGTCCACAGCATCGGGTGGGTTCGGACGTCGGAGAGCACCTGCACGAAGAACAGCGTCGAGCCGTACATCAGCATCAGGTCGCCAGGAGAACGGACACCGGCGCTGAAGCCCTCTGCCCAGGCGTCCACGGTCCCAGCGACGACCGGGGTGCCCTGGCGAAGCCCGGTCAGTGTCGACGCGTCGGCCATGACCCGGCCGACCTCGTCGGTCGGCCAGACCAGGTGAGGCAGCGCGAGGTGGCCGGCAATCTCCGCGGCCCATCGCGACCAGTCCTGCTTCCGCAGGTCGTACATGGGGTCGCACTGGCTGGCCGTGTGACGGTCCAGGGCCACCGCGCCCGTCAACTTCGCCGCGATGAACGCGTTGGTGCCGAACCAGTGGCGTGCCTTGGCCCAGACCTCGGGCTCGTTCTGTCTGACCCACAACAGTTTTGGTCCGAGGGCCTGAGTGGACAGCAGCTTCCCGCACACCCGGAGGATCTCATCCTCACCGATCCGCTCGTTGAGCTCGGCGATCTGGCCTTCGGCCCGGGTGTCGATGCCGTAGAAGATGGCTGGCCGCACCGGGCGCAGCTGGTCGTCGGTGAGCACGAGCGCAGGTCCGAGACCGCTGACACACACACCGGCGACGTTGTCGGCGCCGACCGCAGCCACCGCGTCGGCGCAGAGGGAGACGGTCTCGGCCCACCAGAGGTTTTCCGCATCGGCCTCGAACCAGCCTGGCCTGGGCATGGACGTCCCGTGCGAGCGCGTGGCCACGTGCACGATGTGGCCCCTGGTGTCGGCAACGACGCACTTCGTGCTGCCCGTGCCTATGTCGAGACCCAGCAGCAGGGTGGTGCCCATCTCACACGCCGCCCTGGGCCGCACGAGAGCGACGGGCGAGGGAGTCAACGGCCACCGCGAGCGCCAGGACGGCACCGGTGATCATGAACCGGATGGACGAGGAGAGGTTAAGCAGGGTCAGGCCGCTGGAGATGGACGCGATGACGAAGGTGCCCAAGAGGGCCGAGTACGCGTTGCCGCGGCCACCGAACAGGCTGGTTCCGCCGATGACCGCCGCGGCGATCGCATTGAGGTTGATGTCTCCGGTTCCGGAAGACTGGTTGGCAGACCCGAGGCGGGCCGCCGCAAGCACCCCGCCGACCGCCGCGAAGCCCGAGCACAGGATGAAGACGGACTGGTACACCCGTCGGACGTTGATGCCGGTTCGCCGGGCCGCCTCGACGTTGCCGCCGATGGCGTAGACCCAGCGTCCCCAGCCGGTCCTGGTGAAGAGGTACTGCATGACGATCACGAGAATTGCGAAGAACAGGAACATCCACGACACGCCGCGAGCTCGGTTGAGGTACCAGGCCGCGAACTCGAGAGCGGCCAGGACGACCGCCGACCGAATCAGGAGCAGCTGGAGAGAGGCCGCCGAGAGGCCGGCCTTGCGGCGGGCGCGAGAGTTCTCGAGGCCGACAAGGAGCACGACGAGGGCGACCAGCGCCGCCGCGAGGTAGGCCACCGGTCGCGGGAGGAAGGACTGCTGCGCGAAGCGAACCAGCCCGGAGTCGAAGGGGATGTTGATCGAGCCGGCCGCGCCCAACACGAAGAGCTGCAGACCGAGGAACCCGAGGAGACCAGCCAGCGTGGCGACAAAGCTGGGCATCCCGAACCGGGTGAATGCCTGACCGTAGATGATGCCGATCAGCAGGCCCGTGGCGATGGCGGTGGCGATCGCCAGCGGCATCGGCCACCCCTGCTGCACGCCGAGGACGGCGACGATCGCGCCGGACAGGCCACTCACCGAACCGACGGACAGGTCGATCTCGCCGACGAGCAGCACGCAGACCACGCCCAGCGAGATGACGCCCACCGAGGACGCCTCGAGGGTGAGGTTGACCAGGTTCCTGCTGGACAGGAACAGCGGGTTCAGCACCTGGAAGACGATGGCGATGAGCACCAAACCGATGACGACGGGCAGCGCGCCGAGGTCGCCGGAACGCACCCGTGCCGTCGTCGACTTCAGGGCACCGCTGAGACCGGCGTACTGGGTGACCCGCTCGTCCTGGCGGTCCAGGGCGCGCGCCTCGGTCGTGACCGCGGGTTCCGGTTTGGTGCTCATGAGTCGAACTCCTCCTTGGCGAGGGCGGTGCGGTGGGTCGAGCGCCGACCGGCTCGGCGGGTCACCACGTTGTCCGTGGCTCCTGTGATGGCGGCGACCACGTCGCGCGAGGTGACCTCGTTGATGTCGAAGACCCCGTTGTTGCGCCCGAGTCGAAGGACGACGACCCGGTCTGCGACGGCGTTGACGTCTTCCATGTTGTGGCTGATCATCATCACGGCCAGGCCGTTTTCCCTCAGCCGCTCGATGAGGTCGAGAACCTCGGCCGTCTGCGCGACCCCCAGCGCGGCGGTCGGCTCGTCGAGCAGGATGACCCTGGGCTCGCCGAGCAGCGACCGGGCGATGGCGACCGTCTGACGCTGCCCACCCGACAGGGAGGACGCCGGCTGCCGCACTGAGGGCAGGCGAGCGGACAGCTGCCGCAGCAGCTCCCAGGACTTGACCTCCATGGTCACCTCGTCGAGGCGCTTCTTGGAGAGCTCGCGTCCGAGGAAGAGGTTGCTGACGACGTCGAGGTTCTCGCAGAGGGCGAGGTCCTGGAACACGGTCGCGATTCCCAGCGAGATGGCAGTGCTGGGGTTGTCGATGCTGACCTGCTCCCCCTGCAGCTCGATGGTGCCCGAATCTTGGGGGTGCACCCCGGCGAGAACCTTGACCAGCGTCGTCTTTCCGGCGCCGTTGTCGCCTACGAGGGCGACGACCTCTCCGGCGGCGATGTCGAGGTCGACATCGGTCAGGGCCTGCACGGACCCGAACGACTTCGAGATCCCGCGCATCCGCAGTACTACCTCGCCGTGGGGCGTGGCCATGACTCCGGCGGTGACGTTCGTCGACGTCTCGGTTTCCATCTCAGACCTCCGTGGGATCGATGCTGCTTGCGCGGGCCCAAATGGGGAAGGGGTCCGTGAGCCCGCGCAAGTAACAGTTGTCAGCTAATACCGAGTTCCTGGCAGCCGGCCGCGTACTCGCCGGTGCAGATCGTCGAGGCCTTGGCGATGCCCTTATCGAAGATCTCCGCCTTGATGTTGTCCCTGGTGACGACCACGGGCACGAAGAGCTGGCTCGGGGTGTTGAACAGGGTTGCTGTCTTGTCCGGCGTCTTGCCCTGGAGCATGGCCCACACCGCGTCCGCCGCCGCGGCCGCGGGGACCTCGCTCGGCTTAGAGATGGTGTTGTACTGGTCTCCGCTGATGATGTACTGCAGCGCCGCGTCGATCGCGTCGTTGCCGCTCACGGCCGGAACCGGGTCGACCCCGGCGGCCTTGAACGCTGCGATCGAGCCGCCCGCCGTGCCGTCGTTCGCCGCGTTGACTCCGACGATCTTGTCGCCGAAGCGGGTGATCTGGCCGGAGACCCAGCTCTGCGCCTTGGCCGGCGTCCAGTCGGGCACGTCGTACTCGGCAAGAGTCTTGTACTTGCCGGTGGCCAGGCCCTCGTGCATGCCCTTCTTGATCAGGCCCGCAGCGGCGTCGGTGGGCGAGCCGTTGACCTGGAGCACGCCACCGGTGTCCGGCGAGACGCCCTTGTCGGCCATGTGCTTGACGAGGGAGGCGGCGATCAGCTGCCCGATCTTCTCGTTGTCGTAGGAGACGTAGAAGTCAGCGGGGGTGTCCGGGATGGGCCGGTCGTACGCGACGACCTTGATGCCCTGGGACTGCGCCTGCTGGACCAGGGAAGCGGCCGCTGAGGTGTCGACGGCATCCAGGACGATCGCCTTTGCGCCCTCGGTGATGGCGGCGTTGAACTGCTGCTGCTGCTTGGCGGCGTCGCCGTCGGCGTTGTTGTAGAGGACGGTGCAGTCCGGGCAGAGCTTCTTCATCTGGGCCTCGAAGCCGGGACGGTCGTGCTGCTCGTAGCGGGTGGACCCTTGGTCAGGCATCAGGAACGCGACCTTGGCCGCCGCGGGCGCTGAGCCAGTGCCCGAGGTGGAGCTCGAGCCGGAGCTGGTGTCCGTGTTGCTGGAGCAGCCGACCAGTACGAGTGCGAGAGTGCCAACGAGCATGGTGGATGCCGCCGCTCTGCTGCTTCGGATGTTGTTCATTGTTGCGTTCCTTTGTTGGGTGGGTGTGGGTGGCGTGTGTGGGAGAGCAGGTGGTTGCGCCCGACGGGGATGCAGTGGGATGCACTCTGCGGTCAGGGAGCGATGACCGCCTTGAGGCTGGTGGGGTCGGACCGGACCGCCTGCAGTGCCAAGCTGAAGTCGTCGAGACCGAAGCGGTGGGTGAGGAGCCCCTCGCTGCGGATCCGCCCGGAGCGGAGCATGGCCAGCGAGCGGTCGAAGCAGTTGACCTGTGCGAACGAGCCCTTGATGGTCAGCTCGCGCCGGAAGATGTCGTAGGGCGACCAGGAGACGCGCTGCTCGTCGCCGCACATCCCGTAGACCAATACGGTGCCGCCCTCGCGGACGAGCCCCGGCAGCCCCTGCACCAGCTCCACAGCTCCGGTGGCGTCGATCACGACGTCGAATCCGGCAGGGGCGAGCTCGTGGAGCCGGCGAAGAGTCGTGTCGGGGTCGCCGCGCGAGATCTGGACCACCTGGTCGACGCCGTATTGACGGGCGAGGTCCAGCTTGAAGGCGGTGGGGGCGGCGACCGTGAGTCGCCCGGCACCACCGTGCAGGAGGAGCTGCGCTAGCAGCAGGCCGGTGGTTCCGGAGCCGAGCATGAGTACGTCGCAGCCGGAGCGCAGGTCGAGCACGTCCATCCCGTGGATCGCGCACGCTAGAGGTTCGGCGAGGACCGCCACCTCGGGCGGGAGGTCCGAGGCGTCGAAGACCTTCGCGGCGGGCGTACGGACCAGCTCGGCGAAGCCGCCGGGTGCGTTCACGCCGAGCGAGGTGAAGTTCTCGCAGAACAGCGGGTTGCCACGCCCGCAGGGTCCGCAGTGCCCGCATGGGCTCGCGTTGTCGATCACGACTGTCTGCCCGATCTCGAGCCCGCGAACGTCCCTACCGAGGGCGACGACCTCACCGGTCATCTCGTGGCCGGGGGTCAGGGGGAACGCCGCGAAGAAGCCGCCGTCGTGGATGTGGAGGTCCGTGCCGCACACGCCGGACAGCGTGGGCCGCACCAAGGCGTCGCGCGGGCCAGGAACGGGGTCTGGTATCTGCTCAACACGGAAATGCTGAGGGGCTGAGTACACGACCGCCTTCACGGCACTACCTCCACGATGAGTCCTGCGTCGATGCGGGTTGGTTCGGGACGGCCCGGACGTGGCGCGACCGGGCCCTGCGGTCAGTGAGCGGCCACTGACCTGGCCGAGCGCACGTGGGTGCGGATGGCCTGGAAGGCGTGGTCGGCGAGGTCCTCGGGGTCGTCCCAGAGGTTGCGCCAGACGCCCAGCATCCTGCTGAGCTCCGGGTGGACGATCGCCGACGAGAAGGACTCGAAGACGATGGGGCCGTCGTAGCCGATCCGATGCAAGGCCTTGAAGAACGTGTCGAAATCGACTGTTCCGGAGCCCACGTAGCCTCGGTTGCTTTCGCCGATGTGGACGTACGCGAGGCGGCCACCAGCGTCGAGGACCGGGCTCGCCATATCGGGCTCCTCGATGTTCATGTGGTAGGTGTCCAGATGCACCAAAGCCGTGGTGCCGTTCCTCTCGGCCGACTCGTCGAGGAACACCAGGGCCTGTCGGCCAGTGTTCAGCAGGTTCGTCTCGTAGCGGTTGACGACCTCGATGGCGACGGTGATTCCGAGGTCTTCTCCACGGCCCGCGAGCCGGGCGATGACGTCCTGGCTGTGCTCGCGCCCCGCGCGGGTCGGTGGGTCCATGTACTTGCGCATCGCGGAGTAGAGAACACCCACCAGGTGCGTGCCGCCGAGCTCGCCGAGCACCTCGATCACGTGGGTCAGGTGCTTCTCACCGGCCGCGACGATGTCCGGGTCCTCGCTCGAGATGTCGAGCTCGGGGGTGAGGCCGAGCGACGCGGTCACGCCCAGCCCATGCTCCAGGAGGAGCGATCTGGTGTGCTCGACGTCGAGGGCTTCGGGATCCATGAGCGGGATCTCGATGAGGTCGAACCCGGCCTTGGCCGTTCCCACGACGGCGGTGGTCATTCCGCTGGGGTCGAAGCTGCCGGTCCAGACGGATGCATGGCAACCGATCTGCATGATGGGCTCCTAGCTCACTGCTGTGGGTGGATGACGGCCTTGATCGAGTCCGGAACGGACTTCGACAGGGTCAGCGCCTCCGCGGTCCCGCTGAGCGGGAAGTGATGGGTCACCAGCGGCTTGACGTCGATCCGGCCGGATGCGACCAGGCTGAGGGCGATCGGCCAGGTGTGGCCGTAGCGGTTGACGGTGCTGATGTTCAGCTCCTGCGGGTTCAGTCGTGCCAGCGGCAGCACCACGTCCTGCTTGGGCATCCCGATCATCGCCGCGCGACCGTGGGCCCGAAGCCGTTCAAGACCAGCGGCGAGCGCCCCGGGCGCACCCGAGCACTCGAGTAGCACGTCGTACTTCCCCTCGGGAACCGGGTCGGCGTCGGCGCGCTGAATGGCGAAACCGAACGACGCTGCGACGCCCAGGCGGATGTCGGACACGTCGGTGATGGTGACGCCGGCGGCACCGAAGGCCCGCGCCGTCGCGGCCGCGAGCAGCCCCACCGGCCCGGCGCCGGTGACCAGGACGTCGTCACCCGGCACGAGCTGGGCCCGGTTGCAGCCCCAGATGCCCACAGACAGCGGCTCCAGAAGGGCTCCCTCCTCGTACGACATCGAGTCGGGCATGGGGAAGAGGCATCTCGCGTCGATCGCCATGAGCTCCTGGAGGGAGCCGTCGTAGGGCGGAGTGGCCAAGAAGACCAGGTCCGGGCACAGGTGGTAGCGACCGGCCAAGCACTCCCGGCAGTTCCGGCACGGAGTGCCCGGCTCGATCGCGACGCGGTCGCCCACCTTGACGTTGGTGACGTCGGAGCCGACGCTGGCGACCTGCCCGGAACACTCGTGGCCGAGAATGATCGGGCCGTCGACGATGTAGTCGCCGATCCGCCCGACGGTGTAGTAGGCCGCGTCGGAACCGCAGACACCCACTGCCTCGACACGCACCACGGCCTCCATCGGACCCGGTGTCGGCTCTGGACGCTCCTGGATCTCGATCGATCCGAGCTCTGTCATGACGGCTGCGCGCTGGACCACTTTGTCCTCCAAGAATTGACACGTTTCAAACTGGCGCTAATCCGAACCGTAGGGGACACTTTGAAACGTGTCAACCGACCGAGTGCCGCCGTTACCCAAGAGTGACCTCGAGTCTCGGGGAGGGCGCAGCGACATTGGGCAGACGGCCCTAGCCGCCGACCAGGACGCCTCACACGCGCCATCGGACGACGATGCCGAGACCGCTTCGAGGCGAGTGAGCATCACAGCTGTGGCGACCCACGCGGGCGTCTCGCCAGGAACCGTATCGAACGTGTTGAACCACCCAGAGCTCGTCCGAGAGGCAACCCGCGACCGCGTCCTGGCGTCGATGGCTGCGCTCGGGTACGTGCGCAACGAGGCCGCGCGACACCTGCGATCCGGCTCGACGCGCACGCTCGCGATGATCGTCCTGGACGCATGGAACCCCTTCTTCGCAGATGTGGCTCGGGGTGTCGAGGACATCGCCGTGGCGCAGGGGTGGACGGTCCTGCTGGCCAACAGCCACCGAAGTACGGAGCGAGAAGCGCTCTACCTTCGCGAGTTCGCCGAACGTCGCGTCGCCGGGCTGCTGGTCTCCCCACACGCCGACCTGGCCGCCAGTCTGCAAGCCTTGCGGCGGGGCGGGATCGAGAGCGTGCTGCTCGACGCCCGCGCGTCGGACCCGGAAGGCCTGTCGGTGTCGGTCGACGATGTTGAGGGTGGGCGCCTCGCCGCCAGCCATCTCCTCGGGCTGGGGCACCGCGAGATCGCCTTCGGCGGGGACCCCGCGACCGTCAGCCACGTCCGCGACCGTCTCGAGGGCGTCCGCGTCGCCCTTCGGGATGCGGGTCTTCCGGGCGACGTGTCCGTGCTGCCTGCGCCGGACCTGACCGTCGAGGGCGGTGCAGAGGTGGGGCGCCAGATCCTTGGGCTGCCGCAGTCCCGCCGCCCGACAGCACTGTTCGCCGCGAGCGACCTGGTGGCCATGGGCGCGCTCCACGAACTGGTCCGGGCTGGGTGGAAGGTGCCCGAGGACATCTCGATAGTCGGCTACGACGACAACGCCTTCGCTGAGCATGTCCTCATCCCCCTGACAACCGTGCGGCAGCCCGCGTACGAGATGGGGCGCGTCGCCACCGAGATGCTCCTCGGACGGCTTGAAGGCCGCCCCATCACCCCGAACCACCTCATCTTCCAGCCAGAACTAGTCGTCCGCGAGTCGACCCGTGTCCTTGATCAGTGAGCAGGCCACATTCAATCGGGGCCAACGCGGCAATATGACGCAGCGCGACCGACGGGGCGCTCGGCTCCGGCCCTCGGGGTTCCTGGCTCGTCTGGCGTGGGTGGCATCCGGCCCCTGCCGGTGGGTGGCTGGCGCGGCCTGTGATCTTGCAGGCAGCCGGTCACCGTAGCGGTCTCCCCGCGGGATGCTGGACGGGGTCGGGCAATGGGTCCGGCTGGTCGGGGCTGGTCATGGACAGCGTGGAGGCCCAGCGGTCTGGCGCCCGGGGTCTTGGGCCGGCCGGATCGGCCGCGGCCGGGTGATGGGTTCCCGCTCTAGCGGGAGTGGCCGCGTTCACCCGAAAGCCGGCGGCTATCCATTGTCGGAGACGGCCGAGCGCACGCACCTAGGACCCCGTGTCGGTAACACGTAATGCGTTGCGGCTGCGGGAGAATGGGGTATGTCGGAGCCGCAGGTCGCCGGGCAATCGGTGTTGATGGACGTGGAGCCAGCCGCGGCGGGGTCGGTGGGAG
>Ga0335397_10012070_pt1 | contig 10603 bp, 9 predicted proteins | sample MAT04_FD_205740 | JGI IMG/M metagenome (GOLD analysis project Ga0335397, IMG submission 205740) | Freshwater microbial communities from Lake Fryxell liftoff mats and glacier meltwater in Antarctica - MAT-04 (spades assembly) (version 2) ...
TCGGGACGATCGTGGGCCTCATGATGTACGTCGACCCGAAGTAGCGGCCTCCGCCCCCGACGCGAGGCCCGGCCGTCGGTGGCGGCGCCCGGGCCTGTGTCCCCTGGGCCTGTGTCCCCCGGGGCCCGTGTCCCCCAGGCCTGTGTCCCTTGGGCCCGGGTCCCCCGGGCCCGTGTCCCCCGGGGCCCGTGTCCCCCAGGCCTGTGTCCCCTGGGCCTGTGTCCCCCGGGCCTTGCGTCAGTTGAGCCGCGGGTCGGTCCGCGGGGGCAGCGTCTCGTCGGCGGACCGCGCCTTCCGATCGAGCGCGTCGAGCAGCACCGACAGGCGCGCGAGGACGTCGTCCTCGGCGAGGATCTTGTAGCGGTCCTCCGGCCCGAGGTCGGCGGCCTCCGCGGCGGCGTCGGCGAGGCGGCCGGGGCCGCCCCCGACGCCGCGCACCTTCTCCGCGAGCTGGCGCAACCGACCGACGTGCCCGCGACGGCCGGGCAGGCGGTCGAGCACCGCGTGCAGCCGCACGTCGAGCTCGGCGGCGCGCCGCGGATCCGTCGTCTCGGGGACGACCTCGACGCGGACGCGGCGGTAGGGCTCCGACGCGATCTCGGCGACGACCTTCGCGCGGAAGAGGCCGTAGAGCAGGAGCTTGTAGCGCCCGTCGGAGAGCTGCTCGTGACTGACGATGGACCCCACGCAGACCCGTTCGTAGATGGGCGGCGCGCCCTCGTACTGCGGCTCCCAGCCGGGCTGGAGGAGCGCCATGGCGATCAGGCGCTCGCCGTCGAGCGCGTCCGCGACCATCTGGCGGTAGCGGTCCTCGAAGATGTGGAGCGGGGCCACCACGTCGGGCAGCAACACGAGGCTCGGCAGCGGGAACACGGGGACCTCGCCCGAGAACTCGGCGAGGATCCGGTCGGCGTCGAGGGGCGCGTCGGCCATGGGGGCAGTGTACCGGGCGTCGCACCGCCACCGCCGCCCGGCGTGGTTCCATGGACGGATGGACCGCGCCCGCCTCCTCGCGCTGCTCGCGTCGGTGAAGGCCGGCGACCTCGACATCGACGCGGCGGCGGCGGCGCTCGCGCACCTCGAGCCCTCATCGCTCCCGGGCGCCGACGGCGCGCCCATGGCCGTCGTGGACCACCATCGCGCGCTGCGGTGCGGCTTCCCCGAGGTCGTCTACGCGCCGGGGAAGACGCCGGACGACCTGGCGCGGATCGCGCGCGAGATCCTCGGGCGCAGCGAGCGGCTGCTCGTGACGCGGTGCGAGGGCGCGGCGCTCGCCGCGTTGCTCGCCGCGGTGCCGGACGCGGTCCACCACGTGCGGGCGCGGGCCGTGACGGTGACGCGAGGCCCGGCGCGCGCGGGCCGGGTGGGCGTGGCCATCGTGACGGCGGGAACGGCGGACGTGCCGGTGGCGGAGGAGGCACGCGTGACGGCGGAGGCGATGGGGGAGGCTCCCGTCGTGATCTACGACGTGGGCGTCGCGGGCCTGCACCGGTTGCTGGCGCGGCACGACGCGATCCGCGCGGCCAACGTCCTGGTCGTCGTGGCGGGGATGGAGGGCGCGCTGGCGAGCGTCGTGGGCGGGCTCGTGGACCGGCCGGTGATCGCGGTGCCGACGAGCGCGGGCTACGGGATGAACCTCGCGGGCGTGACGACGCTGCTCGCCATGATGAACGCGTGCGCGCCCAACGTCTCCGTCGTCAACGTCGACAACGGCTTCGGCGCGGGCTACGTCGCGAGCCTCGTGAACCGCGGACCGTCGGCGGGCTGACGCGCCGCGCGGCGCCTACGGGCCTCACGTCGGTCGCAGGGTCCGCACCAGGAACGCCGCCAGCCTCCGCGTCCACGCGCGACGGTTGTCCTTCTTCGCGAAGCCGTGGCCCTCGTCCGCGAAGTAGACGGCCTCCACCGGCGAGCCGCGCGCCTTCAGCGCCGCCTCGATCTGCCGGGCCTCGGACACCGGCACCCGCGGGTCGTGTTCGCCGTGCCCGATCAGCAGCGGCGCCCGGATCCGGTCCACCTTGTGGATCGGCGAGATCGACCGCAGCAGCGCCCGGTCGTCGAGCGAGCCGTACTCCGACGCCCGGTGCGCCCGCCGGTAGCCCGCGGTGTTCGCGAGGAACGTCTCGAAGTTCGCGATGCCCACCACGTCGACCCCCGCCGCGAACGCGTCGGGGTACTCGGTGAGCAGCGCGAGCACCATGAACCCGCCGTAGGATCCGCCCGTCGCCGCGATCCGCGCCGGGTCGGCGTAGCCCCGCGCCACCAGCCAGTCCACCGCCGCCTTCCCGTCCTTCACGGCGTCTAGGCGCTGCGCGCCGTCGTCGAGGTCGCGGTAGGCGCGGCCGTAGCCCGTGCTGCCCCGCACGTTCGGCGCGAGCACGCCGAAGCCGAGCGAGAGGAGGTAGGCCCGTTCCGCGTGGAAGCCGGGCCGCTCCTGCGCCGCCGGCCCGCCGTGGAACGACACGACGAACGGCAGGCCCTGCGGTGCGCGGCCCGTGGGCAGGTACAGCCACGCCGGAACCTCGCGCCCGTCGAACGTCGGGTAGCGCACCTCGGTCGGCGTCACGTCGAGGTCCGCACGCGCGAGGCCGGCGAAGTCGGGGAACGTGAGCGGCGTGAACGTGCCCGGGCCCGCGCCGTCGGCCGGCGGGTCCCAGCGCATCACGGTGCCCGGCGTCGAGGCGTCCGACCGGCCGAGGAACAGGGACCGGCGCGCGTCGATCCAGACGCCGCCGACGAGGGCCGCGCCCACGTCGGGGGCCGGCCGCGCGGCGCCGGTGGCGACGTCGCGCGCGACGAGCACGCTGCGCCCGCCGTCGTTCACCGTCAACACGACGGTGGTCCCGTCGGGCGACACCGTCAGCTGCTCGATGTCGCCCGGTGGCGCGTCGAGGGCCCGCACCACGCCGTCGGCGAGTCGCACGGCGTACGCCCGGCGCCACGCGCCGTCGCGGTCCGACAGGAAGACGACCTCCGCGTCGTCGTTCGCGAAGTTCGCGTCGCCCGGCAGCACCTCGCGGCCCGCGGGCGCGGGGTCCACCTCGATGAGGGCGCCGGTATCGAGCGTGAGCACGTGGAGCGACCGCGCGCGGGCCGAGACCTCGCGCGACACCAGGAGCCGCCGGGCCTCGCGTCCCACGTCCTCGACCGCCCACCGTCCCGGCGCCGTGAGCACCGGCGTCGGCGCCGCGTCGGCGAGGGCCATCGTGAAGAGCGCGAAGTCGTCGGGCGCGAGCGCGTTGGCGTGGAAGAAGACGCGCGTGCCGTCGTCCGACCACACGACGCCGCCGTGTTTCACGCCCGGGCGGTCGGCGAGGACGCGCTCGGCGCCGCCGTCGGCCGTCGCGCGCAGGAAGAGGCCGTGGTCCTCGTCGCCGTCGTGGTCGTAGCCGAGGACGACCTGGGTCCCGTCGGGCGATGCGACGACGAAGTCGACGCCTTCCCCGCGGAAGGTGAGGCGGTGCGGCCAGCCGCCGTCGCGCCCCGTGCGGAAGAGTTGCGTCACGCCGGCCGACGCCATGCGGAAGAACACGGTCGCGCCGTCGCGCGAGACGCCTGCGAGCGAGGCGCCGGTCACGTCGAGGAACGGCGCCGGGTCGGGGACGTCGCGCGTCGGAGACGGCGGTGGGGCGGCCGGTGCAGCGGGCGCTGCGGCGGGCGGTGTGGCGGGCAACGGGGCAGGCCGCGGGGCCGGGAGCGGTGCGGGGCACGGGGCCGGCGGCGGCGCCGCGCGGGGCGGACCCGGGGGGGCGTCGGCGGCGTGCGCGAGGCCCGCGGCGAGGCCCAGGAGGGTGGCGGCGAGGAGCGTCGAGGTGAGGACGAGGCGGGCCATGGGTGGGAAGGGTACCGACCGGAGGCGGCGGCGTCCCGGTGGGGGGGTAAAACCGCGCCCCATGACGTCGAAGAAGCCTGCCCTCCTCGTCCTGGCCGACGGGACCACGTTCCGCGGCACCGCGTTCGGTGCGATTGGCGAGCGCACCGGGGAGGTGGTCTTCAACACCTCCATGTGCGGCTACCAGGAGATCGCCACCGACCCGTCGTACACGGGGCAGATCGTCTGCATGACGTACCCGTTGATCGGGAACACGGGGGTCAACCTCGAGGACCCTGAATCGTCGCGCCCCTGGATCGAGGGGCTGATCGTGCGGGAACTGTCGCCGGTCGTCTCGAACTACCGGGCGAGCGGCGACCTCGACGGATACCTGCGCGCCGCCGGGGTCGTCGGCATCGAGGGGATCGACACGCGGCGGCTCGTGCGGCGCCTCCGCGTCGACGGCTGCCTGAACGGCATCGTCTCGAGTGGCGACGTCGATCCCGCGAGCCTGCTGCGCAAGGCGAAGGCCGCGCCCGACATGAACGGCCTCGACCTCGTGAAGGTCGTCTCGACGGCGACCCCGGGCCCGTGGACCGAGGGGTTCCCGAACGACCTGCCCTCGGGCCCGAGCGTCGCGCCGACGGCGAAGCGCTACCCCGTCGTCGCGATCGACTTCGGGATGAAGCGCAACATCCTGCGCGGGCTCGTGGCCGGCGGGTTCGACCCGTGGGTCGCGCCGGCCACGATGTCGGCCGCGGCGATCCTCGAGCGCAAGCCGGCGGGCGTGTTCCTCTCGAACGGCCCCGGCGACCCGGCCGCCGTCACCTACGCGATCGCGACCCTCCAGGCGCTGTACGGGAAGGTGCCGATCTTCGGGATCTGCCTCGGGCACCAGTTGATGGCGCTCGCGGCCGGCGCGAAGACGTACAAGCTGAAGTTCGGCCACCGCGGCGGCAACCAGCCGGTCCTCGACCTCGACACGGAGCGCGTCGAGATCACGAGCCAGAACCACGGGTTCGCGGTGGATGTGGCGTCGCTCCGCAAGACGGGCTTCCGCGCGACGCACAAGAACCTGAATGACGACACGAACGAAGGCATCGCGAGCGAGAGCCTGCGCGCGTTCGCGGTCCAGTACCACCCCGAGGCGGCGCCGGGGCCGCACGACGCGGTTCACCTCTTCGGGCGGTTCCGCCGGCTGATTGAGACGGGCAAACTCGAGCCGCGGGCGCCGGCGGCGGCGGCGACGTAACGCGGCGGAGTCACGCGGCGCAGTCACGGGGCGGCGTCACGCGGCGGCGGCGCGCGTCGCCGACCCTGGGTGCCGGGACGGGGGGCAGCGTGCCGATTGTCGACGTCGAGGTCGTGGGTCCGCTCTCCGCGCGTCGCCGCGCGGGACTCGCGGCACGGCTCGCCGACGTCGCGGCCCTCGCCCTCGCCACGCCGCCGGGGCGGATGTGGGTGCGGGTGCGGTCGTTGGCGCGGACGGCCTACGCCGAGGACGGCGGGGGGCCTCCGCCCGGCGGGCGGCCCGTGTTCGTGCGCCTGCTGCGGCGGGCGTGGCCGGCGGTCGCGGTCCGCCGACGCGAGGCCCGGGCGCTGACGGAGGCGGTGGCGAAGGCGGTGGGGCGGCCCGCTGCGAACGTGCACGTGCTCTATGAGCCGCCGGGCGAGGGGCGCGCGGCCTTCGGCGGCGAGTTGATGGACCCGCCGTCGCGGCGGAGGTGAGCGGCGGGCGCGACGCGCGGGCCGCGTGGGTGCGCGGGGGCTGCCGTCCGGGCGCGTCCGGCGCGCGGCCGCGGCCCCCCAAAGGGCGTTCGGGTGCGCCCGCGCGGGGCGCCGCCCCCCGCTCGTGCCGGGTCCCCGGCGGACCCGCCCGCCGTGCGGCGGACCGCCGGCCCCGGGGTATCCTCCGGCGTCCATCGGAGGTCGTGTTGGCCATGGCTGTGACGTGCGTGTTCGGGATGCAGTGGGGCGACGAGGGCAAGGGGCGGATCGTCGACCTGATCGCCGCCGAGAGCGACGTCGTCGTCCGCTACCAGGGCGGCGCCAACGCTGGCCACACCGTGATCGTCGGGGACCAGACGTACGTCCTCCACCTGCTCCCCTCGGGCGCGATCCGCCCGGGCGTGCTCAACGTGATCGGCAACGGCGTCGTCGTCGACCCGTGGACCCTCCTCGACGAGATCGAGGAACTCAAGCGCCGCGGCATCGACGTCACCGGCCGCCTCCTCGTCAGCGACCGCGCCCACGTCATCTTCCCCTACCACAAGCTCATGGACCGGGCGCTCGAGGCCCTCCGCGGCGACGCCTCCCTCGGCACGACGTCGCGCGGCATCGGCCCGGCCTACGCCGACAAGTACACCCGCGACGGCCTCCGCGTCGCCGACCTGCTCCGCGCCGAGGAACTCCGCCCGACCCTCCTCCGCAACCTGACGTCGCGCAACGAGATCCTCCGCAAGGCCGGCCTCGAGCCCATCGACCCCCAGCAGACCCTCGACGACGCCCTCGCCGTGGGTCGCCGCCTCGAGCCCTACATCGCCGACACCGTCACGAAGCTCAACGAGCTGTGGCGCGCCGGCAAGCGCATCCTCCTCGAGGGCGCCCAGGGCTTCGCCCTCGACGTCGACCAGGGCTCGTACCCCTACGTCACGTCCAGTTCGTGCGGCGTCAACGGCGTCGGCCCCGGCACCGGGCTGCCGCCGAAGGCCGTCCAGCGCGTGCTCGGCATCGTCAAGGCCTACACCACCCGCGTGGGCGCGGGCCCCTTCCCCACGGAGGACGTGGGGCCAGCGGGCGAGCACATGGGCCTCCGCGGCAAGGAGGTCGGCGCGACCACGGGCCGCAAGCGCCGCTGCGGTTGGTTCGACGCCGTCGTCGCCCGTCACGCCGTCCGCACGCAGGGCGTGGACGCGACCGCCCTCATGAAGCTCGACATCCTCTCGGGCCTCGACCGCCTCAAGGTCTGCGTCGCGTACGAGATCGACGGGCGCCGCATCGACGTGCCCCCCGCCTCGGCCGCGCACTGGCGCATGTGCCGCCCGGTCTACGAGTCGCTGCCCGGCTGGCGCGAGGACCTCTCCGGCATCCGGCGCTTCGACGACCTCCCCAAGGAGGCGCGGGCCTACGTCCGCTTCGTCGAGGCCCAGATGGGCGTGCCGGTGGAGACGATCAGCGTCGGCGCCGAGCGCGCCCGCTTCATCGACCTCCGGCCCTCGCCCGCGACCGCCTGACGCATCGCTGGACGCATCGCTGGACGCCATGGCTGGACGCCATGGCTGGACGCCATGGCTGGACGCCATGGCTGGACGCCATGGCTGGACGCATCGCCTGGCTCCACGGATTCGGCGGCGCGACGGCGGGGTCGCAGCCGGTCGCCGGGGACGCGAGGCCCGGCTGGCGCCGGGCCCAGCGGCGGCCGCCGGGCCTCGCGTCGGTGCGCTCAGAATTCGTGAAGCAGTCGCCTTCGCTCGGTTTCCGGCGGGCCGAGCCCCCCGGAAACCCGCTCGGCGCGCGGCCCCTGCGGGTCCGCGCTTCGCGGCTGCGAGGGAATCTTCGATTCCCTCCCAGGCGCTCAGGCCGTGGGAAGAAGTCGCCTTCGCTCGGTTTCCGGCGGGCCGAGCCCCCCGGAAACCCGCTCGGCGCGCGGCCCCTGCGGGTCCGCGCTTCGCGGCGGCGAGGGAATCTTCGATTCCCTCCCAGGCGATCTCGGGCGGCGACGCCGCGCCCGCGGGCGACGGATCGACGCCGGCCGGAAGCGATTGTCGGTCCTTGGCCGCGGCGGTAGGGTATCGCTCTCCCCGGAAGCCCGCCGACGTCCATGCCCGCCCTGCCCCGTCACGTCGCCATCATCATGGACGGGAACGGGCGGTGGGCGGAGGCCCGCGGCCTCCCGCGCATCAAGGGTCACCGGTCGGGCGCCGAGAGCGTCCGGGCCGTCACGCGCCACGCCGCGCGCCGGGGCCTCGAACAGCTCACCCTCTTCGCGTTCTCCACGGAGAACTGGAAGCGCCCCGCCCGCGAGGTCACCTACCTGTGGCGCCTGCTGCGCCGGTACCTGATCGAGGAGCGCGGCGAGATGATGGACAACGGCATCCGCCTCACCGCGATCGGGCGGATCGACGAGATCCCGCGGTTCGTCCAGGACGCGCTGGCCGAGACAAAGGCCCTGACGGCCGGCAACCGGAAGATGAACCTCTGCCTCGCCCTCAACTACGGCGGCCGACTCGAACTGGTGGACGCCGCGCGCGCCCTCGTGGCCGACGTGGCCGCGGGCCGGCTCGCGCCCGGCGCGATCGACGAGGCCGCGATCGAGCAGCGGCTCTACCAGCCGGGCGCGCCGCCCCTCGACCTCCTCGTCCGGACGGCCGGCGAGCAGCGCGTGAGCAATTTCCTCCTCTGGCAGCTGTCCTACGCGGAGCTCTGCACCGTCGAGACCGCCTGGCCCGACTTCCGGGAGGACGAACTCGACGCCGTGCTCGCCGAGTACGGCACCCGCGAGCGCCGCTTCGGCGGCCTGGTGCGGAAGTAGTGGGGGCGCCGACGGAGCCGACCCGGCTCGACGGGGCCCCCAGCGGCGCGACGCGAGCCCCGGACCCGCGCGCGAAGCGCAAGGGGCTCGTCATCCGCCTCACCGTGGCGCCCGCGGTCCTCGCGGTCGTCCTCGGATTGCTGTGGTGGCACGAGGCCTCCGGCTCGAGCGCGCCCACCGACGTCGTGCTCGCGCTCATGGGCGGCGCGGCCGGGTACGAGGTCTGCGCGACGCTGGCGCGGGCCGGACGCCGGCTGCCCGTCGCGACCGTCGTCGTCGCGTGCGCGGCGCTGGCGGGCCTCGGGCTGGTCGCGCCGCACGATCCCGCGCTGCGCGGGAGCCTGCGCTCGCTGGCGCTCGCGGGCGCCGTCGTCGCGATCTTCGCGGGGCACCTGCGGCCCGTGCGGGAGGGCGACCTCGAGCGCCTGCTCTCCGCGTTCTTTCCGGTCGTGTTCGTCGGCTACCTCTTCGGCCTGGTGCGCGAGGTGGGGGACGGGCCGCTGGGCGCGCGGTCGCTCGCCCTCGTGATCGTGGCGTCGAAGGCCAGCGACATCGGCGGCTGGGTCGTCGGGAAGACGTTGGGCCGCCACAAGATGCTCCCGTCGGTCTCGCCGGGGAAGACGTGGGAAGGCACGGTCGGGGGCCTTCTCTTCGCCGCGGGCGCCGGCGCGGCGGTGCTCGCAGCGACCGGCCCGCTCCCGCGCCTCGCGACGACGTGGGGCGAGGCCGCGGCACTCGGCGTGCTGCTGGGCGCCGCCTCGATCCTGGCGGGCCTCTGCCACAGCGCGTTCAAGCGCCGGTGCGCCGTCAAGGACTCGTCGTCGCTCCTCCCCGAGATGGGGGGGATCCTCGACATGATCGATTCGCTCGTGCTGGCGGCTCCGGTCGCCCTGCTGTGGACCCTCTTCCGCTAGACTGGGCGCACGCCCCGGAGCCCGGATGACCGAACGCTTCGTACCGCTCGACGACGCCGACGAGCAGCGCCTCCTCTTCGGGTCCATGGACCGCAACGTGCGCGCGCTGCGCGAGCGGTTTGGGGTCGTCGTGAGCGCCCGGCGCGGGTCGTTGCGCATCGTTGGCGAGGACGAGGCGAACGTCCGCGAGGTGACCCGGCGGATCGCGGTCGCGCTGGCCCGCGTGCGCGACGGCGACGACCCGCCGAACGAACGCGAGATGGCGGCGATGCTCCTGGACGACGAGCCGGAGCGCGGGGCGGCCGACGCGCCGGACCGGCGCGGCGACGCGCACGGGCGGGGCGACGCCCACGGCCAGGGACGGACCGGCAAGGGCCGCTTCCAGCTCCAGCCGCACGCTGCGCCCGAGGTCCGCCCGCTCACCGACAAGCAGGCCGAGTACGTCGCCGCGATCCGCGCCCACGACGTGGTCCTCTGCGTCGGGCCCGCCGGCACCGGGAAGACCTACCTCGCCGTCGCGGAGGCGGTGGCCTCCCTGCGCGCGGGCACCCACAAGAAGCTGATCCTCACGCGGCCCGCGGTCGAGGCCGGCGAGAAGCTCGGGTACCTGCCCGGCGACTTCCAGGCGAAGATCAACCCCTACCTGCGCCCGCTCTACGACGCGCTCGAGGAGATGCTCCGCTTCGGCGAGTTGCAGCGCTCCATCCAGCACGACGTCATCGAGATCCTGCCGCTCGCGTACATGCGCGGCCGGACCCTGAAGCACGCGTACATCCTGCTCGACGAGGGCCAGAACACGACTGCCGCGCAGATGAAGATGTTCCTCACGCGCATGGGCGAGGGGAGCAAGATCGTCGTCACGGGCGACATCACGCAGGTGGACCTGCCGGACGGGGCGACGTCGGGCCTCGTCGACGCGGTCCGCGTGCTCCCGAACGTGCCGGGCCTGCGCATCGTGGAGTTCACCGGGGTGGACATCATCCGCCACCCGATGGTGCAGCGGATCGTCGACGCGTACGAGCGCGCCGACGCGGCCCGCGAGGCGCGCGAGCGGACGGGGCCCATGGGCCTCGCGCCCCCGTGACGCCGGCCCCGACGCGGCGCACGCGCGCGACGGTGTCGGACCCGCGCGCGCCGCGGGCGGGCCGCTCGACCTCCGCGTCGTCGCCCCGCCCTACGACCGGCGTGCGGCGGGCCGCGTCGAGGCCGGCGCGGCAGGCTGCGGGCGGAGGTCCTGCGGGTCGCCGGGCCTCGCGTACCGGGGGGGGCTCCGGGTTCCTGCCGCTGGGGGCGTTCGCGGCGATCGGGTCCGCGGCTCGGTACCGCCGCGACCTCGCACGGCTGGCG
>Ga0335397_10012072_pt1 | contig 10602 bp, 7 predicted proteins | sample MAT04_FD_205740 | JGI IMG/M metagenome (GOLD analysis project Ga0335397, IMG submission 205740) | Freshwater microbial communities from Lake Fryxell liftoff mats and glacier meltwater in Antarctica - MAT-04 (spades assembly) (version 2) ...
AGAACCGCGTGGATTTGCTCGGCGACCAATTCCCGCCGCTTGCCGGCGTGGCTCGGACGCCGCGAACCGTCAGCCCACGGGGACGCGGCCCGGTGCCCGACCAACCCACCGCTGCCCCGCCCCCAGGCCCACGCCGCGGTCATGGTGAAGGTCCACAGGCACACGTGGAGCGCCCCGACGCTCGCCCGCACCCAGCGGACCTGTTCCCGACCCGCCCCGGCGACGTCTTTCAAATCGCGGAACGTGACCTCCAGGGAGAACCGCCCGGCGACGGCTTCGAGGACGTCCGCAACGGTGGCGGCCGGGTCGGTGCAGAAGAAGGCAACCCAGTGCGGTGGCGGGTCGTCCCTGGGACCGCGGGCGTCTCGGTCGCTCACCTCAACCCCCCGGGGCGCAACCGCGGAGGGCGGGACGCCCCCGGTCCCAGGACGATCCGGGTAAACCGCGCATTGTCACGCGGCCGTGGCGAGCGAAGTAGACATTCTCACCGAATCAAGGGTGTCACTTTCGATAGGTGAGATTCTTGATACTCTTGATCCCCTTGCTACGTTTCCAGCACTTCGCTGAGGCGGGTTCGGTGCGAAAGCGATTGCCTTGACACCCTTCATTACGTCATAAAATCTTCAACCCCACTCTCAGTCGCGCTTGAACTCGGCCTTGTCGATCTTGTACTGGGCGATCTTGTCGGTGATGCTCCGCCGCGACAGGCCGGTGATCTTGGCGCACTTGCCGACGTGCCCGCGGGTCTTCCGCAGCGCCTTGCGTAGGTATCGCTCCTCGAACGCGGTCGTGATCTCGGCCAACTGCTCCGGGAGCGGCCGGGCGAGGTCCACCTGGAACGGGTTCTTGTTGTCCACCCGACCGCCGATGTCGCGGGGCAGGTTGGTCGGGCGGATCACCCCGTCGCGGGTGGTGACGCTGGCCCGCTCGATGGCGTTTTCCAACTGGCGGATGTTCCCCGGCCACGGGGCCTTCAGCAGCACCCCCATTGCCTCCTCGTCCACCGCCGGAGCCTTCTTCCCGGGGCGGGCGAACTTCTGGCAGAAGTGCGCCACCAGCACCGGGATGTCTTCCGGCCGGTCGCGCAGCGGCGGCAGGTCGATGCGCACGACGTTCAGCCGGAAGTAGAGGTCGTCGCGGAACTTCCCGTCGCGGATCAGGTCTTCCATGTTCCGGTGGGTGGCGGCGATCACCCGCACGTCGATGTCGATCGTCTCCGTCCCGCCGACCCGCTCGAACTTCCGCTCCTGGAGCACGCGCAGCAACTTCACCTGCATCGACATCGGCACGTCGCCGATCTCGTCGAGGAAGAGCGTCCCGCCGTGGGCCTGCTCGAACCGCCCGATCCGCTTCTTGTCGGCCCCGGTGAACGACCCCTTCTCGTGCCCGAACAGTTCGCTCTCCAGCAGGTTCTCGTTGAACGCGGCGCAGTTGACCGGCACGAACGTCCCCGGCCGGGCGTCGATCGACGCCTCGTGGATGGCCCGGGCGACCTGCTCCTTGCCCGTCCCCGTCTCGCCCATGATGAGCACGGTCGAGGTCGTGTCCGAGATGTGGCTGACGAGCTCGAACACGTCGTACATCTTCGGGCTTTTGCTCAGCACGTTCAGGAAGGTGTGCCGCCCGTGGATTTGTTCGCGGAGGGCCGTCACCTCGTCCTGGAGCGTCCGCTCGCGCAGCGCCCGCTTGACGAGGAGGACGAGCCGCTGCGGGTCGGCCGGCTTGGTGAGGAAGTCGTAGGCCCCCATCCGCATCGCCTCGACCGCGTCCGGGATCGACCCGTTCCCGGTCGTGACGAGGACGGTGCAGGGCAGCCGCTTGGCCTGGATCTCGTGGATCAGCTTCATGCCGTCCACCTTCGGCATGCGCAGGTCGGTGATGACGAGGCTGTACGCCCGCTCGTCCAACATGGCGAGCGCCCGGCTGCCGTCCTCGGCGGTATCGACTTCGAGTTTGAGGCTGATCTGGAGCAGGTCGCGGAGCGACTCGCGGGTGTCTTGTAAGTCCTCGACGACGAGGACGCGCTGGGTCGGGCCTTGCGTGAGAATGCCGGTCGATGCCGCCGCCGGGGTGGAGTTCGGGATGGGTGGAGTGCTAGACATCGTCGGGTCACTCGGCGGGGCGGGGACGACGGGTGTGAGCAATTTTATGCCCGCCCCCCCCCGGGTGGTAGTCTAGGTCGTGCCGAGCCGGCGGTGGGATTCGCCCCGCGTGTCGCGCGGGCGGGGTTTGACGGCTAGGAAGCCGGACACCTATTCGCCCCGCTCGCGTCGAACTCGTCGAGCCACTCTGGGACGTTCCTCGCCACCGAATTACACGAGCTCGATGCGTTTCCGCGTTGCTCTCATTCGCCGAGCGGGTGGGAACGCACACGCGGTCCGAAAATTGCGTCAGATCGGTAGTGCCTATACCCTAGTAAACGCAAAGGTTTACCCGACAGGCGGATTCTCGGTAAAATCACCCCGACCGGGGCGTCCCGGTCTGCCGATCGCGCCAGAACGAGAGATTGCTGCGTCGGGTTCGACCACGACGACGGCACTCCCCGTGCCCGGAGCGACCGACTCAGTCCAGCCCGACCGACATGCAGCCCCGAGCGACCGATGACCGACCGGACCAAGCCGGTGACCATCCTGATGGCGGACGACGACCCCGACGACCGCGCCCTGACCGCCGACGCCTTCCGCGAGAACCACTTGGGGAACGACCTGCGGTTCGTCGAGGACGGCGAGGAACTCCTCGACTACCTACACCGACGTGGGAAGTATTCGGACCCGGCCGACAGCCCGTGGCCGGGGATCATCCTCCTCGACCTGAACATGCCCCGGATGGATGGCCGCGAAGCCCTTCGGGAGATTAAGGCGGACCCCCGCTTCCGCGGCATCCGGGTGGTGGTGATGACCACCTCCCGGGCCGAAGCGGACGTGGTCAAGAGTTACGACCTCCAGGCGGCGAGCTACATTACCAAGCCGGTCACGTTCGACCGGCTGGTGGATGTCGTCCGCACCCTGGGCCGGTACTGGCTCGAGATCGTGGAGCTACCCCCCGATGGAAACGGCTAGTCACGCCCCGGACCACCCGGTCCGGGTGCTCTTGATCGACGACGACCGGGACGACTACCTGCTCACCCGCGAGCTGTTCGCCGAACTCCCCGGCGGCCGGTTCAAGCTCGACCACGCCGCCACCTACGAGGCCGGGCTGGCCGCCGTCGGCGCGGCCGGGCACGATGTGTACCTCCTCGACTACCGCCTCGGGGCGCGGACCGGGATCGAACTCCTGCACGAGGTCCGGGAGCGCGGCCAGACCGCCCCCATCATCGTCCTGACCGGCAAGGGCGAGTTCGCCATCGACCAGGAGGCGATGCGGGCCGGGGCCGCCGACTACCTCGAAAAGGCCGGTCTCACCCCCACCCTCCTCGAGCGCGCCATTCGTTACGCCTTACAGCAGCACCGCTACGAGGCTCAACTCGAGCGCGAGGTGCGGGAGCGGACCGACGAGCTGGCGAAGGCCAACGCCGCCCTCCGCGAGGAGGACAGGCGGAAAAACGATTTCATTGCCATGCTCGCCCACGAGCTTCGCAACCCCCTCGCCCCGATCCGCAACGCCCTGGAGATCATGCGCCTGACGGCCGACGACGCGGCCGCCGTAGAGCGCGGGCGGGCGATCATGGAGCGGCAAGTCGGGCAGATGGTCCGCCTCATCGACGACCTGCTCGACGTGTCGCGCATTACGACGGGCAAGCTCCGGGTCCACCCCGAGCCCGTCGCCTTGGGTGCGGTCATCGAGTCGGCCGTCGAGACCAGCCGGCCGGTCCTGGAGCGCGCGAAGCTGACGTTCCAATTGTGCTCCTCGGACCGCCCCATCACTATCCGCGCCGACCGAGTGCGACTGGCCCAGGTCTTCTCCAATCTGCTCAACAACGCCGCCAAGTACACGCTGGAAGGTGGAACCGTCTCGCTCATTGTCGCGCAGGAAGGTTCCTACGCCGTAATCCGAGTCTGCGACACGGGAGTAGGGATCCCGGCAGACGTTTTGCCGCGCGTGTTCGAGCTGTTCACCCAGGTGGACCGCACGCTCAACCGCTCGCAGGGCGGCCTCGGGATCGGGCTGGCGTTGGTGCATCGGATCGTCGAGTTGCACGACGGGACGGTGGCCGCCCACAGCGACGGTCTGGGGCGAGGGGCCGAGTTCACCGTTCGCCTGCCGATTGCCGGCTCGTAATCCCCGGCCCCGCCCCGCCCCGCCCATTGCAACGAGTAGGCTCGCGCCTTTAGCACCTCGTCGGCCGCTTCCCGATCGTGTATCATCGGCCTCACCCCGCCCGCACGTTCCCCGAGGTCGCGCCATGTCCCGCCGTCCCGCCTGGGTGCTGTCGTTCGTCGGGTTCGGCTTAGGGGTACTGGCCCTGGCCGGCGGCGGCGGGTTGCCGACGGCGACCGGCCAGCCGAAGCCGCTCGTCGTCCCGGCCTCGCCCCAGACCCCGACACTGAGCGCGGCCAACCTCGGGGCGAAGCGCGGCGCGGCCGTCGAACTCACCCTACCCGGCACCAACCTCGCCGACCCGACGGCCGTGCTGTTGTCTTGCCCGGGCAAGGTCACGCTTGTCGCCGACTCGAAGCCCGACCCGGCCAAGGTCAAAATCAAGGTCGAACTCGCGGCCGACGCCCCGCTCGGGCTGCACGCCATCCGCGTGGCGACGAAGCACGGCATCTCGAACTTCCGCCCGTTCGTGGTGGACGAACTGCCCGAGGTGCCGGAGGTCGAGACGAACCGGACGAAGGACGCGGCCCAGCCCGTCGCCACCCCGTGCGTCGTCACCGGCCGGACCGACGCCGAGGCGTCCGACTTCTTCCGCGTGAAGGCGGCCGCCGGCCAGACGCTGACGTTCGAGGTCGTCGCCCGCCGAGTCGGGTCGCCGCTCGACCCGATCGTGGTGCTGCACGACGCCCAGACCAAGCGCGAACTCCTCGACCTGTACGCCGACGACACACCGGGGCTACAGTCCGACTGCCGCCTGACGCACACCTTCAAGGCGGCCGGTGAGGTGCTGGTCGAGGTCCGCGACACGACCTACCGCGGCGGGGCCGACTTCTTCTACCGCCTGCGGGTCGGCGAGTTCCCCGGGGCGACGACCGCCTTCCCCCTCGCCGCCCAGCGCGGCCAGCCGGTGAAGATCGGTTTCGCCGGGCCGGGTATGGAGGACGTACCCGCGGTGGCGGTCGCGGTGCCGGCCGACCCGGCGCTGGCCGCGATCAACGTCGCGCCGAAGCGGGCGAGCGGGGCGAGCGGGTGGCCCGTCCCGGTCCGCGTCACCGACGAGCCGCAGGCGGTCGAGCAGGAGCCGAACAACACCCCGGCGACGGCGACCAAGTTGCCGGTGCCCGGCGGGGTGTCGGGCCGGTTCGCCGAGAAAGGCGACATCGACCACTTCGCCGTCGCCGGGAAGAAGGGGCAGAAGCTCGTCCTCACCATACTGACCTACGAGGTGAACGCCCCGACCGAGGTGCTGGTGACGGTCCTCGACGCAAAGGGGGCGAAGTTGGCGACGAGCAACCCGGCGACCGTGCCGACCCGCCTCGAATTCACCCCGCCGGCCGACGGCGAGTTCGTGATCGCGTGCGAGAACCTGAACTTCCTGTACGGGCCGAACGAGGTGTACCACCTGTCGGTCCGCCCGGCCTGGCCGGACTTCGAGGTGGCCCTGGCCCTCGACCGCTACGAGGCGGCGGCCGGGGGCGGGACCGCGGTGGCGGTGGCGAACGTGGTCCGCCTCAACGGGTACGCCGGGCCGGTCGAGTTGAGCGTCACCGGCGACCCGAACCTGAGCGGGACCACGACCGTCGCCGCCGGGCAGACGCAGGCGTTCATACCGCTTCTCGTAAAGGCCGGTACGCAGCCGGGGGCGTACCCGTTCCGCGTCACGGCGAAGGCGACGACCGACGGCAAGGACGTGGTGCGGGTCGCCACCCTGACCGACGTGGCGAAGGCGAACCTCGGCGGGATGCCGAACCCGCCGCAGGAACTGCTGACCGGCTGCACCTTGGCCGTGATCGAGAAGCCGCCGTTCGCCCTGACCTTCACCGCCGACCCGAAGGCGATCGAGAAAGGGAAGGCCGGCAAGTTCGTGGTCGAGGCGGCGCGTGAGAAGGAGGCCGACGCCGACATCGTTCTCACCCCGCTGTCGCCCGCCCCGAACGTCGTCCCGACGGCGAAGCCGATCCCGAAGGGGCAGACGAAGGGCGAGGTCGGGCTGGCGGTGGCCCCGGCCGCGGCCGTCGGCCCGGCCTCGTTCGTGTTCCGGGCGACGACTAAGGTCGGCGGCAAGGACTACGCCGTTACCCCCCCGCCGGTCGCCGTCGAGGTGATAGAGGCGAAGAAGACTGAGCCGAAGAAAGATGAGCCGAGGAAGGATAAGAAGTGAGCGGCGGCGTGACTTCGGTTTGTGGCACGGGTCTCTGACCCGTGCCACAAGATAAGAATGCCGACGCCAAACCGCGGATTCCCGTCGTCACGCCACCGCCGGGTAGGCCGCCAACTCGGGCACCACAGCCTCTTCCGCGACCGCATCGTCGTAGGCCCGCACCGCCACCACGCCGTCCTTCACCGTCAGGTAGTGGCACGGCTTCTCGGTCCAGCACCCGCTGTTGAAGTAGTGGACGGGACCGGCTGTGTTCGCCACCGGGTGGTGGGTGTGCCCGCAGCAGACCGCGTCGAACCCCTTGCGGGCCGCGTACCGGACGGCGTCGTGCTCGATCTTCGCGGCGCAGCGGAGGAACGTCTTGCTCTTCCGCTTGGCGAGCTTGGCGAAGTAGTGCGAGCGGTCGATGCGCTGGAGCAGGTGGTACAGCCGGTCGGCCACGAAGGTCAGGACCGGGTAGCGCGAGATGAACTCGTCGAAGCGGTGGCCGTGCAGGAAGAGGATCGCCCGCCCGCCGCTCTCGACCACGTACTCGTCGGTGCAGGTGACGCCGAGGAGGTGCGAGACGATCTCGGCCGGGCCGTCGTGGTTCCCGTTGATCCACGTCACTTCGACTTCGTCCGACAGCTTGCGGAGTTCGGACAAGACGTTCCAGTGGTGCTTCTTGAGGCGGCGGAAGTCGATCGAGTCGAACACGTCGCCGTTGATGACGAGCCGGCGGGCGGCGAGCGGCCCGCGGCGGACCGATTCGAGGAACGCGACGAGCGCCTTCGCCTGGCAGTTGTCGCTCCCGAGGTGGATGTCCGAAATGACGACGGCGTCGTACACGGGCGGTCCTCCGCGGGGGGCGGGCCGCGACGCGGCCATACATATCCTATAATCGAACGATCTCTGGAATTGATGACGGTCGTGTGAAGACGGTGAGAATGGGCGGCCGTCCGAAAACCCGACACTTTTCTCCTGTAACCGCCGGGAATCCCAACGCGCTGTATTGGACGCAGGCATTTCACGCGCTAGGATACTTTCGTCCCGCCGGATGGTGACTGCGGTGAATGGGCGACGCCACACCACCACCGGCGGGGCATTTTCTGCACCCAGCGCCCCGCCGCCCGCACGTTTTCGGCCCCTTCGCCACGCCCGCCCCCGTCCGATTTGATACCATCGGTAGCGTGAGCAGCACCCGCCACCCCATGCGTAGGACGCGCCCCCGGAGGCTCCCCCTCGCACCGCTGTTGGAGCAATTCCGCGCCGCCCCGCCCGCCGCGTCAACGTGCCCGGCGGCGGCTGCGATCGCATCCGCCGCGACCGACTGGTTGACTACCCGATTTCTCGACACGGGTGATGATGCCGCGCTCGCCGAAGCGGCCGGGGCGTTCTACCGCGCCACGGCCGTGATTCCGCTCCACCCCGGTGTCTTGGTCCATCGCGTGCAGTGGGTGCGGCACGCTTTGAATCACCTGCTCCGCGGGCAGGACAAGCTCGCCGACCGCCTCACCCGGTGCGTGACGGCCGGCGAGCCGTACTTCCTCGCCGGCCTAGGGCGGTCGTTCTGGGCGGCGACGGTCAAGGCGCTGGACCCCGACCGCATCCCGTTCTGGTGTGGGGTCGGTGAAACCGGACTGACGCGCCTCGGCTTGCTCAGGCCCGCCCCGGCAAAGGACGGCGAGCAGTTCGAGCGCGTCGCCCGCGGGTACGAAACGATCCGGGCGACCGCCCCCGATTTGACCGCCACGATGATCGACGATTTTCTCGGCCGCGTGGCACGGATGACAGGGCGTGAACTCCCGACCGGCCCCGATGCCACCCGCGGGATCGACGCCACGCGAATCGAAGACGCGATCCGTCGCGTGCGGGTGCGGACCCCGCTTCGCAAGCGCCTCCGCGACGCCGACGACGCACTGATAGTTCCCCACGCCCGCTTTCAGGCTGCCGCCCGCGCTGGCGACTGCGAGGCCGCGTTCGCCGCGTTCCGCGAGGCGTTCCCGGACGGCCGCTGGGAACACGCCCTGCCACAACTCGACGATGCGTATTCCGCCGCACTACCGCCGCCCGACCGGGCGTGGCTGTGGTGCGAGACGGCCGGCGTGCTGGGCGACCACTTCCGCGCCCACCCTCTCGAACTCGCCGATGTGGTGATCGCCGCCGTCGAACCCGACGCCCCCGCCGACGGCCCCGACGCCGGGTTCGGCGGGTTCGCCGCCGACACCTTTCGCTTCCTCGGCGAACTCTCAACCGCGACCTCGAAGCAGTGGCTGGCCGTCCGCCGCGACCGCTACCAGTTCGTCCTGCGCGAGCCACTCGTCGATCTGTGCGAGGAACTCGCCGCCCGCTACGTCCGCCCCGTCCTCGGCGGGGAGTACGGGTGGGAACTCGAAGCCGGGGCGAAGCCGGGGCGGGCGCTGACGAGCATCTGCAAGAACGACTTCGGCCGATCCGGGCCGTACCAGCCGGTGCAGTGGGTGACGTTCTACCGCCGCGACAAGGGCGGCCGCCGGGCCGACGCGCAGTTCTGCGTCCGGGTCGCGGCCGACGGCGTCGGGTACGGGTTCCACCTCGGCCGGGCCGCCCGCGACGCCGGCCGGCAGTTCCGCCGCAACGTCCAGGACCACGCCGAGGCGATCCACGCCGCCCTCGCCGCCGGCGGGGTGTTCGACGAGTGCCGGTTCTGGACCGCCGACGACTTCGCGGCCGACCGACCCGTCCGCACCCCGGCCGACCTGCGCCAGTGGGCGACGCACAAGACGCTCGGCGTCGGCAAGCGGCTCGCGGCCGACGCCCCCCTGCTCCGCCGCGACGAGCTCGTCGGCGAAATCCTCCTCACCTTCGACCGCCTCGTCCCGCTCTTCGCCTGCGCCACCGAGGCCGACCCGCGGCCGCTCCTGTCGCGCCGCGCCGGAACGGCCGACGGCGCGCCGCCGTTCGACCGCGACGCCTTTACCCGCGAAACATTCTTGTCGGGCACCTGGCTCGACCGCGCCGTCGGGCTACTGCGGATGAAGCGGCAACTCGTCCTGCAAGGCGTGCCGGGCACCGGCAAAACCCACGTCGCCCGTTGCCTCGCCCGGTTGCTCGCGCACGACCGCCCCGACTGCGTGCGCCTCGTACAGTTCCACCCGGCGTACAGCTACGAGGAGTTCGTGGAAGGCGTGCGGGTGCGGGCGGCGGAGGTGAACGGCCGCAGCGAGGTGACGTACCCGGTCGAAGACGGCGTGCTGTGCGCGTTCGCGGAGCAGGCCGCCCGCCGCCCGAGCGAAACGCACGTCCTCGTCATCGACGAACTCAACCGCGGGAACCTGCCGCGGGTCTTCGGCGAACTCCTCTACCTGCTCGAGTACCGCGACCAGGCTGTCACGCTGCCGTACTCGAAGCGGCTCTTCCGCCTGCCGGACAACCTGATCGTACTCGGCACGATGAACGCCGCCGACCGGTCGGCGGTGGCCCTCGACCAGGCGCTGCGGCGGCGGTTCTCGTTCGTCGAGATGCCACCCGACGCGGCGCTCCTCGCCTGCTGGCTCGACCGCCACCCGCCGGCCGACCCGGACGAGACGTTCGGCCCGCGGGTGGTGCGGGTGTTCGAGGCGCTGAACCGCCGCCTGGCCCGCGACCTCGGCCCGGATAAGCAGGTCGGGCACAGCTTCTTCATGATCCCCGACCTGGACGCGGCCAAGCTCAGTGCCGTCTGGGACCACCACGTCCGCCCGCTGCTGCTCGACCACCTCGGCGGCCTCCGCGCCCGCCTCGCCGACTACGAACCCGCCCGCCTGCTCGGGGAGCGCCCCCGCCGGTCGCACGCGCCGGCCGACCCCGCCGAGGGCTGACCCGTGAAGAAATGGATGAAGCGGACCGCGCTGGCCGTGCTGACGTACCTCGTCCTCCAGACGGCATGGCTCGTCGTCGAGCGCGAGTGGCGGCGGTCGAAGGGGGAGCGTGAGTTCGCGGCCGCCGTCGCCGAGACCGAACGGACGGACCCCGACTGGACGTGGGAGGCGATCAGCGCGAAACGCCACGCCCCGCCGCCGGAGACGAACGGCGCGGCGCTGATACCGCGCATCAAATCCCAATTAGAGTCGCTGCACGATACCGGGTTCCGCGCTACGATACCGAGATGTCCCACACCACCCGCCTGAAGCGCAGCCCGGGCACGTTCCGGCAACTCACCGGGATCACCCCGGACGCCTTCGACCGCG
>Ga0335397_10012077_pt1 | contig 10599 bp, 6 predicted proteins | sample MAT04_FD_205740 | JGI IMG/M metagenome (GOLD analysis project Ga0335397, IMG submission 205740) | Freshwater microbial communities from Lake Fryxell liftoff mats and glacier meltwater in Antarctica - MAT-04 (spades assembly) (version 2) ...
CACGCACCGCCACGACGCTCAAATCTGTTTGGCAATGGGGGCATTCTTGGACGCTATGGACTTGTAGGTGGTCTGGCTCGTTGATCATTTCCAGCGTTTCACCCTTGTGTCCTTTTTGTCCTCCACTCTTCCGTTGCCCTGACTCGCGTAAGCTTTTCGGCGCAGGTTTCTTCGTCAACCCATCGCTGCTCGGTGGTTTTCCACTGTTGCTGCTGTTTTTCGCCAACCGGTCTTCCAAATCCTGAATGCGTGCTTCCAAGTGCATTGTTTGCTGCTGCATCTGGAGAATAAGCGTAATCAGATCTTCCTTGCTGACGGATTGTAGGCTTTCGCGGCTGAACAACGGTAATTTTGACATGACTCTACTTTACCTGATTTTTGCTTTTTGCACCACTTTTGTTGTTTTCACTTAATCGCCTTGATGCCACCTGAGCAGTTACCTTTATTCTATCTCCGTTCTAATTCATGCGTTCGTTCTGAGCAACACCTAGTCCATGCACATAGTCTAAGCGGCATAAGAACCATACGCCCACTCATGATAGTTGTGTAAATATCAGGGTACATTTATTCTACCGGTTCTAGAAAGAACCACTTCGACTAATAATCACCCTAGTAACGGCTTTTCCTCAATAGATTGCATGGAAGAATGGGATAAAACCCAATTCCTGTATAGGTGATCAGGGTAATTTGGCGGAAAAAACCGTAATAAAATATTTATAATCACTTTTTACCCCTATCTGATCTCTAATGGCGCGCAGCGCTTTTGAAAACCCATCGCTCAACTGCCTTAGCCTTCGCTCTTGCGACGTTGCAACACGCCAGTTGAAGTAGCGACATTTATGGTTGCCGCTCAATTTGTGTTTTATAATCAGCGGTAACACTTCCAATTTGTTGTCTACTAACTTTAGGCTGTTGAATGTCAACCATCGAAGCGCTTGTACAACAGTTCATCAATTCACGTCTCCCCCCAGAAGAACAGTATCAAGAGTTGAGCCAGTTTGTGGACAAAGACAAATTGGACGAGGCATTTGCGGAGTTCCGCAAACGCGCGGGACGAATTCGGCGCATGACACCCCCACCGTTGCTATCACCAGAAGGCGGTGAACAAATGGGTTGGTACATTGGTGGGGACAAAATACCGAACGCACGTTTTTGGCCAGATTTGAAAACCCATTTTTTCAAAAAAAAGCAGTGGACACAGGAAGCGATTGATTCAATCAACGATGCCTCCGACAAAATCGTCGCATGGCTTGAACACCCAGTTGCCAGCAGCTTTCAAACTCGAGGACTTGTCGTTGGCTATGTGCAAAGTGGCAAAACAGCGAATTTCACCGCAGTCATAGCCAAAGCCGCCGACGTGGGTTATCGCGTGTTCATCGTTTTGTCGGGCACAAAAGTGTCACTGCGCGCACAAACACAGCGGCGACTTGATCGAGAATTGGTCGAACTCAATGACAATCTTTGGTATACACCCACGCGAACCAGCGATTTTAACCTAACTGACAATCCAAACTTCTTCTTAAACCCAGATAAGGATAGCCATGTCCTTGTCGTTGTAAAGAAAAATGGCAGTGTACTTCGTCGCCTTATTCGCTGGCTTTCAGATGCTTCGCCCGAAATACTAAATCGCTGTCCCATCTTGATCATTGACGACGAAGCGGACGAAGCTAGCATCAATACAGCCTCAAATCAGGCGTCGGGAGATCCCGATACCTATCGACGTACAGCGATTAACCAGCGCTTAATCGAGCTTCTTAAGAAGTTGCCCAAAGCTGCTTATATTGGCTATACGGCGACACCTTTTGCCAGCGTTCTTGTTGATCCACGTTCTAAAACCGACCTATATCCACGCAATTTCATTGTGGCGCTCCCCAAGCCCGAAGGTCATTTTGGGACGGAGCGCATCTTTGGACGGGAGCGTTTGTTGTTGGATGATACGGATGAAGAATTTGAGGGTCTGGATATGGTGCGGATTGTCCCAGATGCAGAGGTTTCTTTTCTTCAGCCCGATTTGCCTAATCATTATGATTTTCGTCCGATGCTGTCTGGTAGTCTGCAAAATGCCCTACATTATTTCTGGATGGCAGCCGCCGCGCGATGGGTACGAGATCAGCAGACCGAACATTCTACGATGTTGATCCATACAACCCAATATATTGACATCCACGAAAAAACGCGCCATCTGATAAAGTCCTATCAAACTCAAATACAGTTGGATCTTGCAGGAGACCAGCGTGAAACACTCCTTCACAAGTGGCGAGAGCAATGGCAGGATGAGCAAAGCCGCCTTCCGCGTGAACAGTTCACAGAGCAGTTGGTCAGTTTTGATGCGTTATTGCCTCATTTATCCAATGTAATTGCACAAACCAATGTGGTTGTCGATAACTATCGAAGTGACAACCGCCTGAATTATGAGAACGGCACACGCTTGCAAATTGCAATTGGCGGCAATACCCTTTCGCGAGGGCTAACACTTGAAGGATTACTCGTTAGCTTCTTTGTCCGTGCCGCAAATTCCTACGACACCCTATTGCAAATGGGCAGATGGTTTGGGTATCGCCCCAACTACTCTGATCTACCGCGCATTTGGATGACAGAGGAACTGCGCAACTTTTTCTATGATCTTGCAACCGTCGAAGCTGAAATCAGGCAAGACATCGATCGTTATGCCGAATTGGGCATGACCCCAGATCAGTTTGGGGTGCGTATACGAATCCATCCTGCACTAGCGATAACTGCGCGTGCCAAAATGCAGCATGCCTCTCAAACTCGCATTGCCTACGACGACAATAATGTTCAGACAGTCTTGTTCAGTCATCGTGACCCTAAATGGCTACGAAAAAATCTACAAGCGGCAGATGAACTTGTGAGTCGAATTCAGAAATTGGGTTTTCAGGTTGTAGATCGTTCTGGTCATCAAGTGCTATACGGCGTTTCCGTCAATATGATTATGGCTTTTTTGGATCAGTATCAGTTTCACGAAATGAGTCGGGAAGTTTCGACACGAGCGCTCAAGGAATACATCCGTCAGCAAAATGGACACAATGTTCTAGTGCAATGGAATGTCGTTTTGCGCGGCGTTACAGCCAGAGAGAAAGCAAACCACGGGACTTTGAAACTAGGCGGACTAGATATGCCGATGTTGGTGCGTACTCGCCGCATTACCCCGGTTGAGTACGCCAACATCGGTGTGCTGATGTCAGACGGGGACACAGGTGCTGATCTGCCGCTTGAACGCGCAGCCTTTAAAGGCAAGAAGGCACACCAAATCCGCGAATTGCGGCAGCAGTATGGGGAGACAAAGAATCGAGGGATGCTCATCCTGTACGTGATTTCCAAAGATTCGCAACCGGGAAAAAGTTCAGAAAAAACCAAACGCGCTCTTGAGGCGGTTGATAATCTTGTTGGTTTAGGCATTGTTTTCCCACCCGCTCCTTCGGATTCAGTCTATGAGGTTGAATATGTTGAAGTGAATCCCGACAATTTGCAAACATATGTCGAACCCGACTTCCTCGACGAAGATGAGAACGAAGCATGATCACACTAGAAATAATTCAGCGCATTTGGTCGTTGATACCACCTTCCGCGCCTGATGACAGCATTGAAGTGCGTGAACTAGACATTTCAGCAGATGGGACTACCAACCCCCGACTGACGATAGACCATCAAGGTCAGCGGCATTTGCTCATCCCGGCACGAACGACTGGTAGGCTCATTGAAGATAAGCGGAGTAGTGGGGTATGTCTGCTGTCAGCAGAATGGGGCGATGAAAATACCTATCGTCGATTTGTCGATCTTGTCTGCCTAAAACCTCATCTCAATGGGCTGTTTGACCTAATTATTTATGAGGTGTTGGCGGAACTGCCCAAGACCAATGTACAAGCAGATCGGGTTTGTTTGAGCGTCCTTAATCGCTGGCGGGAACTCCTGTCGCGAGACAAGCAGCCTATGCCGGAGCAAAGTGCGATTATTGGATTATTTGGCGAACTAACAATATTGCGCCATCTTGCTCAAGTGAACCCGCTGGCATTGTCTGTATGGACAGGTCCCGACAGCGGTCGATTCGATTTTTTTGCGGGTGGACATGCGCTTGAGGTGAAAACGACCCTCCGTAGGCAGGGAATACTACTGAGTATTCATGGTCATACTCAACTTGATACGCCTCAAAACGGCAGTCTTCACCTCGTTGTGGTACAAATTGAAGAAACCCCATCAGACGGCGAAAATCTCCGCGCTCTTGTATACTCATTAGCGGATTTAGGCATAAGTCGCATCGAAGTGTATCGAAAATTAGCGAATTTGGGCTTCACACCAGATATTGTGTCACTACTCGATGATCAGCGTTTCACCGTGACCGAGCGGCGAGTGTATCAAGTTGATGATGCTTTCCCGCGTATCACAGCATCGAGTTTTGTAGGTGCTGATTTGCCACGCGGCGTTATTGCTGTCACCTATACGATTGATCTGTCTGTGCCACCGCCCCACCCTCTGATTGAACATGAAGCATCAGCAGTCATTGCAACGCTGGCAGAAAGTATATTCTAATGCGTTTGACATTAAAATCTGAGCCGGTCAGCCCTACGGGTAGCATAAGTTCAGTGGGCATTCTCAACCAGCTTGGGCGTCCCAAACTGGATACTTTAGCGGTACTGATTCGGGAAACGGTTCAAAATAGTTGGGATGCACGTTTGTCCGATGACGCTATACTCTCTTACATCGTTCATGGTTGGCAACTCCTGCCCTCGCAGCGTCAGGTACTTAGCGAACAAGTATTTTCAGTGCGTCCACCGCTGGCTAGCCTATCAATGACCCTTTTCGACAGTGCTGAGCCGCTACTGGGGCTGATCATTGCGGATCGCGGAACCACCGGACTTGAAGGACCAACCCGTGCCGATGTTGTTCCAGAAGGCTCTCCGCGACGCTTCATTAGTTTTCTGCGTGATATAGGGCAACCCTCCAATCAGAACCTTTCGGGTGGCACTTATGGGTATGGCAAAGCTTCGCTCTATCTTGCAAGTGGTATGAAGACCATTTTGGTGCATACCCGTTGCAAGTTACCCAATGGACAACTAGAAAGCAGATTTATTGCAGCCGCTTTAGGGCAGCGCTGGGCAGATGAGTCAGACCGTCAGTTTACAGGTCGGCATTGGTGGGGACGCGATGGAGGCGATGCTGCCGAGCCAATCCTTGACCGTGATGCCGATGACTTAGCAGCAGCATTGGGTATGGGTGGTTTCACAGATGATGAAACAGGAACTACTATCCTCATCCTTGATCCGTTGTTGAATGATCGTTCCACGAGCGAACAATTAAGTTTTGAAGCTGGCGAGCGTACCTCCTTTCAAGCCTTTAATTTGATGGCTGAATATATCTTATGGTTCTTCTGGCCCAAGATGCTTGACAGCGGATCGGGTCATCCCAGCATACAGTTTCAGCTTCAATGGGAAGAAACGCCAATTAACATACCGCATCCCAAAGATTTCCCCCCTTTAAGAGGATTTGTAGAGGCAATGGATCGGTTAAAAGGACGTGGGGATGATGAATCCTTCCTTCGAGCGGAAGTCCAAAATATTGATTCGGAGCGCCCTCGCCAGCATTTGGGCACCCTCGCTCTTCAGCGATTTTTTGTTCAAAAAGAAACCGTATTCGATACAGGCAGCACAAACAGCCTGTTCGAGGGAATTACGCATCATACTGCCCTCATGCGTCAAGCGGAGCTCGTTGTTAAATATCTCGAAGGCAGACTACTTGCGAATAACAGCATTGGATATGCTGGCGTATTCATTACGGATCCATTGATAGATACGGTATTTGCCAAATCAGAACCGCCAACCCATGATGACTGGAGTCCCGACTCGCTTACAGACAAATGGCACAAAACCTATGTGCGCGTGGCGCTCCGCGACATTAAGTCCCAAATGGCAAGTTTTGCCCAGGCACCACGTACAATTGAGCCACAGGGAATGCTGACTCCATTAGGTGCATTTGCAACATGGCTTGGTGAAAGCTTGATACCAATGGAAACCGGTACAGCAGCTAGCCGCCCTCGCCAGCGCCCCAATATCTCATTGCCTACTTTTCTGGTTCGGAGTGATAGAGCCTCCACACCTGCTCAGCCATCAAGTCCATCAACCTTTTCCAAAAACGATGACGCAGGAAAAGCCTTAATTGGAAGCAATCCTACGCCTGTAGGCACTATGGTAGATACTTTGCCGATAAATTCATTGCCGAACAACGAGTCCTCAGAAAATAATCAACCCGAATCTGCGAATCCTAATTTAACATCAGGAGAAGACTCGGACTTGAATAGTCCATCGCCTCGTGAAAATCCGCCCCCGGCTCCTACATTTCCGACGACCACATTAGCAAAGCTTGAACCCAAGCAATTCACTCGTAAGCCTATTCGCGGGCATTCGAGCGCTGAGATCATCTATGACGAACTTGTCGAATATGAGCATAACCCTGCTCTTTTGATTACATTTAATGTGCGCCATGCAGAAAATGCAGACGGCACAAGTATCACACTCAAAGCTCAAGCCGTTTTAGACAGTGATCGAATCGAGGATGAACCGCCAGTTGGGGGGAGTATGGTACAAGTTGCGCGATGGATTTCGCCCGCTGGTGATGTATTTGCTAATTCTGACGGCAACATCTTCATCTCAGTTTTGGAACCGCGCGAAAAATGGCAGGTTTTAGTATGGCTTCCCGGTGACATCATGGCAAATATCGAACTTGAGGCGAAGGCAGAGGCACAGGCATGAAACGAGTTCAGCGCCGCCCCTATTTAACACCACTGTCCGACCGTGTGGTTGTTGAACAATGGGGACAACAGATAGGTGATCAAATCGCGCCGCTTGGTGATCGCTTACCGGGGTGGGATGCGGGTAGCGATATTCATATTCGAGCGGAAGTGTTTGTCAATGTTGAAGGGATTTATGAAGATTGCCGACTGGAACGTGATGCCAAGTTGCGTTTAGTTATCGTATGGGAATCTGGTGGCACTAAGCTACGAGGAAGTGGCGAAGCTGTCGATTTTATACACAAAGCACCATCTGGTCGAACTAAGTTGACGGCTCACATCGACGGCAAATGGCTGGCAGATACCCTGACTTTGTTCGTCAAGCTCCTTTTTATCAATTCAGGAACGACGCCCCATCTGTTGGTACCCAAATTGAGTGGCAGCATTTTGCTGGAAACACCACCCCATAAAATTCAACTTGAAGGTGATGGCGCTCGTTTTCCCATCGAAGTCATCGACTTTACAACAACAACCTTTCCTTCTCAAGCGGGCTGGTATCTTTCTTGGGATCCCGATGACCTTGCTCAACCTGTTTTGGGAGATGTGCGATTGTATGTCAACAGTAGACACCCGCAAATTGCGGCAGCAGTATCTGACATTAGACCGGAAACTGCCGGAATTCGGGAAGCAGTTCGCCTCGATCTTGCCCAAACCTTAATTCGCGGCGTTTTGTTAAACTCTAGTTTTCTGGAGAATCCCGAACAGTATGCTCCGGGTACGATAGGTGCAGCAGTTAGGGCGATGATTCGGCTCTATTTTGAAGGCTATCAGATTGAGGGTGTTCATGCACTCACCAGATCGCCGCATGAATTCAGTGCTCATCTGCAAGAAAAGATGAAGATTTTTACTCATGAGCAATGACCTTTATTACCTGTATCCGCGATTACCTCAGCATATCGCCCAACAAACAGCGGAGGCACTTATAGTGCAAACGCCAACCGATCTGATAGATAGTTGGGGAACTACCCACGAAGCACTAACATTTGCACCCACTGGAGGGAATCGCATCACTGCGGAGCAACTTAAACTTTTGCGTGCGGCTGTATTTGGCGTCGCGCAAGGGTACGACTATCCTAATTTGTCAGACCAGAGTTCTGCGCGCGACTTTGATATTAAATGTGCGATTCTGCTTCATGAAACGATGAGGCTTCATCCTTCGGAAGGATCGCATAATGAAGTGTGGTCATTTCTGGGATGCATTTTGCTGCCAGATATAGTTCGGTGGCGTTTCGGTGATAGCACCGATACCATGCGTTTTGTTGGGCGTGAACGGGGAATGCGGAGACACGCCTTTGGTAGGCTGTGGTGGCGGGCGTATCTTGCCTACAACCCCAAATGGAAAGAACCTTACGGGCTACTTTCTAGGATGAATGAGGATGATTTAGTTCAGGTGACAGAACGCAGTTCAATCGCAGCACGCCCAGCTTTGTTCCGTTCATTCTGTGTATCGTTTGCACTGGCTACGAAGTCCCATGAACAATTATCACGACGACTCCTCATGCGGGAAGCGAGTAAACGTATGTACCGTCTTTTATCGCTCACTGCGGTGGAGGCGCTCAGCGAGCAGGAGCTTAAAATCTTAACAGACGATGTTTTTGCGAAAACCGCTCAAGCACTCCTTCAGCAACTCTAAAGAACGTCCACAAAGAGGCTGCTAAATTTTCAGAACATGCGTATAATGTCAGAATCGATAGCTTTCGGTGAGCAGTATATGTGTCAAAATATATGCCTCCGAGGTTTACATTACCACATATCCACCTGGCAAGGTTGTCTGGCTAAAGAATACAGTCAACTTTATCCAACCGTCCGGCAGATTCAGGCGATAAGGCAAGCAAGATGACAGATGAGAAAAGAAGTATCGCATCACTATTCTCTGGAGCGGGTGGGTTCGACTGGGGGTTTCATCAAGCAGGATTTGAAACTCGTTTGGCAGTTGAACTCCAAGAAGCTCCAGCGCAAACGCTTGCCCACAACCTGAAACTAAAAATCCGAACCACGTCGATTTCGCCGATGTTGCATGATTTGCCAGCGGTGATTCAAGGCGATGTGCGTAAAGTTGATTTTTCTGCGCTCGTTTCGATGCACCCAGATGTTCTCATCGGAGGTCCTCCATGCCAAGACTTTTCACTTTCAAAGGGTGGCAAACGTGAGGGATTAAACGGCGGACGCGGCAAACTTTATCTAGAATTTTTGCGCGCGTTAATGTTTCTTCAACCAAAGATGTTCGTATTTGAAAACGTTCCCGGTTTCACCAGCGCAAACGATGGACTAGCCTATAGAACGGTACTTGATGACCTTCAAAATCTTGATGATCATCGACGTGCTGCCCTTGAAGCATCTGAACCCGTCAAAGTGCCAACAGACGAAGTTTATGGATATGATATTCTATTTAAAGATGTCGTAGATGCCCCAGCAGTTGGAGTTTCACAAACCCGCCGTCGTCTCATCATTATCGGAATCAGAAGCGATTTAACAGCGCCTTTTGATGATCTTGCGAGAGAATTGTCCGATCAATTGACGCAGGTCTTGACAGGATCAGCATGGAAATTTAGCCGTTATCCCCTCACACCTATCGAGATTTTTGAAGGGCAACCGCTCCACAGATTGAGAATCAAATACCGTCAAATTATGAAGGCTTATCAAGATTTAGGCTTGGATAAAACATTTGCAAAAGCCCACGAGTGGCACCGAGATGTATACGAAAAACTCACTCTCAATGTCGTGAAAGATTATTATTCAGCAATTGGCATGGATTACGATCAAGATCATGATCGAGATGCTTTTAAAGTAGCGATGGTCGAACATGAACAGCTTTTGCAGCAGCTTGATTGGTTGGGTAAGCCAGTATATGACTTAAAAGATGAACAGAACATCCGACCCAGCCAAACGAAAGAGGTTCAGGAAAGAATGTTTCACATCCCACCAGAGGAAAATGCAACATTTGTTGATGGCACCGATTGGAAGGTCACCAGCAAAGATATCAGTTTCATATATCGCCGTTCAGCGCCTCTAAAGCCTGCGTGGACAGTCATGGCACATGGCGGAGGAGGAACATACGGCTATCACTACGAACGTGATCGGCAAATGTTAACTTTGAGAGAACGGGCAAGAATTCAGACTTTTAGTGATGATTTTGAGTTCAAAGGTAGCGATGTTCGTGCGCAGATTGGGGAAGCTGTACCCCCCTTATTGGGCAAACGCATTGCCTGCGCGGTAAAACAGATTTTGGATCAACTTGAGCAACAATCTGAGCAAATCATGGTGCTTCCCCAAATGACTTGTGCATCTCCACAAATGGTTGAGGTATAAACTGATTGCCGACAGATTGTGCTAGAAGCTTTTCTGCCTCATGCTCGGAAGAGCCGTAAAATTATGCCCCTAATCGGAAATATTCCTCTGTGCTACCCTCCTCGATGTTGATATGTTGCACGTATTATAAATTATGGGAGAACCTCGCGATAAGTGAGCAGTATCGTATTAAACAACGGATCGATTTTACGAGAATCGGTACAGCATTTTCGGATACAGATCACGTCTAGGCGATCAAACGACTATCGGCACATTATCGCTACTGGACGAATTGCGTGAGGAAGAGTCCTGAGTCAAGTCATTCCCGATTCGGGTATTTTTATTGCCAGCGTTTATGTCGAAACGTTCACAGCGCTAGCGAACCAATTACTCTAACATTGGATTGAGGAAAATAAAGCCCGCCCAACATTCATCGCCCTCTTGAAATAGTGTTGTTTGGGAGTCCGGTTGCCTCCCTGCTGAATAACCGCCTTTGATCAGCAGAGTACGAA
>Ga0335397_10012087_pt1 | contig 10594 bp, 10 predicted proteins | sample MAT04_FD_205740 | JGI IMG/M metagenome (GOLD analysis project Ga0335397, IMG submission 205740) | Freshwater microbial communities from Lake Fryxell liftoff mats and glacier meltwater in Antarctica - MAT-04 (spades assembly) (version 2) ...
TGTGATGGCGACGCTGATGACAACGCTCGCCTGTGGACCATCGACGTCGACGGCGCGAACAAGGTCGAGCTCACCCGCGCCAACACGCCCGGCGTCGGCGATGGCACGACGACCACGCTCGCGAACACGTTTCCCAAGTGGGCGCCGTTCGTCGATCCACTCCGCGCCGACGGCACCGGCCGGGTGATGTGGATGACCTTCTCTTCGCGCCGAAATTATGGCCTGCGCGAGCCGAGCGGCAGCAATCAGCAGCTGTGGATGGTGGCGGTCGATCCGGATCTCGCGACGCGCGGGATGGATGGCTCGTACGCCGCTTTCGCGCTGCCGTTCCAGGACCTTTCGACGTCGAACCATGTCGCGCAGTGGGCGACGCAGATCGTACCCCCGACCAACGCCGATGGTGGCGTCGGTCCGGGCGCGGACGGCGGAGGCGCCGGGATGTGCATCGACATCGGCGGCCCCTGCACGCCCGGAGTCAGCATGTGCTGCTCGGGGTTCGTGTGCTTGCCGCAGGGCGGCGAGGTCTTCGTCTGCCGGCCGTCGATCTGATCAGCAACGCGAGGAAGAAGAGAGACGGATCTCCGCGGGTGGTCGCGCACCCGCCGCCCCCGCCGTCGACGATCCCGCCATCCGCAATGCCCGCGTCCGTGGTGCTCACGGTCCCGCAGACCCTTCGCGGCGCGGACTCCTGACCCACCAGGTCGACCGCCGTGACATCGACGCAGCGATCGCCGCTCGGCCGCACGATCAGGAGCAATCCCGGCGGCACCGCGCCTTCCACGGTCGTGCCGCCCGATCGCGCCACGTAGCCGGCGAGACCGCCTTCGTCCGTCCCGCTGGCGCCGATCACCAGCTGGCCACCGCTGTCGTCGAGCAGCCGCGCGCTGTCGAGCACCGGCGCGGTGACGTCGGTCGAGCGGGTGAGGGTGAAGGTCGTATGCACTGCGTTTCGTGTCCCGGTGACCGTGGCGCTGACAGTGCCGGGGCGGGCGTTCTGCAGGGTCGCCGTGACGGCGCAGCACCCGACGGCCGCGAGCTGGTTCGGCACGACGATGCCGTCGATGGTCAGCTCGACGCCGATGCGATCGACCGGCGGTGCGTTCGACCCGAACACCCAGATGCGCGCATTCGAGGGCGCGGTGGTGCCGGGCGCTGGGAGGATCACCGAAGGAAACGCGCTGATCGGGGGCGGCGCCCACGCTCGCCCCGGGGCGAGGACCAGCGCCCCGCCGATGATCGCGGTGCATGCGACGAGCCTTCTCACAGCTGGAAATCCTCGCGCGCGGTCGCGCGCACCACGACCTCGGCCTTGACGCGCAGCGCGCCGAGCAGCGCCGAGTACGGCTTGATGCCGAAGTCCCGTTGATCGAGGCGGAGCTCGGCGGTGCGCTCGCGGCGGGTGAGTCGGACCTCCCGCGTCACGCCGTGCAACGTGAGCTGGCCGAGGACCTCGGTGGGACCAATGGTCGTCGAGCGAAAGACGATCCGGGGATACTTCTTCACGTCGAGCACCGCAGCGCTGGCCATGGTGCGCTCGATCTCTGCTTTGGCGTCGGGGCCGAGCAGCGCCGGCGCAGCGCGACCATCCCGCATCGCGTGGACCACCTCGAGCGAGGTCGCATCGATGGTCGCGGTGAGCTGGTCGCTCTCGCGCTCGATCGCGCAGCGCTTCACGCGGATCTCGAGATCGTGCGCGACAGGCGAGAGGAGCCCTTCCTTGAAGGTCGAGACGATGATCTCCGCGTCATTCACGATCGTCGACATCTACTCGATCCACTCCACGATAGCACCTCCCGCCCCCAGCCGCCGTGATGCGCGACTCGACGATCATGCAACGAGAGCAGAGGCGGCAGCGGCAATCGAGGGCTACATCGACAACTTCTACCACGACGGCCTCCTCGCCGTCGTCCGCAACACCTGGGACCTCGACCCCTACTCAGTCTTTCGCTTCTGATCGCGAAGGACGGCCAGGATCTTCTTCAGCGGCGCCTTCACCAGACCCCGCCCGCGAAACTCCACCAGGGAGGTCTCCGGGACCTCGCGCTGCCACACCACGATCCCGTCATCGTCGCTGATCTGCTCCCACGGCGGAGCGGCGACCGCGGGGCCCACGAGGACGAGCGAGAGCGCGATCGTGACCCAGCAGCGCATGGCGACGTCGAGCTATAGCGATGCGACGACGATTCGACCATCCGGCGCGCAGGGCCGATGCGGGAAGTCATCGCGAAACCTGTCGATCGGCGGGACGTCCACGCGCGTGGGCGGCAAGATCTCTCCCGTCAGCGTCGCGCCCGTCCCGATCGCGCCGCTGGTGTTGCAGCCCGAGCAGTACACCGCGCCGTCGTCGCTGCGCGCGCAGCCGCCGAACTCACCGAGCGTCACCTCGGCGACGTGCCCGCGGATCGGCGCCGGGAGATCGAGCGGCGCGGGCTCGATGTGGCCGAGAGCCGGGCCTCCGAGCGGAACATCGCGGCCGACGCGCTCTTCTCGGCGATCGACGGGGAGGATGCGCTTGAGCACCACCCGCTTGGAGAAGGACTGGGATCCCTCGAGCTCCGCCAGGAGCACCTCGCCCGTGCCGCCCGCGCCGATTCGCTGGGCGAGGCGATAGGCGCCGACGCGCTCGGTCATCGCTCTACCCTTTGCCCGTCCTTGCGCCGTAGGCAAGGCGCGCGAGCGCGGCCTGCGCGGCGGGCGCCCCGCTCCAGTGAGGCGCCGACCAGCTGCGCTGGTAACTATTCGCCGTTCATCGAGAGTATCGAGCTCTCCCGCAACGAGCCTCAACTCAATCGACGGGACCTGGCAGCCTCCGCGCGAAATTCTCGACCTGGACGTCTGCATCCCGCGAGACACCGTCACAGACGGCGCGGCGTCGAGCGCCCCCGCGGCGCGCGATCCGCAGGACGGTCTACAGGTTCAGCCGCGCTCCCGAGGCGGCGTTGTTGGTCTCGTTCAGCTCGTCGACCCGCCTTCACCGCGGCCGTGAAGGCCGCCTTCGACACGCTCTCTGGCGTCCGTTTCGCGACGGCGGGCGAGAACGGCTCCTTCCTCATCGGCAAGGCCAAGGACGTCTACGTCTCGGTGAAGGTCCAGCCTTACAGCGCCCGCATCGGCATCATCGACCGCGCAGCGTGCGCGGGAGGTGCGTCTCGGCGAGCGAGACCTGCTCGTCGATGAAGTCGGCGAATACGTCGACCCTTGTGTTCACGTTGCCTAGACCGCAGCTCGCGTTGGGGTCCCGGGTGTGCGAGCTGATGCCCGCGATCTTCTCCTGCCCGTCGATCTCGATGAGCACCGGGCCCCCTGAGTCGCCGAAGCACTGCGACTCACCCGCGTCACCGAGCGCGTTGAAGGTCGAGGCGCTGACCTCCGAGATCGTGACCTCGGCCATTCGCTTCACCAGCGCCGTCCGGCTCGCGCGGTCGTCCTCGGCGACCCCGTAGCCGATCGCTCGCGCCGAGCGCGTCCCGGAGAGAGGCTCACGGTTCAGCTCGAGCGGGCGGATGGCGATTCGACGCTCGAGGATCAGCACGGCGACGTCCGGGCCACCCGCCGGTCCGTAGCCGGGGTGTGTGATCACCTTCGACACCGCCAAGGGCCTGCGGCCCACATCGAGCTCGGACCCGGTGAGTACGCCAAAGATCGGCGCGTGGATGCCGATCCGCGCGAGGCGCGAGCTCTCGACGCAATGTCCGGCGGTCAAGACGACCGTCGGGGCGATGACCTCCCCAGTGCAGATCGAGCCCCGGCTTGGGTCGTTCGCGTCGGTGGTGTAGAGCCCGACGACCGCGCGGTCACCGCGATCGAACTGTCCGCCGATGATCTCGCCGTCGGACCACTCGTCGCCTGCATCGACCCCGCCGCATCCTGCGGTTGCGCAGACGGTGACGAGCGCCATCGAGACCGCGAAGCGGACCTTCGGTGAATGAGTATTCGCGTTGGGGGGTATTCGTGACTGATCGCTGGACTTCATACTTTGGCTCAGTTTCTCCGGCCTCGCCGGCTGTCGATGACAGTTACAGTCCGCTGCAGGCTTCGAACGCCGCCGTGCAGCCCGCTCCCTCTCGACACTGCTGGCACCCCGCGGAGTCGGAGCCCGAGCACTGTCGAATGCAGTTGCGGACACTGCAGGACGTCACCTCGACGTAGCAGGTCGCGCAGCCGGGGCTGAGTCCAACGTCACTTTCGACGCAGCGCCGCATGCAGCTGGACCCGCCGAAGCAAGATCGCGCACACTCGGTGATCGCGTCGCTGACGTTCGAGGTGGCGTGCCGCTGGCTGTCGGCGGCGTTGGTACACGCGCCGCTCATGGGGCGCGAAGTTTCACGCCGAGGGCGAGTCCGCGCTCCCGGAGGTCCTCATCCACGCCCAGATGCTCGATCGACTCACGCGTGTGCTCGCGTCGGACCATCGCGTGAGCGAGGCGTGCCGCGCGCACTGGAAGACCTTCGAGTCCCAGCCAGGATTTTGGGACGAGCTCAACGTCTTCGAGCGGGCGAAGCTCGTCTCGGTGAACCTCGGCATCGATAAGTACAACGAGACCCACCGCTCTGGACAAGTCGACCCCAATACGCTGGCGGGCATCTTGCCGCTCAACATCATGGAGGCGTGGACGGTGGATCAGTACTGGGCCGCCACCGGGCCGCCAGAGGCGAGGCGCGGGCACGCCGACAACGCGTTCGCAGGTTGGGCGCTCGCGACCCACGGCCCCCAGGGCGAGGGGCCCGCGACGCTGTCCCCCGACGGCAAGATGATCGAGCTCCACCAGAAAGCCACCAAGTCCTGGGACGACCTGTACGCGACGTGGAACATGGGGTTCGTCTTCGGCGTCTCGGGCGACCTCAAGTATCTCACGAAGCTCGTCATCCCCGAGGTGAATGACTACGCGGACAGGCCGGGTGAGTACATCAACAAGCGCGCGATCGCGCTCCACCTCACCATGATCAACAACGCGATGGAGGGCCTGAAGGGTTCGCGAAGTTATGTGAGCTGGGCGGACCCCGAGCTCGGCGCGCTGTGGGGGACGACCAACGCGGAGAGCGCGAAGTCTTACGCTGCCGAGGCGCGCGCGCGCTCTCGCTGAGGCGCGCTCACGGGGTGACGGTGAAGCGCACGAGCAGGAGCGGCTCGCCGGCGACGTTGGCGGCGCCCGAGCCGATGATCTCGTCGCCGAGCACCGTCAAGAACCGCATGCTCAGCCGCGCTCGGCTCGTCGCCGCGCACAGCGTCCCTCGCGGGCTCAGCTGGCCGAGCGCTCCGAAGTCGCCCCCGACGAGCAGTCGCTCGCGGAAGGGGAGCAGGACTCGGATCGGCACCGCGAGCGGCATGACGCGATGGGGATCCGGGAGCTTCTCGAAGCCGAGGCTCTGCGCGCGCACCCTGTCTAGAGTGCACCGCCGTCGAGGTGCACTAGCTAAAACGGCCGACCCAGGAGAGCCGCCGCAGCAGCGCGGTCTGCGGGGTTCATGAGAACCCACTCGTGAAGGATGCGCTGGGCGTCGTCCAGGCGGCCCACCGCGATCAATGACGCCGCGTACTGGATATTCGCGGCTCGGTTTCGGGGGTCCTTCTCGCGCAGCTGTGCGAAGTACGGGAGCGCTTCCGCGTGCCGCCTCGTCGCCACCAGGGCGAGGGCGAGGTTCGTGATCGCCGGAACGTGATCCGGCCGAACCGCGAGCAGCCCTCGCAGCTCGCCGATCGCCTTGTCCCAGGCTCCGATCCTCGAGTAAGCGACCGCGAGGTTCGTTCGCGTCGGCGCTGCGCTCGGATCCAGCCGAGCCGCGAGCTGGAGCGCCTCGATCGCCTTGAAGGAGTCTCCGATCTCGAGCCGATATGTCCCTTGCTGGGTCAAGGTCTCGGCGTCTCCGCGCGCGAGCGGGATCGCTTCGACCCCTCGGATCGCCACCGTCAGCTCCTCGGCCGTGACGGGGCGAAAAAACGCGCGCGCGAGGCCTCGCGGGCCGATGATGAACGTCGCAGGTAGACGGACCTCATCCCCTTGCCGAGCGAAGAAGGTACCCAGGATCTCTGGGGTCGCGCGGTAGACGGGATACTTCATGCCCGTCTCCTCGACGAAGCGGCGGGCGGCCGAGAGATCCTCGTCGAGGCTGATGCCGATCACCTTGGTCTTGCGCGCCACGCTCGTGAGCTGCGGCACCTCCTCACGACACGCGGTGCACCAGCTCGCGAAGAAGTTGACCACGACGACGTCCGCGCCGAGCGCGACCGGCTTTGGCTTTCCGCTGAGGTCCTCGAGGGTCGGCGGGAGCGCGTAGGACGTCAGCGGGGCAACGTCCTCCAAGCGCTCCGACCACCGCACGATCGGCACCTGCTCCACGGCCCCGCCCTCGAGGATCCGGTAGTGGCGGTCGGCGGCGAGTCGCTTGATCTCGTCTCGCTTGCCGTTGGGCCAGGTGACGCTCACGCTCGCGGAGGTGTCGTCTCCCAGGCCGAAGTGGAGAATCAACGGGACCCCCGTCGCGAACCCACTCGTCGCGGTGAGATAGTCTCTTTGAGCGCCCGACGAAGAGGTGACCACGACGGTCGCACCCAGGGCGTGATGCTGACTGGTCTTGGCCTCGAGAGAGAGGCGGACAAAGTGACGCGGGCGGCTCTGGTTCTCCAGCAATCGCAGCCGCTGGAGGCTCACGACCGCCAGGTCGAGGTCGCCGTCGCCGTCGTAGTCGAACGCGACGTTCGCCCGTCCATCATCGTCGAAGTCGAGCCCCGCGCCGTACGCGACCTCCGGATAGTGCTTGCCGCGACCGACGTTGAAGAACAAGCGATCACGCTCGAAGCCGCTGAAGATCATCGGCTTGCGGTGCATCTCCCTGTAAGAAGCAGCGTCCTCGGGGCGCATCTGGCCCTTCTTGTTTCGAGGTTCCTGCGCGTCGGCGACAGCCTGCCGCCAATCGAACGTTCAGTTGTCGGGCGCATCCTTGGCGGCCGGATCAGGGTTCGTCGCGAGCCCATTGGTCACCCACAGCTCGCGGTCACCGTCGTTGTCCAGATCGGCGAGCACGCTCCCCCAGGCCCACAGCGCGTTATCGACGTGAAGCTCTCTTCCGATGTCTCGGTATGTGCCGCCGCCTTCGGAGGAGTAGACGCTGTCACCGCTCGCCATCGCCAGGAGGCGCGCGTGCTTCTCGGGGCCCAGGTCGGGTGTCACTGCGAGGACCCTGTTTCCCGCGTAAGAAAACATCTTGGAAACGTGAACGTCGAAGTCGCCGTCGCCGTCGAAGTCACCGATGCTGATGCCCATCGAATAGCCGGGGCTCGTCAGCGGCGGAAACGCCTTCTTCACGAGCTTGGCTCCGACGCGGACGTACAGCTCGCTGTCTGCGAAGTCGTTGAGTAAGTACAGGTCACGGCGCCCGTCCCCGTCATAGTCGAACCAGTGTCCCAGGAGCGTGCGACGCGTCTCTCGATCGAGGCCGACCTCGTCGGTGGCGTCCCGGAAGCGGAGCGCACCCTCGTTCAGGAAGAAGCGGTTTCGCCCGCCATCGATCGAGTCCTGCTGGTTGTTCACGACGTCGGTCTTGCGCAGCCCGTAGTTGGAGACGAAGAGATCGAGCAACCCGTCACCGTCGAAGTCCTCCGCGGCGATGTGAACGAAGCGGTCGTCGCACCTCGCGTCGACGGGAAGGCCGCTGCCGCTGTCTTGCATTCGACCCTCGATGACCCGGTAGATCGGGATCTGCGAGGGCTTGCCGCACTCCAGCGGCTCCGTCCCCACGAGCTCCTCCTTTCCGTCGTTGTCGAGGTCGAGGAAGACATAGAACATCGCCGCGCTCTCGGACGGGATCAAGCTCGACTGCGGGAGCCGATCAAAGCCTCCCCGTCGGTCGTTGCGGAACAGCGAGAACAAGCTCCCCACGTTGTAAACGAGCAGGTCGAGCGCGCCGTCGTGGTCCCAGTCCAGAACGGTGAGACCACCGTTGTTGATCAGGTTGACGTTGCCGAGATCGGTGAGGACCGCGCGCTCTTTCTCGGGCGCTCGAAGCAAGCCGACGCCGGCGAGCGCAGAGACATCCACCAGTTGAGGACCCTGATACTCGGTGAGCTGCAACCTCGTGATCTCGAGCTTGGCGATGCTCCAGGGCGCCGCCGAGACCTCGACGGCGACCTTTGCGTTGAGCTGGATGGCCCGGCCGCTGTCCGAACGGCCCGCGACCAGCAGATCCATCCTCAAGGTCGCGGCCTTCCCATCGACGGCGACGTACGTGTTGTACGGCTTGACCTTGCACCGATCGACGCGAGAGAGAGCCGATAGAAGGGTCGCCAGACGTGCGCCGAACCCAGCGGCATCGACCAGATCCGCGCCCGCGTCCACGGTCCCGATCGAGACCTTGACCGGCTCATCTGCAAAGTCGAGCGGCTCGAGCTTGCGCGGCACGCGCGCGCGCCCAGTGGCGGAGAAGAGCTCCGAGCTCGTGGCTGCCTTTCCCGCGGTCAAGCGCTGGCAGAGCCCCTTGTCGAGGACGCCCTGGATCTCGCTCGATGTGCGCTCGGAGCGGTCGACGTTACGGATGAACGCCGTTGGAAACGAGATGAAGGGGCGGTCGCCCGCGTCGGGATGCGCTTGTTGCGGGTCGCTGCGCGCGCATGCGAACGCGGTGAGCGGCCCCACCAAGAGCGCGAGACGGCGTCGCATGCGAAGAGTCTCCTCTCTATCGGTGCTGGGCGCGAGCCCCAAACGGGAGCACGTCGAGCACGTCCCACCATCGACGCCGTTGGTCCAAGCCACCGGATAGTGGGCGAGGCGATCGATGCGTTCGGGAGCATTTCCTACGGATTGCGGGCGAAGACCTCGAAATGGGCGGGGCCCTCGCCGGAGACCTCGATCGCGATTCGATCGAGGAAACGAGGGATCAGGTCGACCTGGGTCCGCGCGTGCGAGCTGGCATCCAGCGCACGAAAGCGTCCTCCGCCGGCCAGCGCCAGCGGGAGGAGGAGCTGGTCGGCGAGGTGCTCGCCCACCGGCACGCCCTCCATCTTCAGGTAGCGCTCCACCTCGTCGCAGGCGCGATCAGCCACCGCCTCGGCGCGGACGCCGCGCTCGCCGAACGCTGTCACCAGCTCGGTGACGTGCGCGCTCTCGACCGCGATCGAGAGCACGTTTCCGGGGCCGTTGGGCGCCTTCACCCCGCGGATGTGGCACTCGTCCGCCGCGAACCCGAGGCGCTCGCGCACGCGCGCCAGCTCGCGCTCGGCGACGTCGCCCGGGAGCGCCGAGATCACCGCGGTCGCGCCGCGCGACACGACCGCCCCACGCTGCATCAGATCGAGCGGCACGAGCGTCGAAGGCTCGACCGTCGCGACGATGCGGCCGCCGCCCGCGGGATGGAATCCGTGCACCTCGAGCGCGAGCTCGACGCGCGCGCCCATGCGCCGCAGGACCGGGAGGAAGCTCCGCTCCAGAAAGTCGAAGGTCGGCGCGAGCGGGTTGTGGGTTCCGCCCTCGACGATCAGCGTGCTCGGCTCCCGCGCGCGCAGCAGCGCCGGCAGGACCGTCTGCAGCACCAAGGTGGTGCTCCCGGCGCTGCCGATCTTGAAGTGGTGAGTACCGCCGATAATATCGGTGGGCGCGAAGCTCAGCGCGGTCGAGCCGACCTCGTCGCCCGAGACCTTCGCCGCGCCGATCGCCGCTGCTGCGCGCACCGCCACCAGGTGCTGGCGCATGAGCCCCGGCTTGCGCCGACCCGCGCGGATCTTCTCCACGCGGATCGGCGTCCCGGTGATCAAGGCCAGCGCCAGCGCGGTCCGCAGGATCTGCCCGCCGCCCTCGCCCATCGATCCATCGATATCCATCGCATCATCCCTTCACGCAGAGCACCTGGCGCAGCGTATGAACCACATCCACCAGATCTGACTGCGCCGCCATCACCGCGTCGATCGACTTGTAGGCCGCCGGCGTCTCGTCGATCACGTCCTCGTCCTTGCGACACTCGATCCCTTCGGTGGCCTTGGCGTGATCCTCGAGCGTGAAGCGCTTTCGCGCCGCCGTTCGTGACATCGCGCGCCCGGCGCCGTGGCTCGACGAGCAGAACGAATCCGCGCACCCCTTTCCCCGCACGATGTACGAGCGCGTTCCCATCGACCCCGGAATGATCCCGAGATCGTTCTCGCGCGCACGCACCGCGCCCTTGCGGGTCACCCAGACGTTCTCGCCGAAGTGGTGTTCCTTGGCGATATAGTTGTGGTGACAGTTCACCGCGGCGCCATCCACCGAGAAAGGCGGCAGCGCCTTCTCCATCGCCGCCAGCACCGCCGCCATCATCAGCTCGCGGTTCGTCGCCGCGAAATCCTGGCCCCAGCTCACCGCGGCGACGTAGTCATCGAAGTGCGCCGAACCCTCCGCCAGATAGGACAGGTCCTTTTCTGGCAGGTGGATGAACCAGCGCGCCATGTCCTTCTTCGCCAGCTCGATGAAGTACTGCCCGATCCGGTTTCCCACGCCGCGCGATCCCGAGTGCAACATCACCCAGACGCGCTGCGCCTCGTCGAGGCAGAGCTCGATGAAGTGGTTTCCGGTTCCGAGCGTTCCGAGGTGCGCCATGTTCACGCCACGACCGATCTTGGGGTGCTTCTCGGC
>Ga0335397_10012088_pt1 | contig 10593 bp, 4 predicted proteins | sample MAT04_FD_205740 | JGI IMG/M metagenome (GOLD analysis project Ga0335397, IMG submission 205740) | Freshwater microbial communities from Lake Fryxell liftoff mats and glacier meltwater in Antarctica - MAT-04 (spades assembly) (version 2) ...
CACATGCGTGCGTCCATCAGATGGCCTCGTCGTCGTAGTTGGGCAGGGGCGCGTCGAAGTCGATCGCCCCTGGTTCGTGGTCTGGGTTTTGGGGGTGGGCGTCACGGGGGTGGACTCGCGGTAGCCCGGAGGCGGCGTGGTCGTGGAGGGCGCGGTGGGCGTCGGCGACTTCGGCGTGGTCTCTCTGGGACTGCTCCCATCGCAGTTGGGCGGCTGCGAGCTTGGCGCGCCACTCGTCGGTGCTGGGGGCGGTGGTGAGTTCGCCGATCTCGTCGATGATCTGGCGCATGATGCGGGTCTTGTTGATCGACTTGTTCCCGCCGCGTTCCTTGATCCGTTGCAGTGCCCGGTCGCGGACGACGTCGACGAGCGGCGCGTGGATGAGGTGGCGGCCCTTCCAGGGCACTTCGTGGATCCGGTCGGTCTCGGGGTGGCGGAACCACAGCCGGGTGACGTCTCGCGGGTCGATGTGGAAGGGCAGTGCGTGGTCCTGCGCCCGGAAGGTCCCTACTCGCACTGCTCGGAAGTCCTCGAGGACCGGCGCGTCGTAGGTGAGGTTCTTGTGCTCGACTCCGGCGTGTCCGGGCGCGAGCCAGATGATCGGCAGGAACTGGTAGAGCAGGTCGGGGTGCTGGGGGATGAGGATGCGGCCGGTGGCGTCGGCCAGCGCGTCGTGCATCTCCAGTGGGGTCAACCGGATGCCGGGTGCACCGGGCAGGGTGAGTCCGTCGTGCGGCATCCGGTGGTAGTCCAGGGCGACCCAGCGGCGGAAGTGGCGCTCGAGCTCTTCGGCGGTCAGCAGTGGCTCGTCGGCTTCGATGCCGATGAACCGTCCGCGCTGGTGGATCGATCGGCCCTTGTAGCCGGGCACCTGTTGATAGGCGCGCTCGAGGTCTTCCATCTTGCGTTCGGAGTGCGGGTTGTCCGTGGGCTTCTTCCCCCGCGACAGGCGCAGCTCGATGCCGAACTGGTCCAGCAGCGCGCGAAAGTGCTCGCCAACGAAGATGCTGCCGTGGTCGCTGCGCAGGGAGGTGGGTGCCACCCCGGGCAGGTAGTGCACCCCTTGGATCGCTGGGTCGGGTTTGGCGGCGGGACGTCTGCCGATGTGGACGGGGTTGCCACCGAGGTCGAGGGATTCTGGGATGCCGCACCACCGGAAGTCGTCGATGGTGGTGCCGTCGACGACCATCGAGAACTGGCGCATCGCGTCGTAGACCAGCAGCCCGGCGTCGATGCCGCGTGCGCCGCGGGGGAAGACGCGGATGCCGTGGATGACGCGTGTGGCGATGGAGTGGATGACGCCGACCTCGACGTTGATGGCGCGTTCCCGAAGAGGGTCCAGGACGAAGTTGTTGGCCAGGGTGAGGTCGGTGCCGAGTTCGGATGGGTGATGGGCCGGGTAGCTTTCGTGGCCCGAGACCCGACGTAGCGACTTGGATCGCTGCGCACGCACCGAGGAGCCGGCGGCCTTCCAGTGGTAGCTGAGGAACTCCTGGGTCAGTCGGTCCGGCAGGTGCGGTGCGGTGACCCCGGCCTGTTTGAGGGTGACGCGGACCTGCCGTTCGATCTCCTGAAGGTTCGGCCGGCTCTTGGACCCGTCGTACTCCGCGAACTTCTCCAGGGCGACACGACGGAACTCGGGGTCTAGCGCCTCGAATCCCCGCCGGTCCTTGATGGACCGCCCGTCAACCAGAGCGCGGAGCCCGCCTTCGACCCACAGGGTGTCCCACCATTGCAGAGTCCGCAGCGCGATGCGATGGCTCTTCAGCTCTCCGTCGTAGACCCGCCGCATCACGGCCCTGTCGACGGAACGCTCGAAGCTGACGACCTTGCTCATCGCCTTGTACCGGGCAGTCAGGCTCAGCCCGAACTCATCACCGAAGGGGGAGAACGGTTCACCCGGCTGAGCCAGCTCGCGCAGCCCGAACCGGAAACCGGTGCGCGCCTCGAGGACGCACTCCTGTTTGAAGAGGGCTTTGTGCTGGACCGCCAACTCGAGCTGTTCCCACCACGGGGACAGCGAGGAGTGGACGGACTGCACGTCGTCGCCGACTGTCCGCGCCTCGATCTGGGTGTAGCTGACCGAGCGCACGGCCCCGGTCGAGAAGCGCAGCCGGACACCATGGCGCTCGAGCTGGGTCACAACGGCGTAGCCGTCCGCCGTGAGGATGCGGGCGCCGACGGTGAGCACGACGATGGCGTCAGTCAAGGTCGCGGTCCGCGACGGCGATGGGTGACTCGCGGTGGAGCGGCTGATCGAGGTCGATGCGCAGCAGCCCGGCCCAGACGTAGTGCCACATGGCGCTGGTCAGGTGGCCGGCCCCACGGTCGGCCTCGAGCACACTGCCGACCGTGGCGCCGGGCGAGGCGCAGATCGCGAGGAGCTCGGCGCGGGCGTTCGGGTACCACGGCATGGGTCTGCGGTAGGCGGTGATCCACCGAATGTTGTGCCGGTGCACCGGTGGCGCGCCGCCGTAGACCCGGTAGGCCCACCCCACCTGCTCACAGGCGGCCTTCGTCAGGTCACGAACCAGGTTGAACTTCTCGTCCTGCTTCTCCGGCGGCCTCACGTCCCAGATCGTCACCGCGCCATCACGATCGAGAACTAGCAGGTCGGGGGTGTGCACTCGAGCCTTGCTGTGCGCAGTGGCCAGTGACAGCCGCACCGGCTGGGAGACCATCCAGACGACGTTCGGGTCTCTGTCGAGTTCCCGCACCAGATCATGCTCGAGCCCCGACTCCACCCGAATCGACCCGCTCAGCGTCACCGAGTGGGCCTGCACTGGGATGTGGCGGCTCTTCTCCGTCGACCTCGGAGTCCGGATGGACAGGAGAGCCCGGGGATCAGGCGGCCCGAGCGTCCAGTCCCACGCCGTGGGGCCACCGGCGAGCCGAAAGGTCCACGTCGTCACCCGCCCCACTGAGGCTGGCCGCGGGCGCGCGGCATCCATAGACTGACCCATGACGGTCCTTCGCTTGTCCCAACTTGCATCGGGTCCGTCGCAGAGGGCGTATCGGGTACCAGCCGATGCGCCCTCACTCTTGTCGGGCGCAGGCTTCCACTCCGGACCTAGGGCGAACGCTACTCAAACGCCCGCGGCAGGGCAAGAGCGCTGGGGACCAAAGTTGAGTCGTAGGTTCCCAGGGTGAGATGAGCTCAAGCGATGCACGCCGACACATCACCCGAGTCACTTGCTGCGATTCGTCAACCACCGTCAATACGCGCAGGTCAACGCTGCTCGTCATATCTTCCCGTAGGTTTGGGGACGGCCGGGAAGATACGACTCAGGAGGACTAAGGTGAGCAACGCCACCCAGAAGGCGCCTGACCAGCGCCACGAACCGCGAGAAGTACTCATGACCCGGACGCTCAATGCGCTAATGGCCGCAGACCCGGGAGCATCCCCGGCTCGTGTGATCGAAATGCTCGATGTCTGCGTGCCGCTCGACGATGAGTACCGCTGCCTGAACCCCTCCTGCGCCAGCAAGATTGCGTGGCCGAAGGACAAGGGCCTGGGGCGCCCGAGACTCTTCTGCAGCAAGAGTTGCAGGCAGTCCCATGACCGGGTTCGGGCCCGGCTCCAGCAGGAAGTTGAAGACCTCACGTCGTTGAGGGACCGACTGGGAGTCACGAAACGAGAGCGCGAGCAGTTGACCACAGCGATCGGGCAGCGCCAATGGGCCCTCGCCCGTTTCGCACCTTTGGTCGCGACATCGGGAACGAAGCGGTGATGACGCGCGCCTTGACTTGAACTGTGTGGCCAAGCAAGACAGGGTCCACCGCCGTGCCGCAGATGACTGCGGCAAGCGGAAGTGATGTTGGTCGAGCGTGGCCCTCGGTCGCCTCCTCAGTGTGGTCTCTGGACGTCCCCGGCGCCGTCGCACTCGTATCTTCAGGAGCGGCACACCTTGTCGCCGACGGGCTGGCGGCGAAGATTGCGCCACAGGGAATCGCTTATCTCGGTGGCGGCTCCCCAGCTGTGTGCGTTGATGCTCTCCAAGGCGGTCACGATGGCCAGCCGGGCGTTGTCAGCGGCGGGATAGGGCAGATCGGTGCGTTCACCGCCTCTCTTGGCGGAGCCGATTACTACACGGGGATCTGCCTGCAGGATCGCGACGCTGCGTGCACGGAGCGCCTTGGTGAAGGGCGTGACTGTTTCGACCTCGTCGGGTTCGACTAGCGCCAAGAGATCGGCGTCGCCGTCGATGAAGCTGGCAAGGGTGACCTGTCTGACAGGTGGTTCGGGTTGGCCCTGAGTCACCCATGGCCGGGTAACTGCGAGTTTCTGTGCCTCGCTCATCTGCAGCGTCCGCAGCGTCTGTCGGGCGGCGACGCCCAGAGGGCCATCGCCCTTGGAGAGTGGCTCGACGATGCGATAGGCCGCCGCCGCAGCGTCGGCCGGAGCTTCGCCTTCTTCCAGGCGTTTGATCTGGCCGAAGACTCTGCCCTTCAGCACCGGCCGCTCCCCGGCCAAAACGCTGAGCGGTTCGGAGATGTCAAATGGCAGCGGCGGGAGCCCGAAGGCCTCTAAGAGAATCTCCAGCAGTTCGAACCGGACTGCCGGTCGGGTCGCGCCGATACCGACCATGCTGAGGGCAGCGGCAAGCTCCACGCCGAGCCCCAGCCGGCGGGCCAGCGGGTCGGCACCCGGGTTGCGCACCATGTCGAGAAGCTGTTGTTGCAGGTGCGGTCGGTCGGTTGTGAAGCGACCCACGGCGAACAGCCACGCGTTGCGCCAGTGCGCCGATGGCGCGATCGTCTGCAGCCGTGCCAGCGCCTCAGGTTCGGTTCCGGTGGTCAGGGCGCGGGCAGCCATGTATTCCTGAAGGCTGCGGACCTCAAATCCGATGCCAGTCCCCTTAGGAACTAGGAGCACGAGGCGCTGGGTGGCCGTTCGGGCAAGACCCGCGGCTAGATGCTCGGCCTCTTCCTTGCCGTACCCGGCGGTGGTGAAGTTGAGTGCCGCTAGCTCTCGCAGCTTCGTCTCCGGCAAGGTGGCATCGAAGTTTCCGGAACCCTCGCTCAGCCGCTGTAGTTCGAGCCCGCACTGCTCGTGGAGTTGGTGGATCTCGGCCCGGTAGTCGCTCAGGTCGCCCGCGACGCTCTTGGACTTCGCGGCCTCTCGTTTGTAGATGGCCTCGTAGTAGGCGTTGAACAGCAGGTACCGATCTCGGGGCGCGTGTCCGTGCTCCGACAGCAGCAGGGTCATGATGGTTGCCTGCAGCGGGGTTTGTAGGAGTCGGGCAACGTTCTCCTCGCGGCTTGCCTCAGCGAGCCGATCCAACACCCGAGTGCGTTGCTCTTCGTCGTCGCCAAAGTGCTCGCGTGCGAAGCGTCCGGCATAGGCGATCGCCTGCGAGCTAGTGAGTGGTTCGAGCCGGACGTGCTGGATGCCTGGGATGTCGAACTCGTTGTCATAGCCCTGTGGCCGGGTGGTGATGACAGTCAGCAAGTCGCTCTGCCGGGATGCGGCCTGAGCTAGGAACCCGGTGACGTTGTCAAACACCTGGCTCCGCGCCGTTGCCGCGGCGACCTCGTCGAAACCATCGAGGATGAGCACCCAAGGCCACTGTTGAAGCCATGAGAGGAGTTGTGGCGCTGGCACCCGATAACCGACTCGGTCGGAGACCACAGTGGTGATGGTCTTTAACAGAGGCTGTTCGGCATCGATCTCGGCTAGGTCGATGCGGATCGGCCAGCGCCGCTTCCGTGGCAGTCGGATCCGTTCCCGGGCCGCCCAGGCCAAGCTCTTGGCGATGATCTCAGCTGGCTGGGGACCGTTGCGCTCGGGGTTTCCCTCGAGCAGCGCTACCCGGTACATCTGGGCCAGCAGATTGGACAGGGTCGACTTGCCCTGTCCTGGTCCGCCCATTAGCAAGTAGGTCGCGTCAGGACCACCGACGGTTCCAGGGCGTAGATCGGCGTCACCGAGGTCAATGAGTGCTCGGACCGCGGTGCGCTCGTCGGTTCCGGCCACCGCAGCACAGGGCAGGTCGACCCCGACCTGCTCGAGCGTGAGGTTGCCGGTCCCACCGGACTCGGTCAACCGGACATGCCGTTGGCGGACCAGGTTGTCACTCGTGAAGGAGCGCACGACGTCAGAGATGCTGGCGGCTTCGCCTTCGAGCAGTTCGTGCAACTTGGCCAAGACATCCCCACTGGTGAGCAGGGATCCGTAGGCGGCCCGAATGTCTCGGGAGTTGTCGAGCATCCGGCAGATCTTGTCGTGATGCCACACCATCCAGCCCTTCATCTTGAGGGCCTTCGTTCGAGCTGTCAGGTGCGCTTCGAGCCGGTCGATCCCGCCGCCCCCCGCCGCGGCGGTCAAGACCACGTTGCTGGCGATCACCAAGTAATCGGGGATGTCGTTTTCTTGGCGCCGGGCCGACGTCTGGCTCTCCCACTCCTTCAGCTCACGCTCGACCGTCCCAATGAGCCAGTCCTGGTCGGCCGAGGTACCCAACGGTCTTGCCCGAAACTTGGATTGGAGAAGGACGTACCCGCTCCAATCCAACGGGTCATCACCCAGCCGTGAGATCGCGCCCCGGAACGTCGCTTCGCGTCCGCCGTCAGGCCCAATGCCGAACTGGCTGACGCGCACTCCGAGGAAGCGCTCGAACAGGGCCGCCGTCATGTTCTCGAAGTCCAGCGAACCCAGGTTGGTGAGGTTGTAGTCCACGAGCTCTCTCTATTGTGGTGATCGCCAGCGTGTGCCGACCATGATTACTTGTCGCCGCCCACATTTGGCGAGTCCGAGTCGACACGTCTTGCCCGCGATTTTGACCAGCGCGGAGGTGGGCTGAAGCGCTCAGTCACATGGCCCGGCTCCCAGGCCCCGGACGGGGGGGCCCATAACTGCGTGAGGCAACTTCCGCCTTTTCCATAACGCGGCGTTTATGTTACATACGAGGTGTCGCTGTGCAAGATTGGCTGCATCTCGACAGCATCTCGACACTGCATCTCGACAAACAGGTCAGAACCCGCCGTCGCGGGCCATGTTGTTGAACCGCGAGTAGTGGCCCTGGAAGGCCAGCACGATGTCCTTGGTCGGGCCGTTGCGGTGCTTGGCGACGATGACGTCGGCCTCACCGTCGCGCTCGGGGTCGGAGCGGTCGCGGTGCAGCAGGATCACGAGGTCGGCGTCCTGCTCGATCGAGTTGTGCACCGCAATGCCGTTGGCCACGAAGTTGTGGCAGTCGAGCACGGTCGCGTCGTAGACCTCTTCGACCCCGTCGGCCTCGACGGAGACGACCTCGTCCCATAAGACGTCGTTGACGGCCATCATCTCGAGGTCGGCGTCACCCAGAACCTGCGCGACGCGGGCCAGCCGGGGGCGAGACGGCGGGGTCGCGTAGATCGCCGAACCGCAGTACTGGGCGCCCAGTGTGGCCTGGAACTCCCTGGTGGTGATGCCGTGTGCGGACATCGACTCGCGCACGTCGTCCCAGACCTGCTGGGGCACCGTGTCGACGTTGGTGTTGGCCGTCGTGGCCCGGACCATCTCCAGCAGTCGAGCTGCTGCGACGCCGCGCTCGCCGTGCACCCCGATCTCCTGGAGGAAGCGGCGCTGGCTGTCGACCCCGGAGATGTCGATCGTGTATCCCGATCGGTGGCCGGCCTTGCGGGTGACCCGTAGTGCTGTCTGGATGCCGAACCGGAGCAGGAGGCGGGACACGTCGTCGACGAGGCGTCGCGAGGTGGAGGCGTAGTAGATGCGCCCTCCACGGTTGTCCTTACGTACCGTCACGGATCCGTCGGTGGCCCACAGGTGTCGGAGGAAGAGGCTGATCTGCTCCGTCGGGAGGCTGGCCACCGGGGCAGGCACGAACGTCTCGTGCGACCGGGCACCGAACAGGCCGAGCTCGTCGAGCCACTCGGCGATCGGGTTGCGGACGCCGTGCGTGAGGCGGAAGGGCGCCCGCAGCCGCAGCGTGCTGCAGCGCGCCGCGGGGTCGTCATCGCGCGCCGCGGGGTCGTCATCGCGCACCGCGACGACGTTGAAGACCAGCGCTGCCTTCGTGACCGCCTCGAGGTTGTGTTCGTCGATGCTGGCGTAGCGCAAGGACTGTCGGCGCACGAAGGAACCGTCGCCGATCAGGTGGGCGAGCAGGACAACCCGTGCGTCCTCCCAGTCCGTGAGGGCCTTCGGGGAGGGGACGTGGCGTGGAACGGCGACGCGGTCACCCGGGCGCAACGCCGCGAGCGGCTCCCACCCTGAGTAGGTCAGGAACGGGTGGTTCTCGGTGGCGCGCAACGTCTTTCCCGAGGACAGCGTGAGACGGAAGACCAGAGCCGTCCCGGTAGAGAACGCGTGGGTCATGGTGCGCTTGGTGTAGCGCAGGCCGTCATCGAGGGCCCAGACGGAGATGTCACGCTCGCCGCTCGCACACAGCTCGCCGATCGTCGTCTCGGCACCGGTGTCGGCCCGCAGGATGCGGGCGTCTGCGGGGAGGCAACCCGACTCGCGCAGGTCGGACATCTGGGGCCGCTTGTCGGTGCGCTGCTCGGGGCCACGGTTCAGCTGGCTGATCGCGATCACCGGCACCTCGAGCTCCTTGGCGAGCAGCTTCAGCGCCCGCGAGAACTCCGAGACCTCCTGCTGGCGCGACTCGACCTTCTTGCCCGAGCTCATCAGCTGCAGGTAGTCGATGATGACCATCTTCAGGTTGTGCTGCTGCTTGAGCCGGCGGCACTTGGCCCGGATCTCCATGAGGGACATGTTCGGGCTGTCGTCGATGAACAACGGGCTGTCGGAGATCTTGCCCATGATCCGGGCGAGCTTGTTCCACTGGTCCTGGCTCTTCAGGCCCTTGCGCAGGTCCTGGAGCTGGATGGTTGCCTCCGCCGAGAGGATACGCATCGTGATCTCGGTGCGGCTCATCTCGAGCGAGAAGACGGCGGTGGCCAGGTTGTGCTTGATCGCAGCCGCGCGCGCGATGTCGATCCCCAGGGTGGAGTTGTGCGTCGGGACCATGGATCGACCAGCGAGGTAGAGATGCTCGTCGTCGGCGACCTCCACGCAACGCACCGGGACCGATGGTGCCGACCGCACGTCGACGATGAAGCGCGAGTTGCGGCGCTGGAACCGCCGGCCGGCACGCTCCTTGTGGAGCTGCATCTTCCGCGACAACCGGAAGACGGGCTCGTCGGAGCTGAAGGTCAGGGTGAAGGCGACGGAGCTGGCCTCGGACCGGCCGCCAACCGCCTTGCAAGAGACCCCGTACCGGTAGCCCAGACCGGCGACCAACTCCGCCACGTCATCGCACAGACGTTGACTCGTCGTGGTGAACTGCGGGCATCCACCCGCCGTTACCGTGCCGTCGGTGTCGAGCAGGCCCGCGAGGAGGGCCCGTCGCTGCGCCTCGCTCGCCCGCAGGTACTCGATCGGCATGTGTTTGTCACCGAGCACACCCGCGCGTCGCAGGAGTGCCTTCACGGTTCCGTGGTCGTCACGGCACCGCTGGCACTGACGCAAACCGGTGCACAGCTCCCCACAGTCAGGGCACCGTGGTTCGACCTGGAGTGTGCCTTTCGCCTCGCCCCCGCAGGATCGGCCGCAGGTCTTGACCTGGCTGGTCCGCGGCGTGAACTCGACCCCGCACACGACACAGCTCCGAACGAGAACGCCGGGCGTGGGAAGGGTGAGCGAGAACCGCATGGGGGACGCCTGGGGGGTGACCTGAAGCCCCTCGGCCTCCAGGAACATCACGATCTCGTCGTCGGCCGTGGTGATCTGCGCCGCCGCTGAGGTGCCGCCACCGAGCCAAGCGCCCAGGACGTACGGCGGCAGGGGCAGATCGGTCCGCTCGGGGAGCGTGAGCGGCTCCGTCAGCCGCACACTGTGGTTGAGCCGCCTATCGCCCGCAGGCGTCCGCAGGGTGGCGCCGATCTCCTCGGTGGTGCACACCGCGGCGAACGTCCCCTGGCTCCGCGTCCGGTTCCGGTGGTCGCGAGCCGCCAGGAACGAGCGGCGAGATGCGCGGGTGTCGGTGAGCCATTGGTGCTGGGCATCGGCGACGATGACGGTGCCGTCGCAGAACTCGACCTCGTAGCACGGGCGGTCGGTCATCACCTCGGTCGCGGCGACGACCTGGGTGGGACGGCCGTGGGCATCGACGAGCAGGTCGCCCACCTGGACGGCGCCCATCGTCGTCCACCCGGCGGGCGTCGGCAACGGCGTGTCGAGGGCGAGGGCCTTGCCCACGGCCGGTCTCGCCGCGACGACGATCATCTGGCCGGGGTGCAGGCCGTTGGTCAGCTCGTCGAGCTCGAGGAAGCCGGTCGGCACCCCGATCATCTCGTCGGTTCGCCCGGAGGCCGCCTCGATCTCGGTCAGCGTCTCGTCGAGGATGTCGCCGAGGACGTGGTAGTCCTCGCCGCCGCGCCTCTCGGCGACGTTGTAGACCTCGGCCTGGGCGCGGTTGACGATGTCGGCGATGTCGCCCTCGCCCTGCGCGTAGCCCATTTGGACGATCCGGGTGCCGGCCTCCACGAGCCGGCGCAGGACGGCCCGCTCGTGCACGATCTCGGCGTAGTAGCCGGCGTTCGCCGCGGTGGGCACGGCCTGGATGAGCTGGTGGAGGTAGGCCTGCC
>Ga0335397_10012089_pt1 | contig 10592 bp, 5 predicted proteins | sample MAT04_FD_205740 | JGI IMG/M metagenome (GOLD analysis project Ga0335397, IMG submission 205740) | Freshwater microbial communities from Lake Fryxell liftoff mats and glacier meltwater in Antarctica - MAT-04 (spades assembly) (version 2) ...
ACGTTGACCAATCGCAATCCTTACAGCGTGACCTACAGCGGGAACGGCAACACGAGCGGCATCGCGCCCACAGATAGCAATGATTATCTTGCGGCGGCGACGGTCACGGTATTGGGTAATACCGGTGGGCTGACGCGGATTGGTTCTACGTTCGCTGGCTGGAACACCGTTGCCAACGGCAGCGGCACGGCCTATGTGGGCGGCAACACGTTTGCGATCGGCAGCAACGCGACGTTGTATGCGCAATGGACGCCAATTTCCACTTTCAGCGTGACCTATAACGGCAATGGCAATACCGGCGGCTCGCCACCCGGCGACGTCAACGCCTATGTCGCAGGCGCAACGGTTACGGCGCTCGGCAATAACGGCAATCTGGTCAAGACCGGCTCGACCTTCTCGGGGTGGAACACAGCCGCCAACGCCAGCGGCACCAGTTACGCGGTTGGCACCACGTTTACGAATAACGCCAATGTAACGCTGTTCGCGCAGTGGACGCTAACTCCGACGTTCACCGTGACCTACAACGGCAACGGGAGTACCGGTGGCACGCCACCCATTGACGGCAATGCGTATGCCGCAGGGGCAACCGGGACTGTGGCCGGCAACACCGGCGTGTTAACGCGGGTTGGCTATACGTTTGCTGGCTGGAACACGGCCGCCAACGGCAGCGGCACGGGTTACGTGGGCGGCAACACGTTCGCGATCAGCGCCAACATGACGCTGTACGCGCAGTGGACGGCAATTCCGACGTACAGCGTGAGCTACAACGGCAACACGGGTGGCACGCCACCCATTGACGGCAATGCGTATGCCGCAGGGGCAACCGGGACTGTGCCCGGCAACACCGGCGTGTTAACGCGGGTTGGCTATACGTTTGCTGGCTGGAGCACGGCCGCCAACGGCAGCGGTACCAACTACGCTGCTGGCACCACGTTCGCGATCAACGCCAACGTCGCGCTATACGCGAAGTGGGCAGCACTACCGACATTCAGCGTCACCTACAATGGCAACGGCAATATCGGTGGCACGCCACCGACTGATGCCAATGCCTATGTCGCAGGAGCAACGGTCACCGCGCTCGGCAATAACGGCAATCTGGTGAAGACCGGTTTGACCTTTTTGGGCTGGAACACGGCCGCCAACGGGGGTGGCGCCAGTTACGCTGTTGGCACTACGTTCGCGATAGGGTCAGGCAACACGACGTTGTTCGCGATATGGGGCAACGCGGTCACCTGCACGCTGGACGTTGACGGGAACGGCTCAATTGATGCGTTGACCGACGGCTTGATCGTCGTACGGGCGATGTTGGGATTTACCGGTATAGCCGTTACCAACGGCGCAGTCGGAGGTGGAACCCCGACCCGGGCGACCTGGAACCTGATCCAGCCCTACCTCAATACGTACTGCGGCACGAACTTTTTGCCATAGATTCCGGGGGCGGAGGCAGGCTACTGCCTGATTCCCTTCGCCCGCCTTCACTGTTGACCGAACAGTATTGGAACCTTGCTGCTTTGTATTTTTCACTGCGCTGATTGCCAGTCAGTGGAAATCATGAGACACGACCATCAAGTCGGCGAGCAGATGGGACGCATCTTCCATGTGCTGCGCGACAAGATGCGTGATCGGGCCCTGATGCTCAAGTTTGCCGTGCACGATCATCAGACGGGACGCAATCAGCGCGCGGCGTTCCTTCTCCGCCAGATCGCGCCACACGATCACGTTGGTATTTCCGGTTTCGTCTTCTAGCGTGACGAAAGTGACCCCGCTTGCCGTGCCGGGGCGTTGGCGGCAGGTGACCAATCCGGCGACGCGGATGTGACGGTTCGTTGGGATTTTTTTCAAGTCATCTGCGCAGTAGATGCCTTTGAGCAATCCGCGCAGTAGCTTGAGTGGATGCACGCGTAACGTGAGCCCCATGCTGCGGAAATCACTGATGACTTCTTGACCCAATGTGAGTGGCGTGAGCGGCGCTTGCGACACTTCGTTTGCGCTGGGTGCCAGCGGTAAATCGGCGATGCGCGAACCGCTCGCTATCCAGCGCGATTGAATGCGGTTTCCCGCCAATGCCGCAAAGGCATCGGCGTCTGTTAGCGCGTTGATGGACTTTGCGTCAAGTCCTGTACGTTGTACGAGGTCGCGTATATCGGCGAAAGGGCGAGCATCGCGGCAGGCAACGATGTGGTTCGCAGCATCCTTGCCCATGCCTGAGATCACGCTAAATCCGAGGCGTAAAAAAGTCGCCGCACGCGTTCTTCTTTCAACCGCAGGACTGTCATAAACCAGCGTGCAATCCCAGTCGCTCTCATTGATGTCGACAGGCAACACGTTGACGCTGTTCTTCGCCGCGTCCTGTGTCAGTTGTGATGCCGAATAAAAGCCCATCGGTTGGCTATTAAGTAGCGCACAGCAGAACGCCGCCGGGAAATGAAATTTAAGCCAGGACGAGGCATACGCGAGAAGGGCGAAACTTGCGGCATGTGACTCCGGGAAACCGTAGCTGCCGAAGCCTTCGATCTGCTTGTAAATTGAGTTCGCGAACTCAAGCGAGTAGCCGCGCTCCAGCATGCCGTTGGTCAGTTTTTGTTCGAGATGACCCATGCCCTCCTTTTTTTTCCAGGCGGCCATGGAACGGCGTAATTGATCGGCCTCACCAGCCGTGAAGCCCGCCGCGACCATCGAGAGCTCCATCACCTGTTCCTGGAAAATCGGGATACCTAGTGTTCGTTTGAGCACCTTCTCCACTGCGGCGGAGGGATAGCTGACCTTCTCGATGCCTTGTCGACGTTTAAGGTACGGATGCACCATGCCGCCCTGAATCGGGCCGGGTCGCACGATGGCGATTTGCACCACGAGATCAAAGTAGTTGACGGGTTTCAATCGCGGCAACATGTTCATCTGCGCGCGCGATTCCACCTGAAAAACGCCCGTGCTTTCACCACGACACAACATGGTGTAAACGGCGGGGTCTTCTTTAGTGATGTTCTGCATGACGAACGGTTTTTGCAGTTGCTGGCTCACGAGGTCCAGTGCGCGACGGATGCACGAGAGCATGCCGAGACCGAGGATGTCTACCTTCATCAGTCCCAGCGCTTCGACGTCATCCTTGTCCCACTGAATCACCGTGCGGTCTGGCATCGCGGCGTTTTCAATCGGCACCAGATGGTCGAGACGGTAGCGAGCGATGACAAAGCCGCCGGGATGTTGCGATAGGTGACGTGGAAATCCGTAGAGCGCCTGTGTGTGTGCTACCAGTTGCCTGACGCGACGCACCGTCGGGTCAAATCCCATTTCGACGAGGCGTTCGTCCAGTTCGGATCGCTTGTCCCACCAGCTTAAATTTTTGGTGAGACGATCCATTTGGTCGAGCGAGAAGCCGAGCGCTTTTCCGACGTCCCGGATTGCACTTTTTGTTCGGTAGGCGGTGACAACCGCGCACAAGGCTGCCCGCTCGCGACCATATCGTGTGTAGATGTACTGGATGATTTCTTCACGGCGCTGATGCTCAAAATCCACGTCGATATCGGGTGGTTCATCGCGCTCTTTCGATACGAATCGCTCGAACAGAACGCTGGTTCGCTTTGGGTCAAGCTCGGTAATGCCGAGGCAGTAACAGACGGCGGAATTAGCCGCTGAACCACGTCCCTGACACAGAATGTTCAGCCTGCGCGCTTCTTTCACGATGTCGTAGACGGTGAGGAAATACGCCTCGTACTTGATCTCTGCGATCAGTTTGAGTTCTTTTTCCAGTAGCGCGCGGACTTTGTTGGGAATACGTTTACCGTAACGACGGTGAGCGCCGAGGTAGGTTTGTTCACGCAGATAGGTCGTTGCGGTGTGGCCTGGAGGTACGACTTCGTCGGGATATTCGTAGCGTAGCTCGTCCAGCGTGAAACGGCAGGTTGCAGCGATTTGCGCGCTCTCGATCAATAGCTCATTGGGGTAGAGATGAGCGAGTGAATTGATGGTGCGCAGGACGCGCTCTGCATTCTGTTCGACCAGCACACCCAGCTCATCGACGGTCGTTTTGTTGCGAATGGCGGTGAGAATGTCCTGCAACGGTTGGCGCGACTTGTTGTGCGCTAGAACGTCACCGCAGGCGGTGAGTGGAATGTGGTGAAGCTGCGATAACGCGTACGCCTGCTCGAAGCGCAAGGCGTCTGTGGCAGTGAGCAGTCGAGAGTAGCCGAGGGCGCGCGGGAGATGGGCGAGGGCGTTGAGCAGGGCTTCACCGTTGGTCGTCTGATATGCCGGGATGATGATCGCGAAGCACTCTCTAAGATACGCCAGATCACCCAGTTCTAGCTGATATTTGCCTTTGCTTTCGCGTTGTCTGGCGCGGGTAATCAGTGTCGTCAATGTGCCGTAACCGTGGCGGGTTTGCGCGAGCAAGATCACCGCGTTGCCATCGATTTCGAAGCATGAGCCGGTAATGATGCGGAAATCAGGAGCCCCTTTTTTGCTAACGGGCTTATCGTTTTTCGCACTGCACAACTCGCGCCATTTGACATGAGCGCGCACCGAGCCCGCCAGCGAACATTCATCGGTGATTGCCAGCGCACGATAGCCGAGGACGCACGCAGTCTCGACGAGTTCTTCAGGGTGCGAGGCGCCCACCTGAAAGCTGAAATTACTGCGGCAATAAAGCTCGGCGTAGACGGGAAGCATGGTGAAGTGAGCGGCGACGGGTGAACAGTGAGTAGTGAGCTTTGGCGGATGAGTCGTGTGCCTGTTGCCTCCTCCCTTTCAAGGGGAGGGTCGGGGTGGGGATGGGTTTTCGTGCTTCAATGTAGCCACAGCTTTTTAATGAAAGCCATACTGAACGAGGGATTAAGGCTATTTAATTAAGAAGTCGATATTCAATTTTTTATGCACTTATCCCCGATGTAGCCGCGCTTAAACGAAAAAGCTGATAGAAATTGTTTCGTTCAAATCAGGCAAAAACACCCTGCAAAAACCAGTCGTTGCGTGGTCGTTCGCGGTAGACCCATAGCGCACGATGATCGGGGGTTCTGGCGATGTAGTAATCGCGTTGTGTGCTGATGCTTCCGTCTGGATGCGACCAGTTTTCGGCAATACGTTCTGGCTGCTGCAAATAGATTGATTGTGTGAAAGCGGTGATCTCGCGCTCCGTCAGGCGTCTCGGGGGATCGACCAGCCACGCAGGACGAGTATCAGCGTTGTCGCCCACTTGCAAATTGCTGGCGATCGATTGCGCCAACGTATTGGCGGACTCAGGTAATGCATTGGCATTGCAGCGAGGCTGACGCAGTGCCCCGTCTCCCAGCCGCAGTTTGAGCAGCGTAGTCAGCGCGCTCCATTCGCGATCTCTAAGCCTCGATTTGTCGAAGAGATCGACGTCGGCAAACTGCATCGGCTCAATGCGCTCGCAGGCAAGACTGATGCTGGAGATTTCATGCGGAATCGGCAGTCGTTCGATGCGTGCATTAAAGAGGCGTAGCCAGTCTGACGCGAGGTGTATGCCGTGTGCGGCCTGTAGCGAAAATTCTGTCAGCTTGAGACTGCCTTCATGAAAACGGAATCTAATCGCCGCGCTCGTAGCCGCGCGACTCGTCAGGAAATCCTGTAATTGCAGCAACAGCGCTTCAACGCCCGGCATCCAGTGATCTTGCTCGCGTGCCAGATCAAGAAATTCAACGGTTTCAGCGAAGCGCACCACTGGCTGCCAGAACGGTAGAGTCTCTGTCGCTTGCCCGTACGCACGAGCCAGTGCGAGCGTCATCGCTGTGCCGTAACGACGGCTTAGCTCGGACGCGGGCAGTCGTCGAAGCGCGGCGAGGCCATGCAGATTGAGCGCATGCAGCTCGTCAATCAATTCGGTAGAAAAATCCGTGGTGTCGAGACTCAAGTCATCGAGCCACGGGGTGATGTTGTCGTCCACCACCAGCTGTCGATGCGCACGAGCGAGCCAGCGCGCGCCGCTTGCAGTGGGGGCGAGCACGACATGGGTACGCGTGTGTTGCGCGTGTGAGATGACTTGCGCTTGCTGCTGCAACGCATGCGTACCGCCGAACAGGGTCAGTGAGGCCGACACGTCAAGCAGCAGACCGAACGATTCGCTGATGTGTACGTTGGGAGTTAATCGACTGGTTGCTTCAGCCAGGCGCGTCAACAATGCGGTTTCTCGCATGGGTTCGCGCGGCAGCGTGATCAGCGCATCGGTGAGTGCAGTGGCCTCAGCCAAAGAGCTTTGCAGACTAATACCCAGACGCGCCGCTTTCTGGTTGCGTGCGACGATGCGTGGCCTACGTCCTTCGCGCTCGAAGATGGCAACCGGCGCAGACTCAATCAGCGTGTGCGAAAAAGCTTGCAGGGGGAGGGCGGGGATATAGAGAGCGAGCCACACGGGGCGAAAGCTAGTGCGTGCCTGCCGTGGCGTGCGCTGTACCTGATCGCGTGTAGGTGCCCAGTGGCAGGATTGCCGATGTTGCCGATGTTACCGATGGGTCGCGAGCTAATAACGAATCGGATATCAGTCCGAAAGTGGTCGCCGCATCAAGCTTTTGAGCCGCTCGCAACTGACCATACAGCCGCGCCTGCACCGAGGCGCGATCCAGCGTGATCAGCGGTCGGGTTAAGAGTCGCCCTCGGCACTTGAGCACCTGAAGACGGATATGCGTGTCATCCGCCGCAAAGCCAAAGCGCAACCAGGCCGGCGAGGGCTGCGACATAGAAGATTTGCCGCGAAAGTGGATTAGCATCGTCTCTCGCCCGAGTGTCGACAAATGCAGGCGACGCAGGGTTTCGGGTGCGCAGCTCATATGTGGGGGGCTCCACAGCACCACCATGCCTGGCAGGCCCGATTTGAGCGATTGTTCGGCTGACCATAGGTTTTCCTTTGATAATTTCGCGGAGGAGGAGGGGTTTATTTGTGTAATTCGTGACGCTTCGATACCAGCCTGATTCAGCGCCGGAGCGAACAGGGCGTGCGGCGCACCGATACACAAGATTGGACGTTTTTCCTGGGTCAAACGTGCCATCGCGGGCAGCAACAATGAGAGTTCGCCGCAACCCACGGTATCAGTCATGATCTCCGTCATCGCGCCTGTCGGCCAGCCGTGCCATGGAAGAAATGCGTCCAGCACTCCGAAGCTCGTGGCAATACCGGGGGCGACAGGCTTATGCTGTGTGTCTTGTACGTCTTCCGCGCCCAGCCGAACGTGATCACGCACAACGGGATGGTTTGCGGCCAGCTGATTATAGAAAAGCGCATTCATTACTGTTAATTTATACAGTAATTTGTGTCTGCTGCAAATGCTCTTTTGGGGCTTGCAGTGGAACACATAAAAGCCTAAAATGTTGTCATGCTGTCTGACAACTTTGTTTTTGAACGAGGCTTGATTCATGCTGCCGAAGGGTTGAGCGGCTCTGCGCGCGCACCGCTAAATGTGGTTGCGCGACCGCAATCGCTTGCCGATGAAACTTATCGCCAATTGCTGATGCAACTTGAGATGGGGCTGTGGGCCGTCGGCAGCAAATTGCCACCCGAGATAGCGCTGGCTGAATCGCTGGGCGTGTCGCGCCCGGTGGTGCGCGAGGCGCTAGCCCGGCTTAAGGCTGATGGGCGAATTGAGACACGTCAAGGCTCGGGCGCAATCGTTTCGGATCGAAATAAGATTGCGGCGTTTCGCTTCGCGAAAGCAGCCGGTGCCGAAGCGACTGACGCGCTCGATATCGCGGAGCGAGAAATGCTCGAGCTGCGCCAGATCGTTGAGTCCGGCGCCGCTGAATTGGCAGCAAAGCGACGCACCGATGCAGACGTCGCAGCGATCCGTGCAGCGGTGAATGCGATGGATGGTGCTTTGGAAAAAAAGAGCGACGGTTCCGACGTGGACGACGCATTTCACAACGCTATTGCCGCTGCGACACACAATTCACAGCTCACAAAATTCGTCGAATTTGTTGGCGCACAATTCTCAGCCTCGCGCAAGGCCACCTGGGATAAGACGGGATACGGCGTCGGTATCACCGAGGTGGGCCAGGACGATCATCGCGCGATACTCAAAGCCATCGATGATGGCGATGCAACCAAAGCAAAGCGACTGTCACATGCGCACGTGCAGCGTGCGATTGACCGCGTGGCTCGCCGAATCGATGAACCTGCTGCCATGACACACAAGAAAGACTAACCATGCAATCCGCCAGTTTTTTTGAATCCCTGGCAGCGCTCTTGCCCGCAGAAAATCTCAAGGTCGCGGAAGAGGATATGCGTCCCTACGAATGCGACGGCCTGTCGATGTATCGCGCGCTGCCGAAGTGTGTGGCGTTGCCGGAGGATGAGGCGCAGCTAGCCGCTGTGATGAAGCTCTGCCACATGCACCGCATTCCGGTCGTTGCTCGCGGTGCAGGCACGGGCCTCTCGGGCGGCGCGATGCCGAGCCCGGATGCGCTGCTCCTCTCGACCGCGAAGATGATGCGCATGCTCGGCATTGACGCGCTCGCCTGCACAGCACGGGTCCAACCGGGTGTGAGAAATCTCGCCATTAGCGAAGCGGTTTCGCAATACGGCCTCTACTACGCGCCCGATCCGTCGTCGCAAATCGCCTGCACGATCGGCGGCAACGTCGCCGAAAATTCTGGCGGCGTGCACTGCTTGAAGTACGGTCTCACTGTTCACAATATTCGCAAATTGCGCGTCGTTCTGATGACAGGCGACATTGTCGAAATCGGCTCCGACGCACTCGATTCACCGGGCTACGATTTGCTCGCGCTGATGATCGGCTCCGAAGGCCTGCTCGGCATCGTCACCGAAGTTACCGTCAAGCTCACTCCCAAACCGCAACTCGCACAAGTCGCACTCGCCTCGTTCGCGAGCGTTGAAAGTGCCGGTGCGGCGGTCGGCGAAATCATTGCTGCTGGCATCATTCCAGCGGGTTTGGAGATGATGGACAAAATCGCCACAGAAGCCGTGGAAGGCTTTGTGCATGCGGGCTACGACTTGAACGCCGCTGCGATTCTGCTATGTGAGAGCGATGGCACGCCAGAAGAGGTTGCCGATGAAATGGCGCGTGTGGCCGAAGTGCTGCGTAACGCAGGCGCGACCGACATCAAAGTGTCACAAAACGAAGCCGAGCGACTGCGCTACTGGAGTGGTCGCAAAAACGCTTTCCCTGCGACCGGCCGAATTTCGCCAGACTACTACTGTATGGATGGCACCATTCCACGTTCGCAATTGCCTCGCGTGTTGAATTTCATCGCAGAGCTCTCGATCAAATACAACCTGCGCTGTGCCAACGTTTTTCACGCTGGCGATGGCAATTTGCATCCGCTCATCATGTTCGATGCCAACGTGCCCGGTGAGATCGAGCGCGCAGAGGATTTCGGCGCAGAAGTGCTGGAGTTGTGCGTCGAAGTCGGCGGCACCATCACTGGCGAACACGGAGTAGGCGTGGAAAAAATCAATCAGATGTGCGTGCAGTTCTCACCAAAAGAATTGACGCGCATGCATGAGATCAAGCACGCATTCGATGAACACGGATTGTTAAATCCCGGCAAGGCGGTGCCGACGCTGCATCGTTGTGCTGAGTTTGGCAAGATGCGAATTGGTAAAGGCAAGCCCCTGCCGTTTGCGGATTTGCCGAGGTTTTGATGTAGTCCCTCCCCCCGAACATTGCAAAAGGGGGGAGGTTAGGTGGGGGATGGTTTTCGTTCGCGCTGCAGTGTGTCGTTTGCGCGAAAAAACCCATCCCCACCCCAACCCTCCCCTTGAAGGAGAGGGAGCTTAAGGAGATAGTTTTGTTGACCTTTGACCGCCCCACAGAATCTACAGTGAACTCCGCAGTCGAGTCACTACGAAGCGCCTATGGCGACCGCGCCGTCACCACCCACGCAGTGCGCGAGCACCACAGCCACGGTGAAGGCATGCGGGACGCAGCTCTCCCCGACGTCGTCGTCTTCCCCGAGACCAACGAGGAAATCGCAAGCATCCTGAAGCTCTGCAATCAGGCGCGCATTCCGGTCATTGCATACGGCACAGGAACCTCGCTGGAAGGCCACCTGAAAGCGCTGTACGGTGGCGTTTGTCTTGACCTTTCGCGCATGACGAAAGTGCTCGAAATCAACGCGGAAGACCTCGACTGCCGCGTGCAGGCGGGTGTTACGCGCGAGCAGTTGAACGCCGACATTCGCCACACCGGTTTGTTCTTCCCCATCGATCCTGGCGCGAACGCCAGCATCGGCGGCATGAGCGCCACGCGCGCCAGCGGAACCAATGCGGTGCGCTATGGCACCATGCGTGAAAACGTGTTGGGCCTGACGGTGATTACGCCCGATGGCCGCATCATCAAAACTGGCACCCGTGCCCGTAAATCAAGCGCCGGTTACGACCTCACACGGCTCTACATTGGCTCCGAAGGTACGCTCGGCATCATCACCGAAATCCAGTTGAAACTCTACGGCGTGCCCGAGCGCATCAGTGCGGCCGTCTGTCAATTTGCCGATTTGCACGGTGCGGTGAACACCGTGATCACCGCAATGCAGTTGGGCATCCCAATGGCGCGCATTGAACTGCTCGACGACATGCAAATGCAGGCGTGCATCAAGTACAGCAAGCTCGAAGGCCTCGCACCTGTGCC
>Ga0335397_10012090_pt1 | contig 10592 bp, 8 predicted proteins | sample MAT04_FD_205740 | JGI IMG/M metagenome (GOLD analysis project Ga0335397, IMG submission 205740) | Freshwater microbial communities from Lake Fryxell liftoff mats and glacier meltwater in Antarctica - MAT-04 (spades assembly) (version 2) ...
TGCGCTGCGGGCTGTTCACCATTTTCGGTTTATACATTGCCCTTATAGCGCCTACTCACGCGAGCTGGCTTACAAAATTCAGTCCGCGTTTACGGGAGGTCATTGAAAGAAAGACCGAGGTTGAATCGAAACTTCAGGCATTAGGAACGCCTCCGGCGGGTCAGGCCTTTCCAAATGTGGGGTTTATGCACTCCGAAAAAGTGACTCCTGAAGACGGACCGCGCTGGGTTCAAGTCGATCTCGGAACTTCCTGCTCGATGGATCATATCTCGCTTTTTCCAGTGAAGAACGACGATTACGGTGCAGGACAAGGAGACTCGGCTTATGAATTTCCGCGTCGTTTTCGTGTAGATGTTTCAGATGATTTCACATTCCAAACCTTCATCACGATATTTGCTCAAAACGATACCGATTTTCCTAACCCCGGAATTGCCCCCGTTACCTTTGCAACAAATGGAATAACCGCACGCTACGCTCGCGTCACGTCAGTCAAACCTCAAACGTTTGCGTTGGCAGAGCTAATGATCCTGCAGCGGAACCGGAACATTGCGTTAGGCTGTCAGGTCACTTCCAGCGGAGAACTCGCAGTCCATCCCCGCTGGAGTGTGGGAAATCTGGTGGATGGAAAGACGCCCCTGGGACCTCCAATCGTGCAGGACTTTCTAGACTATGATGGTCTGTATGCCGGCCCTTCCGAAGGCGATAAGCCGGTCTTTCTGGGTGTGGATCTTGGGCAGGAAGTGCAAATCGAAGAGGTAAGGATTCATCCTGTTCATGCACGGTTTAATCAAAACACGCCAGGTTATGGTTTTCCGAATCGGTTTCGCGTCGAACTGGCAGGCGATGCTGAGTTTCGGAATCCCATTATTTTATATGATTCAAGTTCAGAAAATTTCCCGAACCCTGGCAGTAATGTTCTGACTTTTGTAGCAGGGCAGAAAGCCCGGTGTGTCCGGGTGCTCCTTTTTGAAGGGGGAGGAGCGATTGATCGCCGTCGCTTTGGGTTGTCCGAAATCGAAGTGTATTCCCATGGAGTAAACCTCGCTCGAAAAGTGAAAGTGCTCGCCAGTGTGGATCCTGCGCCAAAAACCGGCTCCTGGCCCAAGTCCCTCCTGAATGACGGCTACACCAGTTTTGGGCGGCTTCTGGAACTGCCAGTCTGGCTGAATGAATGGAATCAACGCCGGGAGCTTCACCAGGAATTAGAAAACCTTGGCGCGGAATACCCGGTTCTCGTTACCACTGCCACCCGACGTGCTCAATGGCTCGGATTTGCAACGCTCGTCATCATGATCTCAACCATCGGATACTTCATGTGGAGAAGCCGACGCCTTCGGCAAAGCGAGCTCCGGCAATTTCGCCGTAAACTCACACAGGATCTCCACGATGAGATTGGAAGTAATCTCGCTGCAATTGGTGTTTTTTGCGAAGCCGCTGCGGAGGATGCAGCCCCAGGCGAGGAAAACTACTGGCGACGGGTGCATCAAATCGCCCGGGAGACCACCGATGCAATGCGCGAGACATTATGGATCGCCGGCGGTAACGAAATGGGCGTTGATCTCTTGAAGCATCTGCAACTGGCCGCCACCCGCATGTTGACGGGTCGGAAATTTGAATGGATCTCCCTCGTTGATTCGTTGCCGCCGGATTGGTCCGGAGATGCGCGGCGGGAAGTATTTCTGTTCTTCAAGGAAGCGCTTGCCAATGTCGTCCGGCACTCTGGATCCGATGCTGTGGATCTAGCCGCACGGGTGACTGATGGATGGTTTGAACTAGAGATTCGGGACAACGGCCGGGGGTTTTCGCCCGGGACAATTCGCAATGGCATCGGTCTGTATAGTCTTAAAGAACGGGGTCAGCGCCTGGGCGGAACCGTTCAGATCGAGACGGCCCCCGGTAAAGGAACGCGCGTTGTGCTTCGGGTGCGAATCACCAGCTAACAGTGTTGCAGCCAACCCCGCCTGAATGCAGGATAAGTCATGGCTTTAATTTGGTTGATCGAAGACAACGCCGCATTCCGCGAAGCGACACTCTTGATATTACGCCGGCACCCGGATCGTTTTACATCCCGTGCGTTTGAATCATGCGAAGCCGCATTCCCCTGCCTTGAGCAAGGTGAAAAACCGGAGGTGATTCTGCTGGATGTGGGACTGCCGGGTATGGACGGGATCCAGGGAATAGAACATTTCAAAAAATCACTCCCAGAAGCCAGCCTGCTCATTCTAACGGTATTTGAGGATGATGAGAAAATTTTCCGAGCGATCTGCGCCGGTGCTTCCGGCTATCTTCTAAAGTCTGCACCACTCAAAGATATCGTGATTGCAATTGACCAGGCCATCGCAGGTGGCTCGCCCATGAATCCCCGCATTGCAAAGCGGGTTTTGGCGATGTTCTCCACCGGGATGGTCCATGAGAAGAAGGACTATGGACTGACTCCACGCGAGCAAAGCGTGCTCGAATTCATGGCGGGTGGATTGGCGCGGAAGCAGATCGCGGAAAAACTGGAACTCAGCACCCACACCATTGGTTTTTTTATCCGCGGGATTTACAAGAAACTTCATGTCCAGTGCCAGACGGCAGCCATTTCTACTGCGATGAGGGCAGGGTTAATCCCTCCTAAAACAGAGTAGAATCAGTCACATTCTGGGAGCCAATGGAACCCGAAGGGTTCAAAGCGATTAGCCGTAGGTTGAGTCTGGCGAAGCCGAGCGATTGCCAAAAGTAACTTCCAGCTACGAGCGGTGCAAACGGTGCAAACGGAGCGCGGCTGTGTCCCGCAGGCGCGGGACCAACCGCAGCAATCCGAGCACGAGCACACATCCACCAGACTTTCCAATGTCTTCTCTGCAGCTCAGAAGGCTGCGACTGATCCTACGAACACAGTCGCGCTCCGGCTTTATCCGGAAACTATTTTCGGCAACTGTTCTAGTATTCGCGTTTCTTTTTCACTCCAGGAGTTGGAACGGCATAAATCCCGTTTGCGTCGGCGAGTAATGGAGCTGGGCCACCTTTTTGCAGCTTGTCCAGGTCGGGCGCGAACTCGTGTGGACAGTTCAGCATGTCATCGAAGGTCACCGTCTGACCGGTGTGTGCGGCCATGCGCCCCATTGAAGTGACCAGACTTACCTCCGCACCGCGTTTCACTTCGTTGAAAGGCGCGTTGTTACGGATGGCAGTGGTGAGATTTTCCCACTCTTCCTGATACGGATTCGCCTCCTCTTTCGGGCCCTGCCAGATGAGATCCTCGCTCTTGATATTCTGTCCCTTGAACAGCTTGCTCTTTGCGGGAGCGTGTCCGGCACTGGAAACAACGCCCATGCCCTTCGCACCATGCACGTAGGTGGCGAACTGATCTTTGCAGCCTTCCATATTGCGGCCTTCGAAGAAAAACTTGGAGCCATCTGCGAAAGTGTATTCGACGGAATAGGTGTCGAAGTTCTGATCAATGTAATCCTCGCGATAATGGCGACCGCCGCTTGCCTCGGCGCGGATTGGCCACGCGTTTTTCATCCAGCACGCCTCGTCGATATTGTGAATGAAGAAGTCGCTGTAACTGCCGCCGCTCGCCCATAGAAAAGAGTGGAAATTGCGGATCTGGAAATCGAGCTCGTTCATCTCCGCCGGGCGCTTCTCGGTGCGGAACATCGCGATGGGGGCTTGCTGACGGTATGCGCGCATTAGGATCAAATCCCCGATCTCGCCTTGTTGGATGCGATTAAACATCTCCTTGCGGGTGGGGCAATGACGGCACATCAGGCCGACGCCTACTTTCAAGCCCTTCTTTTCAGACTCTGCGCCGAGATCCAGCATACGCTTGGTGGTGGGGCCATCTACGGTGACCGGTTTTTCCATGAAAACATTCAGCCCCTTATCAATAGCATACTTGAATTGAACCCAGCGAAAAGCGGGCGGCGTGGCGAGAATGACAATGTCGCCGGGGCGAAGTGTATCCATAGCCTGCTTGTAAGAATCGAGCCCCAGAAATTTCCGGTCGCCGAGATCGATCTTGTCGGCGTGTGCTCCGGCTAGTGTCTCGCAACTCTTCGTGAGCTTGTCTTCAAAAGCGTCTGCTACCGCAATGAGCTTGGTCGGGCCGGTCTTGACCGAAAGTGCATTGCTGGCTGCTCCCGTGCCGCGGCCACCTGCGCCGACGAGTGCGATGTTGATGGTGTTGGTTTCTGCACCGTGGACGAAAGGAATGGAGACTCCGGCGAGTGCGGAGGCTGCAACGATCTTTCCGCTGTTGGCGAGAAACTGACGGCGTGAATGGGAGGGGAGGTGGATTTTTTCGGACATAGAGTGGTTTTTAGGATGATGAGGGCGGACGAGGCGAAACTGCAAAGAGCAATTGGCGCCTAACAACGCACCCAACTGAAAGATTGGTGAATGAACGAAAGAGGTTCATCCTCTACCGAGCAGACATGTTATTCAGCAGGCACACAATTTTTTCTTTGGTCTTTTTTGTCTTTAATTCCCAGATTTTTGCTGAGGAAAAGACGCTAGATTTGGACGTCAACAAGGCAATCCGGATGGCGCTGGCCAAGAACTTCTCGATCGAACTCGAGCGTTTCGAGCCCCAAAAGGCGCGGGAGCGGGAGCTGACGGCAAAAGGGAGATTTGATCCGGATTTCGAACTTTCGTTTCGACGCTCCGAGGATACGACACGCGATCAGTTCGTGCGCGATGAGCGTGGGGACGGGAGGCGTGTAGGTTTTAATTCGATCAATCAAGGGACGGTCTGGAGCGCAGGAGTGAACGGGGTTACACAATGGGGGCTGGGTTACGAGGTCGGCCTGGAAACGAATGAGCAGAGCGGGACGTTCAATGGATTCGATGACGATATTTCCACTACCGGCGTGATTGGAATTACGCAGCCGCTTCTGCGCGGGTTCGGTCCGGCGGCCAATCTGGCGGGTGTGCGGATCGCGCGGAATAATGTTCAGGCCTCCGAATGGCAGTTGAAACAGCAGGCGATGCAGATCATCACGGAGGTGATCAGCGTTTATAACGAGCTGTATTTTTCCAAGGAGAACCTGCTGGTGGCTACCCGTTCACGCGAACTGGCCCGGCAGCTTTTGCAGGACAACATCAAGCGTGTGGAGATCGGGGTAAAAACGCCGCTCGACGTCACGACAGCTCGCGCCGAGGTGGCTTCGCGCGAGGATGCGGTATTGCAGGCGCAACGTGATATCAAGGACCGGGAGAATTTCCTCAAACAGCTGCTCACGCGCGACATGCTGGAGCTGCTGAATACGAGCGTGGCGATTGCGCCGCCTATTTCACCAGGACCATCCAAAAGCGTGCTGGCCGGGGTTGCTGAGGCGCTGGAGCACAGGCCGGATTATCGTCAGACCAAGCTGGAGATCGAGAATCGGAATATCACGCTGGCATTTGAGAAAAACCAGAAGCTGCCGCGTCTCGATCTCGTCGCCAGCATGCGGATGCTCGGTTTCGATGATGACTACGGCACGAGCGCAAAGCGTGTCGGTGCGCGTGATCAAAGCGGATGGAGTGCGGGTGCGATCTTCAGCGTGCCGCTCGGAAACCGGGAGGCGCGGGGCCGGGTGAATGCGGCGCAACTCGATGCAGCACAGTCGCTCCTGAGTCTCCAGCGGTTGGAGCAGTTGATCATTGTGGAGGTGGATAATGCGGCGGGTGCGATTAGCACCTCGCGCAAACGGATTGAGGCGACGGCGGAGGCGCGCAAGCTTGCGCTGGAAAGCATGCAGGCTGGTGACTCGCGTCTGGTGGCTGGAACAGGGACAACCTTCGAGCTTCTTGAACTGCAAAAGAAGCTCACCGAAGCCGAGACCGCCGAGCTGCGCGCCCGCGCTGATTACAACCGTGCGCTTGCCGCGTTTCACTTCCGCACCGGAACGACGCTTAAGGTTCATGGCGTGACAGTGGAGTAGCTATTGTCCTCGCGCTCAAGTCCCGGGGGATTGCGAGCGATTAGACGAATGCGCGCTATGGATTTCATTACAGAGCGGGCTTGATCGAACTTTTCTGAAAGTTACCGTCCCCATCCATGTTGCAGCACTCCGCCAGCATCTTTAAAACCGCAAGTTTTACGCTGCATCAATTGCAGGGGGGGCAGCGGTCCGTCGCTGACAGAGGCCGTGGTTGTGCATCGCTACCGCTTTCTTGATATCCTCTCACCCGCTCCAGATTACGCGGATGGTAGCTTCCATACCATACGCAGATGAGTCGGCGGCCTAAACGCGCTGCAGCGAACCGAGCCGCCATCCGCAGTCGCTGAGCTTGAGGTCGTTGCTATGGCGTTTGCTCGCGCACTCTGTTGACCCTGATCATTTGACGCGCTACTCTTTTTGAATGTCTACACAGGAACTCACTGCTGAGGCAATGGCCCTCCCACTTGCTGATAGGGTTTCGCTCGCTCAGGCACTCTGGCAGAGCATTGACGCTGGTTTGGCGGACTCCGAGGAGCGCGAAGCCGTTCGTGAGGCAGTTCGGCGCGACCAGGAAATTTCATCTGGTATTGTGATTGGCCGCACGCACGAAGAAGTCATGCAGGCTGCACGTCGCGCCATCGGATGATCCTTATTTATCACCCAGATGCCGAAGCAGAACTCATCGAGGCGGCACAGTTCTACGAGCGTCGAGTTCCCACTCTGGGTGTACAGTTTCTAGACGCCGCCGAAAGCTCGATCAGGGTTATTGAGGACGCTCCCGATCGTTGGAGCATCATCGAGGGAGATGTCCGTCATTATCTTATGCCGCGATTTCCATACGCCATCTACTACCGCTTGCTGGCAGACCAGATTCGTATCCTCGCTTTCAAGCACCACAGTCGTCATCCAGACTATTGGCGTTACCGTCTTCCCGACTAGACCTCAAGCGCCTAAACGCAAAGGATTGATGCGGCCCGAGCCCGCATCAATCCATGGTTGAACAGGCCCGGTGAAGAGTCCGATGCGCTTGGATTGGAGCGGGTTAAGCATGCTATGCGGATTTCATCCGCGATGCATTGGGGAGCGCACGCGACCCGCGTGCTGTTTCTGACGACTCGCCAGAAACTTCGATCATACAATGCGGAGCATCACGACGTGGGAGAGTTGGAGGCTACGCCTTATGTTTTGGAAGTTTTCGGCGAGTCGCCAAAAACAGCATGCGAGTCGCACGCGCTCCCCATGGATGGCATCCCTGTCTAAAACGCCGCGAATAATTTTCTCAGGAGATAGATGCTGGCAGCGACCACGGTCAGTGTCACGGCTGCGAGTACGATGAGAATCAGAATCACAAACAACCAGTCGGCAGTGGTGGATGTTTTGTTGTTCTCAAGGTGTTTTTCCAAAAGCACGAGATTGCGTTGGTTGGATTTAAACCAGACGGAAAACAAGTCTCCAAGCAGGGGAAGTGCACCGAGCACCGTGTTGACGAGAATGTTACCCGCCATGCGTGCGAGGACAATTCGCGGGAGACCGCGGCGCGCGCATTGCATGAGTGTGAGAAAGGAAATCAGGGCGGTGGCGGTATCGCCTACACCGGGAATCAATCCCAGGATCGGATCCAGCCCAAACCGGATTTTGGTGCCGGGAATCACGAAGGCATTATCCATCAGATGCGCCACCACCTGCATCAGCGGATCCTTTCCCGAGACGGGTGACTTCCTGCTTTCAGGCGGCATTACTTCCACCTCGGCGTATTCTGGACGTTCATTCATAGCGAACCATGGTTGCCAATGATACGGGTCTCCGCCTTGAACCGGACTTACGATTTTCGCTGCACGCGCGTGGCGACTTTGAGGGCAGCGTGTTCATGACAGATGAGTTCGTAGCAGTTGCATTCTACGCAACTTCGATCCTGTGGGAGCGATCTTCCTTTGTGGTCGTAAAAATCGAGGGGAGAAATTTCTGGATGACTTCCATATTGGTCTGCGTGTGTTGTGACAGGCCGGTTGCTTTGAATGCACCCTTCCCGGCGAGTGCGATATAGATCAGTAATTGATCGGCAAGATATTCGCCAACGGGTGCGTCGGAGGCGAGGTAGGAGCGGATTTGATCCACCAACGCATCGGCGACTTGTTCGGTGCGCACGCCTTTTTCGCCGAAGCTGCTGAGGACTTCAGTGACGTGCCCGAAGCCGACCTGAGCGCTGAGCATGAAGCCGGGACCGCGTTCATCGGGATGCTGGATGATCTCGCAAACATCGCGCTGCCAGTTCATGCGTTTGATGACCCGGCTAAAGGCACGTTCGGCGATTTCACAGGGCAGTCCTGCAATGTGCGCAGTGACGCAACGCTTGCCATCTGCGCCACGCGAAAGCAGTTCGACTGGCTGAAGTTTGCTCGCGGGCGTGACGGTAATTTCAATCCTGCCACCACCTGCGGGATAAAAGCCGGGACGAATCAGCGTGGCTTCCACCTTGCAGCCAAAGCGGTTGAGGATAGGAAGAAAAGCGTGCGCCAGAAAATCGAAAGGTGGCGCGAGTGGATTATGCGTGCCGCCCTCCAGCACCAGTGTGGATGGACCGGGTGCGAGCAGCAACGCGGGGAGCACCGCTTGCAATACCAATGTAGCGCTGCCTGCGGTTCCAATCGAGAAATGGTAGTTTCCTGCACGGATTTTCTCCGGACGAAATATAAGCTCGGTGGAGCCCATCTCCGCGCCATCGCTGATTGCGTCGCCGACTTCCGTCGCGGCATTCACTGCGGTGAGATGCTGGCGCAGCAGACCGGGCTTCTTGCGGCGTGCGCGAATATCCGTGATGCGAAACGGCTGGCCGGTCACCAGCGAAAGCGCGAGCGAACTCCGGAGAATCTGCCCGCCGCCTTCGCCAGCTGAACCGTCCACCGTAATCATCGGAGACTTCTTCATGCCGCGCCTTTCAAAGTGTCGTCTGCATCCTTGATCACGAAACGCGCGCGCAAACGCGCAACCTCGCTGGCAAGTCCGGCTTGCTTCACGCTACGCAGAACCTCGTCGAAATCCTTGTATGCGGCAGGCGCTTCGTCTTTCGGATAGGTGCGGCAGTTCGTGATGATGTCGTGCTTTTCAAACTCCGCATCCACCGTTGCCTGATCTAGCTCGCGTATTGCAGCCTTGCGTCCTTTCGCACGCCCTGCGCCGTGATTTACGGAATAGCAGCTCAACGAAGCGCCGGGATCGGCTACCATGATGCATGAACCTGCGGTCGGATTTCCAGGCAGCAGGATGGGATGCCCGGTCTCTGCAAACGGCGTGCTTTGCAATGCGTGATGTCCGGCAGGAAGCGCGCGGGTTGCGCCTTTGCGATGCACCCAAGCGATCTGGTTGTTCACGACTTCCTTGCGGGCGATGTTGTGACTGATGAAATACACCAGATGTCCTTTCGTTCCGGGCAGAATTTCCTGAAACGCCTCCAACACCAGCGCATTGATCAGCATGTGGTTGGCCGTCGCGAAGTTCGCACCCAGCGCCATGTCGTCGAGATAATCGTTCGCCTGCGGAGTCCCCAAAGGGGCGTAAACCAGCTCCTTGTCGTTGCCAGGAAGCGGCAGACTCCATTGATCGAAGAATGCCTGCAATGCGCGGAATTGTCCGCTCGCAAGATTGTGTCCGAAGCCGCGTGAACCGCAGTGCGACAGAAAAGCTAGCTTGCCGTCTTGCAGACCGAAAACTTCGGCGGCTCGTTTGGCGCGTTCGTTGTTTCCGACCTCCACGACTTCGCATTCTCCAAAGTGATTTCCTCCGCCGTAGCTTCCCAGCTGCTGCATCTTTTCAGCAAACTTCGGAAACGTTCCGGTGCGCAACAGCTTCTCCATGCGCAGCGCAAGGGCGTCGTGCGTGTCATCATGCCCCACATGCGCGGAGTCTTCGCAACGCAATGCCCACTCGGGAGGAATCCCCAGAGCTTCGCAGACAGAACGCGATGCACCCTCGGCGACAAGCTGCTTTCCCAGTTCGGGTGAAACGGCGCGTGATTTCTTCGCAGAACGCTGACCGCGTCCCGCACCGGTGGGCGTGCGTTCGCAGATCGCATTGATCAAAGCGCGGCGTGTTGGGCGGTCGGCGATGGCGTCCGCCGGGATATCCAGCGACAGCAAGCTCATCGAGCATTTGATATCCACGCCCACGGGGCCGGGATACACGTGCGTCGGCGAGACCAGCACGCAACCCACAGGCGCACCGTAGCCTGCGTGCGCGTCTGGGTTTAAAATCAAGTCAGTGACGCCGGGTGCACCGCGCGAGTTCAACGCCTGTTCAATGCACTTTGCATCGAACCCGTTCCGAATCGCTTCGGTTCCGATCACGGTGATCGGCTTACCTTTGGATCCAGGCGCAGGAATGAAGCCCGTGGCTTCGCCAGTAATGGAAATAGGAGAGCTGATAGTTTGATTCATAATAGGAAGAGATTTGGAGTCGAGTTTGGAGGCTGAAAGTGAGTGGTGACTAGCAGTGGGTGAGATAGGTGCGGACACTTATGGAGCACAGGTTTTCAACGTGAAAACCCGTGTTCCATTATTGCCTCAATATCCGCTTGTCGCTCTTCGGCATTATGCCGGTTGCCGCCACCCGAAAACCTTGCGCGCTTCTTTTGCTAGAAGGTCAACCACCCCATCTACCTCCAGATTGCTGCTATCGATCGTGAAT
>Ga0335397_10012091_pt1 | contig 10592 bp, 8 predicted proteins | sample MAT04_FD_205740 | JGI IMG/M metagenome (GOLD analysis project Ga0335397, IMG submission 205740) | Freshwater microbial communities from Lake Fryxell liftoff mats and glacier meltwater in Antarctica - MAT-04 (spades assembly) (version 2) ...
GGCACTTCCGCACCTGCGATCGGTGGCGCACCGGCAAGCAAGCGCACGCCGATGACCCCGCTGCGGCAACGCATCGCCGAGCGTTTAGTGGCTGCACAGCACGCCGCGGCGATGCTGACGACGTTCAACGAAGTTGACATGACTGCGGTGATGGACTTGCGCAAGAAGTACAAGGAGGAGTTTGAGAAGAAGCTTGGCGTGGGCCTCGGCTTCATGTCATTCTTCGTCAAAGCCGCCACTCAGTCGCTGCGTCAGTTCCCCAACGTCAATGCCTATCTGGTGTCGGGCGCATCCGGTCAGATCGAGATTGAGCATCACGACTACGTCAACATCGCTGTGGCCGTCAGCACGCCCAAGGGGCTGACGGTGCCGGTGCTGCTTAACTGCGAGCATCTCTCCTTCGCGCAGATTGAGTCGGGCATCAAGGAGCTTGCGGGCAAGGCGCGCGACAACAAGCTGGCGCTCAACGATCTGCAGGGTGGAACATTCACCATTACCAATGGCGGCATCTTCGGCTCGCTGATCTCCACGCCGATTCTCAACGCGCCGCAGTCTGCCATTCTGGGCATGCACGCCATCAAGAATCGCCCGGTAGAGCACCCGGACAAGCCGGGCGAGATCGCGCTGCGGCCGATGATGTATCTCGCCCTCTCCTATGACCACCGCTTGCTCGATGGCTCCGAGGCCGTCTCATTCCTGGTAGGCATCAAGAACGCGCTGGAGCGGCCTGAGCGGCTCATGCTCGGTCTCTGAGAGCGTCCGAGCCCTCTGCCAGCTCTAGATTGGTTTGGCTCCGAGCTCGACGACTACCGAGCCGGCGCAAGGGATTGGTTGGCTTGCACTCCCATCGATGTGGATGCAACCGTACACACGCTAAACGGAAAACGCTCAGCCCCCTCCCGAATTGAGCACTGTCAAATCTGGGGTTTCTACGGTGAGGTTTAAACAACCGTCTAAGATGCCACCGCACGGCTTCTGCCGGCGTCCCGATTGTTTCCCTTGTCGTTGACGTTCTTTACACACTCTTCATGTTTCTTGCATGATTGGCGTCCACGATCGACGTTCTGTCTCTCACCCCCTTCATCCCAGAGATCGAGGTGGCCAACAATTCCTCGTTTTATGCCTGATTCCGTAATATCTCAAGCCCTCCCCTTCCTCCCCAGCACCTCCGCAGACCTTGCGTGGACCGCGCTTGTCGAGGATTCAGGCGCTGACGTCGCGATCGTTTCAACCGATGGCCGTGTGCATTACAGCAGCCCCATGCTCAACTGGTGGGCGCTGCCAAATGGGGGCTCGGCCACTATCGGCAAGACGCTGCACGAGCTTTTTACGACCGAATTTGCCGATGAGCGGCTTGAACTCATCCGCCGCGTGTCCAGCAGCCAGCGCACCCTTGTGCTCTACGGCATCTGGAGAGGTGTGCGCACCCGAACCGTTATCCGGCCCCTACTTGCTCCAAGCCCGTCGAAGCACCCCGGCGCGGCTGGGCCAAGCACTGCTAAAAAAAGTGACCAGTTTGTGCTCATGGTCTGCCGCGGCTTCCAGGCCGCGGACCGCGGCACGCTGCCGACCGATGCCGAGGAGGCGGAGGCCAAGCAGGTTGATCACGGCAAGCTCGGCGTGCTCACCCCTCGGGAACTGGAGATTCTCCAGATGATCGCCCAAGGAATGACCACGGCGGCGATCGCCAAGGTGCTTTTCCGCTCTCGCAAGACCATCGAGGCCCACCGACTCTCTATCGGTGCCAAGCTTGGCGCACGCAATCGCGTAGAACTTGCTCGCATCGCGCTTGAGGCAGGTCTGCTGCAAGGCCAGCCCGGCAGCCACAGCCATGTTACTGGCAGACGCTACGCCCGGGCACACTCGCGCTCTGGTGCCGAACTCGGCGGGGGCCGCTCACGAGGCGCATCAGATTAAGCAAAGATTGGCACGATTCCGCTGTTGATGTGAGCAACACGAACGTGTTGGCGAGCGAATGATCTCAACATGCAAGGACGGGACCTGCGACGTGGCTCGGCGACTTGGCTCCTGCTCTCCGCTGGTATCGGGGGTTGGGTGCTTCTCAGCGGTTCGGGCAAAGAGAGCGGTTCGGCAACGAACCAGCCGGCATCTCGGCCGAACGCGCAAGCGGCAGCCCGCAGTGGCGATCAAAACGCACCGGCAGACACCGCTACGGCGCGGCAATCGAGTTTCAATGTGTCGGTGCTTGCCACCGGCGACCTTTTTGCGCTCGAGCAGGTGGAAGTGCGCAACGAACTCGGGCAAGATGCCAAGATTCTCGAGCTCATCGCCGAAGGGGCGCTTGTCAAGGCCGGCGACACCGTCGCCACGCTTTCGACCGAGGAACTAGATAAGCAAATAAAGGAGGAGGCCTCGCTGCTGGAGACGGCCAAGGCCGATCTGGTCGCAGCGGAGGGCAATCTGGAGATTCAACTGAGCGAGAATGAGGCCGCGCTGCGGAAAGCACAGGTGACGCACGAGCTGGCCGTGCTTGACCTGCGCAAGTGGAGCGAGGGGGAGGTGCCCTCGCGCCGGCAAAAACTTGCGGTGCAGATGGATGAGGCGACCACGGAGCTGAGCCGCACGACAGAGAAACTGCGGCTCGCCAAGGGCCTCAAGGAGAAAGGGTTCATCTCTTCGGATGACCTGCAAGCCGCAGAGCTCGCCGCGCGCAAGGCAGACGGGCAACTGCGTACGGCCGAGCTTGACTCAACCATGTTCGAGCAGTTTGAGCAGCCCAAGGAACTGCGAACCAAGCAGAATGCGCTTGCCGATGCCGAGGGTGAGCTTGATCGCACGGCCAAGAAGAATCGCGGCCAGCAGCAACTCAAGCATGCCGAACTTGCCAACAAGAAGCGTCAACTGGAGCTGCGACTGGAACAGTCAAAGCGACTCGCCGAAACCCACGCGAAAGCCACGCTCAAATCGCCAGTGGCGGGCCTGGTCATCTACACCTCAACCATCAATCGGTGGATCACCGATGACAATCTGCCCTGGCGCGTCGGCAAGACGATTCATCCTGGCCAGCCGCTGATCGCACTGCCGGAAATCTCATCGCTGGTCGCCAAAGTCAGCGTTGCAGAGGCACTCTCAGGCCGCATTCGTGCCGGGCAGGCCGCGGTGGTAAAGGTTGACGCCCGCGGCGGCAAAACCCTCACGGGCAAAGTGCGAGATACTGGCCTGATGGCCGAGCAGCAATGGGGCGAGTCCACCCGCTCGCTGACAATTCGCATTGATCTTGGCCCAGAGGCAGCAACTCTCGCACTGCGGCCATCGATGCGAGTGGAGACTGAGATCATCATCGAGCGCGCCGAGAACGTGCTGGCCATACCGGTGACAGCAGTATTCGCCGAAGGCGCGCTGCGCTTTGCGTATGTCTTCAATGGCAGCAAGCTATCGCGCACGCCAGTCAAACTGGGCCGCAAGAGTGATCGTCTGGTGGAAGTGACAGCCGGGATAAAGGACGGCCAAACGGTGCTGATTCGAGATGTGCGGCCCGATGAGTACGCCGCAGCACCGTGGACCGATGCGCAGCTTGAGGCGGGCGGCTGCAAGCGCAACAACGATGGCACGATTGTGGCGATGGATGTGGCTGAGCCAAGTGTGCCTGAGTCGGTAGCGGCCACAGCCGCGGCGGAAAAGCTGCCGGCCGGGGCAGGAGTTGGCAACTAAGCGGTTGTGGGGTATCGCGGGAGTGCGTTTGGCTGGAAGCAATCGGCCGCTCACCGTCCGTATCTAATTTTCGGCCCAGCCCAGCACCGCCGCGGCGTTCTGTCCGCCGAGTGAAGAGCTTGCCACAAGCACGCGCCGTAGCGGCATGGCGCGCGACTCGCAGGCACCTGCATCAATGTCCTGTGCTGGTGTGCCGCTATGCAACCGCGCGGGGGCACGCTGCTCGGCGATTGCTTTGGCGGCGACGGCAAACAAGAGCCCCGCCGCGCCTGCCATGCAGTTACCGATCGCCGGTGCCAGCGTCGCAACGCGCAACTTTGAAAGCGCTGGGCCGAAGACTTGCCGCAGCGCGCCAAGTTCACCACCATCAATGGTGGGCACGCCCGAGCCCTGCAATACCAGCAGATCAATCTCGCTGGGCTGACAGCCAGCATCGCTCATCGCGTTTTCAATCGCGTAAGCAAAGCCCTCATCGGGAGCATCCCAATGTGCCAGCTCGCTAGCAGTAGGCGCTGCACCCGCGAGCGCTCCGCGATAGGGTGAGTGGGCCGCGCCGCAGCCAAGCAGCTCCGCATAGATCGGTGCGCCGCGGGCCCTGGCCGTCTCCATCGCCTCCAGAACCACGATGCCCGCTCCCTCGCCCAGGATTCCGCCCGACGCCGCTTTGTCATACGGCCGCACGATGCTGGCCGGGTCGGTACCCGCGGCGACCGTTGCAATGCGATGCGCGTAATCCATACGCAGCATGCCCATGAGGTTGACCTTGCTCTCCGCTCCTCCGGTAAAGCACAGATCGGCATCATCGCGCTCGATGACGCGGCAACTCTCGGCCACGCTCAGCAAACCCGATGCTTCAGCACATGTGATGGTGTTGCTCGGCCCCCGACAATCGTGGATGATCGTCACATGGCAGGAGAGCATGTTGGGCAGATACTTGAGCATCCAGAGCGGTGTGAGGTTCTCCATCCCCCCGCTACCCCACGCACTCAGACTAAATCCTTCTGGCCCTGAAGCTCTGGAGAGCGCGGCAGTAAGCTCATCGGCCTCAGCGGAAATAAGCCCCGCGCCGATGTGGCAGCCCATGCGCTGCGGGCGGTACGTGGTGGCCTCTGCCGAATCCTCAGCGAGCGTGCCACGGGTAGTGAGTTTGGCGGATTCCACGGCTTCCTTCGCCGCGGCGACTGCCAGCTCGATATCGCGGGCCATCACCTTGACGGCCTTGCGGTAGTGCTTAGGGACGTAATCCTTGGCGGAAAAGTCGGCCACTTCAGCGGCAAGATTGGTCGGGAAGCCGCTGGCATCAAAGCGGGTGATGGGGCGGATGGACGTTCGTCCGTCGCAGAGCCCCTGCCAAAGCGCGGCCATGCCCGAACCGAACCCGGTTACCGCCCCTAAACCAGTCACCGCAACGCGTCGTGTCAACATGCGGGTTCAGCGTAGCAGTGGGCTGGCGAGCTCAAACCACACAACAAGTGCATATGCAGGGGCTGTCAGTTGCGGGCAAAGCGACGTTTTTTGGTAGTAGGGCTTCTAAACTACCCCTTCGAATCGAAAGCAGAACGCCGCGAAATCGAATGCGAAGGCGTGTCAATCGTGGTTTTCAATAAGTTTTGAAAGGTCCGGTCCTTCCTCATGGGTTTGCTTGAACGAATTCAGTCTCCCGCCGATCTACGCGCGCTTTCTGTAAGCCAGTTGCCGCAGGTCGCCGCAGAGATACGCGAGATGATCAGTCAGCAGGTCGCCAAGTCTGGCGGACACCTGGCGCCAAACCTGGGTGTGGTTGAGCTGACGATCGCGCTGCACTATGTGTTTGATTTTGCGTGGGATCGCCTGCTGTTTGATGTGGGCCACCAGTGCTATACGCACAAGCTGCTGACTGGTCGGCAGCACATGCTTGCGGGCCTGCGCACGGCCGCAGGGATGGCGGGCTTTCCTGAGCCGCGTGAGAGCAAGTACGATCTGTTCAGCGTGGGGCATGCGGGCACGGGCATCAGCACGGCCGTGGGCATGGCACGGGGCGATTCACTCAACAACGAAGGGTTTGACCCTGCAACGACGCCGAATGGTCGGCGTGCGGTGACCATTATCGGTGATGCCAGCATTGTCAACGGGCTGGCGATGGAAGGGCTCAATGGCGCGGGCACGCTGAAGCGCCAGTTACTGGTGATTCTCAACGACAACGGCATGTCGATCTCCAAGCCGCAGGGCGCGATTGCCCGTTACTTTGATCATCTTCGCGTCAGCCAGGGGTATGGAGGGTTCAAAGCTGCGGCGAAGGAAGCTCTCAAGGGCGTTCCGGGTGGTGAGACGGTGCGATATGCCTATCACAAGATGAGCGAAGGGCTGAAGACCTGCGTCAATGAAGATGCGTGGTTTGAGCACTTTGGCCTGGTGACTGTGGGTCCGGTTGATGGGCACAATCTCGAGACGCTGATTGAGCAGCTGACTGAGTGCCGCAATTTTGATCGCCCGATGGTGCTGCACGTCAAGACGATCAAGGGCAAGGGCATTCCGTTTGCTGAGCGCGATGCGAGCATGTTCCACTCGCCACCGGCGTTTAGCGTGATGGCTGACCCTGACAGCGCTGCGTTGCCGGGGTTGGAGAGCGAAGGTTGCCGGGTGGAACTGAAGCGCGATGGCCGTAGCTTCACTTCGGCCTTTGGCGATGCGCTGGTGGATCTGATGACCCGCGATCCGAAGGTTGTGACAGCGACTGCGGCAATGGCTGATGGCACTGGCGTGAGCAAGCCGCTGGCCAAGTTCCCCGAGCGATCATTTGACACGGGCATTTGCGAGAGCCACGCGCTCGACATGCTCGCTGGCATGGCCAAGACGGGGTGGAAGCCCTTCTTTGCAGTCTATAGCACGTTCGTGCAGCGCGCTTTTGACCAGTGCTTCCAAGAGGCAGCGCTGCAGAACCTGCCAGTTCGCCTCTGCCTTGACCGGGCCGGGCTCGTCGGCGGGGATGGCGCGGTACACCACGGCTTCTGCGATATCTCGATTCTGCGTGTGCTGCCCAAGGCAGCACTCACCGCGGCGATGGATGAGCCCTCACTCAAGGCAGCACTGGAGTTCATGCGGCTGTACGAGGATGGCCTCTCAAGCGTGCGCTACCCGCGCGATGCCGTGAGCCAGAGATTCGCTCAACAGTCATGCCCGCCGTTTGTACTGGGCAAGGCCCGCTGCCTGACACCAGAGTTTGACCTTGATGCGCCCGCGAATAACGGTGCGGGCACCCCGGAGGCGGCAGTGCTGGCCTTTGGCACCTGCGCGATTGAGTCCATGGATGCGAGCGACCTTGTGCGCGCTGCGCGACCGGGCGCACGCATCTGCGTTTATGATGCGCGGTTTGCCAAGCCAGTGGACCGCGAGTTGATCAGCACGCTGCTTTCTCGCGGCGTTCCCATCATCACCGTCGAAGACCATTCCATTGTCGGCGGCTTCGGCTCCGCAGTGATCGAAGCAGCCAGCGAGATGGGCCTGGATGCGGGACTGGTGACGCGGCTCGGACTACCCGATGCGTGGATCTATCAGGACTCGCGAGCGAAGCAACAGGCGCTGGTAGGCATCGATGCTGGTGGCATTGCCAGGACCATCGCAGCAGTTTGCGCAAACCAGGAGCCCGCGCCAAAGGAGCGCGGCATGGCCAGCGGTGCTGGCAACCTATCGGGCGAGAAGCTGCCTCAGGTGACGGTGAACTTGGGCCCCAAGCAGAACGCGAAGTGAGTTCTCAGTTGCCAGTCCTTCATGAGGTGAGCAGCGAGTGACGAGCGGTGGACTTCGGACGTTTCCTCACGCGTAACCGAGCGAATCCAGATCGTTCTCATCAAGGCCGAAGTGGTGGCCAATCTCGTGCAACAACGTGATGCGAATCTCCTCGTAGATCTCCTCGTCGGCATCGGGCTGGTCCCACCCGCCGGCGAATTCCACGATCGCCTCACGAAAGAGGTGAATCTGCGGCGGAAGCACTGCTGAGTCGAGCACCGATTGTTCGGTGATGGCCACGCCACTGTGCAGGCCCAACGGCAAATCATCTTCGCCGTCGATGCTGATCGGATCGACCAGACCATCACGGATCAGTTGGGCGAGCAACTCCGCATCAGGCCGATCATCAACGATGAGTGGCACCTCCTCAATGACATCGCCGATGGCCTTGGGCAAAGCGGCAACCGCCTTGGTGAGAAGTGCATCAAAGCGGCTTCGCAGCTCGGGAGTCATCGGCGGCCTGCTCCGGGAGTTTGGCGCATCACTTGGCGGAGAGAGGGCGCGGGGTTGAGCACCGCGCGAGCGATGCGCACACAGTCCAGCACTGCGCCAACTGCGCCGGCAGAGATGAGGATGCCGCCCATCGCAAAGAGCGCAACGCCAGCAAGAAAGCCGATGCTGCCAGATGCTTCGGCGTAACTGTGGCTGGTCGCCAGCGTGATCATCGCCAGAAGGTCACCGACGATGATCATGCCTGCCGCCGCGGCCATGGCCAGCAGTGTCTGGCGATCCACCCGGCCGGTGCGCAGCAGCACGCTGCGCGCCACCATGGCGCGAGCTGCGGGCCGAATACAAACGAGAATGCCCAAAATCGATGCCCATGAGAGCGCACGCCACAGGGTTCGATCGGGCGCGGGGGTCCACAGACTCACGCCCTCATAAGCAGATGAGGCGCGCACAATGGCGCGCATGTCTGGCGAGAGGATGACGCCCGCGGCGGCTGGCAAATACAGCACCACAGCGATGATGGCCATGAGTTTGACGCTTGGCCGAGTGCCCACCTGAGGATCGACCATGGTAACGGCGCCGACCATCGACATGGCAAGCCCAAAGCCCATCAGCACCGCGAGTGCCTGCTCGCGAGCGACACTTTGCAGGGCGACATGACGCCCGATAAGTTCTGGCAGTTCTGGGGCGATCTGCCACCACGCGGCGAGCACCGCCAGCAGCCCACCGACGGACCACAAAATCAACCCTGCGGCAAGCATGTTGGGATGGCGCAGCGGCTGGAGCTCCTCTGCCATCGGATCAATCGCCGCAAGCACGGTTGCACGCACATTGGTGCCGCACTCCGGGCAGACGGCGAGCACCGATATGCCCTGCAGGTTGTAGCCGCATGTGATACACGGCAGGATGCCACCGAGCGAGAGCTCACTTGCCGCAGGCGTGGCAGCGGGGCGAAATCGCAGCGTGGTCGCGGGCTCGCCACCGGCGCCAGTGCCGGTTGTCATCGGTGCCATGCCGCCGGATGGAGCGACTTCCCCCGGGCTGGTCTCCCCGACGGCATCGGGGCGTTCATCCTCAGGTTTCTGCGGGAGCGGAACGATGCGGAAAGCATAAGCCAAGTGAGGTGCCAGCCGGAGAGCATTCCGGGCGCGGATGGCTGGCCCCGCCCCAGCGGTTTCAATACACTGCCCGCGTAATGACCGAATCCATGCAGGCAATATCGAAACTCAGGCAGGCCATTTCAGGCGTGTATCTGGGTAATCCCAAGGCCGTAGATCAGCTGCTGGTGTGCCTGCTTGCGCGTGGTCACTGCCTGATTGAAGATGTGCCCGGCGTGGGCAAAACCGTGCTTGCCAGCGCACTTGCGCGCGGGCTGAACTGCTCGTTTGCGCGCATTCAGCTGACGCCGGATTTGCTGCCGAGCGACGTTCTTGGTGTGTCCATCTATCGGCGTGAGTCTGACCGGTTTGAGTTTAAACGCGGGCCGATCTTTGCAAACATCGTTCTGGCTGATGAGATCAACCGTGCGACGCCGCGGGCACAGTCGGCCATGCTTGAGGCGATGAGCGATGCGGCGGTGACCGTTGACGGCGTGACACACAAGCTCGAACCGCCGTTTATGCTGGTAGCCACGCAGAACCCGGGCGAGTTTGAGGGTACATACAACCTGCCCGAGAACCAACTTGATCGGTTTTTGATGCGCATCTCGCTCGGCTACCCGACGGCGGAAGTGGAGGCGAGCGTGATCCTCACGCGACCGGCGCGAAATGCATTGCAACAACTGACGCCTGTGCTCAGCGCAGCCGAGATTCTGGCTCTTCAGGAGCGTACTGACGCGGTGCGCATCGACCGAGCGCTGGTCGATTACATCGTGACTCTCGCCGCGGCGACACGGCGCGACGATGCATTGACGCTCGGGGTTTCGCCTCGTGGCTCGCTGGCACTCTCGCTTGCAGCGCGCGCCAGCGCGGTGCTGGCCGGGCGGGAGTATGTCATACCCGATGACATCAGCGAAAACGTGATCCCTGTGTGGGCCCATCGCGTGGTATCGACAACGGGGCAGGATGCGCGCCGCAACGCCCCCGTGCTTGAGCGCGTTCTGCGAGCCGTGCCTACGCCGCTGTAGCGCTAACGTGTACTGGCGGCCAGGAGCACGCTCGCCAGTGGCACGCCGCGCTGTTTGGATTCTTTAATTGCCGCCCGCACGATCTTGATGCCGCGAAGTGCGTACACACCGCGGCAAATGATTGCGAGTAGTGCCATCGCAGCACCCGCACGCTGAGCGGGAGAAAAACGCATGAGCGCGATGAGCCCCGCGGCAAGAACGACTAGGGCAACCGCCGCGAAGGCAAGCGGCAGCTGGGCCGTGCTGGGGAGCAGCACCTCATACCAGGTTTGCGCTACCGGTTCGGCTGAAGTCTTCAGGGTGATGGCTGTGAGCTCGCCTGGGGCCATTACGCGGCAACTCCGGAGAGCATCGGCTTGGGTTCGATGATCGATGCGCTGCCGAGAAGTGCGAGCGAGTGCGCAGCGCTCTGAGCGCGGCTGAGGAGCTGCGCATCAGCAGCTCGCATCAAAATGCCGTCGACCAGCTCGGTGAGTATGCGCGAGTGAGTGGCACTTTGCCCAAAGCTTCGTGCGCACCGCGAGATAGCCCACATCGCAGCTCGCTGACCCACCGGGTTCTGTTCGCTGCTGCCAAGTTCGAG
>Ga0335397_10012095_pt1 | contig 10589 bp, 8 predicted proteins | sample MAT04_FD_205740 | JGI IMG/M metagenome (GOLD analysis project Ga0335397, IMG submission 205740) | Freshwater microbial communities from Lake Fryxell liftoff mats and glacier meltwater in Antarctica - MAT-04 (spades assembly) (version 2) ...
AAAAAGTGATTCTTAGAAAGTTACGAAAAGGCATTGACTTTGTTGGCTATGTTTTCTTTTCACACCATCGTTTAGTGCGAACCAAAACAAAACAACGAATGAAAAAAAAGCTAAAAAAGACACTTAAACAAATTTTAATGACAGATATGGAGCTTTGTTCTATGGACAGGCAACTGCAATCCTATTTTAAGGGTTCTGTCTCATGCAAATCAATACACGCTATCCCAAACTTTAAAGAACACATATTGGGTACGATCAACTGACACAAAGTAAATCCCAACGTGAGGTCCCTTTGCATGAATTTGATCCAAACTTTCGGTTTATAAAATTTCCGGCTTCGCTGGGGCTTTTTAAGCTATCTTTTTTTTTGCATGCTCATGTATCTTTCTGATTCTAAATCTAAATTTTAACCGGAAGGATTTCTGCTCCCAATATAACATTTTTGTATCCCCAAAGAACAAAATCCAAAGGCCCTTTCCAATAATCAAAGGTTCAAGTGCCAATGGACTTGACGGAGCAAGAAGCGCCAAACCTGTCGTGGGCGCAGGCGTTGCTTCTGACACAGAGACCGAGGGCAGAAAAGTCGCCAACTACTATCTGATAACCCCAATCATTTTGCTCCTGAACGCGTGTAGATGTCATCCGGTGACCGTTTGATTTGTCAGGTAAGCAAAATTCGCCTGTTTTCAAATTGTGCAGCAAAATGCTTACTACTGCATCTATCAAGTTGGGGATTTCAAATCCTGCTTTTCTAACGAGTTTTTCTTGAGTCGCAAAATTCTGCTGTCTTGTTCCATCCAAAACATCTTTAGATAACATAACCCAATGGGCTTTAAACGACTTTACCGTTTTATCATGGATACCACAACCACTTAACGGATATTTATAAGTGCTTTTGAATACATCCTTACCATTTTTAGAGTCACTGACAAATTGATCAATGCTACTTAATGTAAGTTCTTTTCCATTGATCGTTTCCGGAATCCATGTGAGCATCCACTTAAGAGAATCAAAATCTTGGATCATTTTTAATGGAACAGGAAGCGCAACACCCGCATCTGCACCAAAACTCTTCCACTCTTTGGCTCCAAAACAGTCAGCCGGCGGATTGTTTTTGGCATAATCTTGTACTAACTTATTAAGTGATTGACTTGCACAAGCCAACGCCACTAAATCCGATTTGCTCTGCTGTAAAACTTCATTCCATATATCTTGAGGAAGGCATGGCATCTCGTGCATGGGCTTATTGTCTGTAGTTTCAGTTTTAACCGGACTAACAGGATAAACCATCAAGTGAAGGGCGTTGTAGCCATTCGAAACAAAGCTAGGGATATAATTATTCATCTAAAACTCCTTTTTTCTTAAAAATATAAATCATTTGTATTGTGTTATATATAAATAAAAATATTTATTAACATCTATAATGACCTTTACACCATAAACAGAAATTAAGGTCAAATTAAAGGTTCATCGCGCAAATGAGTACCTCAATTATGTAAATAATGTAATCTTAATTTGTAATGATCTATTTTTTCCACAATAAAGCTGTTTATAACGTTAGTTTTTCATTATAAAGCAGGCTGTAGGCCTGCTTTATAAAAAAATTGAGACATTTTCACATAAGTAGAATTAAAATAAATAGCTGTAGAGCCAAAATAGAAATTTTCGCTTTTCGATAACTTTTTGGATTATTTTAAATCTATCTATCTTTTTATTAGACATTTATACAATTCACCCCACATTCTACCTCCGCTTTGATAGTTAAGATGTACCCAACCCAAAAGCTAAAAATTTCTATTTTGGCTCTACAAGACCACGTTAGTTATTTTAAAAAATGTGTGGAATTGTTAAAGTAACAACACAGAAAATAGGCAAAATCCTTAACATCAATAGAAGACTAGAGAAACCGGATATTGACTTAAAATATTAAATATATAAATCATCAACAAAGTGTAAACCATGTGGGTGAATTAAATGTAAACCATGCCACCGGTTGCACCCTATCAAAAGCTTTGCACACTTCGCATTTTGATTTTTAACTTTCATTAACACTAATAGATGAACCAGTAAAAAATTTTACAATGAGGCAGTGAAAAACGCATCAGAAGCGGAGAGGTAAGGAATTTTAAGACTCACTCACTGCCTCATGTCTTTCTCACTGCCTCCTCATTGCAAAAAAAATGGGAAACTTTTCACTTTCAGTAGGACCGGTACATGCAAAAGTTAGAGGTTGTATTGCTTTTTAAGTTCATCAAAAAGTGAATTGACTCTTTCAAGCGCATTATCTGAATCTTCTTGAAGAACATGAATTTCTCTTTGGTGGGCTGCTTTTTCAGCTCTAAATCTTGCAACGCCGGGAGTATCTTGTTTTCGATTTTTTACTTTAGAAACTTCCTGTTTAAACCTTGCAAGACCGGGGGTATCTTCGATGCGAGATTTCATTTGTGTGATATCTTGATTTTTATTAATCATAGCTTTTCCTCCTGTTAACTATTCAATCTTAACTAAAATAGTTATCAGAATTATATACAATGATTATTATTAATTTATTATTAAAAAAAATTTTTTTAAGCTAAAATACGGAATAAAGTAGACACAACAGGAAAAATAAATAAGAATACAGAGAGTAGGGCAAAGAAAATCAATTTATTTTCTTCTAGTCGCGAATGCGACTAGAAGAAAATTTGAAAACATTAAGTTGAGTGTGCTAAAAAGTCACAGATCTCAGGTAAACGAATTTCAATTGGCCAAGGCATTTGTTCTTGCGTTGGTTTAGCCATTAATTGACCCGACATATTACCGTCTAATGTCAAATATGGAGGAACTTCACGTCTTGGACTTTCAACTGATTCAACAATTGCTTTGACAGTACGTGATTTTTCTTTAACTGAAATAACCATTCCAGGTTTTACTTGGAAAGAACGGCGATCCACTTTTTTCCCATTCACAAAAATATGACCGTGAGAAACTAATTGCTGCGAAGCAAAAATGGAATTACCAAATTTCAAGCGGTAAACCAGTGTATCCAAACGGCATTCTAGCATTGAAGCTAGATTATCTGCTGTATTTCCAGGAATACGCAACGCTTCTTTATAGTATTTAACAAGTTGTTTTTCGCTAAGCATACCATAAATTGCTTTAAGCTTTTGCTTTTCTTCTAACTGCAGGCCATAATCGGATTTCTTACGGCGACGTGCCCCGTGAACTCCCGGTGGATTTGGTTTATGCAATAAAGGGTTGCGTGCTTTTCCGAAAATGTTAACGCCAAAACGTCTGGCGATTCGGTTTTTATTACCTATGTAACGGGCCATCATATCTCCTAAAAGATTTGTAAATGATCTTCTATTTGTTTAGAAAAAACGAATTATCTCATAATATTCCATTTTTTTGCAATGTAGAACTTGATCAAAAAAAAAATTCACCTTAACTTAAAGCTATGGAAGATCAAATTTCAAAAATAAACACTGACGATTTTATCACTCTAACAGACAACCTTTTACAAGGTATTATTCGCATCAGGTATCATGATGGATTGATTACGGCTTTTAATGAAAAAGCTTGTAACATGTTGAGTTTAAAACAAGAAGACGTTTTAAATACCCATTTTTTAAAACATCTAACCGATTCATTTTTTGGATTTTCTATTCAAAAAGCATTAAATGAAAAAAAAATCACCCCTTTTGCTAAAAATCCTTATGTTAACCAAGAAAATGTTAATAATGAGATGCAAAATTGCTCCATTAACTGCTGCTTTGGAAATGAAAGCCTTATAATCAACTTAAGTGATTTGAGCGAGGATAAAGCAAACAAAAGATTAAAGGATTTAGGTGGCATGACTGCCATGCTTGCCCACGAAATTAGGAATCCCCTCGGTGGAATCAAAGGATTTGCCTCACTTTTACGAAAAGACCTCGAAGAGATGCCCCATATGAGGCAAATGGCAGAATTGATTATTGATGGCACGGACAATTTAAATAATTTAGTGACACATATTTTAAATTTTGCGCATCCCCTCAAAATGAAATTCTTAAAAGTTAATTTAACGGAAATGGCGTTAAAGTTAAAGTCGGCAATCGTTGTAGATGAAAAACTTAAAAATCAGCTTAAAAATCAAAACATTCACTTTGAAGTAAAATCACTAAAGCAGAGCATTCACTTGGCAGCAGATGCCGAGCTTTTGCGCTCCTGCCTATTTAATCTAATCATCAACGCCATTCAAGCCATGCCAAATGGGGGCAATTTAACCCTTCTGCTCAATGAAAATGAACACCTTGTGATCATCGAAGTCATTGATGAGGGAACAGGCATAACGGAGCAAAATCTTAAAAAAATCTTTTCGGCATTCTTTACGACAAAAGAAGATGGAAATGGTTTTGGTTTGCTTGAAGTCAATAAAGTGGTACAAGCACATAAGGGAACGATTGAAGTCAATTCCAAGGTCAATTCCGGAACTACCTTTACTATTAAAATCCCAAAATAAGGCTTTTATATGGCAATTGAAAAAATTTTAGTGATCGATGACGAAGAGCTTATACGTCTTTTTTTAAAAGAGACATTAAAAAGGATGCATCTTGATGTCACCCTGGCAAAAAATGGGGCGGAGGCAAACCATGCTTTAAAAAATTCGGCCTTTGATTTGATCATTACCGATATGAAATTACCGGATACAACAGGCATCGAAATTTTGAAAAAAGCAAAAGAGCTTTACCCTTTAACTCCGGTCATTGTCATCACAGCATTTGGCACCATTGAAAATGCAGTCGAGGCAATGAAATTTGGCGCCTTTACTTACTTAATCAAACCATTTTGTGCAGAAACCATTGAAGCTGCAATCGATAAAGTAAAAGAACATATTCTATTACTGACTGAGAATCAATACTTAAGAGATCAGGTTGCAACCGGTGGCCGCCACACTAAAAATCAGATTATTGCCAATAGCCCCGCTATGAAAGAAATTTTAGCGCAAGTTGAACAAGTGGCGAAAAGCAATGCAAGTGTTTTTATTAGCGGTGAATCGGGAACGGGAAAAGAAGTCATTGCTCAAGCAATCCATGACAATTCACTTCGCGCTAAAAATCCCTACATTAAAGTAAATTGTGCAGCTGTGCCTGAAACTTTGCTTGAATCTGAATTTTTTGGCCATGAAAAAGGGGCCTTTACAGGGGCTATCAATAAACGCCTTGGCAGGTTTGAACTTGGTAATACCGGCACTCTTTTTCTTGATGAAGTCACAGAAATCCCTTTAGGTGTTCAAGCAAAACTTCTTAGAGCCATTCAAGAACAGGAATTTGAGCGTGTAGGCGGACATAAATCTGTGAAGGTCGACGTGCGTTTGGTTTCAACAACAAATCGCGACATCAAGGAAGCCATCCAAAATAAAGTGATTCGAGAAGATCTTTATTACAGATTAAATGTCGTGCCTATCCACATTCCCCCTTTAAGAACAAGACCTGAAGATATCATTCCACTTGCCGACTACTTCTTGGAACGAGCAAGTGTTGAAAATAAGTCCAAGAAAAAAATCTTAACGGATACTGCCAAGAAAAAGCTCATGGCTTACGCATTCCCGGGCAACGTCAGAGAGCTTGGTAACATTATCGAAAGGGCATCTGTAATGACTCCAGGAGAAGAAATCACCGATAAAGACCTTTACATTTAGATTTTTACAAAAAAAAACACATAGACCATAGGAACAAAAAATTTCTATAGCATTGCAACTTTTCACTTTCAATTAGCATCAGCATATACTGATGCTATTTGAAAGAATCGATATGTTATGAAGAGTAGCCTAATTGGTTCATGATGACTTGGTAGGCCTTCTTGGTGTCTTCCGGTTTTAAAATGGCGCCTTCAGGATGCAATGTCGAAATAAATTTATTGCCAAAATTAATGGATAAATGCTCATCCAAATCATCTAGAATGGTGAATGCCACATATTCCGGATGGAGTTTTATCCATCTATTAATTTCACTTGCCCTGCATTCCCAATGTTTATAAATAAAAGCTTCCAATTCTTTTGGGGTAGGCCATCGATCCAAATTATTTTCTAGCATGCAGTTTTCATCACTGATTTCAAGATGAGGAAATGTGCAATGACCTTGCCATTCATGAAATGAGGTTTTACTATCAATTGTTTTATCAATAATATGCTTGGAAAACTTATGCATATGAAATATGGCTTTTAAATCGTCTACAGATCTACCGGTTCGCCAAGTGGAAGAAATCACAATATGCACATTAGCCACTTCTGAAATTTTTTCTATCAAATTATGGAAGGGTTCTAAAACTTCAGTTTTAAAAAGAAAAGCCTCTGCACTGCTGCAAGAATTACATCTTTTACAACCGAAAGCATGGTAGGGGTCTTGCACGAGTTTTTTAATAATCTCTTTTTTTTTCTTAGATTCATCTTCTGTCAATTCTTTTGCAGGGCCTAAGACACCATCAATATCAAGAAATATAGCGACATAGGGTTTGCTTGCATCATGTAGAGAGTTCATTTCGCTCCTGAATTTAAAAAAAATCCAAGTTGGCAAGTTTTAGCTTTATTATTCAATAAAAATTAAAACAATTCGTTCATAGTAATTTGATGATCAACAGTGATAATTGAGTGTGGATTTTTTTTGACACCAAAAGTTGTTACCAAAGTCAAAAACAATGCTTTAGTTGTGTCGGTTTGTTCTCTAAATATTTTCTTTTTATTCTGTAATTTTTCTGCATATTCCTTATCAATCAAGAATTCCGAATCACTAAATTTCATTTCACATAAATTAATGCATCGATCAGCTCTATCTATGACAAGATCAATTTGAGCACCTCTTTCGGTTGATGATTTCTTAGGGTTATAGTGCCACCCTGATTCTATAGTAGTAACACCTGTAATTCCAAGCGATTTTTTTATTTTGGGAATATGTTTAAAGCATATGGATTCAAATGCAATACCACTCCATGCCTTCCATTTAGATGTCCCATATAGTTTTATCCAAAATTGATTATCAATACTTTCAAAGGGTAATTTTTTTAAATTTTCTTTAATCCAGGTTAAATAAAAAAGGGAATACTCATCAATAAGACGATAGATTCCCCCGGTTTTTTTTTTATTAAACGAAGGCACATAAATAAGAAATCCGGCATCCACCAATTCTTCAAGGATCTTGCTGGAAGTGCCACCGGAAGCTAATTTTACTTCTTTGAGAAGTTCATCTTTCATTAATCCGCTTCCCGTTTTGGAAAGTGCTTTAACAATTTCTATGTGATGTTCATAATTGTCAAAAAGAGATTTATACAAATTGTCAAATTCACCGTACAATCCTCCATTTAATGTAAAACAGACCTCATTAATAATTTGGGTTGCTGACTTTCCTCTTTGTGCATAAGAAAGATACTTTGGAACCCCGCCCATTACCATATAAAGATCTATAACCTGTTTTCTATCCAATTCAATCTGACGCGATTTAAGATATTTTTCCGTTTCAGAAAGTGTAAAGGGAAGTAAGCGCATTTTTCTTGTCACCCTGCCATGTAGACCACCTTTATTATTGATAATATTACTAATAATCCAAGATGCAGAAGATCCGCAAATAATCATTACTACATTTTTGTTTCTGGATAAATATCGATTCCAAAAATGTTCAAGAGCATTTAAGAATTTAGAACGAGGAGAGGCAAGCCAAGGGACTTCATCAAAAAAAAGAATAATTTTTTTATCTTTTTCAACTTTCTCTATAGCTTCATGCAATAAACTCAATGCTTCGCCCCAATTCTTAGGGGTCGGAATCCGTATTCCTTCATTAAATTGACGTGAAAATTCGTAGGCAAATTGAAAAAGTTGCTCAGCGGTCGATCCATTTTTCATTCCGGTTATTTCAAAATAAACCCCTTTATTTTTAAAAAACTCACTAATCAAAAATGTTTTACCTATTCTTCTTCTTCCATAAACAGCAAGAAATTCAGGTTCATTTGAATCATAAATATCTTCTAGAATTTCTAATTCTTCTTCTCTACCTATAATAATTTGGTTCATTTTCCGCTCCATTTTTACTAAAAAATAACATAAATCCAGCGAAAAGTCCATTTTTTTCTTAATTTTCGCTGGGTTTACGGATCAACTCAGCGAAAAGTTTACTTTTCTTGTAATTTTCGCTGGGTTTAATTCAAGGATATTTTATTTTCGTTATGGAAGCGTTAAGGCCATACGGTTGACTTCTGCTACTTTAAGCAGAAACTTAATGCGCAATTCGTTTAACTCTAGTTTTTTCAAAGCTTTATTTTTTGGAGAAAGTTTGCTTAAACGAATATTTCGCACCTCATGGCTAACAAGCCCAGAAAAAACTTCGCCAAACACTTCCAAAATATATTTGTAACTATCTTCTTCAAAAAGGTCAGATTCAAAAAGGGCTGCTCTTCCTGTTAAAAGATTTGCATTCGGTTCTAGTTTCTTTAAAACTTTTGCCTTTTCTTTCATGGTGACAAGTTCTTCAAGAAGAATATTTAAACATGAAATGGAATTATCAAGACTTAGCAGTAATGTTTTCTTTAAAACTTTTACTTTTTTAAGAGTTATTTGAGGCATTGCCCCCTCTTTAATAAGCTTTTGAATTTTTGATGCAAATCGGTATTTTTTTTGTAAATACTGTTTTTTAACACTTTTAAGAGACTGATTTTTAATGTTAGGAAAACCAAGCCCGCCCTCCGTTGCATTAATGAGTTGAATTTCAGGATTCTCTTTTGCAAAATCTGCCATCCATTCAGATTCTACAATCCATTTCCAAAGAGTGTAGATCGGTTTGCCGTAAATGTCTTTTTTTAAAACGGCCTTTAAATCAAAATCTTTTGGATTTTCTTTTTCGGTTTTTAAAATTTCATTTTTACTAACATTAGGATCATCGATTATTCCATCTGCGTAACAGCGCATTCCGGTAAATCCTAAATCCATGCCCACAAATATAATCGGATTGCATCCAAGCGCTTTTGCAATTTCAACTTCAAAATTGATTACATTGTGCCCCTCGTCTAAAAGAGCTTCACGATCAATGTTTAATTTATCTTCAAACCATTCTGAAACATCATAACCGCCACTTCCCGGAATATAAAGACGTGGTCCTTCAATTAAACTTAAAGCATCAGGATGAATACGGTTTCTAAAGAAAAAAGGGATTTTAACATGACATGTTTGACTGATGCGCAAAATTTGTGCGGCATTTGGGTCTATACCTGCCCCAAAATGTGGCGTAATACCATTTGCAACTAATGAATTTAAAGAAGAGCCTCCTGCAAAAATCAAAGCGTTGTCAGATAAACCTTTCAGCTCTTTAAAATGTTGATTTAAGGAAGGCCCTGCACCGCAAATAATGGCGGGGACATTCTTGAATTTTCCAAAAAGCGAATTGCCAAGATAAGAGCCCGGCAGAAGTTCCATGTTTTTATAATAATTTTTAAAGAAAACGGCCCCATAATCTAGATATTCGCCAACAAGTGAATTATGAAGCAGTTGATCATTTTCGATGCGATGAAGAAGTTTTAAATAATTATCATTTTTTATTTTTTTATAAAATGGAGAGTTTATCACATTGATTTTTTTCATAAAAAATTCAAAGCGTAAAGCAAGAGTAATCTCTTTGATATCATCAATGCGGTCAAAATAGTAAAGAGAAACTTTTGGATCATTCATGATCAGGCTTCCGGTTTCAAGTGAAAGAAGATGGTAAATAACTTCTGCATCATCTTCTAAAAAAATAAGACGTCGATCACCTTGCAGCCATGAAGTTAAAGCTAAATAGCCCTCTCCTTGCTGAAGTCCATAAACAAATAGAACTTCTGTTTCATCAATTTCTGATGCATCCAACCATTTGTCTAAAACAGCCTTGGAAGTTGGTTTTTGCTGATTTTTTTCATTTTTAATATCAAGATAAGGAAGCATCAATGCTTTTTTTGGGTCTGTTAAAGACCATTTCTCTATATTTTTTTGAAAAAGCATTTCATTCATTCTTTTTCTGTTCCTGTTTTTCAACAATTTGGCCTATGAATTGCTGCATCTCCATCATTTGACTTTTCATTAACTTAATCAGAGCTGCTAATTGCTCATCAATAGATTTTTGTAGGACTGAAGATTTCCAGATGGGCTCTTCCATAAGAAGTGCATTTCCGCTGAATTTTTCTTGAATATCTTTATTGATAGCGCTCAATTTTTTGATTTCACTTTGCACAGAATGTAAATCATTTTTTAACTCTTGTACTTTAGCAGCTTGGAGCCGATCTAAAAAGGGAATTACAAGATCTGCTTTTTGAAAAAGATCATGAATTGATTCCATAAAAATATTAGTCATTTTAATCAATTTATCAAAATAATCTTGTTCTTCTACAATCTCTTTTGGAACTTCTTTACCGTCTCTTTCAAAACAGCGAATCTCATATCCTGCCTCATCGTGCCTTACTTCCTGTTTTAAAACCCCATTATCATACCACCATTTTGAAATGCCGCAAGGTTTATCAGCCATGTAGTAGGCTTCAATTAGAAGCTGCCCCTCTGCATTCCACATGCGCTCGATTCCTTCCCTCATTCCCATTTTAAATGCAATTTGACGTTTTAATTT
>Ga0335397_10012101_pt1 | contig 10584 bp, 3 predicted proteins | sample MAT04_FD_205740 | JGI IMG/M metagenome (GOLD analysis project Ga0335397, IMG submission 205740) | Freshwater microbial communities from Lake Fryxell liftoff mats and glacier meltwater in Antarctica - MAT-04 (spades assembly) (version 2) ...
CGTATTCGTCTGAACGGGGCGATAAGCTTTCCAGAAAAATCACCACTGCATTAGGGCTAGAACCGCAAAACGCTATTTATCGAGTTGGGCCACAATCCTCGTCTAGCCCAAATGCAACTGCGCTTTCATCAAAAAGCTGATGTCCCAGCTGCGCGCACACAAACCGTTCGAACCGGTCACCTAACTTCCACCACTTTCAATCCCCCGCGAACGGTCAGCGTCACCCGATCCCGCTCTTCACCCGCTTTATCGAGCAAACGAATCGTGAAATTTCCTGCGCTGGGCGACCAGAAACCGTTGCCGTCCGAGCAACCGAGCGATTCGCCGTTGACCTCCCAACAACTCGCCGCTTGAGCGTCGCCGCTCTTCAGCGCGACGCGCTGGTTTTTCGCTGGAATGTCGGGGTCGAGCGCGATGATGGTGCCGTCGGTGGGCGAGAGGATGCGCGCGCCAGCGCCGCTGGTTTCTCGTGCTGCGACTTGCATTGGCGTGTTGCCACCGTTGAAATTGGGCTCAGTGCCGCGCGCGAACCATTCGTCTCGTGAGGCCTCAAGGCGGTCTGAGAAATTCACTCTGCGCTTGACCAATGTGGCAGGCGCCGCCGCCGGACGGCTGACACCGTAGCGCGCCGCCGCAGCCTCCATCACGTCGGCCCAAATCGGTCCCGCGCCGGTGATGCCGGTAACGCTGTGCATCGGCGCGCCGCTCGCGTTGCCGACCCACACGCCGACGCTGATGCGCGAGTTGAAGCCGATAGTCCAGTTGTCGCGCATGTCTTTGCTGGTGCCGGTTTTCACGGCGGCCCAGTGTGACAAGGCGAGCGGATTGTCGAAGCCGAAGGTGACGTAGCGGGCGCCGCGATCAGCGAGCATGTCGGCGATGAGCCAATTGGTGGCTTCGGAGAAAAGGCGCAGCCACGTTTCTGTAGGAGCGGCTTGCCGCGACCCATTTTGCGTTGCGGGCACGTTGGGTCGCGGCAAGCCGCTCCTACAAGTACCTGCGTTGCACGGCGTAAAAGAAACTTTGCTCGCGACGCCGCCACTAGCAAGCGCACGATACGCATTGGTCAACTCAAGCAGCGATACATCCGCGCTGCCGAGCGCGAGCGAAAAGCCGTAATGCTCGGGATCGTCAACGAGCGTCGTCAGGCCTGCACGCCTGAGCAGCGCGTGCGAGGGCGCAACGCCCACCATTGTGAGCGCACGAATGGCGGGAACGTTGAGCGACGAGGCCAGCGCGGTGCGTACGCTGACCGGGCCGACGTATTCATGCGCGTAGTTTTGCGGCGTGTATGCGCCGCCGCCGACATCCACCGAGAATGGCGCGTCGTCGAGCAAAGTCGCTGCGGTAAACAGATTTTTCTCAAGCCCAAGACCGTAGATGAAGGGCTTAAGCGTTGAACCCGCCTGCCGTGGCGCGCGCGCGGCGTCCACTTCGCCTGCTTCGGACAAACGCCCCGATGAGCCAACATAAGCAAGCACTTCGCCCGTGGCGTTGTCGATGACGACGACGGCTGCGTCGTGCGCGTTGCGTCCGCTAATTTGTGGCAGGTGTTTGGCGATGGCGGCACGCGCGGCTAGTTGTAGCTCGCGATCTAGCGTGCTCGTTGTCGAGAGTGCAGGGAGATATTTCGCGACGTGCGGAGCGATAGATTCCGTGTCGGAGCGCAGGCTCGACGTGCTGCTCCAGCGGTCAATCGAATACGCGAGCGTTGCGCAGTCGCCCGTCGGATCAAGGCCTTTCAACACTTCGCAAGCGCGGCGCTCCACGATGGCGCGAGACGCCTGCGGACCGCGAATCAGCGCGGCGAGCAAAGCGGATTCTGTCGCGTTTAGTCCGTGTGGTGACTTGCCAAACAGGTATTCAGCCGCCGCGCCTATTCCCTGAATCTCGCCGCGAAAAAATAGCGAGTTGAGATAGGTTTCGAGAATCTGCTGCTTTGACCAGGCGCGCTCAAGCTCCCACGCGGCCTGTGCCTGATCGAGTTTCTGCTGCACGGTACGGCCATCGCTTGATCGCGCCAGCGACTTGTCCATCATCGCCGCGACCTGCATCGAGATGCTGCTCGCGCCGCGCAAGGTCGCGCTTCCACGCAGATTATTGATCGCAGCTGAGGCGGCGGCGCGAAGGTCGACGCCACCGTGGTCGAAGAAGCGTTTGTCTTCCGATGCCAGCACCGCATCGGTGAGCGCGGGTGAAACTTGATCGAGCGGTGTCCATTTGGAGCGACGGACTTTGTCGTCGGTGCGGATGTGCTGGATGGGCGCGCCGTGGCGGTCAAGGATGATGCGCTCGCTGGAAGTGTGTGCGGCGCGGAGGGATTCGTAGGTGGGTGCGGCCAGCGCCTGCGGCACCCACAATACAGCCGCGAAAAGCGCAAGCCAACTATGCCTCCCCTGCGCAGTGGGGGAGGTGCCCGAAGGGCGGAGGGGTTGATGGCTAAAGCGTCGTTGGTTGCGACTGTCGGCTACCCCTCTGTCGGCCGTGCCGACATCTCCCCTGCTGCGCAGGAGAGACTGAACGCCTTCCTCGCGTCCCTCGGTCACGGCTCAATCTCAAACACCGCATTTCCCAGCTGTCCATTCACCTCCGGCGAATACATCGCCTCAGCATGCGTCGGCGGCAGCGCAAACTTGCCCGGCGTGGTCAGGCGCACTTGATAGGTGAAGCTGTGCTGCCCTTTGGGTGCCCATTCAAATGAAGATCGAACACTGGTGAATGTGCGCTCAATGTAGCGGTAGCCACTCCATGTTTGCGGCATCTCGGTCGTGGTGCCGAGCTTCGCTAAACCGCCCAACACTGTGCTGCCCGCAGGCACCGGATCATCAATGGCCAACCAGCCGAGGCCAGCTTTGTTATCCGCTGTCACGGTGACCTGAATGATGTCGCCGACGCTGTAGTGACCAGCGCGCCTTTGCTGCACCGGCTTGAACACCTTCGACACAATGATGCCGTTGTCCACTTTGCCCGCCAGCGGCACGGGCGCGCGCAACTGCGCACGTACCCACGGCTCGCCCTTGCCCAGATGCTCCACTGACACGCCTGTCGCGATGGCACTCCACGGGAATGTCAACTCACCCTCAAGGGTGTTGCTGTCCCACGCCACTTCTTTGGTTTCGTTGTTGTAGATCACGCGGGTGCGGCCATCGGCGGACGCCTGTTTGTTGTGACGCTCAAGGGCGAACGCCGCCCACAAGTTCGCCTGCGTGCTGTAGAAATAGCCGCCGCGTTGCATGCGGTTGTTGAGGCCTTTGAGCAATGGCAGCTTGAACTCGGCAAGCTCGCGGATATCGAGGCTCAGCCGGAACATGCGGGCCATCGTGTAGTCGTCGCTGCGCATAAAGTACCAGCGGTCATCGCTGCGCGCTACGGAGGCAACGCTCGCGGAAACCCGGATGTTGTCGCGCAACTCTTTGATCGCCGCAGCGCGTTGTGCGGCATGATTGGGAATGTCTTTCGCGCGATTCAAAATGTCGAGCCAGTCGGCCAGGGATGCGGCGGTGAGTTTCACCGGATCAACGCGAATGGTGTCGAGCAGACGCTTCGATGCGCGGTCGTAGCGCGACAAGGCTTCGAGTGCGATGAGCTTTTCGGAGAGCAGGTAGTAGCTGTCGTTCGGTAGCCATGCGCGCTGAGTTTTCAGCTCACCCGCAACATAACGCTCAAGGCCAGACAGCATGCGCGCCTTCGACTCATCGGGGATGACCCACTTCGCTTCATGCGCGCCAGCGAGCACAAACGCTGTCAGCACCGGATTGCCTTCGTTGGTATCGCCGGGATAGTAGTTGGCGAGGCCCGACGACGACAGATAGTTCGGCAACGAACTCGCAATGACGTCCCACAGTGCATCGTCTTTGGTGCCCATCGTACGTGTCATGCGCTGCTCAAGGCAGGCGAATGGATAGCGGGCGAAGTAAGCACGGATGCCGCTCGTGTCGGCGCCATACGTCCGCGCGAGTGAGACGATCAAATCACCTTTAGCAGTGGGCGAATCCGGTTTCAAGGTGAGCGCCAATTTGCCCTTTATCTCGGCACTGGTGTCGGCCACAGTGCGTAACGGCAGCGGCGATAGCAGCGCCTGCCTGATGCGCAATGCGTCACCGCGATCTTTGCCACGCTCCGTCGCGCCAAAATTCCACACGGCTTCTTTGCTATCGGCGGGTGCTTTCACATCCCACGTGATCAAGGCGCTGTCGCCAGACGCGATTTTTTGCTCGCGCTTTGGCAACACGGTGCCATTAAATTCAGCGGTGACGTCCGCCGTGATGGCGCGCGGCGTGGTGTTGCGCAACGTCACGCCCGCACGGTAGTCGTCGCCGTTTCGTATCACCGCAGGCAGTCCCGAGAAGAGCTGCAAGTCACGCGTGGTGCGGATGCTGGCCTCGCCCGTGCCGAATCGCTCACCGTACGCATCGGCGACCGCAACAATGCGGAACCGCGTCAGCGAATCATTCAACGGCACTTCAACGCTCGCCTCGCCGTTGGCGTCGGTCATCACATTGCCCTGCCACAAAATCAACGTATCAAACAGTTCACGCGTGCCCGCGCCGCGTCCGCCGGAACCGCCCGGCGGTAGCGCCTTGCGGCCGAAATGCCGCTTGCCGATGACCTGCATTTGTGCGGTCGCTGTGGTGATGCCGTAGTCGCGGCGCTTCATCATCGCTTCAAGCAATTTCCAAGTGTTGTTGCCCTGAAGTTCGAGCAGCGCTTCGTCGATGGCGAACACCACAAGCTCGGCATTTTCGCCAGCGCGGTTGTTATTGGTGCGCGTCACTTTGACTTTGACCAGCGACTTTTCGCGGGTCTGGTATTCCGACTTGTCTGGCGTCACTTTGACGTCGAGACCGTAGCGCTGCCAGTTGACGTCGATGTTGGCAATGCCCAGCTTGAACGCCGGTTTCGCCAGATCAACGAGCGCTGTGGGCGCGGGGGCGCCCACCCTACCCCGAATCAAAAGCGCCGAGACGTAGGCGTTAGGAGCCCACTCTTCTTTCACCGGAACTTCAATAACAGCGGACTTGCCCGAGAGCTTGGTGACGAAGCTGGACAGCACCGCGCCGTCACGCTCCACCGTGACCAAAACTGTGGCTTCGCGGAACGGCATACGCACCTGAAAGCGTGCCTTTTCGTTCGGCTCGTAGCGCTTTTTCTCGGGCAGCAAGTCGATGCGATCCGAGCTTTCGGAGCGGAACATCCAGTCGTCGCCGTTCGACGCCCAGAGCGATGTGCCAGCGCTTGCCGAGCGACCGCCGTTGTCAGTGACCTCGACCAGCAGTTGCACTTCGCCCGACGCGGTCACGCTGCTGTTGCAGGTGTACTTGCCGCTACGATCGGACGTGCCCTCGCAGAGCACGCCGAGGTCGCTGTTTTTCTGGTTCGATTCGTAGCTGTAGAAGCCGCCGATGTTGCGCTTGCGATACGCATCCCAGGTGCGGTTGGTGCCGCGCACTTTGAACTTGACGCCGCCGACCGGTTTGCCGGTCACGTCGGTCGTGATGATGTCGTACGAGAGCTTTTCGCGCGCCATCGCCCAGTCGCTCGTTTTGATGCCCACGAGCACTGCGGCGGGCCACACGGTGGTGCGCGCCTGAGCGGTGTAAATCTCGCCGTTCGGGTCTTTGTATTCCATGTCGGCGATGAGGCTGTAAGGGCGCTCCACTTTGGGCGTCGTGAGCGCAACGCGTGCCGCACCGGCAGTAGAGAGCGCCAGCGACTGATCTTCGCCTTCGGGCTGCTTGCCTTCGCGAGCACCGCGGCGAGAGGGGCCTTCATCATCGTTTGCTGGAACGCTGAAACTGTAGTCAGAGAGTGCATCAAATCCTGGCCACGTACGCGCGTCGAAGCGCGAACGTACGGTCACCACGTCGCCGCTGGCCGGGCCACCAGACAGAAACGACAGGCGCACGTCTACGTTCGCCTTGTCACCCCCAACCACATTCGCATTGGCAATGCTGACTTCAGACTTGTAAACCGGCAACCGGAAATCTGCAACGGTAAATCGTCCTGTCGTACGTCCACCCAGTTCAAGGCGATACTGCCCACGCTTGGCGTTGGTCGGTAGCTTCATCTCAGTAATCGCATTGCCGCGCGTGCTCCACTCCAGATTGAGCGTGCTGCGCTGGTTGTTGCCCTCGTTGATAACCGAGATAGTTTTTGGGAGCTTCGTGACGTCAGGCGCGCCTGCACCGAAGCGCTTCAATTCGCGTGCGTAATGCTTCATGTAAACCGTTTCACCGGGGCGCAAAAGGTTCCTCGCGAGGACGGTGTGAAATGCCTGTTTGCTGTTGCTATCGCCGTCGCCGTCATAGTCCCACGGCAAATTAAATCGCCACTGCTCAATGCCGCGTGTCCAGTCGCTGCGCGTGAATGCCGTGTCGTCGCCGCTTTGGGCGAACACGAACATCGGGCAACTGCCACTATTTTTTGGCATCTTGGGCGAGAGTCTCGCAATGCCGTCTTTGTCGGTTTTGCCAAAAGCTAGCTCTGCACCCTTGCAATCGCGAATACGAACTGCCGCATCGGCAACTACGGTGGCATCATTGAGGCGCGTGACCCAGACAAGCGCACCGCCAGTGCCCGTTTTCGTATGCACCGCGAGGTTGGTCACCAGCGCCATCGTGCGCACGAACATCGAGCCTTTTTTCTCAAGGAGCGATGCGCCGAGTGCCGTGGACTCTGCCTCGACGATGTGCAAACCAGGCTCAGGCAACGGCAAACCAATAACTTCAAATTCTTTCGGCCCGCCCGGTTTCGGCAGCGGCAGCGTCTGCGCCTGTGCATTACCTTTCAACAGCGAGCGCGCGCGTTTGTCGTCGTCGCCCTTGAGTCGTTCGCCGAAATCCGTGTAGTCGGATTCGTCGTCGTCGATTGAACGATCACTCTGCTGAAAGCCCAGCGTGCGGGCGTACCAGCGGATCATATCCTGCTCGCTGGTGACGCGCAGCTTGCGGATCACCGCTCCCCCTCCTGAACCTGCGCCTTCCAGATTACGAACCGTCAGCGGTAACGCGGGATCGGCGTTACGCTCGATGATGCCGAAACTGCGCGGAAACTTCACGAGCGGCGGATAGGCGCTGGTGCGCAGCGTCATCGGGCGCTTGAGCGTCAGCAGCGTGCTCGTACCCGACTCCTTCAGATTCGGCGGCACGACAAGCGTGAAACGCGTCTCGGCGGGCAGTTTGGAAAAAGTCATCCCATCGCTGTCGGAGTCGTTTGCCACCGGCGAATACAACTTGCCCGCATCATCGCGCAGACGGAAGCGTGGGATGTCGGTGTTTTCGACGGCGCGTTTGAGATTGAAATAAACCGTGGATAGCGGATTGCAGCCCGCGTCCTTATTTTCGCGGGCGCAACTCATCTCGATCCACTCGCCCGAGCGCACCTTGAACTTGAGCGTGTCGGCTGCGTTTTTCAGGTTGTTCGCGGCGGCATCCCAGCGGATGCTGACGTCCGCGCCTGCCGGGAAAGTTTGGGCGCAGCGAAACGCGATCCAGTTTTCGGCGTTGCTGATGCCGGCGGCCTTTAGCAGTTCGGACTTGCGAGCACCGCCGATGACGCGGACGGCGACGACCGAGCGCACGCCTTCGACTTCGCAGTGCACGCGTTCAATGAATGTCTTCGCGTCCACCGGGCCTTTCGCGCGAGTCAGGAAAGCCTGCTGCTCGTCAATGTCGTTGGCCTGATGCGACGGTCGCGATTCGGCGAGGGCTGGGAGATCGGCGGCGTGGGCCGAAGCCATCGCCAGGGTGGTGAAAATCGCGGTCAGTAGGAGACGAAACATAGGTGGCTGTGGAGCTGGAAGAGTTGGCGGGTGGCGAATACGGTGTTCTACCCTAGTCGCAGACGGCGTGCAATCACTGGGACTGTCCCTCCCCCCTCAAGGGAGAGGTTAGGAGGGGGATGGGTTTCGGTTGCGAAACGAAACCCGTCCCCTCCCTGGCCCTCCCCTTGAAGGGGAGGGAACTTGCCACGAGGCTCACTTAGCGTGGTTGGGCATGGTTGTGCTGTGCACCCGATAAACTTCCTCGCGTGACGACCGAACAAGATCAGCAGACGTATTTGCCGCCCGCTCTGCGACCCAAGTTCGCAAAACTGGGTGTGCATCACCTGCGCGACTTGTTGCTGCATCTGCCGATGCGCTATGAGGATCAGACGCAGGTTCGCGCGATCAATGCGCTGGTCGCGGGTGAATCGGTGGTCGTGGAAGGCGTGGTGGAGCACTCGGAAACGACCTTTCGCCCCCGGAAGCAATTTGTGGCGCTGGTTCGTGCGGTGGGCGACGAGGGCAGCAGTAACTTCGCACCGCGCCTGACACTGCGTTACTTCAATTTCTATCCGAGCATTACGCAGGCGCTGAAAGTCGGCGCGACCGTTCGCGTGTTCGGCGAAGTCCGCGACGGGCGTTACGGATTGGAGATGGTGCATCCGGTTTTTAAGAAAGCTGAAGCAGAGACGCCGTTAGCCGATGCGAACGTGGTGTCCGCTACTTCTGCCCGCCTGACGCCGGTTTATCCCAGTTCCGCGGGCGTGCCGCAAGCCGCGATTCGTACGCTGGTAGCGAAAGCCCGCAAAGTTGCGGAATGGCAAACCGACATGCTGCCGCGTGCCATGACCGAGGCACTCGGTCTGCCGCCGTGGCGCGCCGCGCTGGACGTGCTGCATGCGCCGTCGAATGTGGAGCCGGTGATTCCGCTCGAAACGCGAACGCATCCGGCATGGCGGCGTATCAAGTTTGACGAATTGCTTGCGCAGCAACTCGCTTTGCGTGACGCAAAGTCGCTGCGTTTTGAGGAAGCCGCGCCTGCGCTACATTCCACGGGCTTGATCACCACGTTGCTGCGGCAACGCTTACCGTTCAAACTCACCGCGCCGCAAGAGCGCGCGTTGTCCGAGGCGTTGCATGACATGCAGCAAGGCGCACCCATGACGCGCCTGTTGCAAGGTGATGTAGGTAGTGGCAAAACAGTGGTCGCTGCGCTTGCCGCGCTGGTCGCCGTTGAAGCCGGATGGCAGGTCGCATTTATGGCGCCAACCGAGCTGCTGGCCGAGCAGCATTTCAACAAACTTTCGCACTGGCTCGCCGAGTTACCCATCAAACTGACGTGGCTCACGGGATCGCTGCCAGCGGCGGAAATGCGGGCGGCGCATGCGGCGTGTAAACGGGGCGAAGCAAATATCGTGATTGGCACGCACGCGCTGTTTCAGAAGAAGGTTTCGTTCGCGCGGTTGGGGTTGGTCGTGGTGGATGAACAACATCGATTTGGCGTTGAGCAACGATTGCAACTGCGGCAGCGCGGACAGCGCTTTGCTCCCTCCCCCCTCGTGGGGGAGGGTTGGGGAGAGGGGGACGGTGGCGAGAGCGCCAACCTCGGCTCTCCAAGCCAACGGCCCCCTCTCCCCCAGCCCCTCCCCCACGAGGGGGGAGGGGAGAAATTCATTGCGCCTCACACGTTAATGATGAGCGCCACACCCATCCCGCGATCACTCGCCATGAGCTATTACGCGGACCTCGACGTGTCGGTGATTGACGAGTTACCTGGTGGGCGGCAACCCATCGCGACCAAGCTCGTCAGCGAAGCACGACGCGGCGAAATTGTGCGTCGCATTTATGAGGCGGCGCAACAGGGAGCACAGGCCTACTGGGTGTGTCCGCTCATTGAAGAAAGCGAAAAACTTGCCGAGCAGGATGTGCAATTGCAAGACGCTACAGCACTGCATGCCGATCTCGTCGCGCTGATGCCAAACGTGAAAGTCGAGCTGCTGCACGGTCGCATGAAGGCTGACGAAAAGGCAGCGATCATGAAGGAGTTCACCTCCAATCGTATTCAGGTTTTGGTGGCGACCACGGTCATCGAAGTCGGCGTTGATGTGCCCAACGCAAGCTGGATGGTGATTGAGCATGCGGAGCGTTTCGGCCTGGCGCAACTGCATCAGCTCAGAGGCCGCGTAGGGCGCGGCAGCGTGGCGTCCACCTGTATCCTGATCTTCGCGGGAAAGCTCTCTGAAACCGCCAAGCAGCGGCTAAAAGTCATCTACGAAAACACCGACGGTTTCATCATCGCCCGCGAGGATCTGCGCATTCGCGGGCCGGGTGAATTGCTCGGACCTAGGCAATCGGGACTACCGTCGTTGCGCTACGCGAACATTGAGGAAGACATCGATCTGGTGGAAGCGGCGCGCGATGCAGCTACCAAACTCGAAAGCGACACGACGTTCGACAGGACCGCGTTTGTTGACCGATGGATCAGACATCGCGCAGAGTTTGCGAAGGCTTAGCCGCTCGCTAGAGCACACGAAGATGCGCCTCTGTCGCGCCATGAACCGCTTGCAGCGGGATGTTTTGGTCGAACGTTGTCAGTGCCCCGTCGTGCTTCACTGCGAGTGCAAGCAGATAGAGATCGGCGATCTGGTTATGTCCGTGGACTCGCGTGAAATCCACGGCTGAGTCATCACGTAACGACACGTCATCAGCCCAAAACTCATGATCCAGCGAGGCGCAAGCATTCACGAGTTGTTGTCGGACCGCCATGATCCCCAACGCGCCGCGTCGCCCGTAACTTGGTAAGTTGAGCACGCGAATGACGC
>Ga0335397_10012104_pt1 | contig 10580 bp, 4 predicted proteins | sample MAT04_FD_205740 | JGI IMG/M metagenome (GOLD analysis project Ga0335397, IMG submission 205740) | Freshwater microbial communities from Lake Fryxell liftoff mats and glacier meltwater in Antarctica - MAT-04 (spades assembly) (version 2) ...
CGACGTCACGCGAGATCTCCACCTCGAGGCGCGGCTCCTCGTTCCCGAGCAGCGTGATGTCGGCGCGGCGGATCTCCCAGCGCTTGCCGAAGAACGTCGCCCAGCCGTTGCCCACGCTGATCACGCCCGAGCCGTTGGGCAGGCCCTTGTTGCTCTGGATGTGCAGATCGACCGAGGCCGTCGCGTTGACCTCTTTTCCGCGCAGCGGGATGTCGGAGGCGGTCTTGACAGTGATGTCGATCGGAAAAGTCTGAGCTGCTTTCGGATCGCCCAGCGCCGCGCTTGGGGGTGGCTCGTCGGTGAAGATGACGTCGTTGAAGGCGCGCACGGGCTTCAGCGTGTCGACGCCGTCGCTGGTGATCTCGACCAGACCCTTGTCGATGATGACCTCGGCCTGGAGCTTGTCGGTCACCTGGCCTTTGGCGGTGACGTGCGCGTCGACCCGCGCCAGGCGAGGCCCGGCGGCGAACGGCATGTCGTCGGTGGTCAGCACCACCTCGAACTTCGGCTGCATCAGCGTGACCAGCTCGACGTTGCCGGTCGCTTCGAACTTACCTTTGGCCGATCGGCCGCTCACCTTGGCCGCGATCTTGTTGCCGTCGAACGTCAGCGCCGCGGAGGTCCTGTCGATCGACGGGATCGGCGGGGTGAGCACCACGAAGAGGTCGCGCAGATCGACCTTGCCGCGCGCCGCGGGAGCGTCGCGGGTGCCCTCGATCGCGAGGCTGGCGTCCATCACCCCGGTGATGCCGCCGACGCTCCGCTGGCCCTGGAAGAAGGCCGAGAGGAAGTCCAGCCGGAAGTCCCGCGATCTCAGGTCCGCCTGGATGGGGGCGCCGAGCGCCAGGCCGAGCTTGGCGTCGAGGCTCATGGAGCCGCCCTGCTCCTCTTGCGCGCGGGCGTGGGCCTCGATGTCGGTTCGGTCGATGCGCAGGTCGGCGAGGAAGTACTCGAAGCGCTGGTCCTTCACCTCCGCCTTGCCCGCGTCGAGGTGAATGGTGCCGACGTAGTTCTCCAGGGTGCCGGCGAGCGCAGCGGTGGCGCTGAGGGTGCCGGCCACGGGGACGTGCATCGAGAGCGCGCCAGCGAGGCCCTCGAGGGGCATGTCGTGCACCGCGAGCTCGGCCGACAGCGGCACCTTGGCCAGGTTGGGCAGGTCGTTCACCAGGCGTGGAAAGTCGATCGCGAGCGAGGCGGTCGCGGTGGCGACGCGCTGGTTCTTGTACGCGACCTCGGCCTCGAGATCGGTGCTCTTCCCGCCGCCCGCGAGGGAGATGAAGGTGTCGAACACCGTCTGGCTGTCGCGGTTGGCGAGGCCGCGCAGCTCGACGCGGCCGTCGATCTTGCGCAGGCCGCTCGACCCGATGATGCGCGCGTCGAGGCGCCCTTTGACCGGGAAGCCGCGGTTGGTCATGCGATCGATCGAGCCGAGATCGACCGCCGACGCGTCCAGGGTGAGGCTGTGGATCGCGTTGGTGCCGAGCGCCTGCCAGGCCCCCACGTCGAGCGCGTCGACCGGTGTGTGGCCGGTGACGGCGAGGTCGATGACGCCAATCCCGTTGCCCTCGGCGATCGCGCTGATCGCCAACTGGTTGTCGTCGAGCGTCGCGGAGACGGTCGCGGTGATCGCGGACGCGCCCTCGACCCAGACCAGCCTGCTGCCATTGACCTCGATCTGACCGCTCAGCTTCTTCGCGGTGCGTTTGACGGTGCCGCGCATCGAGATCTCACCGCGGTACGCCTGGCGGACCGAGGTGATCGTGATGCCAGGCGGCTCGTTGCGCAGATCGGCGAGGAGCGCGATCGGGAACTGATCGAGATCGAGCTCGACCTCCGCGTTGGTGCGCGGCGCCACGGCGCGCTCGGGGTGGGAGGCGAGGGTGGCGGCGCCGATGTCGAGACGCAGCGCCAGGGCCGCGAGCGGAGTGCCGCCAACGCCCGCCGCGAGGGTGAGGCCCGTGCGCTCGTCGTTGGCGTGACCCTCCAGCTTGAATTCGATCGGCCCGGGCAAGTGGGTGTGGCGTACGCCGCGCGCGTCCAACCTCATGTCCACCTTTGCGAGCGCCGGGGTGGCGTGGATCTCCCCGTCGACGCGGCCGCCGAGAAGGCCGGCGTCGGGCACCATCGGCGCGACACGCGACAGGTCGAGGTTGGTCAACGACACGTCGATCGCGCGCACGTCGTGGGCGTCGATATCCGCCCACGCCGCTGGCTCCAGGGGCCTGCGCGGGGCGCGCATGCTGCCGACGACGGTCAGCGCGCCGAGATCCTGCCCGTCGACCGCGGCCGACGCCGTCAGCGAACCGGGCACCAGCAGCGCGGCCACTTGCATCTGCGCCGGGTGCGTGAGCCCCGGGTAGCGCACGTCGGTGAGCACGGCGGTGAGGCGCGCCGATCCGGAGGGGCCGGTCTTCGCTTCGAAGCGCACGTCGGCGCGGCCGTCGATGCGGGGCAGTTTCGGCGCGAGGTCCGCGCGCACCAGCCCGATGTCCTTCGCCTCGAGCGAGGCCTTGGCCCAGCCGGACCCGCCGAGGAGGTCAGCGGACAGCTCGGCGTCGGCGGTGACCTTGCCGGCGGGGGAGGTGAGGACGAAGTCCTTCAGCTCGATGCTCCCGTCGGCGTTGTACGCGGCTCGCGCGTTCTCGACGCGCCACGTGAGATTGGCGGTCATGAGGTCGAGGCGCGTGATCGCAACTCGGGTCTGCTTCGCGTCGTGCTCGATCCGCAGGTTGCCCTGCATCGCGCGTGGGAGCTGGCCCTCGTCGAGCGAGAGGGCCACGCCGAGCGCCTTGCCGCGTTGTTCGCCGCGCGCGTCGATGCGCACGTTGCCGATGCGTTGATCGAGCTGGCGCAGGTTCTTGGCCTCGACCTGCAGGCGTCCGACGCTGCGGTCAGGCAGGCCCGAGAGCGCGCCCTGCACGCGGAGCTGCTCGATCCGGGTGTCGTTGATGCGGATCTTGCTGCCGTTCGCGTTGGCCTCGACCTTCAGATCGCGCAACGTGCCACTGGCGGCCAGCGTCGCCGTGATAGCGCCTTGCAGCTCGAGCGCGCCGAGCGGCACACGCGCCAGATCCTTCGAGGCGATCGTGACGCGCGCACGATCGATGGTCACCGGCTCGGCAGCCACGTCGATCGCCGCGTCTCCCCGGGCGCGCGCTCCGGCGCTGTGTGCGTCGAAGCGCGTGCGGATCTTGCCCTTGTCGGCCTCACCGGTGAGCGAGAGGAGCAGGGGGTAGCGGGTGTCGCTGGCCTTGGTCGAGGTCGCGACGTCACCGGCGACCTCGGCGCGGACGTGCCCCTGGAGATCGTTCAGCGTGGCGCCCATCGCGTTGCCTTCCAGGCGCAGCCCGAGCATCCCGCGCGGCGCGGCGCGGTGGATGTCGGCCGGATCGACCTTGTCGACCGCGAGGGTCACCATCACCTGCGAGAAGTCGGGCGTCGCGGTCGCGCTGGCAGTGATCGGGGCACCGCTGACCTTGCCGCGGAGGCCGATGCGCCACGGGAGCTCGGTCGTCGGGCGCCGGATATCGGCCTGCACCCGGGCTCGCGCGCGCCAGTCGTCGGTACCGGTGAGCGTCGCCCAGAGCGCGGGCTCGCCGATCGCGTCCACCACGGCGCGCATGCGGCCGGAGTCGATGTCGAGCACCAGCGTGCCGTAGAGGACGGTGGGCCGCCCGTCGACCAGGCCCACGATCTCGCTCAGCTCGAAGGTGCGGGTCGACGTCTTCATCTCGGCCGACAGCTCGACGCGGACGTCCGGCACGTCGAGGTGGCTGGCGATCCGCGCGATGTGCATCTCGACGTTGGAGCCGGTGGACGCGAAGTCGGCGTGGAGCTCGAGCCGATCGAACGCGGTCGTGCTGGAGGGTGTCGTCATCACGAAGCGCCCGTCGTCCACGCGCGCCGAGGCGATCGCCACCGACCAGTCGGGCGTCGGCGGCAGCGCGGGATCGGCCGGCACCACCAGCTCAGCGAGGTTCACGATCCCCTTGGCATTGGTCACCATGTTCACGCCGACGCCGAGCACGTTGACCACGTCGAGCTCGACGCGCTGGTCAAGCAGGCCGAGCGCGAAGGGGATGAGGCGGATCTCGGCGGTCACCAGGCGCGCCGCGATCGCGTCGCGACCCGAGCCATCGGTGATCACGACATCGCGCACGATCGGCCGCGTCGGCAGGAAGCCCTCGATGTGGCCGATGTGGATCTGCCCGACGAACACCTCGTCGAGCAGCTTCTCGGTCTGGGTGCGCACGATCTCGCGACCCCACTCGGTCTGGAGCGCGGCGAACGCGCCGCCCACCGCGAGCACCAAAAGAAGCACGATCGCGAGCGGGATGCGGTAGAGCCATCGCCACCCGCTCTTCTTGGACCCTGACATCAGAATGCCTCTCCGATGCTCAGGTGCAGTGCGAACGGCGAGTCTGGATCCGGATCGTTCGGCCCGGTCCGGTTGACGCGGAAGCCGACGTCGGCGCGGATCGGGCCGACGGGCGTGTCGTAACGAAAGCCCCCGCCGACCGCGTAGTGCAGGTTGGGGAACTTCAGCTCGCCGAAGCGGTCGGCGACGTCGGCGCCGTCGACGAAGGTGACCATGCTCAGAAGGCTATCCATGATGTCGAACAGGCCGATGCGGATCTCGGCGTTGGTCTCGACCAGCGCTCCGCCTCCGATGGGGAGTGACTCGTTGTTTTCGCCACGCACGAACGGGGCCAGCCGCCCGCGGCCGAAGCCGCGCTGCGTGTCGGCGCCACCGGACAGATAGCGCTGGGTCAGCGGCACGCGGCCGAGCGCGGAGACGTTGGTCCCGAAGCGAACGCGCGCCGCGACGACGACGCGATCTCCGAAGGCCCAGTATCCTCGCGCTTCGGGCGTGATCTTCAGGTACGGGTGGGGCGTATCGCCCGACAGCACCTGGCCGAGCTCGACCCCCATCCGCAGCAAGATGCCGTCGCTCGGCGAGCGCGGATCGTCGCGGCTGTCCCAGGCCACGCTGGGCTCGATGAACACGAACGACTCGGGATCATCGAGCCCGATCTGTTCGGCCACCGCCTGCACCGCCGGCTCGATGCGCGGAAACGAGTGCCAGCGATAGCTCGTGGTCAGCGCGACGGCGAGCCGATCGTCCATGAAGAAGCGCCCGATGCTCGCCTGTACGCCCGGGCCTTGTACCGAGTACGCGTCGTACTCGTTGAGGAGGTACTCGACGCCGATCTTTCCGCGCAGCAGCGGGAAGAGGAAGTCCAGCCGCTCGAGCTCGAGCTCGGTGTCGAGGTTGAGGATGACCTTACTTCCCACCGACAGGAACCCGATGCCGGGGCGCGCCTGAAAGCGCAGCGTGACCCTGGGATCGATGAAGTTGCGGTGCGTGTACCCGAGGCGCCCGCGCAGCTCGTAGTGCTGGCGATCGACGCCGACGCCGCCGCCCAGCCGGATCTCGTGTCGCGTCCCCTCGCTCGCCTGGAGCTTCAGATCGAGCACATCCGAGCGCTCGTCCTTGTCCCAGCTGAAGCGGACGTTGCCGACCAGGCCGGTGGAGTAGAGGCTGAGGCGGGTCTTCTCCAGCTTCACCGGATCGAAGCGCTCGCCGGGCGTCCAAGCGAGCCGGTTGAGCACCAGCACCTGCGGCGTGCGATCGAGGCCCTCGATCTTCACGTCACCGAACACGGCGATCGGGCCGGCATTGATGGCGTAGGTGGCGGTCGCCCTGCCGCGCGCGCGATCCACGGTCAGCGAGCTGTAGACCACCGCGTACGCGTAGCCGCGCGCGAGCATCTTCGACTTGAGCCGGTCGGCGGCCTGCAGATAGGAGTCGTAGGTGAGCGGCATGTCCATCACCAGCGCAGCGGTCCTCCCCAGCTCGCGCGCGTTGAGGCTGGGATCGTCCTCGGGCGCGCCCAGGATCTCGACCCGCTCGAGCAGCGTCGGCTTCCCTTCGTCGACGCGAAAGACCAGCGCGACCTCCTCGTCGTCGATGTCCTCGACCTCGGCGCCCAGCACTTTGGCGGAGAAATAGCCCTGCTCTCGGTAGGTGGTCTCGATGCGCTGCTGATCGAGGACCAGCTGCAGTGGCTGGTACTCCGCCTTGGTCTTGAAGACGATGCCGCTGGGCGCGTGGTTCGCGAGGCCGGTCAGCAGGGTGTCGTCCTCGATGTCGACCGATGCCGTCTGGATCCGTCGGGCCGTCGAGCCGGCGCAGGCGGACATGAGGGCTGCCGCGACCCATGCCAGGAGCCATGGACCATGAGCGCCTGACACGCGGTCCTGCGTTGCAACATGGGAGCCGAGGTAGGGAGTGGGTCTATGTCGATGAGTGCGATGCGGATCGCCGCGATCGGGGCAGATTGCCCCACGCAGCTCAGCTGCTGCGCGTGGAGCGCTCGCCGCGGACGCCGTTTTGCGGCGTCGTGGCGGCGCCAAGGTCGTCCTTCTTGCCCTGCGGCTGCTCGGTCTTGCCGTCAACGCGCTTCATGCGGAGCTCGTTGTTCACGTCGCCCACGCCGCGGATGCTCTCCGCGAGCTGCTCGGCGCGCTGCTTGTCCTGGCGCTGCGTGACCGTGCCCTTGAGCGTCACTTCACCGTTGGCGACGGAGACCTCGATCTCTCGCGCGTCGATGTGGCCCTCGCTCAGCGCGTCGCAGACCTCTTCTTGGATCCGCTCGTCCGAGCGCTTGTAGCCCTTGGGGCCGAGCGTGCCGAACTTGTTGTCCTGGTTCTGACCCTGATTCTGGCCGTAGCTCTGGCCCTGGTTCTGGTTCTGCCAGCCGGGGCGCGCGCCGTGGTTGCGGTTGAAGTCGTCGCCCATCGTCATGCCGCCGCCGAAGCTGCGCTCGCTCATGTTGCGATCGCCGCCGAAGCTGCCGCGCTGGCTGCCTTGCCAGCCACCCTCGCTGCCGTAGCTCTGCGTGCCCGGCGTCTGGTAGCCCTGGCCGCCGTAGCCTGGGTTGTGCTGCTGCCCGTAGCCCTGGTTCTGCTGCTGGCCGTAGCCCTGGTTCTGCTGCTGGCCGTAACGCTGCGTGCTGTTGTCCTGCCGCGAGTAGTTGCCGCCGCCCTCGTATCCGTTCTGGCCGCCGCCCTGCACCCCGTAGTTGCCGGTGCCGCGCCAGCTCTGGCCGCCCATCGAGCCCTGCTGACCGCCCTGCGAAGACCAGCCCTGCTGCGCCTGTCGCGAGCCCGCGAAGTCGCGATCCTCACGATAGCCGCTGCCCTGACCGCCGCCGTGCGAGTCGTCGGTGCGGTAGTGGCCTTCGCCGCGCGACCAGCCGGAGTCGTCCATATGGCGAGCGTCGCCGCCCTGATCGGTATGCGTGGACCCCGCGTTGCGGCCCTGTCCCTGTCCCTGTCCCTGTCCCTGTGTGTTGGTGCGATCGAAGCCCTGGTTGCGGTTCTGTCCCATGATTTCAAACCTCTCTCGATGCGTAGTGAGTTGTGGCCGCTCCTGCGGCAGCCGCCGACCCGGGGTGCAAGCAGAGGGCCCGCTCCATCGCGAGACGATCGACGAGAGGCCCGTCGCCATACTCCACACGTGAGGCGAGACGCCTCGGTGCACGCGCGCGCGTGACACCCGACGAAAACACGGCATGCGTCGTGCGTACTGTTCGCGCGTGGCCCCAGTGATCATCGAGAAGCCGTCGACGAGCCGAACGCCGAGCCTGTTGCTCCGCTGCGCTCTCTTGCTGACTTTCGTGCTGCTGATTCGTTCGCTGCTGATCCCGATCGCGCTTGGCGCGATCTTCGCTGTCCTGCTCACGCCGTGGTGCAAGTCGATGAAGAACCGCCTCGGTCGCGTCGGCGACTACGCGCCGATGATCATGACCAGCTTGACGATGATCCTGGTGATGCTCCCGCTGGTGTTCGTCGCGGTGCAAGCCATCGCCGCAGTCCCCGACATGATGCACCACGACGTCGCCGCCTCGATGAGCCAGGTCTCGCGCGAGGCGCTGATCAAGATGGAGGCGATCGGCCGCGAAATGGGCGTGGACTCGCTGCGCGTGCGCCAGATCCTCGCCGCCCTCGGCACACGCGTCGGCACCACCGCCACCGAATTCGCCAGCAGCAGCGCCAGCGCGCTGCCGGGGTACATCCTCGACATCTTCCTCTTCGTCGTCGCGCTTTACTACTTGCTGCGCGATGGCCGCCGTTTCCTCAGCTGGCTGCGCCGGGTGTCGCCGTTCAGCGAGCCCGACACCGACGAGCTCTTCGTCTCGGTCAACGAGACGATCCACGGCGCGATCCTCGGCACGATCGCCGTCGCGCTGGTCCAGGGTGGCATGACGCTGATCGCGCTCCTGGCGCTGCAGATCCCTGGCGCGTTCCTATGGGCTGTGCTCGCGGCGCTCTGCTCGTTCATTCCGATGGTCGGCACCGCGCCGGTGACGCTCGGCGCGACGATCTATCTCGCGGTGACCGGGCGGCCCACTGCGGCGCTCGCGATGGGCATCATCGGCGTCGTCGTCGGCCTCTCGGACAACATCGTGCGGCCCTGGGCGCAGAGCTCGCGCGGCGGCATGCACCCGCTGCTCGCGCTGATGGCGATCTTCGGTGGCCTCGAGATGTTCGGGCCGTTCGGCATCTTCCTCGGACCGGTCGTGGCCGCGATGGGGATGTGGGCGGTCGATACCTACGCGCACCGCGCCAAGCAGGACAACGCGCCGATGGAGTCGTCGGGGAACATCGTCTCGCTCGCGCGCAAGGGAGACTAACGGGTCGCGCCGGCCTCGAGCTTGGCCTTGATCTCGCGCGCCTGGCGCTGGTGATTTTGGAGCTTCGGCAGGAGGCCCTCGGCGAACGCGCGGACGTCCTCGTCCTTGCTATCGGCGCCGGTCTTTTCGAACAGCGCGACCGCGGCCTCGTGCTCGGCGACCATCAGCGTCATGTACGCGATGTCGAAGTCCTTGGCCTTCGTCATGCGCTCGATGTCGAGCCGCTTCTCGTTGCTGACGCTGGCGGGGAGGGCGATGTTCTTGCTGTCGGCCAGCGTCTTGAGCTCGTCGGTGGCGCCGCCGTGATCCTTGATCATCATGGTCGCGAACGCGCGCACTTCCTTCTTCTTGCCGCGCGAGAGCGCCGACTTGCTGGCCTCGATCTCGGTCATGCTCCCCTGCGCGGCCTGCGTCGCGAAGGCGACGTCCTCTTCGCGGACCTTCACTTCCTTCTGGACCGCCTCCGGCATCTTGGCGCTCGGCGGGACCGACGGCGCAGCGACGGGCTTCGGCGGCGGTGGCGACTCCGCGAACGCGGGGGCGGCGAGGGCGGTGAGCGCGGTGAACGAGAGCGAGCGTGCGATGCGATTCATGACGACTCCTTGGCCCGCCCGCGAAGGGAGGGCCCCGGCGTGACGGTGCACTCCTCGTGCCCGAGGCCGCAAGTTATCGTCAGGGGCGCTTCACCCGGAACACATGACGCACCTCGCCGTTCTTCTCGACGACGGCCACCTTCTCCATGCGCGCGGGGTCTTCGAGGATCTTCCGTCCTTCGGGTGTGAGCGCCTCCACGTCGCCGGCGCTGAGCGCCACGTAGCGCACGTCGAGCGCCGCGAGATCGGCGGCGTCCAGCGTGTGTCGCGCGTGATCGAGGTGCTTCGCGAGGCGCTCGGCCTCCTTGCGATCCATCATGTAGCTCTCGCCGAAGTCCTGCCAGCGGAAGCCGGGCGTGAGGAAGCCGCCGGTCATCGCGAGATCGATGTTGGTCGAGAGCACGCGCTCGCGCGGACCGACGATCGCGTCGATCGCCTCCGTGGTCGCCACCGCGATCGCCGACGGTGGTCCGAACTGCATCGGGTGGATGCCGAGGATGCCGTTGAAGATGCTCATGCGCAGCAGCCAGACGAAGGCCGAGAGCCCGGACACCACCAGCGCGAGGATCAGCGCGATCACGTGGCGCGGCAGCCAGGCCGCGAGCACGTCCACCAGGACGACGTTGGCGAAGAAGCCACCGACACCGAAGAACTTCACGATGTCCCAGCTGCGCTCGTAGCCGATCACGTTCGGAACGAGGAACCCGCCGAGCGCCGCCACCACGACGAACACCCGGAGGTCGCTCTTCGTCACGCGCGCGAGGCCGAACGGCAGCGCGATGAACGGCAGGCCGAAGATCACCAGGTGGCGGATGAGCGTGTCGAGCGGAGGCGCGCCGAAGTACGTCTTTCCCAGCGTCAGCACGTTGTCCGGGCGAGGCCCGGGCGCGAGGAAGCCGCCCAGCGCGACGCCGATGCCGAGCGCGGCGAGCAACAGGAGCGTGCGCACGACCGCGTCGCCGAGCTTCTTCGTCGCGGCCAGGCGCGAGAGCACGACCATCCCGGCGGCGATCCCGGACAGGCCGAAGAACACGATCTGCCCGAGCGAGAGGAGGCCGAGCAGCAGCGCGCCGACGATCGCGCGGCGGCGCTCGGTGCGCGGTGAATCGGCGCCCCCGGTCCACAGCAGCGCGACGCCGATCGCGAGCGACATGCCGAGGCCCTGGGGGTGCTGGAAGAAGTTGGAGATCACCGGCGGCGGCATCGAGGATCCCCAGGCGGCCGGGATCGCCGACCAGCGCGGGCCGAGCAGATAGAAGTCGGTGAAGAGGAAGATCTGCAGCACGCC
>Ga0335397_10012105_pt1 | contig 10579 bp, 9 predicted proteins | sample MAT04_FD_205740 | JGI IMG/M metagenome (GOLD analysis project Ga0335397, IMG submission 205740) | Freshwater microbial communities from Lake Fryxell liftoff mats and glacier meltwater in Antarctica - MAT-04 (spades assembly) (version 2) ...
GCCGCGCCGGGGATCAATCGCCGCCGGCAGGCGGGGCAGGTTTTGCGGCGGGCGTTGACTCAGACGCCTTCGGTCCACTGGAAGTTCCCTCCGGCTTGGCGCCGCCGTCGGACGGCTTGGCGCCACCTTCAGCTGGCTTGGCGCCACCCTCAGCTGGCTTGGCGCCACCGTCAGCCGGCTTGGCGTCGCCCCCATCACCGGCGAGATTGCGCTTGCTGTCGCCGTCTTTCTTGAAGTCGGTTTCGTACCAGCCGCCGCCGGCGAGGCGGAACTGCGGCGCGCTCAGTCGCTTGCGCACCTGGGCGGCACCACAGCTGGGGCACACGGCCGGCTCGGGGTCGGACAGGCGCATCAGCTCGTCGAAGCGATGGCTGCAGGCGGTGCATTCGAATTCGTAGATCGGCATGGTGGATTCCGGCCCGGGTGGGGCGCTGGGATTGCAGATGGACGCGCAGATCGCGGCGCGCGCGGCGAATCAATTCAAGCGCAACCGGCGATCGCTTCCAGCTCGCCGCTGAGCGCCAGCCACTCCTCTTCCAGCTTCGCCAGCTCGCCGCCGAGCTGGCCCTGCTGTTGCGCAAGCTTGGCCATGTCGGACTTCGACAGTGCAGCGACCTGTGCGCTATCCAGCAGGCGCGCATCGAGCGTGCTGCGCTCGGCGGTGATCGCGGCCAGTCTGGCATCGATGCTCTTGAGCCGCTGGCGCAATGGCTTTTCGCGCTCGCGCTGGTCTGCCGCGCCGCGTCGGCGCTCGGCGCTGTCGATCACCGGCGCGGGCTTGGGCACCGGCACCGCCGGCGGCTTGTTCGCACCGTCGCCGGCGTTGCGGCGCTGACGCAGCCAGCGCGCGTAGTCGTCCAGATCGCCATCGAAGGGCTCGACGCGCCCGTCCGCCACGCGCCAGAAGCTGTCGCACACCAGCCCGAGCAGGCTGCGATCGTGGCTGACCAGAACGATCGCGCCCTCGAAATCGTTCAGCGCCTCGGCCAGCGCCTCGCGCATCTCCAGATCCAGATGGTTGGTCGGCTCGTCGAGCAGCAGCAGGTTCGGCTTGGTCCACGCGATCAGCGCCAACGCCAGTCGCGCACGCTCGCCGCCGGAGAATCCGTCGACCGTCTCGAACACCCGATCGCCGACGAAGTTCCAGCGCCCCAGATAGCTGCGCGCGACCTGATCACCGGTACCCGGTGCGATATCGATCACGTGCTGCAGCGGCGTGCGCCCGGACTTGAGCTGATCGACCGTGTGCTGCGCGAAATAGCCGATCACCATGTCCTTGTGCGCGACGCGCGAACCCGACAGCGGCGGCAGCGCGCCCGACACGGTTTTGACCAGGGTCGATTTGCCCTCGCCATTGGGGCCGAGCAAACCGATCCGCTCGCCCGCCTGCAGGCCGAACAGCACCTCGTGCAGCACGTGCGTGACCGGCGCATCGTGGGCCACGGTCAGCGCGGCACCATCGTCGTCATCCTCATCGTCCTCGGGCGCGTGGGCGCGATAGCCGGCTTCCACGTGGCTGAGCTTGAGCAGCGAATCGGGCAGCCGCAGCGGCTTTTCGAAGGTGCAGTGGAACTCGCGCTCGGCGCGCACCGCCTCGGTGCCCTTGAGCTTTTCGAGTTTCTTTACCCGCGACTGCGCCTGCTTGGCCTTGCTGGCCTTGGCCTTGAAGCGGTCGATGAACGACTGCAGGTGGGCGCGCTCGGTCTGCTCCTTGTCGAAGGTCAGCTGCTGCTGGCGCAACATCTCCGAACGCTGGCGCTCGAACTGCGCGTAGTTGCCGGTGTACAGCCGACCGGTGGTGTCGGCCAGATGCAGGATATGGGTGGCCACGCCGTCGAGGAAATCGCGGTCGTGCGAGATCAGCAGCAGGGTGCCCGGATACTTGCGCAGCCATTCCTCCAGCCACACCACCGCGTCGAGATCCAGATGATTGGTCGGCTCGTCGAGCAGCAGCGCATCGGACGGCGCCATCAGCGCACGCCCGAGATTCAATCGCGCGCGCCAGCCGCCGGAAAAATCGGCGACCGCGTGGTCGTGGGTCTCGGACTTGAAGCCCAGGCCATGCAGCAGCTTGGCCGCGCGCGCACGCGCGTCGTAAGCGCCCAGCTCGTCGATCCGATGATGCGCGGCGATCGCGCCATCGTGGTCGCCGATCGCCTCGGCGTCCTCGGCGGCTTTCAGGGCAGTAGCGGCTTGCGCATCACCGCCGAGCACGAAGTCGATCGCGCTGTCGGGCAAGCCGGGGGTCTCCTGCGCGACCGAGGCCAGGCGCTGGCTGCGCGGACGCTCGACCTCGCCCTGATCGGGTTCCAGCTCACCGAGCACGGAGGCGAACAGCGAGGACTTGCCGCAACCGTTGCGACCGATCACGCCCACCCGCCAGCCGGCGTGCAGGGTCAGGTCGATATCGCGCAGCAGTTCACGACCACCGCGGCGGATGGCAAGGTTTCGGAAAGCGATCATGGGGTCAGGACTTGAGGTAGCGGTGACGCAGGCGCAGGGATTGTTCAATCAATCCGGGTTCGCCAACGGTCTCGACCGGGTGTGCAAACCGCGCATCGCCTCGGACTCGGGGCCGGCGACGCGCCGGGCGGCGACGAAGGCGGATGGCGCTCGATTCGCCTATTGTGCCATTAGGCGCCCCGACGCGCTCGTCAGCCGCTCTCCGGCGGTATTCCAGCGAGGCGATCCGCATCGATCCGATCCTGCGGCCGGCCAGTAGCGCGCTTGTTCGCGATCAGGTCAGCCAATCCAATGGTAGGAACCAGCATGCCATCGATCGGGACTTGCAGCGCGCGGCGCACGGCGTGGTCGAATTCGACACCGTCGATGCGCGTCAACAGGTCGATGCGGCGTGGGGCGACCCCGAGCTGGACAATTGTCCCCGGCACCTCGAACGCCGAGACATCGAGCGCCTCTGGCGGCGCACCGAAATCCACCAGTGCGGCAATGGTGCGTCGCGCGTTTTCCGTAGACGCTTTCAACCAGAGGTCGATGTCCATCGTCGCCCGCGGCTGCCCGTGGGCGGCCATCGCGTAGGCGCCCACCAGCAGATAGTCAACGCCGTGGCGGCAGAACGCAGACAGAAGATCGCGATAGTCGGGATTGAGCATCGAATCCGGGCGCCAGTGAGCACAGTTCCACGGTCAGGGGCCACACCAGAGCCAGTCGCTGCCCTGGCGTTCCGGCCACAAGGTAGGGCTGCGACCATGCCGCCGCCTCGTCGAGGCGGCGCACGGTCACGGTGCGCTGGGCGCGGTCGTTGGTCATCCTCGCATTGTACCCGCGACGGCTGCGGCCGCGGCTCCATTCATCGGCCCGCATCGATCTGGTGGGCACCGCGGTGGCGGGTCGGGGCGACCCGCCCTACGCGATGGTGGCGCCACGCAACGGCGGGTCGGCAGACCCGCCCTCCGTGAAGGTGCGGAATGCGTGGGGGCTCAGGCAGCTATCGCCTTGACCGCGCGGAACACCAGCTTGCCGCCTTCGCTGTCGATCGCGACCGTGTCGCCGGGTGCGAACTCGCCGGCGAGGATGCGCGTGGCCAGCGGGTTTTCCAGCTGCTGCTGGATCGCGCGCTTGAGCGGCCGCGCGCCATATACCGGATCGAAGCCGGCGTTGGCGAGCAGGTCGAGCGCGCCTTCGCTGATGTCGAGCTTCAGGTCGCGATCGGCCAGGCGCTGCTCCAGCCCACCCATCTGGATCCGCGCGATGCTGCGGATATGCTCGCGGCCAAGCGGATGGAACACCACCAGCTCGTCGAGGCGATTGATGAACTCCGGGCGGAAGTGCTGCTGGACGATGCTCAGCACCGCCGACTTCATCGAGGCATAGTCGTTCTGGCTGGCCAGCTCCTGGATCAGGTGCGAGCCGAGGTTGGAGGTCATCACGATCACGGTGTTGCGGAAGTCCACCGTGCGGCCTTGCCCGTCGGTCAGGCGCCCGTCGTCGAGTACCTGCAGCAGCACGTTGAACACGTCCGGATGCGCCTTCTCGACCTCGTCGAGCAGGATCACGCTGTACGGCCGACGGCGCACGGCTTCGGTCAGATAGCCGCCCTCCTCGTAGCCGACATAGCCCGGCGGTGCGCCGATCAGGCGCGCCACCGAGTGCTTCTCCATGAACTCGCTCATGTCGATGCGCACCATCGCACTGGTGGAGTCGAACAGGAACTCGGCCAGTGCCTTGCACAGTTCGGTCTTACCCACGCCGGTGGGGCCGAGGAACAGGAACGAACCGTTCGGGCGATTCGGGTCCGACAGGCCCGCGCGCGAGCGCCGGATCGCATCGGCGACCGCGCGCACCGCTTCGTCCTGGCCGACCACGCGCCGATGCAGTTCGTCCTCCATGCGCAGCAGCTTGTCGCGCTCGCCTTCGAGCATCTTCGACACCGGGATGCCGGTCCAGCGCGACACCACTTCGGCGATCTCTTCGGCAGTGACCTTGTCCTTGACCAGCGTAAAGCCGGTGGTTTCGGTCGCGTGTGCGGCAGCCAGCTGCTTTTCCAGATTCGGCAAACGGCCGTACTGGATTTCGCTGGCGCGCGCGAGATCCTGGTGGCGATGCGCGGCCTCCAGTTCGACCTTGGCCTGCTCGATCTGTTCCTTGAGCCTGGTGGTGCCGGTCAGGGCGGCTTTCTCCGAGCGCCACACCTCGTCGAGATCGGAAAACTCGCGTTCCAGCTTGTCGATCTCTTCCTGCAGGTCCTTCAGGCGTTGCTTGGAGGCCGCATCCGATTCCTTCTTCAACGCCTCGCGCTGGATCTTGCGCTGGATCAGGCGCCGCTCGAGCCGATCAAGCTCCTCCGGCTTGGAGTCGATCTCCATCCGGATCCGCGAGGCCGCCTCGTCCATCAAATCGATCGCCTTGTCGGGCAGCTGGCGGTCGGCGATGTAGCGGTGCGAGAGGGTCGCGGCCGCCACCACCGCCGGATCGGTGATCTCCACCCCATGGTGCACGGCGTACTTTTCCTTCAGCCCGCGCAGGATTGCGATGGTGTCTTCGACCGAAGGCTCGCCGACGAACACTTTCTGGAAGCGCCGTTCGAGTGCCGCGTCCTTTTCGATGTACTTGCGATATTCATCGAGGGTGGTGGCACCAATGCAGTGCAGGTCGCCGCGCGCGAGCGCGGGCTTGAGCATGTTGCCCGCATCCATCGCGCCTTCGGCCTTGCCGGCACCGACCATCGTGTGCAGCTCGTCGATGAACAGGATCACCTGGCCTTCCTGCTTGGCCAGATCGCTCAGCACCGCTTTCAGGCGCTCTTCGAATTCGCCGCGGAACTTGGCGCCGGCGATCAGCGCGCCCATGTCCAGCGACAGCACCTTCTTGCCGCGGATGCCCTCGGGCACTTCGCCGTTGACGATGCGCTGCGCGAGACCCTCGACGATCGCGGTCTTGCCCACGCCCGGCTCGCCGATCAGCACCGGGTTGTTCTTGGTGCGCCGCTGCAGCACCTGGATCGTGCGGCGGATTTCCTCATCGCGACCGATCACCGGGTCGACCTTGCCCGCTTCAGCGCGCGCGGTGAGGTCCATGCAGTATTTCTCCAGCGCCTGGCGCTGCTCCTCGGCGCCTTCGCTACTGACCTTGTCGCCGCCACGCAGCTTTTCGATGCCCTGCTCGATGCGCGCCTTGACCGCGCCGGAGGCCTTCAGCGCCGCACCGACCTCGCCCTTGTCATCCAGCGCTGCAAGCACGAACAGCTCGCTGGCGATGAACGCATCGCCGCGCTGCTGGGCCAGCTTGTCGGTCACGTTGAGCAGCCGGGTCAGGTCGTTGGAGACATTGATGTTGCCCTCCTGACCCTTGACTTGCGGCAGCTTGTCGAGCGCTTCGGCCAGGCGCGTGCGCAGCCCGCCGGCGTTCACCCCAGCCGATTGCAGCAACGTGCGCGTCGAGCCGCCCTGCTGGTCGAGCAGCGCCACCAGCACATGCGTCGGCTCGACCATGTTGTGATCGCGACCGACCGCCAGCGACTGCGCGTCGGAAAGCGCCTGCTGGAAGCGCGAGGTGAGTTTATCCATGCGCATGGGGAGTTCTCCGCAAAAGGGGTTGCGAGCAAGCGCCCGCCTGTCTTCTGTATGCGGGCGGTGAAGGCGGATTCAAGAATGGGCGGGTTGTTGGCGCTGACTTCATCTCGCCGCTTGCGGCAACTGCCGCAGCAATTGTCGTGGGTTTGGGCGTGGTGGCCGCGGACGTCCGCTGAGTCTTCGGGGACGCGGTAGTCTGACTCCGATGCTCCCGGCGCGCGCAGCGTCATCAAGGTTTCAAGTTGACGCGGTCCACTGGCGCGATGAGCGGACATCCATCACATCCAGCGCAGGCGATCGACGCGCCCGCCGATCCTGCTGGCGCTGTCGATCGCGCGCCGCCGGCGGGCCTCGCCATCGGCCAGCGCCTGCCCGATTTCGCGCAGTGCACGCTGGACGGACGCTGGCTGCTGTTCTACGAGTTCGCGAACGGGCGGCCCGTGGTGCTGGCGACACTCGGCGGCGACCCTGACGAAGCCAAGTACTCGGCACTGGCGGCCGCGCTGCGCGCGCTCGCTGCAGCCGATGGCCTTCAGGTCGTGCTGCTGGCCGCTGCGGGGCTGCCCGACCCGGGATCCGACGCCGACTTCGCGGCAGTCCTCGACAAAGGCGCCACCGTGCGCGGGATCTGCTTCGGCGAGGGCGACGGCCCTCAGGTACAGCTGGCGATTCTCGACCCCAACCTGCGCCTGCTGTCGCGGGCGCGCATCCCGCGCGGCGAGCTCGCCGACGGCAGGGCTGACGAGGCCGTGCGGCGAGCCGTCGCTCCGGCGCTAAGCGCCTGGCATGCAGAGGCCACCGAGTTGGGCGGGCGGGCGCCGGTGCTGGTGGTTCCCCGTGTGATCAGCCCGGCGCTGTGTCGCGCCCTCATCGAAGGCTTTCCTCGCTGGCAACCCAAACCATCGCCCATGCCCAGTGCGCAGGCGGATGGACTGCAAGTCGACGCGACACGCAAGTCCCGGCTGGACGCGCTGATCGGCGATCCGGCGCTGGAATCGGCGGTGGTCAATGCCGTCGGTGTCACCTTGCTGGCCGAGATCGCCAAGGCGTTCGACTACGAGGCCACGCGCTTCGAGCGGCTGAAGCTGGTGTGCTATCGCGCCGGCGACGGCGGCCATTTCGGCATGCACCGCGACAACACCGCGCCACAGACCGCGCATCGCCGGTTCGCGCTGACGCTCAACCTCAACACCGGCGACTACCAGGGCGGCGAGCTCGGGTTCCCGGAATACGGCGCCAGTCGCGGCTACGCGCCGCCGGCCGGCGGCGCCATCGTGTTCGCCTGCGCCAACGCGCACTGCGTGCGGCCGGTGACCCGAGGCGAACGCTACGCGCTGGTGAGCTTTTTGTGGCGGGACGGCGAATAGGCGGTTGTGCAGATCATCGCTGCGGGCGGACTGGCTCGCTGTCAGCACGGCCGGCGCAGAAAGTAATCGTGGCTGTCCCGGTTTACGCGTCCAGGCTCGTGCCTGTCCTGAGTACGCGCGCGACCATTCGACTGCCCGCTGCGCGCGAACACCGCGACCCGCTTCGACCATACCGCTCGTGTCTTCTCCCGAGATGCCATTGCTCGCTCCGTACCATCGGGCGCGCGAGCGTGCAGGCATTCGTTAGGGCGGGGGAAGGTGTGTTGGGCGGACGCTTACGGCGCGACTGCTATGCGAGCGACTCAACATCCCGCTGTCCAGCAACGGCCTCAGATCGCTTAACGAGCGGCTTGGGATCGCGACGTGAAAAGGAGGGGAAACGTCAGGGGTCCGGGGACACACGAGAATCCGGGTGGGCAATAGCACGGATCAATGGGCGGCGGGCGACTCTCGAACAGCATCCGCCCTGCCTCGTCGAACAGGAACTTGGTCTGATCCTTGCGTACGCGCTCCCCGCGGCCGTTGTAGGACATCAGCAACGGCAAGCTGCCGTTGACGCTGGCCGAAACGAGACGATTGCGCGCGTCGTATCCAAGGCTGAGCGACGCGCCCGGTCGAACTGACAGCACCGTGGTGTTACCCGTCGCGTCGTAGCTACGCCCTACCCCGCCGACCGACTGCAGTCGGTGCGACGTCGGCGGGTAGGCATACGGCACCACGGAAGCGGCACCCACCCGCTTGCTCATCCGATTGCCGGTAGCGTCATAGGCAAACGCCTCCACATTCGCCGCCGTGCCATTGACCACGCTGGTCAACCGATTCAGATCGTCGTAGTCGTATGCCCGGTCGTTCGCGGCCGCACCCACGGTGAGCCCCACGATGTTGCCCACATCGTCGGTGCCGAAGTCCAGCGACAGCCCTGCGGGGGTTCCGGTCACGGTGTCGATCCAGTAGTTCTGGTCGTAGGTTTTGCTGAGTGTACGTCCGTTGCCGAAGGTGAGCGAGTCCATTGGGCCGAAGGACCGCTAGGTCGCCGCCGACACTGCGCAATCGTCCCTGGCGCCTTTATCGTTACTGCGATTGCCGGCCGCATCCAGCGTATACGCGTTGTGCCGAAACAGGGTCAGAGTACAGTTTCGCCGCACCTGCTCCTGGGATGGACCCGCGCCAAGTCCCTGCGGGCCGGAGAAACTGTACTCTGACCCCTGTTTCCCAGGCGCTCGATCTCGGATTCAGGAATGCGGGCCATCGGCGGGTCTCCGAAACGTGTCAAGAGGTCTGACGAAAAATAACCTCGAAATGAATATACTCCGTTTCGGAGATTCTGGACAAGCACATGGAAAATCAGGGCTACCGTATGGGCACCATCCGCACCGCCGCCGCTTCCGCCATGGCCATTTCCCACGACGAGCGCTCGTTCTTCATCGAGCTCGGCCAGCGCATCGCCCAGCGCCGCAAAGCACTGGAAATCACTCAGGGCCAACTCGCCGAGCTGCTCGGCGTCTCGCAGCAGGCGATGAATTCGTTCGAGAAAGGCCGACGCCGGGTGCCGGTGTCGGCGCTGCCGGCGATCGCCCGCGCAGTCGGCGCATCGCTCGATGAACTGATCGTCGACGAGGCGCTGCCGGCGACCAAAGCGGCGCCAAAGAAACGCGGTCCCGCGCCCAAGATCCAGCAGCAGCTCGAGCAGCTCAGCCGGCTGCCGAAAGCCAAGCAGCGCGCCGTGATGCAGGTGCTCGACTCGGTGCTGGCCCAGGCCGATCATTGAGCACAAGCCGCCGCCATTTCAAGAGGGCTACCCATGAGCACCGCGATCGATCATCTCACCGAAAAACTCGCGCAGCTGCCGCCGGAGCGGATCGCCGAGATCGTCGACTTTGTCGACTTCATCGCCGAGCGCGAACACGACCGCGGCATCGTCCGCGCCGCACAGGCCGCCAGCGAATCTAGCCTCGCCACGCTCTGGAACAACGACGCCGACAGCGCCTATGACCGGTTATAGCTTCGGCGACGTGCTGCTGGTTCCGTTTCCCTTCACGGATCAGACCGGCAGCAAGCAACGGCCGGCGGTCGTCGTCAGCTCGACGCGCTATCAGCGCGAGCGGCCCGATCTACTGCTGATGCCGATCACGAGCCAAGTGCCGAGCACACTGCGCTTCGGCGACGTCGTGGTCGGCGACACGCAATCCGCTGGGTTGATCAAGGACGGCGTCATCAAGCCGGTAATCTTCACCATCGAGGCGAAGCTCGTGCGCAAGGTGCTCGGCCGGCTGGTCGACGACGATCAGCGGGCGCTGCGGCATGCGATCGCGCACCTGATCGGGTAGCCGGCAGAACAGCGCCCGGCGCAAGGTCGCGCAATTCGAGTAGCGGTTGAACTTCCAGTTAGGACGACGGCGGGTCATAGACCCGCCCTACGGCCCTCGACCGCCCGCACAGCCTGGGCACTTCACTCGAGCTGCTGCGCCGCTTTCAGCAGCACCGCGCCACCCTCGGTGGGCGCAGCAGCTACACCGGCACCCGCAAGATGACATAAGGCACCTCCACCTGTTCGAGGCCCTCGAACTCCGCGCCGCGCAGGGTTGGGTAGGGCACTCTCAAACTCCAAGGGCCGCAGCCACACTTGGAACACAGGCGGGGTCGGTCAAGCCAAGAGCGAGTCAACAGGGCGGGCAATGAACAAGCCCCGAATCGGGAGGAGTTTTGTCAGCCGTGTTGACCGAAACCAGGGTCAGAGTACAGTTTCGCCGCACCTGCTCCTGGGATGGACCCGCGCCAAGTCCCTGCGGGCCGGAGAAACTGTACTCTGACCCCTGTTTCCGTCGACGCGGTCCGATCGGGTGCAGGTCATGTCGGCGACGAGGTTGGTGCCGGCGGTGACCTGGAACTTGCGCGCGACGTTGCCGCGCCGGTGATGGCAGAACGTGGTGGTTCCGGTGGCATCGGTCATCCGCGTGAGGCGGCCGATCGGCGACGCGCTGGCGCAGCCGGTGATCGCATTGCCCTGGTCGTAGGCAAAGACTTGCAGACTGGGACAGGCATCGAATCACGCACGTGCCCTTGTCGCCGATGGTTTTGATCAAGCGGTTGAGCGGGTCGTAGTCGTTGTCGGTAACGGTGTTGAGCAGGTCGGTCGCCAGGTCCTGGTTGCCGTTGGGGTCGTAGGTGAAGGTGCTCTTC
>Ga0335397_10012106_pt1 | contig 10578 bp, 11 predicted proteins | sample MAT04_FD_205740 | JGI IMG/M metagenome (GOLD analysis project Ga0335397, IMG submission 205740) | Freshwater microbial communities from Lake Fryxell liftoff mats and glacier meltwater in Antarctica - MAT-04 (spades assembly) (version 2) ...
CGACGGGTGCGCAAGAAGATTCATGGCACCGCCGCGCGTCCGCGCCTGGCAGTGTTCCGTTCCAACAAGCACCTCACGCTGCAGGTCATCGACGATGTTGCCGGTCGCACCATCGCCGCTGCCAGCACCACCGAGGCCGCTGTGAAGACCGAAGGCAGTGGCGCCACTGTCGACGCGGCCACCCGTCTGGGTCAGCTCGTCGCAGAGCGCGCCAAGGCCGCTGGTGTCACTCAGGTTGTCTTCGATCGTGGCGGCTTCGCCTATCACGGTCGTATCGCTGCAGTTGCTGCTGCAGCCCGTGAAGCAGGTTTGGAGTTCTGATGGCCGCCCCCTCGAATTACGGCAACAATCGCAACGAAGAGCGCGCCCCGGACCCCAACGGGCTTCGTGAGTCACGCGTCATCTCCATCAACCGCGTCGCCAAGGTCGTCAAGGGTGGCCGTCGCTTCTCCTTCACCGCTCTGGTGGTCGTCGGCGATGGCAATGGTCGCGTTGGCCTCGGCTACGGCAAGGCCAAGGAAGTCCCGCTGGCCATCCAGAAGGGGACCGAAGAGGCCAAGAAGAACCTGTTCGATGTCGCTCTCGCCGGCAGCACCATCACCCACCCGGTCATCGGTATCAACTCCGCTGGTCGCGTGATGATGAAGCCCGCCGCTCCCGGTACCGGCGTCATCGCCGGTGGCGCAGCTCGCGTCATTCTCGAAGAAGCCGGCATCCACGACGTGCTGTGCAAGTCGCTCGGCTCGTCGAACTCGATCAACGTGGCTCGCGCCACGATCAACGGCCTGATGTCGCTGCAGCGCCCCGACGAAGTTGCGGCTCGCCGCGGCCTCGCCGCAGAGGACTTCGTCCCCAAGGGTGTATTGAAGGCGTACAACGAGCGCAAGAAGCAGACGAGTGCAGGGGAGACCCACTGATGCGGTCCGACAAGAACTACGACGGCCCCACCTTCACCGTGCGCCAAGTGCGCTCGGCCATTGGTAACAAGCCCAAGAACCGCGGCACACTGCGCGCTCTGGGTCTGCGCAAGATCGGCGACACCAACGTGCTGCCTGATCGCCCGGAGATCCGTGGCATGCTCGCCCGTGTTCCGCACCTCATCGAGGTCACGGAAAACGCCGCCACTGACACGAAGGCCGTGAGCTGACATGCGCGTTGACGAACTCGCTCCCGCACCAGGGAGTACCAAGAACAAGAAGCGCGTTGGGCGCGGTATTGGTGGCAAGGGTGGCAAAACTGCCGGCGCCGGTACCAAGGGCCAGAAGTCGCGTGGTCGTGGCAAGGTGGCACGTGGCTTCGAAGGCGGCCAGATGCCGCTCAAGCAGCGCGTGCCGAAGTTGAAGGGTTTCAACAACCCGTTCCGAGTGGAGTACTCCCCGGTCAACCTCGACCAGCTCAACGAACTTGCCGAAGGTACTGTCACCCCTGAGGTGCTGGTTGCTGCCGGTCTGGTTCGCAAGGGCACGCTCGTGAAGGTTCTCGCCCGAGGCGAGATCTCCGTTGCGGTCAACCTCACTGCACACGCTGTTTCGAAGGCTGCTGACGCAGCCATCACTGCTGCAGGCGGTAGCGTCACGCTCCTGCCGTCGCCGTACAAGCAGGGTCGCCCGCCGGTCAAGGGCAACCAGTTCACCAACCGCTGATGCTCGTCGCCGTTCCGGCGTCGAATCGAAACCTCCTGGGAGCCAGCCCGTGTTCTCCAACTTGAAGAATGTCTTCAAGGTGCCCGATCTGCGGAACAAGATTTTGTTCGTCATGGCGATGGTCGCCGTGTACCGCGTTGGCGTTGCCATTCGTGTGCCGGGCATCGACGCCGATGCGGTTCGTCAGTTCAAGGCTTCGGCCAACACGCAAGGTGCGCTGGGGTTCTTCAACCTGTTCAGCGGCGGCGCGTTCGCCAGCTTCAGCATCTTCGCGCTCGGCATCATGCCGTACATCACCGCCAGCATCATCATGCAGGTGTTGGGTGTCGTCATTCCCAAGCTGGAGAAGTTGCAGCAGGAGGGCGCATCAGGCCAGCGCAAGATCACGCAATACACGCGCTACTTGGCCATCGGCATCTCCACTCTGCAGGCAACAGCGCTGACGTTCATCTTCGGCAACGGAAACGGCAACGCGTTCTTTGGCGCGGCGCAGAACTTTCCGCAGAACCTCAAGTTGCTGCCCGATGGCATGTTCCCGCGCGGGTACCTCGTCATCATCACTCTGGTCGGCGGCACGGCAGTGCTGATGTGGATCGGCGAACTGATCAGCCAGCGCGGTATCGGCAACGGTATGAGCATGGTGATCATGGCCTCCGTGGTCAGCAGCCTGCCATCTGGCTTCTACAACGTTTTCGTGGAGAAGAACTGGTTCGTGTTCATGCTGCTGTCGCTGCTGTGTATCGGCATCGTGATCGCCGTCGTGCGCGTCGAGCTTGCGATGCGCCGGATTCCGGTGCAATTCGCGAAACGTGTGGTCGGTCGTCGGCAGTTCGGCGGACAGAGCACCTACATTCCACTGAAGGTCAACCAGAGCGGCGTGATTCCTATCATCTTCGCCAGCTCGGTCTTGTTGCTGCCGGTCCTGGCGACCAACCTGTTGGGCAGCTCCGCCGCCGGCTCGTGGCGCTTCATGGTTCAGCAGTGGGTCGACGGCAACCTGGTCAACGACCACGGTCTGGTGTACATCTCACTGTTCTCGGTGATGATCATCGCGTTCGCGTACTTCTACAACTCGATTGCGTTCGACCCCATCCGTCAGGCCGACCAGATCCGTCGCCAGGGTGGCTTCATTCCTGGTGTTCGGCCCGGTCCGCAGACAGAGCGCTACCTCGGCAAGGCCGTCAACCGCATCACGCTTCCCGGCGCCGTGTTCGTTGCCGTGATTGCGATCATGCCCTACATCTTGCTGTGGGCCTTCGACGTGCGGAACTTCCCGTTTGCCGGTACCACCGTCCTGATCGCTGTGGGCGTTGCCCTCGAACTGATGCGCCAGATCGACGGCCAGCTGATGATGCGCAACTACGAGGGCTTCCTGAAGTGATCCCGGGCGCCCGGCTGATCTTGCTCGGGCGCCAAGGCGCTGGAAAGGGCACCCAATGTGTGCGGCTATCGCGCCATTTCGTCGTGCCGCACATCAGCACGGGCGACATGCTGCGGGCCGCTGTGCGAGAAGGAACTGAGCTGGGCATCATGGCCAAGCGGGTCATGGACGAAGGTGGTCTTGTCGGCGACGACATCATGGTCGGCCTGGTCCGTGAGCGGCTCGGCCAGCCCGATGCCGTCGGGCGTGGTTACATTCTCGACGGCTTTCCGCGCACGGTCGGCCAGGCGGAAGCGCTCGACGTGATCAATGCGGTGCGACCGATCGACGTGGTCCTCGATCTCGATGTGCCGCGTGAGATGGTGATGCATCGGCTCACCTCGCGACGGGTGTGCCGTGACTGCGGCACCAACTATGTGGCGCTCGGCGAAGAGAAGTTGCCCTGGATCTGCGAGGTCTGCGGTGGTGATGTGATGCATCGCGACGACGACACCCCTGAGGCAATCGCGCACCGCCTCGATCTCTACGAGGAGCAGACCTCGCCGCTGATCGAGTTCTACCAGCGCGATGGTCGGTTGGCCATCGTCGATGGTGTGGCGTCCACTGACGAAGTGTTCCGACGACTCACGGCCGCCGTCGAGGCCGCGCGTCGCCCAGGCTGACCAATGATGTGTGCGCGTGGCAGGTTCGGCCGGGGCGGCATACCTCGGCGCACACCCGATGAGCTGCGCGAGATGCGTGCTGCAGGTCGTGTTGTAGCCGAGATGCACTACGAGATCCGCGCCGCGGCGAAGGCCGGCGTCACCACTGCAGCGCTCGATCGCGTGGGGCGCGATGTGCTCGAGCGCCGCCACGCCGGCTCCAACTTCTTCGGGTACCACGGGTTTCCTGGGGTCATCTGCGCGTCGGTGAATGACGAAGTGATTCACGGCATCCCAGGTTCACGGGTGCTCGAGGACGGCGATCTGCTCTCCATCGATTGCGGTGCCATCATCAACGGCTGGCACGGTGACGCCGCATTCACGATGGGCATCGGCACGGTTTCTCCGGAGGCAGAGCGCCTGATGGAGACGGCTGATGCTGCGCTGGCCGCCGCCATTCGCGAGATGCGTCCGAAGCGCCATCTCGGTGATGTCGGCGCTGCCATCGAACTGGTGGTGGCGAAGGCGGGCTACGGCAATCCACACAACTACTGCGGCCACGGCATCGGACAAGCAATGCACGAAGATCCCGATGTCGAGAATCGCGGCAGGCCTGGGCGCGGACCCGAGCTCTTGTCAGGCATGGTGTTGGCGATCGAGCCAATGCTGCTGGCCGGTGGCAGCGACGACGTCCATGAACTCGACGACGACTGGACCATCGTGACTGCCGACGGCTCGCTGGCGGCCCACGTCGAGCACACCGTGCTCGTCGGCGACAACGGCCCCGAGATCCTCACCCGTCTCTAGCCCGAGTCCAATGGAGGGTTCCAACACCTGCCAGGTCGTTGGAACCCCCCATTGGAGGATTTTTGTAGCAACGATGCTGCGTGTGGGGGGTGTCGCGCGGTCAGTGGTGACAACCAGTCAGTCTTTGTCGTTCGGCCATGGCGCGCTCACCAGTCGTTCATCTACACGTCATCCGACAGCCGTACCATCACGTCGCTATGAGCGCTGCCAACTCCCTCAACGGCTCAGCACTGAACGGCCATCATCCGAACGGCAGCGTCCTCAACGACGCAGGGACGACACAGGCAGCCGTCACGATGGATGACCCGGTCAGCCAGCACAAGCGGCTGACAGCGGAGATCGAAGCAGCGACAAACCGGGCTCTTGCGGCCCGTGCACGGCTCGCCGCCCGCGAAGCCGACGTCCGGACCGCGCTCCAGGTAGAGGTCTCCGCGTCACGCGCATTGATCGACGATCTCGAACGGCAACACATTGCCGCCATTGAGTTGGTGCGCGATGCGTCGCAGAGCGAGGTGGCTCGGATCCTGGCCGAGGCTCGGGAGCGCGCTGCGGGCCTGCAGGGGCCGTCGAGTGTCGCCTCACAGGGTGCCGACGGTGACCGCTGAGCCGCTGTCCGCAGCGCGGCCCTCGCTGTCGCCGCGTGCGAGCGTCGCACTGTTGACCTTGCAACTGCGCAGTGTACTGCAGGACGCTGCCGCGGCCGAAGCCGATGCCGATGCGATGAGCGGCGATGCAGTCGCCGAAATGCTTGTTCGCTTGCAACCCTTTGTCGAGCAGCGCCGACGGACGCTGGATGACGCACTTGCGCGGGAGAGGGCTGCGGCCGCCGCTTTGATCTCTGCTGCACGCCGAGAAGCGGAGGTGATCGTCGCGATGTCGAGCACGCCGCGCGAAGGTATCGCGGCGCGTGTGGCCGCGATCGTCGGTGTGGAACTGGCTTCAGGTCCAGTGCTGGCGCCTGAGCCGCTCATTGAACTGGTTCCTGCGGAGCCCCTTGTCGTCGAGCCGCCGGTGGAAGCAATCATTGTGGAGCCACTCGCAGTTGAACCCGCAGTTGCCGTCGGGCGAGATGTCCTTGCCCGACTGGATCTGCAGCTGCGGGCATTGATGAGCGAAGTAAAGTCGGCTGAGGCAGAAGCAGCGGCCGTCGAAGTCGAGTTCGAGCGCCTGGTGTCGGAACACCGTGCGGCGAGGGTCGAGGCCGAGCGTGTGGCGCGTGCCAACTGCGGGGCTCAGCTGACGGCGGCACGTCATGCGGCCGCCCGCAGAATCGCAACCGCACATCAGGAGGCGGCGGCACTGTTGGCTCCGATGGACGACAGGCTGCCGGAACCACTCGTGCCCAGTTGGTCAACGGATCTCGTGCCTGCACCGGCCGCACCGGCGCTCGCGCAGAGTGGTACCTCGGCCGTCCAGCCCGCCAACTCCTTCATGCTGGACGCCGACGCGTTCGCACGCATCGTGGCAACCGTGCTTGCCGCGGTGCTCGACGACCGATTGTCCCGGTTCAACGGAGGGGCAGCGCAACAGCCGACAATCGTGATCAGCGCACCGGTCGCGGAGCCGCAGTCCTTTTGGCGTCACGCACGCCACCTCGACGTTCTGCTTCTCGCCTTCGCAGCGGTCATCGTCCTCGTCCTGCTCGCAGCGTGGATGGCATAGGCGCAGCGCAATGGCCCCGACATTCATCACGGTTCCATAGGCCGGTCACCGGGCGTTCATATGACCGTCATTCCGCACTCCTATTCTCAAATCTGCATGGAGACCGCGCCGCCGAACCCTGTTGTCGAGGCACTGTCTGCTCCCTCCAACGATCGAATCGACACCTTCTTCACCACGCTGAGAAGGGAACAAGCGAGCTTTCTTGACGCAATCGGGAACGCCCGAGCGGCGCTCGGCGATGGATCAGGTCAGCTTGCTCACGTGGCTGCGATCCACTGCAACCTGACCCGTCAGTTCTTCGATGCGCAACGAGCGATCCTCGCACGACGGGCCGATGTCGATGTGGAAGTCACCCGAGTCCTTGCTGCTACGCGCGGAGCGGCACAGCTCGAGGGCAATGAGCTGGGTCAGCTCATTGACGACGCATTCGAGCCCGGCGCGCCGGACAGCGCGGCCGCAGAACGGCAGCTCGCATCACTGCTCGACGAGTGGTGGGTCGCGGAGAACCGAGAAGGCCTCGCGGTCATCAACGACGCGAATGCCCGGGTAGCGGTGCGACTTCACGTTGCGGGTCTCGACATCAAGTCCGAGCACGTTGCCGTCGTGGCGCCGAAGGTGGCGCCGAACGTGCGGCCTGCGGAGAGCGCGCTGCCCTCTCACGTCCTGTCGTCGATCGAGTCCGTGCGAGTCGACGATCTCGATGCGCTGCTCGAGACGCTGTCGCGTCAACTCGCTCAGGGTGATGCCGCTGCAGTGGTGGAGCAGCCGGCGGACAGCATGACACCGCTGCTCGGCGAGATGATCATTCGCCTCGGTGGGCTGGCTTTGCCGGAACCGAAGCCGGCCCCCGTGACCGACAACCGTTCGTTCTGGTCCGACCGGTCGACACGCTCGGCGAGCGGCAAGCGAGGCGGACTTCGCGCGGCACTCGTCCATGCAGTGCTGCCGATCACGGCAGTGACGTCCGGGCTCGTGCTCGTCATGGCCTGGATCGGCTGATCGTCATGGCCGTACTGGACGACACGCGAGAGATGGATCCGGTGACAACCGTTCCCGCGTTGCCCGAGGCAGACACGCCCGCGCCCAAGCCGCGCGACGTGTCGACCCGCCGTGGTCTCGGCGACCGCATCTTCCGCGGCGGTGCGTCGCTGAGTGGTGTGCTGGTGCTGTCTGTCATGGTTGCGGTGGGTCTCTTCCTGTCGATAGAGGCGACGCAGGCGCTGCGCTCCACCGGCGTGTCGTTCTTCACGACGAGCGAGTGGCAGCCAGATCGCAACAAGTTCGGCATCGCCGCGGTACTGCTCGGCACGGTCGTCATTGCGTTGGTCGCGGTCGCGATCGCGCTTCCGATCTCGATCGGTACAGCTTTGTTCATCACAGAAGTCGCCCCCACCTGGTTGCGCTCGACACTCGTCGCGCTCGTCGATCTCATGGCTGCCGTTCCCAGCGTCGTCTACGGCCTCTGGGGTCTGTTTCTGCTGCAGGGCCAGCTCGTCGGCGTCTCGCGCTGGATCAACGCGTGGCTCGGCTGGATTCCGGTCTTCAACGTCGCCGGTGCCGACCCGCATAGCCCGCTGTCGAGCGCCTCGGTGTACACGGCGTCTGCGTTCATCGCTGGTGTCGTCGTGGCAATGATGGTGATGCCGATCCAGTGCGTTGTGATGCGCGAGGTCTTCTCCCAGGTTCCGCTCGGCGAGCGGGAGGGTGCCTACGCGCTCGGCTCGACCCGTTGGGGCATGATCCGAGTCGTCGCCTTGCCCTTCGGGCGCGGCGGCATGATCGGCGGCACCATGCTCGGCCTCGGTCGCGCACTCGGCGAAACGATCGCCGTGCTGCTCATCATCTCGCCCCGGTTCGACATCAATCTGCACATCCTCGAAGCCGGAGCGAACTCCGTGTCCAGCCTCATCGCGCTGCGCTACAGCGAGGCCTCCGGATTCGGCCTGTCCGCGTTGATGGCTGCGGGTCTTGCGCTGTTCGCCGTCACGCTCGTCGTCAATTTCACCGCCTCCTGGTTCGTCGCCAGGTCGCGCTCCGGCGCGAGCAGCGAAGCATGACCGCGCTGATGGACGACCTCGCGACGTCGACTGCCACACCGCCTGCCGGCACGGCGATGCCTTTCGTGACGACGTCGCCGTTGACGACCCTGCCGGATCGGCGGGACGCTGCAGGGGTACCGCAGCACCGACGGGTTGTCGGGCGCATCTCCCGCCATGACGTGATGGTGATCGTCGGCGCGCTCATCAGCGCGGTCGCGACGACGATGCTCGTGTTCGGTCGCTTCACCCCGTTGGATGGCCAACCCGGCTTCACAGTCGTGGCGTTCGTGCTCTTCCTCGCCATCTACGCGGTGCTGGTCTCGCTCACCGAGAGCCTGCCCGCCGTCGTCGATCGGGTGATGACTGCATTGCTCGCGACAGCCGCGATCGTCGCGCTCGCAGCGCTGTTCTCGGTGGTCGTGTTCGTGCTCTGGCGCGGTCGCGAAGCGCTATCCAAGCCGAACTTCTATTTGGAGGACCTCAGCGTCACGGGCCCGCTCGACCCGCTGGAGGTTGGTGGCATCCTGCACGCAATTGTCGGCACGCTGGTCATGACGACGATCGCTCTGATAATCACCGTGCCGCTCGGGCTTGCCTGTGCCGTGTACCTCACCGAGGCGAAGGGTCGGGGGGCAAACCTCGTGCGTACGGTCGTGACTGCGATGACAGCGCTGCCATCGATCCTCGCCGGCCTGTTCATCTTCGCGACCTGGATCCTGATCCTGGGCAATCAGCGATCGGGGCTCGCAGCGTCGATCGCGATCAGCATCATGATGCTGCCGATCATCATCCGATCGGCCGATGTTGTGCTGCGGCTGGTGCCGGGCAACCTGCGCGAAGCGTCGGCGGCCCTCGGGGCGCCGCAATGGCGCACGGTGTGGCACGTCGTGCTGCCGACCGCGCGTACCGGCCTCACCACTTCTGTGATTCTCGGTGTCGCCCGCGGTGTCGGCGAGACCGCCCCAGTGCTGTTGACGGCCGGCTTCACGGCGACGATGAACGCCAACCCGACGAAGAACCCGATGGTCTCGCTGCCGCTTGCCGCGTACGAACTCGTGCGCTCGCCGCAACCTGAGCTGATCGCCCGCGGGTTCGGCGCAGCCGCTGTGCTGATGATCCTTGTGCTTGCGCTCTTCACCGTGGCACGCATCTTCGGTGGTCGCCCGGCTGGCCGCCTGTCGAAACGGCAAGCAAAGCGAGCTGCTGCCCGGTCCACTGCAGACCTTGCGCGATTTACGAGCCGCCAGGAGGGTGTGTCATGAAGCAGCAACGATTCGCGGGGGCCGCAGTAGTGATCGCCGGTGTCGTGCTCGCGTTGACGTGTGTGCCGACGCCGACGCAGGCCCGTGACAGCTACCAGCGCATCTCGGGCGAGGGTTCGTCCTGGGCGGCAAACGCGATCGACGCGATGCGCGTGAACGTGCGGCAGTTCGGCATGACCGTCGACTACAACCCGAGTGGTTCCAGTGCTGGCCGCAAGAACTACCTCAACGGCACAGTCGACTTCGCTGCATCGGACATCCCGTTCCAGTTCCAGCCGGAGGATGGCTCCGCCCCAGAAAACCCAGCTCCTGGGACCTACGCCTACATCCCCGTAGTCGCCGGTGGAACGGCATTCATGTACAACCTCAAGATCAACGGCAAACGGGTGACGAACCTGCGGCTGTCGGGTCAGAACGTTGCCAGGATCTTCACCGGCGAGCTGACGGTGTGGAACGATCCGGCGCTCGTTGCGGACAACCCGGGCTTGGTGCTCCCAGCGCGAACGATCGTGCCGGTCGTGCGCTCGGACGGCTCGGGATCCAGTGCTCAGTTCACGAAGTGGATGATCAGCCAGTACCCACAGATCTGGAACACGTTCTGCGACAAGTCGGGCCGTGCGCCCGCCTGCGGGTTCACGTCCTTCTATCCGACGTTACCTGGCATGATCGCCCAGGGCGGTGACCTCGGCATCGCCGGCTACGTCAGCCAGGGGTTCGCCGAGGGGGCGATTGGCTACGTCAACTATTCGTACGCGCTCGGTTCGCAGTTCCCGGTGGCGAAGGTGCTGAACAACGCTGGCTTCTACACCGAGCCGACACCTCAGAACGTCGCAGTGTCGCTGCTCAAGGCGCAGATCAACACCAACGAGGCCGATCCGACGGTGTACCTCACGCAGAATCTCGACGGCGTGTACAGCGACACCGACCCGCGCAGCTATCAGCTGTCGTCGTACTCCTACTTCATCCTGCCGACTGTCGTGGGTGGTCAGTTCAACGCCGAGAAGGGCAAGACTCTTGCGGCGTTCGCGTATTACGCGATGTGCCAGGCGCAGCAGCAGTCGGCGTCGCTTGGTTACTCGCCGATGCCGATCAACCTGGTCCAGGCCAGTTTCGATCAAATTCGCAAGATTCCCGGAGCGGTCG
>Ga0335397_10012107_pt1 | contig 10577 bp, 6 predicted proteins | sample MAT04_FD_205740 | JGI IMG/M metagenome (GOLD analysis project Ga0335397, IMG submission 205740) | Freshwater microbial communities from Lake Fryxell liftoff mats and glacier meltwater in Antarctica - MAT-04 (spades assembly) (version 2) ...
GGACCCTGAGCTCGCGGCCAAGGTCGCATTCCGCGGTGGCACCTCGCTGCACAAGCTATTCATCACTCCGCAAGCCCGCTACTCAGAGGACATCGATCTCGTTCAGATCATGCCGCACCCGGTAGGCCCGACGTTTGACAGGATCCGGGCGCAACTCGAGCCATGGCTCGGCGAAGCGAAGAGCGCGCGAACGGAAAACGGTGCCAAGCTGACCTTCAAATTCGCTACCGCGTCCCTGCCAGTTCAAACGCGTCCGCTGAAGACCGAAATCCACACTCGTGAGCCGTTCGCCGTGCTGGACCGCAATGCGGTGCGCTTTGAAGTCGCCGCGCCCGGCTGGTTCGAAGGGGCCTGCGACATCTCGACATTTCAACTCGAAGAGCTACTGGCAACCAAGCTGCGCGCGCTTCACCAGAGGCGCAAGGGCCGCGACCTCTTCGACTTGGCGCTGGCTCTCGACACGTTTCCGGACCTCGACCGGGACAAGCTCATTTTGTGTTTTCGGCACTACACGAAGGACAGCATCACTCGATTCGACTTCGAAAGGAGCCTGGATGAAAAGGAATCAAAGTCCGCCTTCATGACCGAGATGGAAGGCTTCATCGCGAGCGGAACGCGCTTCGATTCTGTCGCCGGAGCGCGCCGCGTTCGCCGAATGCTCATCGAGCACCTGCCTTGAGGTCACCCGCTTCCCCAGGCAAGGCCTTAGCGAAGGCCGGCGCCAGTCGTACCCCCGAACAGGAACGCCCATGAGTGAGACAACAGGTATTCGCTGGCTGGTCCTTCTCGAGACTGCGGGCAACCAGCGCTTCATCTTCGATACGCCTAAGATGCGCGAGTCGATTGGCGCCTCGGAACTCCTGACGCGCGTCGGCCGCGAGTTCGTGCGCAAGGCAGTCGCAAAGCTCGACGGGGGCGGCGCCGACATCGAGGTAGTGCTCGCCACATCGGGAAAGGCGCTCATTATCGCCGCGACCGAAGCCCTGGCTCGCGGGATCGTCCGCAGCGTGACATTGCGCGCGCTCACGGAGGCGCCGGGGGTCTCCATCACCGGCGTCTATCAGTCGTTCGACTGGGACAGGCAGCGTGTGGCGGACGTCGAGCGTGCACTGCATGGGCAACTCGTGGCGGTGCGAGCTTCGCACCCCGGACCCGAGGTGCGATATCTCCGAATCCCGGTCGTTGCTGAGTGCGGCAGCTCCGGCCTGCCCGCAACTTCGGTGGTACGTGCCGGTGATGAGCGTCGGCTGGCCAGCCCGGTCGTCAGCTGTAAACGCGACGCGTCCAGAGCGGCCTACGATCGGTTCGCCGCGATACTGAAGGATCACGATGTCTCGGTACCGATTGCCCGCCAATTCTGGGAGGTAGAGACCGCTGCAGGGGTCGACTGGCTCGCCTATATCCACGCCGACGGTAACGGCGTCGGAGCCATGTTCACTGCGCTGAACACGCGCTACGCCCAGCCCACCGACAATCGCGCTTACATCGACGAGCTGCGACGGCTCTCCGAGGCACTGGAGCGCGCGACCGAGCTGGCACTCTGCGATGCGGTCCGGTCCGTCGGTGCAGTCGACGCGCCACTCGACCTCGCCGTTCTGGTCCTGGGTGGTGACGACGTGACCGTCGTCTGCGACGGTCGCTTGGCTCTGCGGTTGGTCCCCGAGTTTCTGCGCGCGTTCGAGCGCAGAACCCTCGAAGCGCTGGGGCAACGACTCACGGCCGCCGCCGGGGTCGCAATCGTGAAGCCCCACTATCCATTCCACCTCGCCTACGAGCTCGCGGATGAGCTCGCGGCCTCAGCGAAGCAGGCAAAGCGTCTCGAGCCAGCAGATGGGGTGGATGGGTCGGATCTCGCAGTGTCGTCCTTCGATCTGCACATCCACTACGACGCGACCGCCTCCACCCTGGACGACATCCGTGAGCGCGCGTTCGTCGACGGCGCGACGCTGAACGTACGGCCGTTCATCGTCTCCCAAGAGCCCATCAGCGCCGTGGCACTACAGCATCGACGGTGGTTCGCGGCACGCCGTTGGAACGAGCGGCGCGAGCAAGCGCTGGCTCTTCGCTCAGAGTCACGGGGGCGGTCTGCCTTACCCCGCAGCGTGACCCACGGACTCCGTCATGCGCTGTTTCAAGGACGCGTCGCCGCAGACGCCGAGCTAGCTCGGGTGCGGCCCGAGCATCGCAATCAACTTCTCGAAGTGCTCGGAGGCAAGCTCTACCACGAGTCATCCACACTCGATGGAGCCGCCGAGCTGGGCTGTCGGCTCTTGGATGCGATGGATGTGGCCAGCTTCCTGGAGAACGAATCATGACTTGGGAGTTGTCGCATCGATTCGACGTGGTGATCGAGCTCGATTCTGACTGGCATATCGGCTCGGGGTCGAGCCAACCCGGCAATGTCGACGCAACCGTGGCGAGGGCGGAAGATGGCCTGCCATACATCCCCGCCAAGTCGCTTCGCGGCGTGTGGCGCAGAGCATGCGAAGCAGCGGCGCGGGCGCTGGATGACGGTGCGCGCGGTGATTGGACGGCGTGGGTGGATGTCATCTTTGGCGACCAACCGGCCATAGCACCGGCCGCAAACGGTGCCCCGCCACGCGGCGGACTGTTGATAGTTGGCTCGGCCCGCCTGGAGGAACGCGACTTCATCCTGAGCCATCCCGAGCTCGCAGCGGCGATTACCATCGTCAAGGCCGGCGTGAAGATCGATGGTGAGTCTGGCCGGGCCCTCGATGGTCACCTGCGTTTCGAGGAGGTCGCTCGGGGCGGAGCCGTGCTCCACGCACCGGTCGAGCTGCTGGTGTTGCCGTCGGACGTTGCTGCTCGTCGCACGCTCTCCGCACTGCTGCTCGCCGGGCTCAGGCTCGTTGATGGGATCGGGGCCCACCGACGCCGCGGCCTGGGCCGATGCCGGTGCTGGGTCAAGGACGTGGACGCGGCAAGTCTGGAGGCCACGTGGCAGTGGCTCGAAAAGCTCGCTGCTCCGCCGTCCCCGCCCGCCGAGACTTGCGTCGTCGAGACTGAGCCTCAGGCCGAGGCGAGCTTCGCTGGATTGGCGGACGACGGCGGTGCTTGCCTTCGCATACCCCTATTCGTGGAGCTCGACCAACCCGTCGTCGCGATGCCGGAAGTGCGCGGCAATGTCGTGTCAGGCCGCGACTTCATCGCGGGTTCGCTGCTCCTCGCGGTCGTGACACGGTGCCTCGAGAACGCCGGTGTCTCCGATGTGCGTGGCAACATCGCGCGCGGAACGATTCAGGTGCTGAATGCTCACCTCGACGTGGGCGGAGCGCGCGGCCGGCCCGCTCCGCAGGTACTGCTGGTCGCCAAAGGTTCGACGGCATATCAGCCGGGGCAGGTCTCGAACGCACTGCTGGACGAGGCTGCACACGGAAAGGCCCTTCGCGACAAGTGGCTCGGTCCGAGCCAAGCCGGCCAGCTCCCTGTCGTCGCCTCGGCACGGCGCGTGACGATGACCCACAACACCATCGACGACGCGGCCGAGCGCCCCGTCAGCTCGGTGGGCGGACTCTACACCTACGAAGCGCTAGCTGCCGGTCAGAGGTTTCGGTCTGAGCTGCGTGTCCCCCAGCACCTGGTGGCGCGCCTTCCTGAGGGCTGGTGGAAGCCGTTGTCGACGACGTTGCGCCTTGGACGATCGAAGAAGGACGACTACGGCGCGGCGCGAGTGACGGCTGGGCCTGTCAGCGCGCAGGCGATGGCCATCACCGGCGAGGCAGCATCCTTCGTGGTGTGGCTGCAATCGGAGTGTCTGCTGGTCGATGCCAACCTTCGGCCGGATCCGAGCCTCGACCAACTGGGCCGGGTGCTTGGTGAACGACTCGGCGTCACCTTGCGAATGGTCGCCGGTCGCGCGCGGGTATCGCGCGTCGAGAGCTGGCATCGCGGCTGGAACTTGCCGCGCGCGAGCCTCGTCGGTTTGGCCGCAGGCACCGTTGCGCGGTTCGAGGTCGTGGACGGGAAGGTGCCACGCTCGGACCTTTCTCGCATCGCTGACGAAGGAATCGGTGAACGGCGCGGCGAGGGCTTCGGCGAGTTCGAGATCGATCCGGCGTTCCTGATGCGCGACCCGAGCTCGTTGTCTCCGGCGAGTGCGGAGGTGTCGTCGGCAGCGCCTGTTCGCGCCGGCGAGGCAGGGCCATACTCTCGCCTCCTGCAGCGCGAGGTCGATCGCAAGCGGATTGCCGACGCTGCGTTAGCGCTCGCTTCGGATCCCGGCCGCCGAGCCGCGCTCCTTGGCAGTCGGGTGCCTTCGCCAAGTCAGCTTGGAGCGCTGAGGGCAGTCGCGAGCCGTGTTCGAGACGCTGCAGGCGTGTCGCAGCTTCGGTCATGGCTCGACGCCGTGAAGGCGACCAAGACTCGCCGAGACAAGTGGTCACAGGCCGCGCTCGATGCGCTCGAACGGATCTTTCAATCGGCCCCTGCGCTCTGGTCTCGCCTGGAGATCGACGCGCCACATGAGGAGACGTGGGCGGAGGGCCTCCGGGTACTCATCGACGCGTTGGTGCGCGCTGCTCGAACCGCGAACGCTGGGGCCTTGGAAGGAGAGCCATCATGAGCGACGTCTGGATCATTCGCGGAATGCTCGTCGCGCGGACGCCGGTGCACGTCGGCAGCGTGCGTGGTGGGATGGTCGACATGCCGGTCGCGCGCAACGGCCAAGGGCGCATCTATGTACCCGGGACGTCTCTCGCTGGCGCGCTGCGAGCGTGGTGTGAAGACCATTTTGAAGCCGATGTCGTGCGGACGCTTTGGGGGTTCGTCGCTGCCGGCCAGACCGATACGGGTCGTGCGAGCCAACTACTGGTCCGTGACTGTGACATTCGCATGCCCGGCGACCTCACGGTCGAGGTCCGCGATCACGTCTCGATCGACCGATTCAGTGGCACTGCGGGCGACCGCCTCAAGTTTGACCGAGAGGTGCTGCCGCGCGGCACTGAGATCGATATCGAGCTCGAGTTGGCGAGTGACGATCTTCGCCTGCACGCCGTGGTCGGCCACATGCTCCAGGCGGTGGCCTCGGACGGGCTTCGATTGGGAGGCGCCACCCGACGTGGATTAGGTTGCCTCGACCTGAAGGGTAAGTGGCGAGTCGAGCATCGCGCGCTCAGCAGCAAGGCGTCTCTCCTCGCGCGCCTTCGCGGCCAACCGGGCCCTGCCTCAGATGTGCGACAGCTCATCGCAGCGGATGCTGGGGTTCAGCCGCGCCAGGCTCGCGTGATGTCGATGACGCTGTCGTGGTCGCCCGAAAGTCCACTGATGGTGAAAGCCCCGTACGAAGGCATCGCCGTCGACGGGCTTCCGCTGGTGAGCGGCCACGAGGGTGGCTTGGCGCTCGTGCTTCCGGGAAGCTCGATTCGTGGTGTCATGCGCTCATGCGCTGACCGCATCATGCGCACACTGCTCGGCAGCAACGACTCTTGGAGTCCAGTAGGAGCGGTTCCGCTGGTCGATGAGCTCTTCGGGACGACCGAGCGCGCTGGTGCAGTCTCCATCCGTGATGTCTACGGCAAGCCAGTGGCAGCGGCCGCGTGGCGCCGTGTCGAGAACGCGCGCACGAAGGAAGAGCTACTCCATGGGCTCGCAGAAGCGCACCTCGCGCACGAGGTCGGCGAGCACGTCGCCATTGATCGCTGGACATCCGCGCCTGCCGAGGGGCTGCTGTTCAGCTCGCTCGAGCCGTCCGGTGTGGCGTGGGACCCGATGCTCGTACGTGTCGAGTTGGCGCGGCTGTCGAACGAACGACCCGCGTTGAGCCTCCTGGCGATGGTGCTCCGGGAGTTTGCCGCGGGACACCTGAGCTTCGGCCACGGAACCAATCGCGGCTATGGCTGGACGAGGTTGGACTCGGTCAGCACCAGGTCCCCGCGCGACAACGGGCCATGGCCCGAGGCCATGACCCGCGCCGACATCATCGCGGGCGCTGTGTTCGCGGGCCTGCAACAGGGTTGGGTCGAGTATTTGGACGGAGGTGCCGCATGATTCTCTACCACGGTCGACTCGAAGACTACGCGGTGGACGCGGCGCTCAAGATGATGCGCGAGCGCATGGAGCTACGCCATTTCCTTATCGTGCAGTCACCGCATTATGCCGGCTTCGCCCGGTTCGATCCGTTCGGAAAGCTCGAAGCTCCAAACGGCCCCATCGAGCACAGGACTTTGTTCGACATCCGCGGCTTCGATGGGCAATGCGAGTGGCGCTGGAGGTTGCGTGACGGTCACGTTGGCGGCCTGGTCGTCATCAGTGAGAACGAGAGCTTCGCGGCGAACGAAACCGGGTGGATTCGTACGTCGACGAAAGTCGAGCTTGCGAGCGACCTGCGCTATCGGGTCTGGGGCAGGACCGAGGGTTCGAGTGCCAAGAACGGTTGGGCACGCTGCCTGGAGGCTCGTCTGGGTGCGGTTGCGGTGCCGTGGTCGGGTGAAGTGCCCAAAGAGTTCGCTCTGTGGGCACGGGAGTACTTCGTGGTCGCGGCTTTCGGCAACGTCGTGGTGGGTGAAGAGCGCTTGGTGGGCATCGAGGGGGTCGTATGAGCGAGCGCGGCAAGCTGATCTACAAGGCGGGCAAAGCCGCGGTCATTCGATACACGAACAAGAAACCCAAAGAGGTCGACTTGCAGCTCAAGGCTGGAGAGACCTCGCACGAGCTGGTGGCCGGCGCCAAAGGCGTCGACTCCGTCGATGTTGAGTTCGACCTCGTCGATGGCCAGCCCAAGCAAGTTCGCAGGCCAGGAGAAGGGTTCGCGTCGAACCCGCCGCGCGCGAATCCGGCACGGGTGTCCGACCCGCCACGGGGCACGCGCGGAAACCATCAGTCAGTTCGTGGAGTCCAGCCTCGACAGCAGAGTCCACGAGCACCAGGGCACTTTCACAACCCCTACAATTTCGTCCCGACGCCGCCGCGTCGTATTGACGACCCGGACCTTGGCGACCACGCGCCGGCTGGCCACGACCGATATGCTCCCGACCTCGTCTCGGGTCGCATTTCGGTTCGCATGACGGCGGTGACGCCCGTGCTGTCGCTCGATACGGCACGCGGCGAAGCACACCAAGGACACCACACGTACGATACGCGGCTGGGGGTAGACGGCCGGCCGGAGATTGCCACGACTTCCATCAAAGGCGCGCTGCGAAGCGCCTACGAGGCCGTCACCAACTCTCGCTTCGGCATCTGGTCGCGCGCGAATCGGCAGCGGCTGGGCTATCGTATGGAGGCCAGAGAAGGCCTTGGGCTCGTCCCCGCGCGGGTGGAGAATGGGCGGGTTGCCCTGTACTTCGGCACCCGCTCGGTCGGGCAGAATGGGCCCGCCGGTCCGATGTACGCCGCGTGGCTCCCTCGATATACCGCGCGCGGCCCAGCGAACCAGATTGGCCCTAACATCTCGACGGGGGCCATTCGTGACGGTGCCGCGCTACCCACCCACGCTGCGCTGGTGACGTGTTGGATCGAGAGGAAAACCCATCGCCCCGGACGCTTCGAATATTGGCAAGTGCGGCAGATCGGCGGAGCGCAGCCCAGGGGGGGCACTGACTCGGCCGACGTTCGTCAGATCTCAGGATACGTCTGTGTCACGAACCAGAACATCAACGGCAAGCACGACGAGAGGGTGTTCTTTGGTCGCAATGGCGACCATGCACTTACGGAAGCGCTCCGCGCCCAATGGCGGGGGCTGATTCGCGACTACCAGAACGTCCATCACGACGCACTGGCAAACACGGGGCGAAATCCGACCGCCTACCTCGGACGTGAGCCAGGACAAACTGCATTTTCGCGCCACACCTATGACCAAAGTCGGCATCCGAGCGGCATCACGCAGGCCGAGATGGAGCTCGCGGACGGGACACTGTGCTACGCCGAGCTCAGCAACGGGCAGGTGCTCGGACTCTATCCGGTGATGATTGCGCGCCGAGTCTACGACCTCGCGCCTGATGACTTGCTGGACTCCGCTCACCGACCGGCAAGGTCGACGGCCGAGCTATCACCGGCCGATCGCGTCTTTGGCTGGGTCAACAGCTCGGGAACGGGTGCTTACCGGGGCCAGCTCCGGATGAGTGCCCTCCGCTGCGTCAGCGAGCCGGCCCAGGCGGTGAGGCGCTTCTCGACACCGGTTCCACTGGCGATCCTCGGTCAGCCAAAGCCAGCGCAGGGACGCTTCTACGTCGGAGATAGCAGTGGTGCCGCGCAGCCTGACGGGCTGACCAAACGCCAAGCAGGGTATAGCAGTGGCAAGCGGCTGCGGGGCAGGAAGGTCTACCCTCACCACGCAGGCCTGCCAGCAGGCCACTGGGAGAACCCCGAGCGAGATCGAACCCAGCAGGTCGTGAACGGTCATCATCAGGAGTACCGAAGACCTGATGCTCGAGGTCGAGCTCAGCAGGACAATCAGAACCGTTCGATCAAGTCGTGGATTGCGCCAGGCGCGCAGTTCGACGTCGCCATCGAGGTCGTGAATCTGAGCCAGGTCGAGATTGGCGCGCTATTGTGGCTCCTGTCGCTACCTGCCGACCACTACCACCGAATCGGCGGCGGCAAGCCGCTGGGCTTCGGCAGCGTTCGACTGGAGCTTGTCAGCCATGAGCTGCGGACGGGGAATGATCTGCGACAGCATTTCATGACGTTCTCGGGGAGTAGCGCAAACGCGTCCTCGGCCAAATTGGTCGGTGCTTTCCAGGCGGCAGTGGCGAACGCATACGGCAACGGGACCTTCACCAATGTCGACTTCATTCGTGCCTGGCTCCGCAGTGCCACTGGCCATTCGGATGGTCTTCCAACGCACTATCCTCGCCTGTCGACGCACGAGGCGACCGCGCCGAGTCCCGAGGGCGAATCGTTCCGTTGGTTTGTGGAGAACGAACGCAATCAGAAGGCCGGCTTAGCGGACTTGGCGAATGATTCCGGGCTGCCGCATTTCATTAATTTAAAAGGACCCGATAAATGACCGCGAATCGACTTATCATGACCTTGGGCACGAGCGTGCTGTCCAACATCAACGCATTGGCAAGGAAGGAGCCGAGGACAGATCTCGAAGAACGGTTGCTGTCCGCACTGAAAGCCGAAGAGTTCTCCGAGGTGGGCAAGGCACTGTTTGAGCTCGATCCCAACGAACGGCTGTGCGGCGCCGAGATCAACAGCTTCCACCTGATTCGTGAAAAGGGTCTGGTCGGCAACCTCGCATGGGTGCACCTCTGTCGCTCGCACACGCCAGAGGGCGCGCATGTCAGTGAGATCCTGAAGGCGTACTTCGAACGCCGTTTCGCTGGTGAGGGAATGCAGATCCGCGACGAACAAATCGACGGCTTGCAGGACCAGCGACCGCACGAGTTCAAGACCAAGGGACTTCGTAACCTGGTCCGCAAGATCGGCGAGATCGTGAGGACTGCGGGTGGCCCGAGCTTTGTCGCGATTGACGCGACTGGGGGCTACAAGGCGCAGATCGCTGTAGCCGTGATGATCGGGCAAGCGCTCGGGCTGAGCGTGTTCTACAAGCACGAGAAGTTCGACAACGAGGTGATCGAATTCCCGGCGATGCCCATCGCATTCGACTTCGCGCTCATTGCTCGCTACGGCGACATCCTCGAGAGTCTTGATGGGACCAACACTGTCGAGTGTCCGCACGACGAGATGCCCGACGAGGTACAGATGTTGCTCGACGAAGTCGAAGACGGCAGCAATTCGGTCTGGGCGCTGGCGCCGGTCGGAGCCATCTATCTCGAATCGGCGAAGCAGTGGTTCAAGCAACGTGTGCAGGCACTCGACGCCGCGAGTACGGACGAACGGGCGAAGCCCTCGCTTCCACAACACCACTACCCTTCCGGCTTCGAGTCGTTTGTGGGACAGGTCTGGACCGACAACGAGTTCGTGAAGCGCTGTCATGCAATGCCCTACGCGGGTCAAAGATCTATACGTCGGCGCTTCTATGTGGATACGCCGGACGAATCACGGATCATCGGTGAGTTTGAGGATTCAGCGGGGTTCAAAGCACGCTTCGCTATCCTGACGACAGCGCGGGACCTCGGACAGCGCGCCCTCGCGGCAGAGTTGCTCAACAAGCGATATTATCCGTCATGACCAGCGAGATGGCCGTTCCGAGAAGCGCTCGCCTAGCTGAGCGCCCTCCAGGGTCCTCCTGCGTGCCATCGCTTGTCGAAGCGAACGTTCGCGGCGGCGGCTTCGAGGGGGCTGTGGGCGAAGCCTGCGACGCTCGCGACGATGTCCGGCAAAGTCGCGCCTGGCGGAAGGCCGGCCTTCATGAGGAAGGCCTGCCATTGGGTCTGCTTCGTGCGGTCCTGGCTGAAGGTGTGGGTCAGACCGATGGTCGGTGCGGTTGGCAGTTCAGTTCCGCGACGGTCGAAGGTCGCCCGGAACGCCCGCACGAGGGTTGCTCCATCGAAGGCGAAGCTGTCAGCCAGGAGCGCCAGGTCATAGAAGTCTTTCATGCGGGAGTTGCCCAGGCCCAGTTGCACCACAGCCTCGAGCTTCTCGGCGACGACGGTCTCGCGGGGGTAGGTGAGAAGGCGTGGCGCAGGGAAGTCCAGGAGGGTGGGGAGCTCGAG
>Ga0335397_10012108_pt1 | contig 10576 bp, 8 predicted proteins | sample MAT04_FD_205740 | JGI IMG/M metagenome (GOLD analysis project Ga0335397, IMG submission 205740) | Freshwater microbial communities from Lake Fryxell liftoff mats and glacier meltwater in Antarctica - MAT-04 (spades assembly) (version 2) ...
AGGCCAAGGACGACGGCGCCCGGCGTGTAAAGCATCTCGAAGGGCTCGGAGATGAGCTTGGTGTATTCGAGCATGCCATTGAGCAGGCCGTTCGTGCTCAGGATGGTGATCCATGCGTAAGTGCGGACGAGGAAGCTCGTCCAGAACGGGATCATGACGAGCATCAGCAGCAGGTTGCGCCGGCTCTCCGGGGCGCGCCCGATGAACCACGCGACCGGGTAACCGACGACGAGGCAGATGATCGTGGTCAGCCCCGCATAGACGATGGAGCGGATGAAGACGGTGAGGTAAGTCGTGCCGAACTTGCCGGTGTCCGAGTCAATGAAGATGCGCCGGTAATTCTCCCACGAGAAATCATAGACGATCTGGCCGAGTTCATCGCGCTGGCAGAAGCTATAGACGAGCAGGATGCCCGTCGGCACGACGACGAACGCGACGAGCCAGAGAAGCATCGGCGCCATCAGCAGCCAGCCGAGCAGCCCCGGCCGCCGCTGGCTGCCCGTGGGCTCGGCGACGCTAGTCGTGGCTAGCATTTCCGTGCCCCTCCCACTCCGCGGCCACCTCCCACCCCACGGGCATTCTGAGCGGAGTGTAACGCAGTCGAAGAATCGCAGACCGCGCCGGGGCGGAGGTGGGTGGCGCAATCCCGCCGCACCACCGGTGACTCCGCTCCGAAGATCTCCTCCGACAAATCCCGCCACTCGGGATTCATCGTCGCAATCAGCGCTTCCATTTTCGCCCGCGTCCACCCTTTCAGTTGCGTCTCACGCGCGATAGCCGCTCTCGCTTCGGGGAAAGCCTCGAAATAAATCAGCACGCTCAGGTTGTAGCGTTTGGCGAACTTCGACCCTTCGCCGTTTTGGTGCTGCCAGATACGACCTTCGAGGTTGTTCGTCACGCCGATGTAGAGGGTGGTTCGGCGCTCGTTGGTGAGGACGTAAACGAAGAGGTCTTTCACGGGCCGAAGCGCTTAGTGATGTGACGGGACTGCCTTCGGCGGTCTGCGGCTCTTCGACTGCGTTTACACTCCGCTCAGAATGACAGCGTGCAGGGGACGGGTTACTTGCCCTTAAGATCGGTGACGACCTTGTCGATGTCCTTGGCCGCCTTGCCGATGTCCTTGAAGGTCTCCAGCTTCGGTTCGCCGGGAGGATAGCTCGCGGGATTGGTCTGCTCGGCTTTGCTCAGCAGCTTCACCGCTTCCGCGTTCGGATTCGTGTAAGGGAAGCCTTCCGAGATGAGTTTGCTGACCTCGGGCTTGAGGATGTAGTTAATGAACTTCTCGGCGTTCTCCTTGTTCGGCGCGCCCTTCGGGATGGCGAGGCTGTCGATGAACATGTGCGCGCCTTCCTCGGGCAGCACGTAGGCGAATTTCTTGTTCTTCTTGAAGAGAATCGCCGCCTCGCCGCTCCACACGATCCCGAGATCGACGTCGCCATTAAGCAGCGCGGTCTTCGGTGAATCGGAGTCATAGACCTTGATCTGCGGGAGCCATTCCTTGAGCACCGGCTTCACCTTTTCGAGGTTCTCGGGTGTGATGTCGTTGATCGGCAACCCGAGCGAACTCAGCGCCCACGAGACGATTTCCCGCGCGTCGTTCAGGACCACGATGCGCTTCTTGTATTTGCCGGAGAAGACATCCTTGTAGCCCTTGATCGGGTCTTTGACCTTGGCCGTATTGACCACGATGCCGACCGATCCGACCATCCACGGCACGGTGAATTTCCCTTCCGGATCGTGCGCCAGCTTGGTGTATTTCGGATCGAGATTCTTGATGTTCGGGATGTTTGCGAGGTTGAGTTCCTCGAGTTTCCCGATCTTGGCCAGCGCCTCGATGGTGTATTCCGAAGGCTGGATGAGGTCGTATTTGCTGCCGCCGGCGAGGAGCTTGGCCAGCATCTCTTCGTTCGAGGCGTAGTTTTCCACGTTGACCTTGATGCCCGTTTCCTTGGTGAATCCATCGATCACTTCCTGCGGCACATACTCGGACCAGCAGAAGAGGTTGATGGAGTTTTTCTTTTTCTGCGCCAGCGCCGGAAGTGGCGCGGCGACGAGACCGATGAGGACGAACGCGAGCAGGATGCGGATGGTTTTCATGGTTTTGGATTTGGCTAAAGAACGGAACGTCAGCGGTTCATTTTGCGGACGCCCTCAGCAAGCACCACGAGAATGGCGGTCGCAAGGACGAAGACGGTGGAGATGGCGTTGAGCGAAGGATCGAGGCCCTTTTTGGCCATGCCGAAGACTTTGAGCGTGAGGGTCTGCGACTCGGGGCCGGTGGTGAAAAGCGTGACGATGTATTCGTCGAGCGAGAGGGTGAAGGACATCAGCGCGCCGGAGATGATCGCGGGCAAAAGATACGGCACCATGACGAGCCAGAAGGCCTTGATCGGCGGCGCACCGAGATCCATCGCGGCCTCTTCCAGAAAGGGATCGACGCCCACGAGCCGCGCCTGAATCGCGACGAGCACGAAGGGAAAACAAAACGTGGTGTGCGCGATGATGATCGTGGTGTAACCGAGCCCGGCCTCGACTTCGCTGAAAGTCGCCAGCCATTCATTGAGCGGCCCGCTGACGACCGTGAAAAGGATGAGCAGGCTCACACCCATGATGACCTCGGGGATGACCATCGGGATGAAGATGAGCGTGCTCAGCGCCTTGAGCGCGGGGAAGCGGTAGCGATACAGCAGCCACGCGCCGATCGTGCCCAGGATCACCGAAAGGACAGTCGTGATACTGGCGACGATCAGGCTGTTCTTGAGCGCGTCGATCAGCGGCTGGGTGTTCCAGAGCTTCTCGTACCATTTGAAAGTGAAGCCGGTCCAGGCAATGCCCATGTCCGACTTGTTGAAGGAATACGCGACCAGCAGCAGGATCGGGAGGTAGAGGAAGATGAAGACGAGGATCGTCCATCCGCCGCAGAGCCAGTTGACGAGCACCATCCCGGAGGGGATGCGAAAGCGCGCGGAAGCTGGCGTCGCTGAAGTCATGTGAGCGCTACGCGTAGCGGTGAGTGGTGCATTTGAAAAGACATTCTCTCCCCGCCGTCCTTCTGAGCGGAGTGTAACGCAGTCGAAGAATCCCGTGGCATTGCGAGCGACTCCCCCCGTGAAGCGCCGGGATCCTTCGACTACGTTCCGTCCCGCCTGCGCCCGCGACGGAACTCCGCTCAGGATGACACGCGTTTTTATAGTTTCAGAATCCCGTCCACTGCACCGCTTGCTCCCTTGTCGTGAAGCGGATGAAACCGCGTCCGCCGGGGCGGCCATTGCCGGATTCGCGCCAGCCGCCGAAGGGGAGTGTCGACGGCGAGAAGGTCGTGGGAAGATTGGCGTAGAGATTGCCGACTTCGAGCTCTGCACCGAGACGGCGGAAGGTGTCTTCGCTCCGCGTGAAAAGGGAGGCGGTGAGACCGAAGGGCGTGGCGCTTTGCAGCCGCGCGGCGTGGTCGAGATCGTCGGCGACGAAGAAGCTGACCAGGGGCACGAAGCACTCCGCGTCGGTGGCGCCATCGCCTTCGCGGCGGATGACCGCGGGCCGGACGTAATGGCCGCGTTTGCCGGCAACGACCGGCTCGACCTGGCCCGCCAGCAGCCAGTCGCCGCGCAACTCGCCGAGCAGCTTTTCGTAGCGCGCGACGGCGGCGGCGCTGATCACGGGGCCGAGTTTGGTCGCGGGCAGCCGCGGATCGCCGGGCTCGTACCCGGCGAGCGCGTCGAGGAATTTGTGCTCGAACGCCGCCGCGACCGAGCGCTCGACGATCACCCGGGTCGTCGCATTGCAGCGCTGGCCGGAAGTCAGGCACGCGCCGTCCGCTGCGGCTTGGGCGGCGGCACCGAGATCGGCATCGGCGCAGACGATCAGCGCGTTGCTGCCGCCGAGTTCGAGCGCTACGTCCTTGGCAAAATCACCCGCCAGCTTCAGCGCCAGCGCCCGCCCGACCGGCACCGAGCCGGTGAAGCAAATGGCGCGCACGCGCGGGTCGAGGCACAGCGCCTCGCCTTCCGCGCCGCCTCCTTGCACGAGTTGAAAGACGCCCGGCGGAAAGTGCGGCGCGAACAAATCCACGTAACGCGCGGCGACAGTCGCGGCGAGCGGCGACGGTTTGAAGATCACCGGATTGCCGGCGAGCAGATGCGCGACGTTCGCGCCGTGGCCGAGATGCAGCGGAAAATTAAACGGCCCGATAACCACCGCCGGGCCGCGTGCGCTCTGCCGGACGACCGCGGGATGCGGTCCGCCGAGAATCGTCCGCTCGGTGAGATGTTCCTCCGCATCGCCGATCGTCAGGTCAATCTTCGCGATCACCGCACCGACTTCGCCGAGCGCCTCGGTGAGCGGTTTGCCGGTCTCCAGAGCGATGCCGCGCGCCAGTTCATCCTTCGCCGCTGCGAGCGCTTGTTGCGCCGCGCGCATCCGCTCGATGCGCTCCGCCAAAGGAGTCCGCGCCCACATCGCGGCGGCGTCAGTTGCGGCCACGATTGCCGCCGGCACATCGCCCGCGACGACTTCCGGCAGTGCCACGGACAAATCACCAGGACTGAAGTTTTGCCAGCGCTCAGCCGCCATAAATTTCTCTCCAAGCCTCGAAGGTATTGAGATGGACGCGCACGACTTTGCTCACGTCTTCGGTGTAGCCGCCGGCCAGCACCCACGCCACGGGAATCCCGTGCGCTTTGGCAAATTCAAACACCCGCCGGTCCCGCGCCCGCAGATCGTCGTGATCGAGCGCGAGCGGCGAATACGGGTCTTCAAAGTACGGATCGGCGCCGGCCTGGTAGAGCAGCACGTCGGGTTTTTGCGCGGCGATCAAGGGCAGCGCTTTGTCCATGATCCCGAGCATCGTCTGGCGGTCGCAGCCCTCCGGCAGCGCCAAGGAAACGTGATTGTCGCCATCCTGATGATGCCGCTTGGTCACGTCGCGGTAACAGAAATTGTCCCAGTAATCGTTGCCGTAGATGGAGACCGCGAAGAGGTGCGGCCGGGTCGCGGCGAGTTGCGCGGTGCCGTTGCCGTAATGCAGGTCCATGTCGAGCACGGCGGCGGTTTTGATTTCCCCGCTGGCGACCAGCGCGTCGATCGTCACGACCAGTCCGTTGAAAGTGCAAAACCCTTCGCCATGATCCGCGCACGCATGATGGAAGCCGCTGACCAGCGCCGCGGAGACGCCGTCTTGCAAAGCCTGTCGCGCCGCTGCCAGGCAGCCGCCGCTCGTCAGGCAGACGCTCGTGAACAGCTCCGGCGACCACGGAAATTTCTGCGACTGCGCGAGGTCGCGCGGCTCGCCGGTTTTGATCGCGTCGAGATACTCGGCGGTATGCACCCGCCGCAAATCCTCCTCGGTGACGGGCGCCGGGCGCGTGAGCCGGATTCCCGGAGCGTCGCGCAAGCCGTCGGCCACGAGACCGAACTTCCGAATCGGCATGATGTGCTGGCCGATGGGAGCGGCGTAACCGGGATGGAAAAAAGTCGTCAGCATTGCGCCGGGGGAAGGAGGGAAATGATCGCGCGCTCGTCGGGATAGCGATCGAGCGAGAGGAGCGGATGCGCCAGATCGGCGGGCCGAAATTGCGGACTATAGATGTCGTAGAGCGCCCCCACGAGTTGGCGCGTCTCCGCGCCGGAGATGACGCGCTCATGCTCGCGCCCGACGCGGCGGACGATGAGCTGGAAGGGCAGGGGACGCGGGCCGCCGGTGGCGTCGATTTCTGCGGGGGAGCGAAAATCGGGTTGATGGTAATGCACGAGCGCGGGGTCGATCTTGCGAAAGCCGGCCCGTTCGTAGGCCTGCAAACGAACCGCGCGCGGCGGATCGTCCGGCTGCGGATATTCCATCTCCGCGACGAGCGTAAGATGGGTGTTCAAGGGGTTGCCGTGTCCGGTCAGACATTCGCGCGCGGTGGCGATGGGAAAGGCGCGCAGCCAGCCGGCGAGGCCGGTGCGGCGCGTGGCGGGCGCGACGAGATTGTGGGAAAGATGGACGACGGCGTGGGCCTCGCCGCGGGCCAGAATCGCGGTGTGATCGCGCACGGCGACAAACTCCCCGTCGCGCCGCACGAGCAGCATTTCGTAGAGCAGCCGCGGCGCGAGGCGGAAACGCTGGTCGAGCGTCTCGCGCAGTTCCATTTCGTGCTTCGCGCCGAATTCCTCCCAGAGCCGCTCGTAGGCGAGATCGAAAAGCGGATCGTCCACCGAGCGGATGCGCGCGATGTCGAAGACCGTGAGGTCGAGCGCGGCGGATTTGCTGTCGCCGGGTGCGAGGTCGCTGCTGGAAATCGGGAGGGACATTTTTGTCAGGATGAACACCGGTGCGCCGCTTGGCAAAGGTTTCGCCCGGTGATTGATTGAAGCCATGAGCACCCCGGCCTCTCTCGCGGCGCGCGACGCGCGGCATCACCTCCACCCCTTCACCAATCACGACGACATGCATGCCGCCGGCACGCACGTCATGGTGCGCGGCGAAGGCGTGTATCTCTGGGACGCGCGCGGGCACAAAATGCTCGATGGCCTCGCCGGGCTGTGGTGCGTGAATGTCGGCTACAGTTGTCACGAGATCACCGACGCCGTGGCCGCGCAGATGCGCGCGCTCCCGTACTACTGCTCGTTCTTCAACACCACGACCGAGCCGGCCATCGCGCTCGCGGAGAAAATCGCGTCGCTCGCGCCGGCCGGGCTCGGGCATGTGATGTTCACCAACTCCGGCTCCGAGGCGAACGAGACCGCGCTCAAGCTGATCCGCGGTTACCTCAAGCTGCGCGGGCAATCGGCGAAGACGAAGATCGTCACGCGGAATTTTTCCTACCACGGCGTGACCATCGCCACGACGAGCATGACCGGCCTGTCGAGTTGCACGGTGCCGTTCGACCTGCCGCTGCCGGGCTTCGTGCAAGTGCCGGGGCCGAATGCCTACGCGGCGAATCAGGAAGCTGATCCCGTGGCTTACGGGAAATGGTGCGTCGAGGAAACTGAGCGCATCTTGCTGCGCGAAGATCCGGCGACCATCGCGGCGATTTTCATCGAGCCGGTGCAGGGCGCGGGCGGGGTGATCGTCCCGCCAGAAGGTTATCTGAAAGCGCTGCGCGAGCTGGCGCGGAAACACGGCATTCTCTTTGTCGCGGATGAAGTCATCACCGGCTTCGGCCGCCTGGGCACTTGGTTTGCGAGCGAACTGTGGGAACTCGATCCCGACTTCATCGTCCTCGCGAAGGGTCTGACCAGCGGCTACCTGCCGCTCGGCGCGACGGTCGTCCGCGATGAAATCGCCGGGGTGCTGAAGCACGGCGGTTACCTCGCGCATGGCTTCACCTACAGCGGCCATCCGACGACCTGCGCCGCCGGTCTGGCCAACCTCGCATTCATCGAGCGCGAAGGTCTCGTCGAGCGCGTGCGCGACGACACCGGGCCGTACTTTCAGCAAAAGCTGCGCAGCTTCGCCGGACACCCGCTCGTCGGCGACGCGCGCGGGCACGGGCTCATCGGCGCCCTCGAATTGCTCCCGCCCGATCGCGACAAATCCAAACTCAACAACTCGCTCGGCGCGAAAGCCGCGGGTATCTCGCGGGCCGAAGGAGTGATCGTCCGCGGTATCCGCGACCTCATCGCGATGTCGCCGCCGCTCATCATCACCCGCCCGCAGATCGACGAGCTCTTTGCCGGCGTCGAACGCACGCTCGCCAAACTGGGTTGATCCGGGCAGCGCGGCGGCATTCTCTGGACGCTCGCGATGTCGGTTAAGCGAGGATTTTCCGAACGCAGCGCCCGGATAAGGGAGCGGTCATCCTGAGCGGAGTTCCTCGTGGGCGAAGGCGGGGAGGAACGGAGTCGAAGGACCCCGTGAGTCCGAGCCGGGCGCACGGGGTCCTTCGACTGCGCTTCGCCCACCTTTCCGCCTCCGCTTCGCTCAGGATGACCAGCGGCCTTTATCCAGAATGATTGATGGCCTTCGCTCCAAAATCCTCGGAATTGCTTTCGGCTCTCTGCGGCTCCTCGACTCCGCTGCCAATGAACCTCCCCAGAAGGTTCATTGCCGCCACCCGCAAAGCTCCGACTTGTGAGGACCTCAGAATGACCCGCGGAGGAGAGGTTACTTCCCGGTGATGAACTTCACCAGATCCCGCCGCAGCTTCTCCGCATCGGGCTGGTTCAGATACATCATGTGCCCGCTCTCGTAGTATTCGACGGCGAGATTTTTCCGCAGGCTCTCGGGGATTGGCAGATGGTCGATGCTGTAGAGCGCGGAATCGGGCGGTACGGCGAGATCGCACCAGCCGAGGCAGAAAAGCACGCGCAGCCGGGGATTATTTTTCAACGCGCGCGCGAGCCGTTCCTCGACGTTCACTTCCTCACCTTCGAAATCCTTCCAGCTCCAGTTCACGCCGCCGAGGACGCGATACGGCAGCTCGAATTCGTAGCCGAGATCGCCACGGATCGAGGCATTCGCCGCCGCGGCGAAGGAGCCGTAGATATTCGTGTAGCTCGGGTCGAACTCGGGCGAATTTTTCAACTGATCGTAATCCTCGCTCGTCACCCGTCCGTCGAAGCGCCCGACGATTTTCCCTTCCTTGCGCAGCAGATTTTCAAAGAAAAGGCTGGGCTCGATGACCAGACGCGCACGCTCGATCAGCGCGCGCTCGAGCCCCGTAAGCCGCGCCAGCTTCTCCGCGATCCGCGTGCGATCCGCCGCGGGCAGGCTCGCGCCGCGGACCAGCGCGCTCGCATATTCGCCGTGCGCGAAGGTCCGCGCTTCGGCGATGGCTTTCGCGCGATCGGCCTGGAGGTCCGGCGGCAGCTTGCCGTGAAAGTGCGCCGTCGCGGTGAAAGCCGGGAGGAAGCAGAGCGCGCCGGGCAGATCCTGCTGGAGCGTGGCGAAATTGAGCACGCCGGAAACGCTCATGAAGCCGTCGAGATACAGCCCGTGTTTGCTTTGCAGGAAATCGCAGAGACCCGCGCCGCGCACGCCGCCGTAGCTTTCGCCGCACAGAAATTTCGGCGACGCCCAGCGCTGCTCGCGCGTGGTGAAGCTGCGGATGAATTCGCCCACGCTCTCGATGTCCCCGTTTACGCTCCAGAACTGCTCGCCCTTTTCACCCTTGCTCGGGCGGCTCGCGCCGGTGCCCACGGGATCGATGAAGACGAGATCCGTCACGTCGAGGATCGACTGCGGATTCGGCACCACCGGGCCGCGCAGCGTGGGCTGGAGCCCCTGCGCATCGAACTCCACCTTCTTCGGGCCGAGCCCGCCAAAGTGCAGCCAGACCGCGGACGAGCCGGGGCCGCCATTGAAGCAATAGGTGATCGGGCGTTTCGCCGGATCGGTGCTGGCCAGCGGTTTGCCGTCGGCATCCACCGCCGCGTAATAGACGAAGAACATGCGCGCCTTTTCGCCGGAGCCATCATCCTTGAGCAGCGGCAGTGTGCCGGTCCTGGCCACATACTTCACCTCCGAGCCCGCGATGGTCACCGCCCCTTTCGATTCCTTCGGCTTCTCTTCCCTGCCTTTGTCGTCGGGTTTCTTCTCCGCCGGCTTGGCGTCCTCCTTTTTCTCGCCAGGCGGCTTTTCGCCGTGGTCCTCGGGAGCGGGCTTTTCCTGAGCGATGGCGTGGAGGCCGAAGAATCCGGCGGACAGGAGGGCGAGAAGGCGGGGCGAGGGGATCATGGGAGCGGCGTTAGTCAGCGCGGTGGGGGATTTCGTTCATCTGGTGGACTCTTAGCCGGCACGATGCCGTCGCGGTGGGAATAAAAACGCGGAGACGCGGAGACGCGGAGGAGGATCTGCCACGAAATTCCCGCAAACTGTTCGGTGCGGCTTCCAGTCGCGCTCTTTGCGTCTCTGCGTCTCTGCGTTTTCTCCCATGCCGATCGGTCACAACTGCAGAATCCCGGCTTGGGACGATCGCCGAAAATTGCGTCCCAATAAATGCGTGTGTCATCCTGAGCGGAGCGGAGGCGGAAAGGTGGGCGCAGCGCAGTCGAAGGACCCCGTGCGCCCGGCTCGGGCTCACGGGGTCCTTCGACTCCGTTCCTCCCCACCTTCGCCCACGAGGAACTCCGCTCAGGATGACTCCGCCTTTTACCGCACCACTACCGAGCGCTTACCGAGCCCTTGCCGCCCCTTGCCGCCCCCTTATCCAAAAACTTTTCTCGGCAAATGCGGACACTGCTGCGGATCGCAAGTGCTGTCCGGGTATTTGCCCGCCATGCGCCTCGAATCGATCTCACGCGGCCAGCGACCCGTGGGCAGCGACGCGCGCGACGGCAACCTGCCCCCACTTTTTCCCAAGAGGGTGGACCGGAATTCAAAACGTGCCTGTCATTCTGAGCGGAGCAGCGCGGTGGTCGTCGGCATCGGGGGCGGAGGGGCGCTGCGCCGTCGAAGAATCCCGGTCGCTTCACGGCAAGGTCGGTTCCGTATTCGCGAGATCCTTCGACTGCGCTGCGCCCACCTTTCCTCCTCCGCTCCGCTCAGAATGACCCGTTTCCCTAGTTCCGGTGACACCCCGCTACGCCCGGCGGAGAGCGATGATGACTTCGTCGCGCTTGTTGGCCAGGAGCTGCATCTGGGCGTGGGTTGGGGGAT
>Ga0335397_10012112_pt1 | contig 10573 bp, 10 predicted proteins | sample MAT04_FD_205740 | JGI IMG/M metagenome (GOLD analysis project Ga0335397, IMG submission 205740) | Freshwater microbial communities from Lake Fryxell liftoff mats and glacier meltwater in Antarctica - MAT-04 (spades assembly) (version 2) ...
CCTGCCAGCAACGCGACATCGAAACGCTCGAGTTCCTATCCAACACCCTCTGCAGCAACCAACCGCAACTCATCCCCGCATGAAACGGTAATCAATTACCGGTAGAATAGTCTGACCGAGCTTTGTTGCGCTACGGCGCTAGTCGAGCTACGGGATGATATTTCGTCCGCCAGGTCTCAAAGCATGTCCGACATCAATCCAGGGCGGCGTCCGCCCGAGCGCGGCGACTTCAAGAGCGGCGATTTAACGCGCGGCGACTTCACGCGCGGGGAATCAGTCCGCAAGCCGTGGCATTCGCTGATGTCCGCATCGATGGCGTTCCTGCTCCTGCTCCTCTCGCTTGCCGGGCTGTACGTCCTCTCAATGGGGGCGCTCGGGCCCTTCATCGTCATTGCCGGGATCGTGATCCTGATCGTCATGTTTCATTACGTCGTCTGGGGCTGGTGGCTCGGCCCAGCCATCCGCCGCGAGCAAGAATTAGAAAACGCCCGGCAAGAAGCCGAGGCAAAGGACCTAGAGCGCTGACCGGCGTCACTTTGAATGGTCGCTGAAAGGGCTTGGAAAACAATGACTCCCGTCCCCTTTAATTCGTCCTGACGGGAAGCGGGTGTCCCGCTCCAGTACAGATCTGCTCGTTTCGTAGACTGTAAGACATGGGCATGCTCATGTATCAGGTTGCGCTTTAGGTTCTCTATCGGGGACACCGTGCGTCCAAGTCGAGAATCAAAGCCCTGCCTGAATGCACGTGGGTCCAAGTGAATTCGACCGCCCATCGTCGCTCCGGTGGCTGATCCTCCGAGGTTCGTTATGCCGTGCACCTCGCTCGGATCAATGCCGAGACGTGCTGCCTGTCGACGGGCAATGCTGAGCATTCTCTCAGCATCGGCGGGCGGAAGGTCACTCAGCGCCCCACCATTTCGGTAGAAAGTGCCCGCCCCTGTGGTTCGCGGACCGGACACGTCTGGATTGGTCGGAATCAAATTCTCCGGCGCGTCGACGCCGGCGAGCGATCCGCTAAATCCAACGCCGGCCAACGTCGCTAGCGCGGCCGATAGCGCCCGCGATGCGTCGGCCGAGACGTGCGACAGCCAGTTTACGCGGTCCGAGCCATCCACGGACAATCGATAGTCGTGCTCCGCGCTGGCGTAAGACAGATCGCGCGCATGCCGTCGTTACCCTGGCGGCGCGCGGCCTGGCAGGTAGTCATAGCACTTCATCAGGACTTGCCGGGCAGACAGGCTGCGATCGGTGTCGTTCCAATGGAGGATCTTCATCCACTCGGCGGCCCGCATGCCATGGCCTCGCCCGAGCCATTTGTCCATGTTCTTCAGCAAGAACTTGCGACTTGCCAGTGCCACGTCGTTATCGGTGTACTGCAAGCCCAGATGATGCCGGGCCAGGACGTAGACCATCTGCGCCTCGTTGTGGATGTTTCCCGGCGACTTGGGAGGCACAAGCTTGGGAACGCTGTTGAAGATCTCAAGCGCCCGCTCAAAGGCCCGCGCGTCGGCGTACTCCGGCAGCATGAAGGATATTCCGACAGGGTCCTTCTTCTTTCCCTCGCCGACTAGATACCTGTCGCTCTGATAGATCATCTGCTCGTACGCAACGCCATCGTGCTCGGAACGGAGCAGCCATTTGCACATCGCCTGCGTCTGGTATCGCCGGGCTTCGGAATAGCCGGCCGCATAGCGATTCTCGATCTCGTGTTCGGCGATCGCAGCGTCGACCCAGACGAGCGACCGCTCCAGCAACTCCGTCGCCTGAGCGTCGAGACCAACCAGATAACTGGGCGCAACGGTATTCAGGGCGTAATAAGCGTTGCTGCCCAAAGCGCAATTCGCCCTTATGTCCTCGAATTTCTTCTCTCCCCAATGTTCAAAGCCGCAATCTCCCAATAGGAGTTCACGTTCTTTGGCAGGGTCAAACATTCGTTCGTTTGTCATGGTTTGTTATTTTGAGATCGTATCCGGCGCTCTGGCGTTGCCAAATCCAATCGTCTTCGTTTTGTAGGTTTCAGCTTCTAATTGAGCGAGCGCCTTTTGACGGATATCGGCAGGCAGCGTTGTGTCGTTTATCAGTTGCTTAGTCGCGTCCGCGACGGCGTTTGCGAGCCGTTTTTTATCGGTTAACGTCGGAGACGGCCCAACTTTGACCGGCGATCCGCGGAATTTGGCGTCCCACAGCATGACCCTGCCGGTGGTGATATCGACCGAGAACACGTCGGCGCCATGTTCGCCGATCTTGGCGCCCCAGGCAACCACCATCTCATCCGGCAAGGCGTGCACGGCAGTAGCCAGCAGCTCTTCCGGACGAATTAAAGGGGACGGGAGTCATTTTGTTTGGTCCGCGTTCCACTTTGGCTCCCACTCAGGCAACGGCGTGCGCGCCGTTTTGAGGTAGTCGCTGATCTTCGCCGCGATATCGGGATGCTGATCGGCGACGTTCGTTCTCTCGGCGACGTCGTTGTGTTGGTCGAAGATCTGAATCGGTGCGTCCCGGCCACCGCTGCGAATCCCCTTCCAGCGTCCTTGGTAGATCGCGGCTTGTTTGAAGCCCCCTTCGTGGAACTCCCAATAAAGGAATTCGTGTTGCTTCTGGGCGTCAGGATTTCCCATGAGCACGGGGACGAGGCTCAGGCCGTCGGTCTTGGCGGGTGCGGGCGCTTGGGCCAACTCGGCGGCGGTTGGCAACCAATCCGGGAAGTAGCCAACGTGCGCGGACTCGACGCCCGCTTGAACCTTGCCCGGCCACCAGGCGATGAAGGGAACACGGATGCCGCCGTCGGTGAGACTTCGTTTGAGGCCCGAGTAAGGGCCGGCCGGTCTGAATCGCGTGAGGGCGTGTTTGCTCTCGTTGTGCGGGCCGTTGTCACTCGTGAAAACGACCAACGTGTTCTGCTCGATGCCGAGCGCCCGCAGATGTGCGAGCATTCGTCCCACATAGCCATCGAGGCGCGTGATCATGGCGGCCTGGCCTTTGTCCTGCGGTGGCCAGTCTTTGTCTGCATAAGGCCCGTAATCGGGAACCTCCGCGCCATCGCCGAGAATGCGACCGCGCTCGTTGTTGGCGTGCGGGATGACCATGCTCCAGTAGAGGAAGAATGGCCCGGCCTTGTTCTCGCTGACGAACTTCAGAGCGTCGTCCGCGAAGAGGTCGTCCGCGAACTGAACCGCTTCCGTGGCGTAGCCTCCGCCCTCGTCACCGACGGGCGTCACGACGTTGGGTAGTTTGACGCGATCCTCGTTCCGCCACAGGAAATCGGGGAAGTGATTGTGAGCGTGATGCTGGCTCAAATAACCGAAGAAGTAGTCAAACCCGTGCCGGCGCGGCAACCCGCTCTCCGCCGCGCCGACGTTGCCCAATCCCCATTTTCCCAGGAGCGCCGTTTTGTAGCCCGCCTTCTGCAATACTCCTGACACTGTGACATCACCAGGCTGCAAAGCCTGGGCGGCGGGATTGGCTTGACCGGCGTTGCCGCGCACACGCGTGTGTCCGTGATGCAATCCCGTCATCAATACACTGCGCGACGGTGCGCAGACCGTCGCACCGGCATAGTAGTGCGTGAACCGCATCCCCTCGCGCGCCATGCGATCGAGGTGCGGCGTCTGGATGACTTTCTGCCCATAGCAACCCAGATCGGCATATCCGAGATCGTCCGCCATGATCCAGATGAGGTTAGGCCGCTCGGCGACAGCCACTTGGCCGGAGAAAATCGTAAGAATCGCGATCAGTTGCGGGAGGCATTGCTTCATGGCTGGACTTCCCCACTAAAAATTGGGCGATCGGTGGTGATAGTTAGTGTTTAAAGACTGAGTGGAGCGGCCTCGCCGCGTTTATCTATTTGGAGGGGGAGACGCGGCCCGAATTAAAGGGGACGGGAGTCATTGTTTTCGGGTGAATCCTTGATCGCGGACGCTTGGCATTCTACTCTAACGCCATGCCGCGACGCGCACGGTCGATTATCGGCGGATTGGCGTACCACGTCCTCAATCGCGCCAACGGACGTCTGCGACTCTTCAAGAAAGAGGCGGATTTCCGCGCCTTCGAACAAACGCTGATCGAAGCGCAAGCACGGTTGCCGCTGCGGATCCTGGGCTACGTCGTGATGTCCAATCATTGGCATTTTGTCGTCTTGCCGAGGGCCGGCGCTGACAGTGACGTGTCGGAGTTCTTTCGCTGGCTGACTGTCACTCATACGCAGCGCTGGCACTCCCATCGTGCGACGGCCGGCATGGGCCACGTCTATCAAGGCCGGTTCAAGTCGTTCCCTATCGAGTCGGACGAGCATCTTTGGACGGCGCTGCGATACGTGGAACGGAATCCATTGCGAGCAGGCATGGTCGAACGCGCCGAACAATGGCGCTGGGGCAGTTTATGGCATCGAACGGCCGGGGCCAACGACGAGGGTCCGCTGCTCGCCGCTCCACCGACGGCCTTGCCGACAAACTGGGTTCAGTACGTCAATCGCGCGGAGACCGATGCCGAACTGACGGCGCTACGAGAAAGCGTCCGCCGCGGCCGGCCGTACGGCGCCGCGAAATGGCAAACTAAGACCGCGCGAAAGCTGAGCCTGGAACACACCTTCCGCCCCCGCGGCCGCCCCAGTAAAAACAAGTCCGACGCCACGACTGCGAAGGACAAACAATGACTCCCGTCCCCTTTAGTTCGTCCCAGTAAATGCGTCGACGCTTGGAATTCACCGCAATCGCTGAAATCGCGTCTCCGTGAGCGATCCCATTAGCCGACACGATCGTGTAGCAGTCTCCCTTATAATTGCCTGGGAGATTCGCGGATGGGAAGCAACACACCTTTAGGACTCTACCGGAAATAGAGTCGACACCTAGCCCCGCCCTCTCGGCGAGGTTTTTCTTGCGCGGTAGGATCATGGGATGGCAGAAAATCCGATTCAGACATTGAAGCGTGCTACTGGTCTGTTAGTGCGGCTTGGGGGAGAAGAATCGAGCGGATGGCTACCTCCCGATGCAGCGAGGCCACTTCCGACGCCAGCGCGCGATGTCCTGGTTGATTTCAAGATCACAAGTGATGGGGCTGCCGGTTATCTGCTGATTTTCCAGGCACAGGATGGCTCGTTCTGCTGGGATCATTGGTACGAGTCGATCGAAGCCGCGGAACTCGCGGCGCACGAATTCGGCGTCGCGCCGTCTGCCTGGATTCCTGCCGAATAGAGATAGAATCGATGTACAGACATCTGTAACGCCACGGTCCTAGGACACTATCCGTAGCCTTGGCCGGTTGTCCGCGCGGGCTGAAATCGGTACAATCGGCCGCTCCACCCGCGCCGCTTTTCACGCCCAGGCGTTTGCGCCGTTTTGCCGTTGGCTTGCCCTTGGGACAGCCAACGCCACGGTGTTTCTCCGCCAAAATCGTTCGCTGGTGGCGTGAGGCGTTGAATTTTGGTGGCCCCCCTTTTAGGAGGGCCGCCTGCATGTCGGCCGCCGCTTGTCCTTAGAGCCAGGGCGATGCGCGCGTTTGTGGCCGCAAGTGGCTTTTGTTCACAAGGAGATCTTCCGTGGCAGTTCGCGTTGCTATCAATGGGTTCGGTCGTATCGGCCGACTGGTTTTCCGCGTCATGATGCAGCGGAAGAGCGAGTTCGAAGTGGTCGCCATCAACGACCTGACAGATAACAAAACGCTGGCCACGCTGCTCAAGTACGACAGCACGCACCGCCGCTATCCGGGCAAGGTCGAATACGATGACAAGTTCATCATCGTCGACGGCAAGAAGATCCACTGCCTGTCAGAACGCGATCCGGCCAAGCTCCCTTGGGGAGACCTGAAGGTTGACGTCGCCGTGGAAAGCACGGGCATCTTCACCGGCCGCGCCGCAGACGGCAAACCAGGCTACGACACGCACATTACAGCAGGCGCCAAGCGCGTTGTCCTCAGCGCCCCGGCCAAAGATGGCGCGGACCTGACCTGCGTGCTGGGCGTGAACGACGACAAGCTCACCGCCGACATGAAGTGCGTCTCGAACGCCAGTTGCACGACCAACTGCCTGGCGCCGATTGCCAAGGTGTTGCAAGACACCTGGGGCATTGAGAAGGGCCTGATGACCACAGTCCACGCCTACACCAACGATCAAAACGTGCAGGACTTGCCGCACAAGGATCTGTATCGCGCCCGCGCCGCGGCTCAGAACATCATCCCTTCGACGACTGGCGCCGCCAGCGCCGTGGGCCTGGTGATTCCGGAGCTGAAGGGCAAGCTGACCGGCATCTCGATGCGCGTGCCAGTTCCGACCGGCAGCATCGTCGACCTGACCGCCATCCTCGGCAAGAACGTAACCCGCGAAGAGATCAACGCGACGATCAAGAAGGCGGCCGAGGGCCCGCTGAAGGGGATCCTGGAGTACACCGAGGACCCGATCGTGTCGAGCGACATCATCGGCAACTCGCACAGCTCGATCTTTACCGCCGACTGGACGCAAGTCATCGGCGGCAACATGGTCAAGGTCTTGTCGTGGTACGACAACGAGTGGGGCTATAGCTGCCGCACCGCGGACCTGGTCACCAAGTTCGGAAACTTGTAATTGCGTTTCATCGCCGTCGGCAGGAGACAATTTGCGTCAGACTGACGCGGGTTGCCTGACGGGCTGTTGGACGAGACGCTTATCGATATGGATTCCACGACGTGCCGGCCTTGGCAGGCTCGCTCGGCGTGGAATCTTTTTCTTGCGCCCAGGGGGAAGCGGCCGACTGGGACTTCAACTCGGTCGCGTTCGATTTCGGCGCAGGCCCCGTTGCGCGGCGCCACTCGCTCGCGCCCGGGCTGGCGCGTCTCACGGTGTCGCGATTTGTGAAGCGGACGCTTGAGCTGCTCTCGTCGACATTGGACCAGGCGGCGGTTCGCGAGACGCCATCGGTCATCGGCGATGCGGCAGGGACCGGGCCAGGGGGCTCCGTGGCGGGCGGACCAGCAGGTGGCGTGCTCAGTGGCTTGGAAGGAACGACGCCTGACTGGGGCTCCAGCGTGTATTCCGCCATGAACTGACGGCGGTCCGACAGAGTCAAACGGACGTACAACTCCAACCGGTTGGCAGTGGGACGGGCCGTCGGCCATTCCAGGTCAAATTGCAATCCACCACCAGGTTCGGTTCCCCTGAAGTGCTCCGGTAGTCGTTCCTCCGGATAATCCCAGCGAGCGATTTTGGCCGCGGAGCCTTCACGCGCCGGATCGAGCACGACAATCGAAACCTCTCCAGAGATTTCAACCAGCTCTCCAGCGGCATTGCGCGGCTCGACAACCACGGTCAGGCCATCGTCGGGCGAACTGCCGTTCGCGGATTGACGCCAAACCGTCAGCTTGGGATTCACCGCCATCAGATTGAGCGAAGCATTTCCTGGCGCGCTATTCGCGCTTGCTGCGCCACCCGCAGGCGGCTGCGGGGCAGACGTGGAACGAGCTAACGCGGAGGGGAGGGGGGCGCCGACAGGCTCTGGTTCAACCAGTGAACGACCCTCTGGTTGCTCTCGATCGAAGTCCGCCAGCGGCGCGCTGACCGGTTCTGGCTCAGCCGCAGGAGCGTTGCGCGCTACGGGCTCGGGAGTTCTGTCGGGATGTGGAGCCTGAACCGCTTCTGGCTCGCGGTAGGGGGCTGCCGCCGTGGGGCGAGGCGTGGAAACAAACTCCGGCTCTCGCTCCGGGGCGGGCGTTGGCTCAGGACCTCCCATCGGATCATACGTTCTTGCGTCTCCAAGCGGCTGGCTCGCGGCCGGCGCCGACTCAGAACCGCGCGGCGGGACCCATTTCGGGGATTGCGCCGGTCGAATGTCCTCGGCCGGTTCGCGTTCGGGCGCTGGGGCGTCGAAATCACGATCATCGCGCGGCGACGTCATGGGAGCTTCGCGGTCGTATTCTTGATCCGGATGCTCTTCGGACCCGTGCGCGCTGACCGAACGGGGGAGTATCCCTTCCGGCACCTTCGGGTCGGGAGGGCTGATGATGGGTGGGCCGTCATAGCGCGGCGCGCGTTCCTTGGGCATACTGGCGCCCGGCATGTCGGCCTCTTCGTCCGGCAGATCGACCTTGGGAGGCTGATCGATGTCGGCGGCGCCGGCTGGCGCGCGAGGGTCACGGGCTCTGGGCGAGCTGGATGGCGCCATCGGCGAAACGGGGCCGCCAGCCGCGGGGACGGCAGTCCGCGAGATCTCCAGATCGCGCTCGGCGTCTTCCAGCTTCCAGCAGGTCTCATTCAGACGCTGCTCGAGGTGGAAATTCTCCAACTCCAGCGCCTCGTTGGCCTGGCGCAGTTGGCTCTTGGAGACGCAACCCGCCAGGGGCGCCAACAAGATCGTAGCGATCGTGCACTGCCAGATTTTCATTGCAGCCTCGCGCATTATCAACCCTGGTCCGGCGAGCATGCTCGACGGCCTTTCGTGGCACGAAATTTGGGAAACTAGCTTCCTTGTCGGCGGCTGGGCTGCGGGATGTGAAGCCGCCGTCAGGCAAGCGAAATCAGCGAAGCGAGCGCCGGAAGAATTCCCGGCGTTGCCCCGCCCATTACGCCTGCGGCTGAATCGGAACCATGTGTTCGATCACACGGTCAATCAATTGGTACTCAAGTGCTTCATCCGCGGACATGAAGCGGTCGCGATCGGTATCCTGCTCGATCTTTTCCAACGCGTGGCCGGTGTGTTTCAACAAGATGTTGTTCAGCTTGGCCTTGATCTTCAAAAACTCTTTGGCGTGAATCATGATCTCTTCCGCCGTGCCTTCCATGCCGGCCAGCGGTTGATGGATCATGATCCGCGAATTGGGAAGCGCGTGGCGCTTGCCACGGGCGCCTGCTGTCAGCAAAACCGCGCCCATCGACGCGCACTGCCCGATGCAATACGTGGCGACATCGCAGTTAATAAACTGCATCGTGTCGTAGATCGCCATGCCAGCAGTCACGCTGCCGCCGGGCGAATTGATGTACAAATGGACGTCTGCCTTGGAATCGTCCGACTGCAAGAACAACAACTGAGCAACGATGGCGTTAGCGACTTCATCATTGATAGCCGTGCCCAGAAAGACGATTCGATCTTTCAGCAGCCGGCTATAGATGTCCATCGCCCGCTCTTCGCGGCCGCTTTTCTCAATGACGTATGGAATCAATGGCATTTCAAACTCGCTATTGGATTGAATCGCGAAAGCAAACTCTCGCGGCAGGTGAATTGATCCGCGCCGGGCGTCTTAGGTCGTCTTTTCCGCGTCTTCCGGCTCCATGGGAGGCCGAGTCAGAATCTCGTCGACCGCGCCATATTCCTTGCCCTGAGCGGCGGTCATGTAGAAATCCCGGTCCGTGTCCTTAGCGATCCGCTCAATGGGCTGGCCGGTGTGCGAAGCCAGAATCTTGTTGAGCACTTCGCGCGTTTTGAGGATCTCTTGGGCCTGGATCTCGATGTCCGAGACCTGGCCTCCGACCGAACCGTATGGCTGGTGGATCATGATCTTGGCGTGGGGCAGGGCGAACCGCTTACCCTTGGCGCCGCCGGCCAACAGAACCGCGCCACCGCTGGCCGCCAGGCCGACGCAGTACGTGGCCACAGGGCAGGTCAGAATTTGCATCGTGTCATAGATGGCCAAGGTGGCGCTGACGCTACCGCCTGGCGAATTGATGTAGAAGTGAATTCCCTTGCGGCGATTTTCGCTCTGCAAGTAGAGCAGCTTCATCACCAGTTCATTGGCGTTACCGTCGTGGATCTCGCCTTGCAGCAGAATGATCCGGTTTTCGAGCAGCAAGTCCCCCAACGTCAACTGCCGCTGACGCTGGTAGTTTTGGTAACCATTGGCCATGGGGTCAACCGGGCCGCGTTCGTAACTGAGATTCATCGTTGATCCTTTGGAGCCCGCGATCTGAACCGCGCTGGCATGAAAGTCCTTGGCCGTTGATATCACACCCGCCTGATCGCCCGACCTCGCCTTCGGCGTCCGAACAACACGGGGCCGGAATTCACGCCGGCGCAAAACATTGCATTGAGGCCATTCCGTTCGGCCCAATTACTTCGCTCCCCAGTGGAGCATCTGATCCGTCAGCTAAATGGAATTGTTAGGAGTGGCTTGCGATAGGGCAAGCGGGGCGCCGCGAACCGTCCCTGTCCGGGCGTATGCCAGTTTCTGTCCGGGCGTATACCAGTTTTCACGAACTCGAACGAGTCCAGTCTCGACAACTACGTTACTAGCGGAGCAAGCATTCCTTGCGGAACACCAGTCACCCGATCAGTCTCGCTCTGGCGTCTTTCGCAATTCTTCCGCTCCGCCCGAGTGTTTGGCTTCGGGAATATCTCCCTCGGCCTCGCCGCCGCCGGCCGCCTGATCGATGGCAGCCGCCCCGGATTGGTCGGGCTTGTACGGAACTTCCTTGAACTTAGCCTTCGACAGAATCAGGTCGATCGCCTTGCGCTCGATGATCTGATTTCGCAGCGTGTCCATCAGGCCGCGCTTCTCAAGCTGTGCGCGGACGCGGCGAGCGCTCTCGCCGGTCTGCTGCGCGATCAGCGCGGTCTCCAGATCGTAATCCTCCGGCAGATCTTCGATCTTTTCGTCTTCGGCAATCTTCTCGAGGATG
>Ga0335397_10012116_pt1 | contig 10571 bp, 12 predicted proteins | sample MAT04_FD_205740 | JGI IMG/M metagenome (GOLD analysis project Ga0335397, IMG submission 205740) | Freshwater microbial communities from Lake Fryxell liftoff mats and glacier meltwater in Antarctica - MAT-04 (spades assembly) (version 2) ...
ACAACGGTGTCAAGGCGGATCTGCTCTTTGAGACCCCTTCCGGGCAGATCCAGACCATTGAAATCAAGTCCGGGCAAACACCCACCAGCGATTACATCCGTGCGGGCCAGAAATCGGCCCGCTTCGTGACCGAAGACGCCGCCACACCGCGCCTGATTTACGGCGGTGACGCCTCTTTTCAACGCAGCGGCGTGGACGTACTGAGTTGGCGCACACTTGGCGCAACGACTCCGCCCTAACAAAAAATAACCATGGCCCTTAAATCCACCATCTTCAAAGCCAGTCTGCAAATCGCAGACATTGACCACAGCTACTACGCCGACCACACGCTCACCTTGGCACGCCACCCCAGCGAAACCGATGAGCGCATGATGATTCGCCTGGCCGCGCTCGCCCTGCACGCCCACACCTTGCAGGACATCTGCAACGGCGACGGCACGCTGGCGTTTGGCGCGGGCTTGTCAGACCCGGACAACCCGGATGTGTCGCTTACCGATTTCACGGGACAGAAGCGGCTGTGGATTGAAGTGGGACAGCCCGAAGACAAGCCGCTGGCCAAAGCCTGCAACAAAGCCGATCAGGTGCTGGTGTACTGCTTTCACCATGCAGCGGAAGTCTGGTGGAAGGGTATCGAGAACAAGCTGAGCCGGCTGGACCGGCTGCAGGTCTGGCGGGTGCCGACGGAAGGCTCACAGGCGCTGGCCAAACTGGCGCAGCGCAATATGCAGTTGCAGGCCACGATTCAGGAAGGCACGCTCACATTGGGCGACGCAAAAACCACGGTGGACATCGAGCCCATTCGCTGGAAATAAGGGCTATTTAGGGCTCTAGCCCCCGTATCCATTGCGCAAGCAGCTATCAATTTTATAGCGCTCTAGACAACGGCTTGGTGCGACCTTCGGCAGCCCGCTCGGCGTACTTATTGAACCGCCAGGCGGTGCCTTCCACGGTAATGCGGTGCCAGGTGGCGCGCTTCTCAACCGGGTCCATTTCCAGCCAGCGCTGCACCTCGGCAAATGAGCGGCCGCAGCCCTTGCACTCTTCATCGCCCTGACTGGTCGAGCAAATGGCGATGCACGGGGTGTCGGGCGTTGAGTCATACCACTCCATCCACGCCGCAAGCGCTTGGGGGGGCATGGAGACCGCGTCGGCTTCGGTCTCGCTGAAGTACACCATTGAGGCATACACCTCCGCCAGCGCGCGGGTGGGCGCAGGCAGAACCACACCGTCCAGTGAGGGCTCGCGGGCGCGCCAGTAGTTGATGGCTGCTTCAATGTCGGTGATGTGGATGCTGGACAAGAAAGCGTTGCGATTCGTAAGTTGCAAGAAGTGGAGGCGAATCATAGACCGATCCGCATCACCCCCCAAAGTGCCAAAGGGGATGGGGACGTGCTGCGACTGTTCCAAGCGAGTGCTTTGCCTCGAAGACTCTTGCATAGAAATTCTATCTGCCCCTTCGTGATCGGCACTGCTGGGCGTCGTATGGCTGCTCAAGGTCCCTGAGCCAATGTTGGTGGGAGGGCTGGGACTGGTGTGGATCGCCACAATGCTATTCTTGCGGGCATGAAACTCATTGCCAAATGGCTGCTCAGCGCAGCCGCCCTGCTAGCCGTGGCCTATCTGTACAGCGGCGTCGAAATCAAAAGCTTCTCAGCCGCGCTGATAGCCGCGTTCGTCATCGGGCTGCTCAACACCATTCTGCGGCCCATCCTGGTGGTGCTGACGCTGCCGGTAACGGTCGTGACCCTGGGCCTGTTCCTGTTTGTTATCAACGCCCTGATGTTCTGGTCGGCCGCCGGTATTCTGGATGGCTTTTTTGTACGGGGCTTTGGCGCCGCACTGATTGGCTCGCTGATTTACTCGGTGCTGGGCATCGTGATTGACTCAGCGCTCCAGCGCCTGTTCCCGAACCAGTAACTCCATCTGCCGCGCGCGGGTGTCCACAATGGATGCCTCAATGTGGTCCAGCCCGGAGCCGCCCTTGCGAGCCCATTCCTGGGCGGTTTTGAAGCGGGTGAGCGCAGCGGGGTAATCCAGTTGCGCCACATCCACCTCCGCCAGAGCCCGGATCGAACTCAAGGTGCGACCCTGTGCCGCGTAGGCGCTGGAAAGCAGTTGCCAGGCCTGTGCATCACGCGGGTGACCTGCCACCCAGGTCTGCAGATCTTGCGTAGAGCTGGTCAACGCCCCCCCGCGGGTGGAGGCCTGGGCCGCCAAAAACAGTTCGGCCCGGCTCGGGGACGCAGCCTTGCCATCCGGGTTTTGCACAAGCGCCAGCGCGCGTGCACTGTCACCTTGCGCCAGCCACAACTCGGCACCCAGCAAGCGGGCCAGGCGGGCGGCGGCGGCGTCGTTGCCCGTCGCGTCGCGCAGCCGGGTCCACGCGCTCTGTGCATCGGAAAAGTCACGCAGTTTGATGGCCGCCAGCGTCGCGCCATACAGTGCGCCCACCTGCTGTGCCGGGGACAAGCGGGTCAATTGCGCCGCATCGGCCTCCACCGCCCAGACGCGCAAGGCGTCCACTGCGGAATTGGACAGCACCCGCGCGCGGGCGGCAATCATGGCCTGATCCAGTTCCTGCACACCCACGGGTCGCTGGGCGCCGGACGCGAGCGATGGAATGCGCGCCTGCATGTCGGCCATGCGCTCGGTGCTGAGCGGGTGGCTGCGCAGGTAGGGAAAGTTGCCCGTATCGTTCAGGCGGGAGGCCTGCTGCAGCTTCGCGAACATCGACACAAAGCCCTCGGGCGCGAAGCCCGCCTGGGTGGACACGCCAAAGCCCACGCGGTCGGCCTCGCGCTCCATGTCGCGCGAAAAATTGAGCTGCGTCTGGGCCGCCACCGCCTGACCACCCACGATCATGGCATTGGCGGCACCGGGCGATTTGCTGGCGGCCAGCGCGCCCAGAATCATCGCCCCCAGCACCCACGGAGCCATTCCGCTTTGGCGCGTCATCATGCGGGAAATGTGCCGCTGGGTCACATGGCTCAACTCGTGCGCCAGCACGGAGGCCAGCTCGTCGCGGCTGGTCACCACCGCCACCAGCCCCAGATGCAGGCCCAGGTAACCACCCGGCAGGGCAAAGGCGTTGACGGTGCGGTCACGCCCCAGCAAGATCTCCCAGGCGTAGTTTTCATCCAGCTCGGGCGGCAGCTCGCCCCGCAGCCGCGCGGCCGCCAGCAGGGGCTGCCAGATGCCCTGCACGTATTCCATGACTAGCGGGTCATCCAGGTAATCCGGGTCGCGGTACAGCTCCCGGGCAATGCGGTCACCCAAGCGGCGCTCGGCACTGGCCGCCATGTCGCTGCCATCGCCCAGGTTGGGCAGGGCCGTGCTGGCAGCGCCCACGGTAGGTGCCGGGGTTTGGGCCCAGCCCGCAGGTGTCGCGCAGGATGCTATTAAAACAATAGCTGCTTGCGCAATGGCAGCGGGGGCTAGCGCACGATTTTGCTTAAAAAAATTCAAAATGAGTCCAAGGGCATGCTGGCCACAATTTGCGCCGTCACAGGGTCCAGGAACACGGTCCAGAACGACTCGCGGCCCACCATAGGCAGATAGACCATCGATTGCGGGTTGCGTCCAGTGCTCGCAAGAACGCTGTCAATATTTGCGATTTGGCCAGGAAACCGATTCTTGAGCGCCGATAGCGGCTGGGCAGCCAGAAGGACCTCGGGCACACCAATGGCATAGGGCTGCCAGAGATCGGGGCGGGCCGAGAGTGAAACACCAGCCAATGCCGCCATGGTGATCTCCATTTTCTCCTTGTCGTTGTGGAACGGTCGCAGCGACAAAAGCGTGGGCCCGGTAAGGGGCAAAGCATCCACACCGGGAGGAGTCTTGTCCAACAGCTCCGGCGGCACATCAATGGCGTGGACCACGCGAAAACGGTCGTACTCAAACACCAGGTGCACAGGGCGCGCCACGCTGACGGTCCACAACCCATAGCCCAGCGCCGCCAACTGGATCAGCGCCACCAGAAACAGATCGCGCCGCAACTCAGCGCGGGGCTTGGCGCGGTTGAACACCGCCAAAGTAATCAGCGGCCCCAGGATCACATCCACGGTCACCACCAGCAGAAACAATTCGCGCCCACCGGAAATTTCGCGATAGGGGTATGGGTACCAAATACCGAATACCAGCAACGCCGCCAATGCAGCGATAACAAGACTCAGGCCCAAGTGGATGGCACTGGCTTTGAAACGATCGCGCCAGAAGGAAGTTGGATTCAGGATGGCACTTGAAGTCATGTTCATATGATGCGGTAGCTTGAGTTTGGTTTCCGGAAATCAGCAAGACGTTAGGTGAAGGTCAGGTAAAGTCTGAGCATGCAAATTCTTACCCATTTTGACGCTCAGGGCCAAGCCCACATGGTGGACGTGGCCGCCAAGCCTGCTACCCACCGCACTGCCGTGGCCAGCGGCCGCATTGAGATGCTGCCGGCCACCTTGGCCATGATCGAGTCCGGCAACGCCAAAAAGGGCGACGTGTTGGGCATTGCGCGCATTGCGGGCATTCAAGGCGCCAAAAAGACCAGTGATCTGATTCCCCTGTGTCACCCCATTGCGCTGACGCGCGTGGCGATGACCTTTGACGCAGTGCCTGCCACCGGTACGCAGCACGCGCATGTCGCGTGCTCTGCCACCGCAGAAACGGTTGGGCCGACCGGAGTGGAGATGGAAGCCCTGACCGCCGTGCAGGTGGCCCTGCTCACCATTTACGACATGTGCAAAGCCGTGGACCGTGGCATGACGATCAATGACGTCAAACTGCTGGAGAAGCACGGTGGCAAGTCTGGCAGCTTTGTGGCGTAGGCGTAGCGACTGGTCGTCAGTGGTAATCGTCTTCCCGTTGATGGCGCACAGCAACGATAGTGATCGTTTCCCCATTTTCAATCTCATAGAGCGCCACATAACCGCTACGGCGGAACGTGACGATGAGCTCACGCAAGAAGGGGCTTTGGCCCGCCTTGCGATAGATGAAAGGCGAGCGACACAAATGGGTTTCTATCTCATTGACAAAGGTGTCTAGCGTTTGTTGCGCTGCGTCCAAGTCTTCGATGGTTTGGGCACGCTCCAGCAAAAAATCAAAAAGGCGAGAAAGATCGTCTTTGGCTGTTTCGGTGTAGCGGACCGCAAACGTTGTCATTCACCAAGTACCTGGCTCCGCCTGGCCGTAAGTCGCCGTTGAAGCTCGCCGTGCACGGCACTTGCGGAATGGTAAACCCCGGTTGCCCTTGCGTCTTCAGCAGAGCGGATGCCACGCGCAACAAACTCATCCTGCTGCCTTCTGCGCTGAATCATTTCAACCACAGCCGACTCAATCAGGCTGGTAAGCGTTTCACCTTGGCGAAGTACGCTTTCAGCATTGGCGCGCAACTCAGGCTCGACGCGAAGTGACGGGAGTGTGGCGGTTTTCATAGGGAAGGCTATTTGCATTGCATTTGAGATGCAATCAGTGTACCGCTATTTTTTTGACCAGCGCGCATGCGCCTCAGGAAAAGCAGCCTTGAAGCGCTGCAGATAGTACAGGGCCTCTTCGTCGTGCCCGAGCATCAGCGCGCTGTCGATCAATTTCTCAACCACACGGGCTTCGGGAGAAAAGTGCAATAGCTGTTTGGCCATGGCGTTGATCTGCGCGGCGTTTTCTGGAGTTAGCGGCGTGGTGGTCAGCTCCGCAAACTGCACCTGGTTGTGAAACAGCCATGAGCCCCGGATTTTGTTCAGCGTGTTCTCGCGGTAGGCCTCGGCTCGCATGGTGGGGACCCGATATATCTGGCTGATGCGCCAGTAGTCCCATCCGCCATAGGCGATAGCCGCTATAAATAACGTAGCTTTCCACGTAGATTGGACGGGGGCTAGAGGGCTAAAAGGCTTGCGAAACAGCAACCAGACGCACAAACCCACCGCAATCTGAAATGGCCCGTACCACAGCGGGTATTCGAGCATGCTGTGCAGCAAAATCACCGCCAAAACGCCCCATGCAAGTTGACGGGCGGCATCCGTCTCACACCACGGCTTGGCACGCCAAGTGAGCCACAGCCCCAGACCACACACTGCAAGCGCCACCGGAACGCCCAACTCCACCGCCAGATGCAGCGGCAGGTTGTGTGCGTTGTCCAAAATCTCGCAAAAGCGCGCGCCGGGATACAGCGTGGTGAAGTGGGCGTAATCCAGTTCACCCCACCCCCAGCCGGTCCACGGTTTTTCGGCGATCATGTGGAGCACGTTGGACCACAACACCCGGCGGCTACCGCAGCCTGCCTCTTCTTTGAAGCGCCCCAGCAGGCCGCCACTTTGCACACCCGCAACCACCTCCAGCGCCCAAGGCAGCGTCAGCGCCGCGAGCACATAGGCAGCCAGCGCAAACGCACTGACGGCAACCACCCGCCATCGGCTGCGAGGGGTCCACATGAGGGACAGCCCGAGCACCAGCACCCATTGCAACAAGCCGGTGCGTGAGCCACTGGCGGCGTTGCCCAGCGCCAACAACAGGGCGGCAACACCCGTGTAGAACATGGTCCGGTGATCAGCCTGCGCGCTCTTCCCCGCGATGCTTGGCTGTTGTGCCACCTGCCAGAGCAAGGCCAGCAGCCCGATGCTGGTGAGCGTGGCGAACTGGTTGCGCTGGCGCAGGTTGGCGAATGCTTCGCCTATGACCGTGGTGTTGACCCAGGGCGTCAATGCCTGGGTGAGGCCGAAGTACTGCAGCAGGCCAATGCATGCGCTGATGAGTGCGGCCAGCAACCAAGCATTCGCGACCTTCGTTACGGTCAGCCACGGCCTAAGCGACCACACCAAAACAGCGCTAAGTGCTGAAACTAGCCAAGGTATAAACGAAGGCGTGGGACCGATGGAAAAAGGGGACAACCAGATGAGCACCAAAACGCCAGCTATCAGCACCCGGCTTACCGATCCACTCCAAAGTGTCATGGCAGCAACAACGCGCCTAATTGGGGATACTTGTTTTCTGCCAAATCCTTCCAGTTGGCCTTGATGCCCTCATAGGCTTTCTCACCGTGCATGGCCCGCATGACCTTGAGTTGCCGAATGGCTTCCTCTGGGTTGTCATTCAAGGCAAGAGAGAGGGCATAACGCTTTTGTGTCGCGGGCCATGGGTACCGCATTGCGACTTTTCGAACCAATTCGACTTGGTCCAGTGCCATCTTCGGCGCCGGCTCGATACGTGCGGCCTCCAACAATGCCTCAAGCTGAGTCAGCATATAAATTTGCGGCCGCTCGTAATCGCCAGAAGTATGCCCAATGCGCATAAATTCGAACCGGGCAACGCGAAAATCTTCTTCAATGGAAATGTACTCAACGACACTCCAGGCCATAGCGATGCTCACTAACACCCAGCTCACGGTAGCGCTCCACCAAGGGATGCGCACAACACTCTTTGGCGCCAGCCGTGCCTCTAAAACACCGAGTAAAAACATGACAGGAAATAACAGATATGCGTAAGCGAATGGAAACTCCAACATCGAATGCACCCCGAATGGTAATGCGATAGCAAGACAATACCAACTAACAAGATCATTCGCGGCACGGACACGACGCCACAGCCAAGCTACCACCGCTCCCACAAGCAAGAAGGTCAGGGGCAGTCCCATTCCAACCGCCATATCCAGAACGATGTTGTGAGCATAGGTGAAAGGTTCGCTCTCCATGTACGCATGAAGCACTGCATTGTGCGCTGTGGAAACCTCTCCCAAACCCCAACCAAACCAGGGCCGCTGCAGAACGGCAACCCAAAGCTGCGGCCAGACAACCAGACGGGTACCAGCGCTGGTGTTAACTTGGACCGCAACGGCATCAGACCAGCCCCCTTCCTGTATGAAGTTGAAAAACGTCGGCCAAAACCAAAAGCAGCAAGCAAAGTAAACCAGCCACAAACCGACTGCCCGGCTCGACAAGGCAAACCCGATTCGACGACGCTTTAAGAACCACCACGCTGCCATCAATGACAAACCCAACGCACCACTGCGCGACTCAGTCAACGCAAGACCGAAGAGCAGCACGGCAGCGACAGGCAATGCTGTGAATGTCCGCAGCCAACGGGATTCAAATAGATAGACGATGCTGGCAATGGAGAACAAGATCAACGTAGCCAGTTGGTTGGGCTGCCCAAGGTTGCCCCCTGGCCTGCGCAAAACGGGCATATGCACGACCCACATTACGTTATCCCAGACATCCAACACCTGCCCTAGTGCCACCACGATGGAACACAACCCACCCAGCACCAGCAGCATGGCAAAGCGCAGAGATAGGGATTGGAACGACGCCTGTAGAGGAACGTCGTTTATACGCTCGCATCCGAACACATATCCAGACGAAAGTGCAAATGCACACGTCGCCAAATAAAAGACCAAAACCCAGGCGTCCCCTGAAAACACAATGGTTCCGGCTATCGTCTGTAGGACTACGACCACAAACAATAGCGCCAAAGGCCACATAAACTTTGGCAAGGCAAGGGGGCGCCTTAGCTTGTCTTGGTGGCGTACCAATAGGCAGCCAAAGACCCACAGCACTGCCGCAAATGCTCCAATTTCATTATGCCAACTGATCCATGGCGGAAAATGATCCGCCGTGAGCCATGCGAGGCTTAAAAGAAATGCTGCGACGAAAGGAACCATATTGCGCCCGTGCGAAATAACAAAGGGCTCCGAAGAGCCCTTTAAATATTGGCTGGCTTCAATTAAGCCAACCCCATATCAAACGAACCTAATAAGCGAATTAATTCGCAGCCCAAGTTGAGCCCAAAGGCGTGATGTTCGCACGGCAGGAACCAGGCAAATACTTCGGGGGCATAGAGCCAGTAGGGCCACAATCCCAACCAGAAACTGATGTTCCTGCAGCGTTAATCGTCGGTTTCATAGACACATAAGAACTGGCCGGAATGTTGGGCGTAAGACCTTGTACTGTCACCCGAATGTCGCCCTTCTCTGTAGTCTCAATCTGGGAAACATACTTTGTAGGACCGGAACTCGCACCCGTCGCAAACTCGCAACCCCACTTGCCACCATCGGGCAACGAAGCAGCGCTCGTGCTCTGATACACCTCGGTGACGCTCGTACGGCATGCTGAAGCAGCAAGAATCACTTCAGACACCTTCGCACGCACCGTGTAATCCTGATAAGCAGGCAAGGCCACCGCAGCCAAAATACCAATAATCGCCACGACGATCATCAATTCGATCAGGGTAAAACCCTTTTGCATAGAACGCTTCATTAAAAACTCCTTGGTTGAACAAAAACAAAAGACCTTCATACTTTGCAGAATGCGTGCCAGGCTCCAAAGCCCGGAAAACACCGCGAAACAGGGTCCATTTCAACAAATAGCGACCATGCGCGGCACCTGTGGCGACATTTTTCGGCTGCAGCTCGCCCAATACGACATTTTTGTCACACTCCAAGCTTTATTCGTTTCGACGCTTGTTTAGCTGTGTTCACAACGTAGAAATTCACCCTTTTCGCCATGGTTACATCACCTGGTTGCAATGCGTCTTGCATGGATGCTGCAGCCGACGCCAGGGCGGAGATATGCCGTTGCTCCATTTCGCCTGGAATGGTGGTTCCGCCAATGTCGAACGCAAAGTTCTGCGAGAGGCCGGGGTAGATGCGGGTGCACATCAGGTCGTAAAACGGGGTCAGGCGAACGCCACCCACAGCAGGGCGAAAAAGGGAGAGGTTCTTGGCGTGACTGTCGTTGTTGCCGGTGAAAATGTTGAAAAACACCCAAGCAATCAAGCGCTTCAGATCGATCGCTGGCACTGAGCAATACCTTCTTATCAAATCGGCACAGTCTTTGAGGCTGGGCCCACCTTCTGCCTCATACTTTTTTCATCATGCGCGTTTCGTTCACAGCCGAGGCCCAGACTCCGTCAATGTTCCGAATGTCGGGCTTCAGAATATGGGTTGATGGACTTGTGCCCACGCCTAACCGTGGCACGCCATCACCAAACAAGGCGATAGTCGCCTTGTCCTGCGCCTTTGAGGTTGATCGCTGATGCTGATTTCTTGCGGATAAGAGAAGCGTGCGCAGTTGCCCTTCGGGAAGCAGGTTTTCAAAGTACGCCGAGACGCTTGCGTCATCACTTTTATCCGCTGCCAGTTTGATATTTGCAATCTGGATGGCCCTACGCTGAATCCACTGCGAGGTGTATTCAAATGACAAGGGGGATGTGTCATATACATGCCCCACCAAATCATCTTCAAAAAAAACGTCCAGACTTTTTCCGGTTTTCGTCATTGCGAGCCACCCGGTTTAGGTTGAACCATAACTTCAAGGCCGAGCAGGTCCAGCAAGTCCAGCGCCATCTGAAGTTGGGTAGTTGGCTTGCCTCGCTCCAAATCGCCGATAAAACGGGTTTCCGTGTTGCCCAACCTGGCGACGTCTTCCTGCTTCAGCCCCAAGTGTTGCCGTTGAGCGCGCACCAAGGCACCCAAGTCAAGCGTCGAGCGCACGACTTGCTTGTTGGCTATAAGGTTACCGAGCGGGCAGTCCGCCGTCCTGCCATGCCTGCGCCATCGCCTGCCTCACTGTGGACGGCACCGCAGAGTTGGCTTCTGCAAG
>Ga0335397_10012117_pt1 | contig 10571 bp, 12 predicted proteins | sample MAT04_FD_205740 | JGI IMG/M metagenome (GOLD analysis project Ga0335397, IMG submission 205740) | Freshwater microbial communities from Lake Fryxell liftoff mats and glacier meltwater in Antarctica - MAT-04 (spades assembly) (version 2) ...
GAGAAGCTCCGACTTCCCCACTCGCCGGCGGCCGAACATTAAGGCCAGTTGAGCCGGACCAGGGCGTTTGCGGGTGAGTAGGCTGTTGAGAAAAACCATTTCCTGCCGCCGGTCGACGAACATAGCTGCCTCCAATAAATTATAGCAAAGACTGTAATTATATAACCTGGCGCGCTTTTTATTCCCACAGTCAGAACAAATGGCTATAATTCTGACATGACCATCTTAATTATGGTTGAGTCGCCGACCAAGTCAAAGGCGATCCAGTCCTATGCCGGGCCTGGGCATCAGGTCAAGGTTTCCTTTGGTCACGTCCGCGACCTCCCTGCAAAAGAACTTGGCGTTGAGGTTGAGGCGGGTTTCAAGCCCCATTACCTCATCACCAACCGCAAGGTATCGCCACCCTGCGGAAAGCGTTGGAAAGCGCGAATACCGTCATTCTGGCATCCGATCCAGACCGCGAAGGGGAGGCGATTGCCTGGCACATTGCCGAAACCTTCAAGAAAGAGCTGCGCGGGAAGAAGGTGACGCGGGCAGTCTTCCACGAAATCACGCCGGCGGCGGTGCAGGCTGGACTGGCTGATACTCGCCCCGTAGATATGGACCTGGTGGACGCCCAACAGGCGCGGCGGGTCTTGGACCGGCTGGTCGGTTATAAGCTCAGCCCCCTTGCTCTGGAAACAGATCAAACGTCCCTGGGTGAATAGAAGGAGACCGCCCGCGCTCTCGGCTGGGCGCGTGCAAACGGTTGCTCTGCGCCTGGTCGTGGAAAAAGACAGCGAAATCGAAGCCTTCATCCCGGAGGAATACTGGACACTCGATGTGGAATTGGCAGCCTCCAGGGCTTTATTCAAAGCCCGCCTGGTGCAGATCGACAAAAAAGAGCCGGATAGGCTCAAGCAGCCGCTGGTGACAGCCGTCATGGAAGATTTGCAGAACGCGACATGGCCGGTAGGAAACGTGGAGCACAAGCAAGAAAAGTGCTACCCCTACCCGCCGTTCACCACTAGCACGCTTCAGCAGGCAGCTTCGGCAAGGCTGGGCTGGAACCCCAAAAAGACGATGAAGGTGGCGCAGGAGCTGTTTGAAGGGATCAGCATTGCCGGTGCGCATGTCGGGCTGATCACCTACATGCGCACCGACTCCCTCCATATTGCACCTGAGGCTCAGGCGGCGGCCCGCGAAACCATCCAGAAGTACTGGCCGCAGGCCTTGCCAGAAAAGCCACCACTTTAAAAGACCAGGACCGCGAATGCCCAGGAAGCGCACGAAGCGATTCGCCCGACCGACTCATCTCGTTTGCCCAAGCCAATGCGCGAAGCACTTTCCCCTGACCAGGCGGCGCTGTATGAGATCATCTGGCGGCGCTTCATCGGCTCGCAGATGAAGCCTGCCCTGTACAGTGTCACAACGGTGGACGTGCTGGTAACAGGCAAATCCGGCCAGTTCTGTTCGCTTTTCGGGCCTGGAAGACGAAAAGGATGCTTTATTTACGATGAAGGTAACAAGATTATTACTAACAGTAAGAAACCGTTCAAGGTGATCTGTTGAGTTTTTGCTGCAAGTTCTTATAGTTCACAGCGGGTTAGACGTGGAATCCGAGGGTAAATTAATCGAGTGATTGGTGAATTGATTGTTAGCTGTTGTGTGACCAGCGTATTTTACTGTATAATTTTAACAAGATTAAGTAATAAGTGCTATTGAACGCAATACGGCCACCAGGCCGAAGCATTCATCAACCATACAACGAGTGTTTATTTGGATTAAAAGCGAAGTATTATCGATCAATAGGAAGGTCACCAAAATGAATAAAGTAAGACGACTCCTGAAGGATAAGGGCGATCAAGTTTGGACCATTTCAAGTAAGTCAACTGTCCTGGATGGTTTGAAACTGATGACGGAGAAAAGAATTGGCTCGGTTCTGGTCCTCGATGGGGAAAAGTTAATCGGAATCTTCACTGAACGAGATTACGCTCAAAAGTTCGGACCTGAACCCAGAAAGCCAGAAACAACCCTTATTAAAGATGTCATGATAAGAGAATTGATCACGGTTAATCTGGACCAAACTGTGAACGAGTGCATGGTATTGATGACAGAAAACCATATTAGGCACTTGCCGGTCATAAATGAAGGTCGCTTGGTCGGCATCATCTCAGTGGGTGACGTGGTTAAAGATGTGATTGAAGAATTGGAATTCCATGTTGAGCAGCTCAAAAATTATATTATCGGATTTAGATAGGATTCGAGTGGTGTATTGAATGGTTGTTGCCAATTAATTACCGCCTTTGGGCAAAATTGAATGGGCTATTCAGGAGACGCATTGAATGAATGGACGGATTAAGCTGTATTTTCAAGGTGTCTTTTGGATCATTGTTTATCTTGTCCTGACCCTGACTCCTTTGTTTTTGCTCCTGCTCGGCCCCGTACCCGCAGGACGTGGATTCTGGCGCGAGTTTTCAGTGGCGCTGGGGTTTGCTGGTTTAGCGATAATGGGCTGGCAATTCGCTCTGACAGCTCGTTTCCGGCGTGTTAAAGCCCCCTTTGGAAGTGACATTGTCTATTTCTTTCACCGCCAGATTTCTCTGGTCGCTTTTGTTTTTATCCTTTCGCATCCAGTCATTCTGTTTATTACTTCGCCTGACACGTTGCAACTCCTGAACGTTTTTGCTGCACCCTGGCGCGCGCGAGCAGGAGTGACTGCACTTTTCTCAGTTTTTGCCCTGATTACAATTTCATTATGGAGAAAACGATTCAAGATTCATTACGATCAGTGGCGCAAGTGGCATGGCGTTTTGGCGATAGTGTCGGTGGCGTTTGCAATGGCGCATATTGTTGGTGTGGGGCACTATGTGGGCACACCGTGGAAACGGGCACTTTGGATTGGGTACGGTGTTGTCTGGATTGGACTTTTAGCCTACGTGCGGATCGTTAAGCCTTGGATGGAGTTGAGACGCCCCTACCAAGTCGAACAAGTCGGTCAGGAACGGGGCAACGCATGGACGCTGACGCTGCGGCCGGATGGGCACAAAGGACTTGTGTTCAGCCCTGGTCAATTTGCCTGGTTAACCATCTGGGATTCACCCTTTTCTGACTCAGAACATCCATTTTCTTTTTCATCCAGTGCAGCCCATCCGGAACAGCTCAAGTTCACTATCAAGGAACTGGGTGATTTTTCAGAGAGGATCAAGTTTGCCAAAACTGGTCAGCCAGTTTACCTTGATGGACCACATGGCGCGTTTAGCATTGACCGCCACCCACATGCGCCGGGTTATGTGTTCATCACAGGCGGTGTGGGCATAACACCCGTTATGAGCATGCTGCAGACGCTTGCTGATCGTGGCGACAGCCGCCCATTACTTCTGATTTACGCAAACAAGACCTGGGATTTGGTAACCTTTCGAGAGGAAATAATAACCCTCCAAACACGATTGAATCTTCGAGTGGTAAATGTGCTGGAGCAGGTCCCAGATGATTGGAAGGAAGAAAAAGGGTTTGTCAATGCAGAGATTCTGAAGCGTAATCTACCAGAGGATAGGGGACGTTTTGAGTATTTCATTTGTGGTCCAGAGCCAATGATGAATGCTGTTGAAAAAACTCTAGATCAATTGGGCGTGCCGTTTTCCCGGGTCCATTCGGAACGTTTTAACCTGGTCTAGTCAAGGAAAAATAGAATGCGCCGTAAATATTCGACGTTGCTTACTGCCTCAATAGGTGTCGCCATCGTTTTGCTTGCTGCTCTCTTTGCTTTGCTCGAAAATATGCTGGGGCAGTAATTATCTAATAAAGTAGGAGAGATGTCTGATGTTATTATTAAAATGGTTTGAAAAGTTTGTTCTGATTGTTCTTGTATTCATGATGGCCATCGTTGTATTTCTTTCGACAGTAGAATTAGGCTGGATACTCATTCAAGACGTAGCAACACCGCCAGTACTCTTGTTGGAAATTGACGAATTACTGGAATTGTTTGGTGTTTTTCTATTGGTTCTGATTGGGATTGAGCTATTAGAGACCATTAAAACCTATTTTGTGGAGCGCGTGATTCATGGTGAAGTTGTCCTGGAAGTCGCGATGATTGCGATTGCCCGAAAGGTCATCATCTTAGACGTTAAGGAATTACCCAGCCTGACCCTGTTGGGTATCGCTGCGATCATCATCACTTTGGCTGTGGGATACTGGCTGATCAAGCGAGGCTCCAAGGAAAAACAAGCCACAAACTGAAATACTTGTGCGGTTTGTTCCATAATTATCGCAGCAGCAATAAACTCAGCGCCATCACTCCCATCCCCACGATCAGCCCCAGCAGCACCTGGTGACTTTTGCCATATTCGCGCGCAGTGGGCAGCAATTCATCTAACGAAATATACACCATTACACCGGCCACCCCGGCAAAAACGATCCCCATCAACACATCGCCGCGATACCTGGCCAGCAGCAGCCAGCCCAGCAGTGCTCCGCCCACTTCGGATAGCCCCGAAGCCAGCGAGAAAAAACGCCTTCTTGCGGTTGCCGGTCGCAAAGTAAATCGGCACTGAAACGCTCATTCCTTCGGGAATGTTGTGGATTGCAATCGCCACGGCAATCGCGACTCCCAGCCCGGGGTCTAGGACTGCCGCCAGGAAGGTCGCCAGGCCCTCTGGAAAGTTATGAATGGCGATTGCCAGAGCGGTGAAAAGCCCCATTCGGACCAATCGCTGCGAGTCGCCGGGCATCTGATGGGGGCGGTCGGCGCCAATGTGCCGGAAAGGAGCAGCCAGCCGAAGAGCAGCGCGGCGATGACGACATTGACTGCCGGCCCAGCTAAAGACACCCACAATTCTTGAATGGGCTGGGCGGGCATTCTCTCCAATCGGGCCACCCCGCCAATGGGATAAAGGGTGATGTCTCGGGTTTTATGCCGTAGCGCCGGGCAGTGAGGGCATGCCCGAACTCATGCAGCACGACACAACCGAATAAAAGGAGGGTGAACAAAATGCCTTCCAGTGTACCGGCCAGGGTGCCGGTTTGCTGCCAGTAACTGAGCCCCACCCAACCGATGATGAGCAGGAATGTGGCGTGAATGAACACATCAATGCCAGCGACGGTACTAATTTTCCAAGACCATTTCATGTCAACCTGTTTACCGCAATTTCTGTTGAAATTGTACAAAGATATTCGGTTTTATGTACTATGTTTGTATAATATTTACTGCTATTTTTGCCGGAATACCCATTATGTGAGGTTGAATTTGGAGTAGAAACCGGCTAGCGCGCCAACTTGCGCCGCAGCCATTTTTCAATTTCAATCAGTATGTAAGCCGCCAGGCTGACCCCCACCACGTCTATCCAGAGCCAGGCAGGAATGGGGGCGCTGTCAAAGATGGTGTTCATGAAGGGTGCATAGGTATATAACAGCTGGATCAGCACCATCAAGATCGAGCCACCGACTGCCCACGGATTGGAAAAGATACCCAACTGAAAGGGCGAGCGGCTGAGTGAACGGGCGTTGAACAGGTAGAAGATTTCAACAAAAATGACCACGTTAACCGCCACGGTACGTGCCTCAGCCAGTGAGGCGCCTCGAGATAACTCATATTCAAACAACCCAAAGGCACCCGCCAAAATAATGACGCTTACCAGAACAATGCGCCAGAGCAGGATCCCGTTCAGGATGGGCGCTTTGGGGTCGCGCGGTTTTCGCTGCATCAGGCCAGGCTCTTTGGGCTCCAGCGAAAGGGCAACTCCTAGAACAGCGGCCGACACCATGTTGATCCACAAGATTTGAATGGGTAAGATAGGCAGCGTGGTGCCGGTCACAATGGCTGCCAGCAGCACCAGACCTTCACCCAGGTTGGTGGGCAGCGTCCAGGCTATAAACTTGGTCAGGTTATCAAAGACCCCGCGCCCTTCTTCGACGGCCGCCTGGATGGAAGCGAAGTTATCATCGGTCAGGATCATATCGGCGGCTTCTTTTGATACGTCTGTGCCGGTGATACCCATTGCCACCCCGATGTTGGCCTGTTTAAGAGCAGGAGCATCGTTGACCCCATCTCCGGTCATTGCCACCACATGGCCGCGGGCCTGCAGCGCTTCCACCAGGCGCAGCTTCTGTTCAGGAGCCACGCGTGCAAATACATTGATCGCCTGGGCTTGCTCGATCAGTTCGGCGTCCGATAGTTTGACCAATTCAGCGCCGGTCAGCACGGCAGCGCAATCTTCCTGGCACAGCCCAATCTGCCGGCCGATCGCGGCGGCGGTAAGGGCGTGGTCGCCGGTGATCATTTTTACGGTGATACCCGCCTGCTGGCAGGCGCGAATGGCTTCAACTGCCTCCGGGCGGGGTGGGTCCATCATGCCCTGCAGCCCTAAGAAAGTCAGGCCGGTGATTTCGTCGAAGGTGATTTTCTGCGCACCGGGCTTTTCAAGGCGAGCGAAAGCCAGCACCCGCAAACCCTGAGAAGCCATCCTCTCCATCACCTGGCGAAACACGTCACTACTGCAGGCTATCACCTCCCCAGAAGGAGCCAGCGCCCCTGCGCAGCGCTCAAGCAGCACTTCGGCAGCGCCCTTGATATAAACGCTTCCATCCGCATGTAATGTAGCCATATATTGGTGCTGCGAGTCGAAGGGGATCGAATCGAGCCGGGTTGGGTAAGCTGTCGATTCATCGTGCAGTGCAGCCTTGCGAGCCGCTACTAACAGCGCTCCCTCCGTCGGATCGCCCTGCACGCTCCAGACACCTTCTGCCTCAACCAGCTGGCTGTCATTGCACAGCAGTCCAGCTTTGATCGTTTCAATGACTGCAGCGTCTTTGTTGACCTGAGCAGAGATGTTTTCTTTGGGTGTAATCGTACCAACCGGTTGGTAACCCACCCCACTGACGGTGTAGGCTCCGCCCAGGGTGTGGATCTCTTGCACGGTCATTTGATTCTGGGTGAGCGTGCCGGTCTTATCAGAGCAGATCACCGTGGTAGAACCGAGGGTTTCAACCGCCGGCAGGCTGCGAATGATGGCCCGGCGGCGGGCCATGCGCGAAACGCCGATTGCCAGGGTGACGGTCATCGCAGCGGGCAAGCCCTCCGGAATGGCGCCAACGGCCAGAGCAATCGCCGCCATCAGAGTATCTACCACCTCCTGTCCGCGCAGCACGCCGATGCCGAAGGTCAGCGCCGACAGTGCCAGGATGGCCACCAGCAGAACCTTACTAAACTGGGCGATCTTGCGGGTGAGGGGTGTTTCCAATTCAACCGCGCTGGAGATTAACTGGGAGATCCGGCCTATCTCACTGCCTTCTCCGGTGGCAACCACCACACCGGTCGCGGTGCCATAGGTGACCAGGGTGGAGGCGTAAGCCATATTGCGCCGTTCGGCCAGCACGGCATCGTGCGGAATCTGCAAAGCGGCATTTTTCTCCACCGGGAGCGACTCGCCGGTAAGTGCCGCTTCGGTAACTTGAAGATTCCGCGTGTTCACCAGGCGCAAATCGGCCGGCACGCGCGCTCCAGCCTGCAGTTGTATAATATCGCCCGGCACCAGTTCTGCCGCCTGCATTCGCACCACCTTCCCCACGCGGATAACCGCGGCTTCGGTGGTCATGGTTTTTGCTAACGCGGCAATGGCCTGCTCCGCGCGCGCTTCCTGGAAATACCCGATGACAGCATTGATCAGCACCACCGCAAAGATCACCACAGCGTCCGCGGGATCCTTCAACACCGCCGTGACCAGGCTGGCAACCAGCAAGATGATCACCAACGGGTTGTTTAACTGCAGCAGGAAACGGACCAGCGGGCTTTTACCCTTCTTGGAAGTCAACACGTTGAGACCAAAGCGCTCCTGGCGGTGTTTGACCTCAAAAACATCCAACCCCTGCTGAAGGTCTGTATCCAACAGGTCAAGGACTTCGTCCGCAGCAAGATGATGCCAGTGTTTGCCAAGCAATGAGTTCATATAACTTCCTTCATCGGTCTAATCATCCAATTGATTACAACCTCATCAATTGCAGAGGTGCGTGCATCTACCATTAACCAAAGTTTCTGCTTTATTATCACATGGCAGATTGTCCCGTGCAATCCTATTTAAATAGTGAATATGGTTTGTGGAATTCTTTGGAACCTAAAAGCAGGAAGCAATGGATCTCTACTCTAATTCGCAACATCCAGATCAGCTACCACCTTACCGCCACGCACGGTTGCGCCGACCACCAATCCGGCACTAATGATCACGATATTTTTAAGGATGTATTGCCCTTCCAGGGTCGGCGCATAGGGGATGATCGTAAATACTTCCTGTGGGAAGAAAAAGATGGGGGTGATCGTGCCCAGCATTTGCAGGAAGAGCAATAGAAGCGTGGCACGCATGAAAAGCCCAAAAATTAGACCAAGGCCAATCAGGCACTCCCAGGTTGCTAAGATAATGATCGACACCCCTGGCTCAATCAAGCCAAAGGTCAAACGCTCGATCGTACGGGTTGCCAGGTCGACAGCCGGGCTAAGGCCCGGGAAAAATTTCAACGTGCCAAACCAGAGGAATACGATCCCCATGCTGATGCGGAGAAATAGAATCCCATAACGCGCCATCCAGCGTGTAATTATAATATCTGAGTGATTCAAAAACGACATCATTTTTTGATTCATGGGGTTAATCCAATTAAAAGCCTTTAACAACAGGAGAATATGACCGGTCAGGCCGTAGGGTAGAGTGGACCAAGGTTTGGCTAATGATCATGGCTGGTCATCCCAAAAGCGTGTTCGTAGGCCAGCATAGCATAATACTTCCATGCGAAGGGTGTTTCGTAGGTGATATGCTGAACCGGTTGGCGCGACGTGCTGCCCTGCTTGAGATTCTTATTGAAGAAGGTGAGCATTTGCTCCCAGGCCTTACCCTGTACACCACCAGCGCGAATGGACTCGATGTCCTTCACAAAAGCATGCGGCTGGCCCTCATAGAGGGTAATTTCATTCGGGATACCCGCCTGGTTAAGCCCAGCCTCGAATGCACGGACTTCCTCAACCGTGATCGAATTATCCGCTCTGCCAAAGATGCCCAGAACTGGAGCCGGGAGAGATTGAAGCACCACTGGATCAGCAATCGGTGAACCATAGAAGATCGCCGTAGCACTCAAGCGATCATTGTGCAGGCTGTAAATCAACGAGGTGCGCCCACCATAGCAAAAACCCACTATGCCAGTGTGGGTCACTGCCGCATTGGGTTGAGATTTGATCCAGGCATAGACCGCATCGAGGTCCTGATTCACCTGATCAGACCTGGTCGTGGCCACCTGGTAGATCGCTCGCGGAATCCAGTCTGTAGTCGAACCCCGGAAGGTGTCTGGCGCAACCACGAGATAGCCTTGTTCCGCCAATCCCTGTGCTTTGCCCACAATGCTCTGGTTTAGACCAAAGAATTCGTGAATCATGATAACCACCGCAAATGGCCCGTTGCCTTGCGGGACAGCAACATATGCGCGCACATCCGGTCCATCATTCAACCCAGGAATGCTGGTGTTGGTGACCGCTTTGATGCGGTCGCCACCGATGGCAAAGTCTATGACGATGGAACCCACCAGAAGGACAACAACTGCCACCATCAAGCCGAGTAAACCCAAAATAATGCGTTTTACGATTTTCATTTTTCTCCGGTCTCCAGAAAACTTATTTCACTATGGTATACAAAACTAAACAATTTGTATAGGAAATGTACAATCTATAGACCGCATTCTTGCTGGCCCAGGTTTTTGGAAACAGGTTCTAAGGAATGCGAATGTAGGCAGCTATGAAAGAAGATTCGTTTTTGCCACGGGCGTGACCGGATAAATCGTAGGGCTTTTGGCACCCAAACAGTCCAAATCCAGGGAATCGTATATGAACCTAAAACACCCTACAGATAGCTTCGGAAAACAGAAAAGAACGCGGGAATTTTTCCAAAAAGCGTTTTGGCGATTTATTTTCTATCGGGGAGGCACGCTCTGCCATTTAAAACCGCTAATAAAGGATATGATTGCGTAATAGGGTATCATCCATTTCATCGAGGTTTGTCAAAGCCAAAGAATGGAGAAAAAATACATCATTGGCTTTGACAAACCTCCACTCCTATCAGCAAATACTATTTCTCGAGAGTACCATAAACACTGTCATAAAAAGTCAATAACAAGTCTGTCCATAAAAAGTCTGATAGGGATACCGCAGTAAGTAAAAGGGAAAAAGAGCAACTCAGAAAAAAAGCAAAGCCAACTACAAAAGGACTTGCCAAAAGAAGAAAAATGCGACACCTTTTAGGAAAGAGTCAAATCAATCCAAAGAAAGGTGTCGCATGTGTATTTTACCCGAAAGTAATCCCGATCGAGCAGGGAGTTTTGCCTGTGCGCAGGCCGGTTGTGCAAAATGTATCGAAGCATTGCTGCGAGAAAACGAGCCATTGGTGCGCGCGGTGGTGCGACGGCAGTGTTGGGGCAGAGCGAATACGCTGAACTGATCCAGGAAGGGCGCATCGGGCTGTGGCGAGCGATCCTGGGTTTTGACCCAGGGCGGGGGTATGCTTTTTCGAGCTATGCCTGGAAAGCGATCTGCAACCAGGTGTGGCAGGCGGTGAAACGGTCGA